>Ga0182013_10003731_pt1 | contig 18810 bp, 14 predicted proteins | sample 612S2MmetaG_FD_120487 | JGI IMG/M metagenome (GOLD analysis project Ga0182013, IMG submission 120487) | Permafrost microbial communities from Stordalen Mire, Sweden - 612S2M metaG | ecosystem: Environmental > Terrestrial > Soil > Wetlands > Permafrost | place: Sweden: Stordalen | collected... | reverse complement strand
TGGTCGCGTTCCTGGCCGTCTTCCTCGGCGTGGGACTCCGCAACTTCCGTGGTCGGGTGCTGTCCTGACCGGAGAGGGCCATGGCGACGACCTCGCCCCGGCCGGCAGCCGCGGCTACCTGCTGGCCAACCGGCTGGAGGGGGCCGACACGCGTTTGGCCGCCATCGCCGCCCTGTTCGACCCGGTGACCTTCCGGCTCATCGGGGCCACGGGGATCACCGGGGGATGGCGCTGCTGGGAGGTCGGTGCCGGTGGGCCGACGGTGAGCGGGTGGCTGGCCGACGCGGTGGGCCCGACCGGTTCGGTCGTGGCCACCGACCTCGACCTCTCCCGGTTCGGCGAGCCACCGCACGGGGTGACGGCCCAGGTCCACGACGTCACCACGGACCCACCGCCGGGCGCGGCGTTCGACCTGATCCACGCCCGGTTGGTCCTGGTCCACCTGCCCGAGCGCACGGCTGTGGTCACCACCCTGGCCGGTGCCCTGCGCCCGGGAGGCTGGCTGGTGGTGGAGGACGCCGATCCCGCCCTGCAGCCCCTGGCCTGTGTGGACGAGCGCCTGCCCGACGAGGTCCTGGCCAACCGCATCCGGGCCGGCTTCCGGATGCTCCTGGCCGAACGGGGGGCCGACCTCGCCTTCGGCCGGACCCTGCCCCGGCTGCTGCGGGGCGTGGGCCTGGTCGACGTGACGGCGGAGGCCTGGTTCCCGGTGGCCGGCCGGGACGGCGCGGTCGTCGAACGGGTCACGGTCGAGCAGGTCGGCGCCGACCTGGTCGCCCGCGGCCTGGCCACCCGGGACGAGATCGAGCGCCACCTGGAGAACCTCACGGCGGGCAGGCTGGACGTGGCCACGGCGCCGCTCGTGTCCGCGCGAGGTCGCCGTCCTGAAGTGTAGGGACACCGTCCGGAGGCATCGGCGACCTGGGGGCCCGGACGCCGACCGGTGCGACGACCCGTCACGGTCCGAGGTGGGGACCGGGTGCGGACCGGTAGTCTGGAGGGCATTGACGCCGAGCGGACGCACCACCGCCCGCCGGCCCGGACGACGACATTCCCATGGAGGTGGTTCCCACGGAACCCGAGGTGGCAACGGACAAGACCGCAACGGGGGGAACGGGCACGGGAACAGGATCAGGGGGTACCGACCACTTCGACCTGGTGATCGTGGGCGGGGGCCCGGGAGGGTACGCCGCCGCGCTCTACGGCGCCGCCGCCGGTCTGACGGTGGCCCTGGTGGAGCTCGACAAGGTGGGCGGCACCTGCCTGCACCGGGGGTGCGTCCCGGCCAAAGCCTTCCTCGAGACGGCTGCCGTCTACCGCACGGTGCGCACGGCCGCCGAGTTCGGGATCACCTGCGGCGCCGACCAGGCCAACCCGACGGTGAAGTTCGCGGTCAGCCAGGAGCGGAAGCAGAAGGTCGTGGACCAGCTCTTTTCCGGACTGTCCGGGCTGCTGAAGGGCCGGGGCGTCACGGTGTACAACGGCAGCGGCACCCTGCTCGACGGGCACCGGGTCCGGATCGCCGGCAACGACGGCACCACCGTCGAGGTGACCGGGAACGACATCGTCCTGGCCGCCGGCTCGGTTCCCCGGACCATCCCCGGCTTCGACATCGACGGCACCGTCGTGCTGACCTCGGACGAGGTCCTGGCGCTCGACGCGCTTCCGGCCTCGGTGGCCGTGGTGGGCGGCGGCGCCATCGGCTGCGAGTTCGCCTCGATGTTCTCCGACCTTGGTTCGTCGGTCACGGTGTTCGAGGCCCTGCCGACGATCCTCAACGGCTGCGACGAGGACGTGGTGCGCACGGTCGCCCGGTCGTTCAAGAAGCGGAAGATCGACGTCCGGGCGGGCGTCACCCTGCACGGGCACACCCCACGGTCATCCGGGGGCACCACCGTCTCCTATGGGGACGGTGACGAGCTCGAGGTCGACGCAGTGGTCGTGTCGGTCGGGCGCCGTCCGCGCACCGAGGGTCTCGTGGCCGCAGGCGCGGGCGTCACCATCGACGAGCGCGGGTTCGTGGTCGCCGACCCCTACATGCGGACGTCGGCTCCGGGGGTGTGGGCGGTGGGCGACGTGGTCGCCGGCACGCCCCAGCTGGCGCACGTGGCCTTCGCCGAGGCCATCGTGGTGATCAGGTCGATCCTGGGTGAGCCGGTGCTGCCCGTCGACTACGACCGGGTGCCCTGGGCCATCTACTGCCACCCCGAAGTGGCGTTCGCGGGGATGACCGAGTCCGGAGCTCGGGCTGCCGGCCTCGACATCGTGGTCAAGAAGGACCCGTTCGGAGGCAACAGTCGAGCCCGGATCATCGGGGACACCGAGGGCATGGTGAAGCTCGTCGCCGAGCGCCGCCCGGACGGCTCGACCGGCCGGATCCTCGGGGTGCACATGGTCGGCCCGTGGGTCACCGAGCAGCTGGGCGCCGGCTACCTGGCGGTCAACTGGGAGGCCACCGCCGAAGAGGTGGCGCAGTTCGTCCAGCCGCACCCGTCCCTCTCCGAGACCTTCGGCGAGACCGTGCTGGCACTGACCGGAAGGGGGCTCCACGTTGCCTGACGTGACCATGCCGCAGCTGGGGGAGACCGTGACCGAGGGGACCATCACCAAGTGGTTCAAGGCTGTGGGCGACTCCGTCGCCCGCGACGAACCGCTCTTCGAGGTCTCCACCGACAAGGTGGACTCCGAGGTGCCCTCGCCGGCGGACGGGATCCTGACCGCCATCCTCGTGGAGGAAGGCGACACCGTCGACGTCGGGGTCGCACTGGCCGTCATCGACGGCGCCGGCTCGGGGGGCACGCCGACGCCCGCCGCCGAGACCGTGCCCGCGCCAGCCCCCGCTACTGCGCCGCCGCCGGCCCCCGCCGCACCGGCGCCGCTCGCCGCGCTCCCGGATGAGCCGGTCCCCGCCGCGCCCCGGCCGCCCGGACCGGCGGCGCCCCCGAGGCCTGCTGCACCGAGTGCGCCGGTGGCACCGAGTGCGCCGGTGGAACCGAGTGCGCCGGTGGCCACACCGGCCCCGACCGGACCGACGGCAGCGCCCGGTGCCGTGCCCCCCGGGGCGGTGGACCAGTCCCAGGTCCTCTCACCCGTCGTCCGCCGGCTGCTCGCCGACCACGGGCTCGATCCCGCGTCGATCCGGGGGACCGGCCTCGGCGGCCGGATCACCCGGGCGGACGTGGAGGCGGTGATCGAACGAGGGGCCAGCCCGTCGCCGGTGCCGAGCATGCCGTCGGTCCCGGTGCCCCCGGGCTCGCCCGTGCCCACGGCACCACTGCCGGCTGGCGCAGCCGAGCAGCCGCCGGGCGACCGTGACGAGGTCGTCCCGTTCACCAACATCCGCCGCCGGACCGCCGAGCACATGGTCCGCTCCAAGGCCACCTCGGCCCACACCCTGATGGTGAAGGAGATCGACTACGAACGGGTCGAGCAGGTCCGACGCGATCACGGGGAGCGCTTCCGGGAGGACGAGGGGTTCACGCTCACCTACCTCCCCTTCGTGGCCCTGGCCACGGTGGAGGCGTTGGCCGAGTATCCGCACCTCAATGCATCCGTGGGCGACGATGCCCTCATCGTCCATCACGACGTCAATCTCGGCATCGCCGTCGATCTCGACAACCAGGGGCTCATCGTCCCGGTGGTGCACCGGGCCGAGGAGCTCAATCTGCGGGGAATGGCCCGTCGCATCCGTGACGTCGCCGACCGGGCCCGCAGCAAGCGGCTCAGCCTGGACGACATCAGCGGCGGCACCTTCTCCATCACCAACGCCGGGCCGTTCGGCACACTGATCACCGGGGCGATCATCAACCAGCCGCAGGTGGCCATCCTGTCCACGGACGGCGTGTCGCGGAAGCCGGTGGTCGTGGAGCAGCCCGACGGCACCGAGTCGATCGGGATCCACTCGGTAGGACTGGTCGCCATGAATTTCGACCATCGTGCGGTCGACGGCGCCTACGTCGCCCGGTTCCTGGCCCGGGTGTCGGACGTCCTGAACGACCGCGACTGGGCCGGCGAGCTCTCGTTCCGCCCGTGACGAGCACCTGCCGCCCGTCGGCGCAGGGGCGCACCCCCGCGCCGCCCGCACCGTGAGGGCCCGCTGGCTGGGGCGTGTCCCCTACGCCGAGGCCTGGGACCTCCAGCGGGCGATCGCGGGGAGGAGCGGCGACGACTACCTCCTGCTCCTCGAGCACGGGCACGTCTACACACTCGGCGCCCACGCCGACCCCGGCCACGTCCTGGTCGACCCTGCGGAGGTCGGTGCCGACCTGGTGACCGTCGACCGCGGGGGCGACGTCACCTACCACGGCCCGGGCCAGCTCATCGGCTACCCGCTCCGGACCGTCGGGTCGGGTCCGCACCACGGGCCCGCCCACGTACGGGAGGTTGAGGAGGTGGTGATCGGCGCACTGGTGGAGTTAGGGGTGCCGGCATCCCGCGTAGGGCGGCTCGAGGGCTACCCCGGGGTGTGGATCGACGCCTCGGCGACCGGGTCCGGCCGCGACGGGCCCCGGAAGGTCGCGGCCATCGGGGTGCGGACGGCCCGGGGACGGACCACCCACGGCTTCGGCCTCAACGTCTCGCCCGACCTGGCGATGTTCGGGCACATCGTCCCGTGCGGCATCGCCGACCGACCGGTCACGTCGCTCACCGCTGAAGGGTTCGGGGTCACGATGGCGGACGCCGTCGACGCCGTCCTGGTGGCGGCGACCCGGGTCTGGGGTCCCATCGAGGACGTCGCCGCCGTGACCGCCGGCGCCGCGTCGGCTGGATGGGCGCCGACCGACGGCGCCGCCGATCCCACCGCCGCTGCCGGCCCGGACGACCGTGTGCCCGTGACACTGCGGCGCACCCGCAGTGACACCGCCCTCGAACGGCGCATGGTCCGCTCGGGTGTCGACCCGGGTGCCGGGCTCCCGATCTCGGCCCGCAAACCGGCGTGGCTACGGGTGCAGGCCACCATGGCCGACGACTTCCTCGGCCTGCAGCGCGACATCCGGGACCACGACCTCGTGACGGTGTGCGAGGAGGCCGGCTGTCCCAACATCTTCGAGTGCTGGAACGACGGCACCGCCACCTTCATGATCAACGGCTCCCGGTGCACCAGGGCCTGCGGGTTCTGCCAGGTCGACACCCGGCACCCCCTGCCGCTCGATCCCGCCGAGCCCGGCAGGGTGGCTGAGGCCGTGTCCCGCATGGGCCTGGCCCATGCGGTCATCACCTGTGTGGCCCGCGACGACCTGGCCGACGGTGGGGCCGGTGCCTTCGCCGCGACGATCGCCGCCATTCGTGCTGCGAGCCCGGGAACGGCGGTCGAGGTCCTCATCTCCGACGTCAAGGGTGACCGTGGGTCGCTCGGGACCATCCTCGACGCCCGACCCGACGTCTTGAACCACAACATCGAGACGGTGGCCCGGCTGCAGCGTGCGGTCCGCCCCTCGGCCGGCTACGCCCGCAGCCTGACCGTGCTGGCCCGATCGGTCGCCGCCGGCCTCACCACCAAGTCCGGCCTGATCCTGGGAATGGGCGAGCGGGAGGACGAGGTGCTCGCCACCCTGGCCGACCTGCGGTCCGTGGGCGTCGACATCGTGACACTGGGCCAGTACCTGCGTCCCAGCGTCCGGCATCTCCCGGTGGCCCGCTGGTGGACGCCCGAGGAGTTCGACGACCTCCGTCGGGCGGGGGAGTCGATGGGATTCGCCCACGTGCAGGCCTCGCCGCTCACCCGGTCGAGCTATCACGCCCGGGAGGCGGCGGAGGCCTCGGCCGGCGACGTAACGGTCCCGGTGACGCTGGCGGGCGCACGATCGTGAGGGGGCCGGGAAGACGGGCGGTGCACCTGTCGTGACCAGTGCACGCTCGGAACGGATCACACGGGTGCGGGAACGGATGGCCGCCCTCGGGGTGGACGTGCTGCTCCTCTCGCACGGCGCCGATCTGCCCTGGCTGACCGGCTACCGGGCCATGCCGCTCGAGCGCCTGACCCTCCTGGTCCTGCCGGTCGCGGGGGATCCGGTGCTGGTCGTCCCCGGGCTGGAGGCACCCCGGGTCCCCGATCGGGAAGGATTGTTCGAGCTCCGACCGTGGTCGGACTCGGAGGACCCGGTCGACCTGGTCGTCGATCTCCTCGCCCGGACGCCCGTCACGCAGCTGGCGGTGTCGGACCGGGCGTGGGCCACCACGGTGCTGGCACTGCAGCGCCGGCTGCCCGGGACCGATTGGGTGGAGGCGTCCCACGTGACGTCACCGGTCCGGGCCGTCAAGGACCGGGACGAGCTCGCCGCCCTGCGCGCCGCCGGAGCCGCCGCCGACCGGGTCGCCGCCGTCGTCCAGTCCGGCGGGATCCCGATGGTGGGTCGGACCGAGGCCGAGGTATCGGCCCGCATCGGGGCCCTGCTGCTCGCCGAGGGGCACAGTGCCGTCAACTTCGCCATCGTCGGCAGCGGGCCGAACGCCGCCAGTCCCCACCACGAGCCCGGGGAACGGGTGATCGGCCGGGACGAGACGGTCGTGTGCGACTTCGGGGGCACACTGTCCCTCGGCGACGGTCCCGGCTACTGCTCCGACATCACCCGGACCGTCGTGACCGGAGCGCCGTCCGGTGAGGTCGCCGACTGCTACGGGGTCCTGCGGGAGGCCCAGCAGGCAGCGGTGGCTGCGGCGTGCGCCGGGGTGACCGCGGCATCGGTCGACCGGGTGGCCCGGTCCGTCATCGAGGACGCCGGCTACGGCGAACTGTTCATCCATCGGACCGGGCACGGCATCGGCATCGAGGAGCACGAGGACCCGTATCTGGTGGTGGGCAACGACGAGGTGCTGGTCCCGGGGCACGCGTTCTCGGTGGAGCCCGGGATCTACGTGCCCGGCCGGTTCGGCATGCGGCTCGAGGACATCGTGGTGGTGGGGCCGGACGGAAGGCCGGAACCGCTGAACGCCGCGGACCACGCACTTATCGTGGTCGACGCCTGAGCTGTTCGGCCGGGCAGGACGGAGCCAGCCGCCCGGGTGCGGTGACGTCACCTCAGGACGGGACGGGAACGGACAGGAACGGAGCGAGTACACGCATGGATCTGGGAATCGACGGGAAGGTGGCGCTGGTCACCGCGGGATCGCGGGGACTGGGGAGGGCGACGGCCCTGGCCCTGGCCGGGGAGGGTGTCCGGTTGATGCTCTCGGGCCGGGACCCCGAGACGCTCGAGCGGGCCCGCCGGACGGTGGTCGAGGCCGGGGGTGAGGCCGAGGTGCGGGCCGGTGACGTGACGGACCCGGCGGAGCCGGCCCGGCTGGTGGCGGCCGCGGTCGAGCGGTTCGGCGGCCTCGACATCGTGGTGGCCAACGCCGGCGGGCCACCGCCCGGACGTGCGATCGACCAATCAGACGAAGCGCTCGAGGCGGCGATAAACGCCAACCTGCTCACTTCGGTCCGCCTGGTGCGCGAGGCGCTGCCCCACATGCGGGTGGCCGGCTGGGGTCGGATCTGCTGCATCACCTCCTACACCGTGCAGCAGGCGTCGCCCGTGCTCGCCCTCTCGAACACCGCCCGGGTCGGGTTGTGGGGCTGGTTGAAGACGGCCGCCCATGACCTGGCGTCGGAATCGAGCGGGATCACCATCAACATGATCTGCCCCGGGCCCCACGCCACGGACCGGATGAAGGAGCTCGACGGTGCGGGGGTGATGGGCGATCCGGCCGACTTCGGCTCGGTGGCCGCCTTCCTCTGCTCGGCGCAGGCGGCATTCGTCAACGGCGCCGCGGTGGTGGTGGACGGAGGGGCGACGCTCGCGCTCTGACGGCGGTGGTGGTTGGGCGCTGACGTGGAGGGCCGGCGGGGCGGTGCGGCGGTGCGCTCAGCCCGAGGAGTCGGGACCGTCGGCGGCCCGGGACGGCGGCGGGGCGGGCATGGCCGGTAGATCGGTGGGGAGCGCCCCCTTGGGGCGCAGTCCGGGCAGGGGGGCGAGGACGGGTGACGTCGCCGGCTCCCCGACCTGCGGCTCGACGACCGGCGGCTCCACCATCGACGGGGGACGGCTGCGGGGTGGCCGTCCGACGTCGCCGGCGGGGGGCGGTGCGGAAGGCTCGACCGTGGATCGGGCGGTGGTGGCGACCGTGGCCACCGGTGTGGCGTGTGGTTGCGCCGGTGCCGCGGCGTGCGGCTTGCGGGCCGGACGGGGCGCCGAGAACGTGGGAGCGATGGGCTGGACGGCGGTGTGCCGGGGCCCGGGCGACGAGCCGATGCGTCCGGTGGCATCCACACCGGAGGAAGGGGTGGTCCTCCCGCTCGGCCCGTAGTGCGCAGCGTCGCTGTCGAAGTAGGCGGCTCCGCCGGCCTTGCGCTTCCGCGCGGCGCTGGCCCGGACCATCCGGATCACGAGCAGCAGCACGCCGAGGACGACGGCTGTTGCTACCAGCACGACCTCGGCCAGCGAGGTGCCGGAGCGTGCCCCGAGCTGCCCGATCCCCACGACGGCGCTGGTGTCCACGGGAAAATCGTACGCCCTCAGCCGCGAGCACGGGTAGCCGATTGAGTGCGGGACGGTTGCAGCGCCCGATCAGCCGCCGGTCAGGTCGTGAGATGGTCCCGCCCCCGCACCGTCGGCATGAGCCGTCCACCGGTCGGGGACCGGTCCCCCGGCGGCCGCTGAGCTCGGGTCGCCGGGCTCCGCCCGCCGGGCTCAGGCGACGAAGTACTTGGCCTGCGGATGGTGGCAGATGATGGCCGTGGTCGACTGCTCGGGGTGCAGCTGGAATCCCTCGCTCACCTCGACGCCGATCCGATCGGCACCGAGCAGTTCGACGACCTTCGCGTTGTCCTCCAGCCGCGGACAGGCGGGATAGCCCCACGAGTAGCGCCCGCCCCGGTACTTCTGGCGGAACAGGCCGGTCAACGTCGGTCCGTCCTGGTCGGCGAAGCCCAGCTCCTCGCGGATGCGCCGGTGCCAGTACTCGGCCAGTGCCTCGGCCATCTCCACGCCCAGTCCGTGCAGGTAGAGATACTGCTGGTACTCGTCGGCGGCGAAGAGCCGGGTGGCCTCCTCGGACACCCGGGAGCCCATGGTCACGACCTGGAAGCTGGCGAAGTCCGGCGCTCCCGAGTCGATGGTCCGGTAGAAGTCGGAGATGCACAGGTACGGGTCCTCGACCTGGCGGGGGAAGGCGAAGCGTGTCCGTTCGTCGGTGCGGGACTCATCGGTCCAGATCACCAGATCGTCTCCGTCGGCGTTGGCGGCGAAGTGGCCCCAGGCCACCTGGGGGACGAGCAGCTGCCCGGCCTTCGCCGTGGCCAGCTCCTCGCGCAGCTTGGAGCGGACCCGGTCCTTGAAGGTGGGGTCGTCCTCACCCTCCTCCGGCCGGAAGCCCCACTGGTTGCGGAAGAGCGCGGTCTCGTTGAGGTAGGCGGCGATGTCGTCGAGGGCCATGCCCTTGGCGACCCTGCTGCCCACGAAGGGCGGCGGGAAGAGGGGGTTGTCGTCGACCACACCGGGAGCCCGGCCCGGAAGCTGCTCCCCGCGGGCACGTGCCTCCTCGGCGGCCTGCTTGCGTAGCTCACTCTTGCGGGGCCCGAGATCGCGTCCACCGAGCTCGGTGCCGAACGCAGGGTCGTCCTCGCCGGTCTTCCGCATCTCGACGAGCCGGTCCATGGTGCGCAGGCCCTCGAAGGCGTCCTTGCCGTAGAACAGGCGGCCGTCGTAGACCTGACGCAGGTCGCGCTCCACATAGGTGCGGGTGAGGGCCGCCCCGCCCAGGATCACCGGGATGTGGGACAGGCCGCGCCGGTTGAGCTCCTCGAGGTTCTCGCGCATGATCAACGTCGACTTCACCAGGAGGCCGCTCATCCCGATGGCGTCGGCACCGAACTCCTCGACCGCGGCCACCATTTCGGCGATGCCGATCTTGATGCCCAGGTTCCGGACCGTGTAGCCGTTGTTGGTGAGGATGATGTCCACGAGGTTCTTGCCGATGTCGTGGACGTCGCCCTTGACGGTGGCGAGCACCATCGTGCCCTTCCCGCCCTGGTCGGCCTTCTCCATGAAGGGCTCGAGGTAGGCCACGGCCGTCTTCATCGTCTCGGCCGAGCCCAGGACGAACGGCAGCTGCATCTCGCCCGAGGCGAACCGCTCACCGACGGTCTTCATGCCGGCCAACAGGAACTCGTTGATGATGATGAGCGGGGTCAGGCCCTGTGCCATGGCCTCGTCGAGGTCGGCCTCGATCCCGTTTCGGTCACCGTCGATGATCCGGTGCTCGAGGCGGTCCTCGACGGTCCAGCCCGAGCGGTCCTCGGACGCCGCCACCGACGACGCCGAGACGCCTTCGAAGATGGTGAGCAGCTCCGAGAGCGGGTCGTAGCCCTCGGTCCGCCGGTCGTAGATCAGGTCGAGGCAGACGTCCTTGGCCCGCTCGTCGATCTTGGCCAGCGGCAGGATCTTGGAGGCGTGCACGATGGCCGCGTCGAGGCCGGCCTCCACGCATTCGTGGAGGAACACCGAGTTGAGGACCTGACGGGCAGCCGGGTTGAGCCCGAACGAGACATTGGAGAGCCCGAGCACGGTGTACACGCCGGGCAGTTCGGCCTTGATCCGGCGGATGCCCTCGATCGTCTCGATCCCGTCCCGGCGGCTCTCCTCCATCCCTGTCGACAGGGGGAGGGCGAGTGGGTCGAACAGGAGGTCCTGGGGACGCAGCCCGTACCGCTCCACGGCGATGTCGTGGATCGCCGTGGCCGCCCGGACCTTCCAGTCCGCCGTCCTGGCCTGCCCTTCCTCGTCGATGCACGTGCAGACGACGGCGGCGCCGAACTCCTTGGCCAGGGTCAGGAAGGAGTCGAGGCGCGTGCCGACCGCATCCCCCTCCTCGAGGTTGACCGAGTTGATGACGGCACGGCCCCCGATCCACGACAGGGCGGTCTCGACCACGGGTGCCTCCGTGGAGTCGACCATCAGGGGCGCCGTGGACTGGGTGGCGAAGCGGGACGCGACCTCTTCCATGTCCGCCACACCGTCGGCACCGGTGTAGTCGACGCAGACGTCGATGACGTGTGACCCCTCCTTCACCTGCTCCTTGGCCATCGCCACGCAGGTGTCCCAGTCGGCCTCGAGCATCGCATCACGGAACTTCTTGGACCCGTTGGCGTTCGTCCGTTCGCCCACCACCAGGAACGAGCTGTCCTGGGTGAAGGGGACGTGGGTGTAGATCGATGCCGCGCCCTCCTCGCGCTCGGGCGCACGCGCGGCGGGGGTGAGGTCGGCGCAGGCCTCCACGACAGCGGCCAGATGGGCCGGCGTGGTGCCGCAGCAGCCGCCGATCACCGAGACACCGAGCTCGCTCACGAACTGGCGGTGGAACTCGGCGAGCTGGTGCGGCTCGAGGTCGTAGTGCATGACGCCGTCGACGACGGACGGCAGGCCGGCGTTGGGCAGGCAGGACACGGGGACGGTGGCATGGCCGGTGAGGTGCCGGAGGGGCTCGAACATCTCCGATGGTCCGGTGGCGCAGTTCAGGCCGATGACGTCGACGTCCATGGCCTGGAGCGCCACGAGTGCCGCGCCCACCTCCGTGCCCGGGAGCATTGTCCCGGTGAGCTCGATCGTCACCTGGCACTGGATGGGGAGGCGCACCCCGGAGCGCTTCATGGCCCGCCGCGCCCCGTTGATGGCGGCCTTGGCCTGGAGGAGGTCGAACACCGTCTCGATGATGATGAGGTCGGCACCACCCTCGATGAGCGCGTCCGACTGCTCCTCGTAGGCGTCCCGGAGCTCCGCATAGGGAGTCTGGCCCAGTGTGGGGAACTTGGTGCCGGGGCCGACGCTGCCGGCGACCCACCGGGGCCGCTCGGGCGTGGCGAACTCCTCGGCGGCGTTGCGGGCCAGTCGGACAGCGGCCAGGTTCAGCTCGCGGACCCGGTGCCCCTGCCCGTACTCGGCGAGCACCGGGGCGAAGGCGCCGAAGGTGTCCGTCTCGACGACGTCACAGCCGACCTCGTAGAAGGTCCGGTGCACCTGCTCGACGGCGTCCGGCCGGGTCACCACCAGGAGTTCGTTGCAGCCCTCGAGGTCGGGACCCCCGAAGTCGTCGGCGGTCAGGCCGGCCAACTGCAGGTTGGTCCCCATGGCGCCGTCGAAGACGACGACGCGCTCGGAGGCGGCGCGGAGATAGCTGGATTCGACGGGGTTGACGGCCATGGCCCCTCAACGATACCGGGAGGCGGCCACCGAGCTGCCCGGTCGGCACGGCGGCCCCCGGTATCGGTGCTTCCGGGGGGGGACGGGTCCGGGGTGGGGTTCGTTTAGCATCGGGGCGGTGAGGACACCGTGCTGAGGATCTACACCCGTACCGGCGACGACGGGACGACGGGACTCCTCTACGGAGGGCGGATCGGCAAGGACGCCCCGACGATGCAGGTCACCGGGACCGTCGACGAGGCCCAGGCGGCGATGGGCATGGCCCGCGCCGAGGCGGCCCCCGGTTCGGAGCTCGACGAACTCCTGACCCACCTGGAGCGTGAGCTCTACGTCCTGATGGCCGAGGTGACGACCGACCCGTCCCACCGGTCGAAGCTGGTTGCCGGCAGGACCCTGGTGACCGAGGAGATGGTGACGGCACTCGAGGAGCGGATCGACGACCTGATCTCCCGGGTGTCGATGCCGACGGAGTTCGTGATCCCGGGGGCCAACCGGGCATCGGCCGCCCTCGACCTGTCCCGGACCATCGTGCGTCGAGCGGAGCGGTTGCTGGTGGCGGCACCGATCGAGGGCTCGCTCGTCGGCCGCTACCTGAACCGGCTGTCCGATCTGCTGTGGGCCCTGGCCCGGTGGGCCGAGGGCCAGGACCATCTGCTGGCCCGGGGTGCACCACGCCGGTCGACCGGAGGTCCGGACGACGCCGGTCCCGGCTGAGCCGGCCCCGGGACCCGACGCCGGCACGCCCCGTTCCGGAACCGCACACCACCCGCCTACGACCCCTCAGGGAGCACTGACGTGATCGACGTGAACGTACTGACCGGACCCGGACTCCCCGACGACCTCGTCGCCGTCGGTGTCCCCGTCCGCAGCACGGGTGAGGGGCCGGTCGTGGCGTGCGACCCGGGCGCCGTCGAGGGACTGGAGCTCCCCGGTGGCCTGGACGCGGCGTGGTGCGAGCGGCAGGGGTTCTCGGGCAAGGTGGCCCAGGTCCTCGTGCTGCGTCCACCGGGTGCGGCGACCGGTGCGGCTCCCGGTCCCGACATCGTGCTGGTGGGCACCGGCCCGGCCATCTCGCTCGACGGTTCCCGCGGCCTGGAGGCGGTTCGACGGTCGGCCGCGGGGTTCGTGCGGGCGGCCGGTGCCGGCGGCACGGCGGTGTTCGTGCTGCCGGAGGTCGGCGGAGTGTCGACCGAGGACGTGGCCACCGCCGCCGCTGAGGGTGGTGCGCTCGCCTCCTACCGGTTCGATGCGTTCCGCAGCACCGACCCGCCCCCGGCCCTCGGCGGCCTCCTGCTGACCGACGGCGGGGACGACCGCGGCGCCGTGGCCGCCGGAGCGGCCCGGGGTAACCGGGTGGCCGGTGCCGTCGCGCTCGCCCGCGACCTCGTCAACGAGCCGGCCGGGTCGCTCAGCCCGCGGCGCTTCGCCGACTTCGTGGCCGACCGGTTCGCCGGGAGCCCATCCCTCACCGTGGAGGTGTGGGACGAGGAGCGGATCGCTGACGAGCGCCTGGGGGGCCTGCTGGGGGTGGCCGCCGGGTCGGTGCGGCCGCCGCGCCTCGTCCGGGTCGAGTACCGCCCGGACGACGCGTACGAGTTCGACGGACGGGTACCGCATCTGGCCCTGGTGGGCAAGGGGATCACCTTCGATTCCGGCGGGCTCTCGCTCAAGCCGGCGACGGGCATGGAGACGATGAAGACCGACATGGGCGGTGCCGCCGCCGTGCTGGCCGCCGTGGAGGCCGTGGCCGCCCTCGGCGGGCGGATCCCCATCACGGTGTGGGCCCCGATGACCGAGAACCTGCCCAGCGGAACGGCCACCAAGCCCGGGGACGTACTGGTCACCCGCAGCGGGAAGACCATCGAGGTCCTCAACACCGACGCCGAGGGCCGCCTGATCCTGGCCGACGGGCTCACCCTGGCGGTGGAGGCCGAACCCGATGCCGTCATCGACCTGGCCACGCTGACCGGTGCCGCCGTCGTGGCGCTGGGCAAGGAGATCGCCGGGTTGCTGGGCAACGACGACGAGCTGGTGGACTCGGTGCAGGCCGCCGGTGCACGGACCGGGGAGCCGTCGTGGCCACTGCCGTTGCACGAGGACTACTCGGCCCACATCGAGTCCGAGGTGGCCGACATGAAGAACACGGGGAGACCGGGCCAGGCGGGGACCATCGCGGCGGCGCTCCTGCTCCGCGAGTTCGTGTCGGACGTGCCGTGGGCGCACCTCGACATCGCCGGACCGTCGCGCACCGACGACGCCCGCGGCTACAACACCAAGGGGGGAAGCGGGTTCGGCGTGCGCACGCTGGTGGAGCTGGCCACCTCCGAGGAATTCGCCCGCTGGCTGGCCTCGCGCCCGAAGGACTGACAGGAACACCGGGGCGGGTGGTCGGGGAGGGACCCGCCGGCCCCCGGGCGCCGACCGCATCGACGAACCGGGACAGCACCCGGCCGCTGCACTACCGTCTGGCTCGTGAAGATCGCTGTCCTCGGGGGAGGGTCATGGGGCACGACGGTGGCCTCCCTGGTGGCGCCCCGTCATGACACCGTGCTGTGGGCACGGGACCCCGAGGTGGCCCGGGCGGTCCAGGAGGACCACGAGAACTCCGCCTACCTGCCGGGGTTCGGACTGGACCCGGCGCTGTCGGCGACCTCGGACCTCGAGGCGGCCGTCTGTGGGGCCGACCTGATCGTGCTCGGCGTTCCGACCTCCGGCTTCCGCCGGGTCCTGCAGGACGCGTCACCGTTCATGCGGCCCTGGATCCCGGTGGTCAGCCTGTCGAAGGGGCTCGAGCGGGGCTCGAACCTGCGGATGACCGAGATCATCAAGGAGGTGGTCCCCGGTCATCCGGTGGCCGCGCTGACCGGACCCAACATCGCCAGTGAGATCCTGTCGGGCAAGGCGGCCGCCGCGGTGATCGCCACGGAGGACCTCGAGGTGGCCAGTGCCATCCAGGCCGTCTTCACCCGTGGCGTCTTCCGGGTCTACGTCAACGACGACGTGATCGGCTGTGAGCTGGGCGGCGCTCTCAAGAACGTCATCGCCATCGCCGCCGGGATCGGTGAGGGCCTCGGTGTGGGGGACAACACCCGCGCCGCCGTGATGTCGCGCGGTCTGGCCGAGCTCATCCGGCTGGGAGAGGCCATGGGGGCCAAGCCGGCCACGTTCGCCGGGCTTGCCGGGATGGGCGATCTGATCGCCACCTGCGTGAGCCCGCACAGCCGCAACCGTGCCGTCGGAGAGCAGCTGGGCACGGGCCGGAAGCTGGCGGACATCCTCGACGAGATGCACATGGTGGCCGAGGGCGTGAACACCGCCACCGTCGCCCTGGAACTCGCCGAGCGGCACGGCCTGGACCTCCCGATCTGCCGGATGATCGACAGGGTGGTGAAGGGCGAGATGGAGCCGGTCGACTCCTATTGGGGGCTGACGCCGGCGGGACACGAGGCCGAGCCCGGCTGATCCGGCGCTGCCGACCCGGACCCTCCGGGCGCTCCGGGCGCTACCCGGTGGCGTCGGGCAGGTCCGGTGCGCACGCCTGCACCGGTCGGTCCAGCAGCACCGGACGGACGGGCCGGAGCTGTGGGGCTGATCCGGCTGCGGGGGGCGCGCCGCGTCCGCTGTGGTCGCCGTCCCGTGCCCGTGCCACCCCGTCGGCCGCCGCACCCGCGGCATGGAAGGCCACCGCGGGGTGGAACTGCCAGTCGGCGAGCCGACGCTCGATGGTGGTCCGATCGTGGCCGGCCTCGGCGAGCCCGGTGGCCAGCCGCAGCGCCCGACGCCGCATCTGCTCGACCTCGGGCAGCTGCTGCTCCGCCAGCCAGCGCCGGTGGCTGCGCTGCAGCGACTCGGGCAGCCGGGTGAGGTGGCGGAGCGGCAGCGGGGGGATCCGGGTACGGACGGCGAGCTCGTCCGGCCCCTGCGGGCGGGCCAGCTCGAAGGTCACCAGCCTGGCCAGTGCCCGTCGGAACGGGGAGTTCTTGCCCAGCTTGTCGCCGAGGCCGAGCGATCGGGCCGTCTCGGGGAGGTGGAGGTCGTAGCCGTTCCCGTGGAGCTCGAGGCCGTAGTGGAGACGCCTCAGGAGCCACGTCGTGCTCGGGCCGATGATCCCCAGCCAGTAGAGCTCCACGTACCGGCTGCACGGGTGCATGCCGTGCGGGTCCGCCACCGGGTCGACCCACGGCACGATCCGCACGGAGGGACCGGTCGGGGCCGGTCCCGTCCACTCGGAACGGGAGGCGATGGGGCGGAGTGGGCGCGGTGGGGGGTCGACGGTGGGGGTGGACACGTTGGGCTCCTCTGGTCGGGACCCGGCCGTCCCGTGAGGGAGGCGGGTCGTTCGTGTCCAGCGAGCGTGTACGACGGTGCTTGCCGGGTACCTTGCCGGAGGAGAACGGGGAGGACGGGGAGGACGGGGAGGAGATGGTCCGCCTCGTCCTCCCCGTCGGCAGCCCTACGTGGCGTCGAGCGGCTGCCAGCGCGCCACCGAGTACGACAGCATCAGCGGCACGTCGATGGCGAACAGCACCAGCATTGCCGTGAAGAGCGCCAGGAGACGCGCCGGGGTGTGGTCGTAGACGAACACGTACTCGAGGATGCCCGCGATCACCGCATAGGCCAGCATCGCCCAGCCGAGCACCCGGAAGAAGACCGGCCAGGCGAACGCCTTGATGCGGGCGATCAGGACGGCGTTGACCAGGAGCAGTACCGCGGCCAGTCCCAGCAGGACCGTCGGGATCGTCAGGTGCGCGATACGGCCGTACTGGGCGGCGACCACAATCCCGCCCGACACGATGAGTGCCAGCGTCACGATGGCCACCGGCATGACCGGAGGGAGATCGGCCTGGCGGAGGTCCTCGGCGTCCGGCTCGCCGAATCCGGGGGGCAGGGTGTCGGTGGCCGTCGTCATCGGCTCGCCAGGAAGGTCATGATCAGGATGGTGGCGATCTGCATCAGACCGGTGATGCCGGCCGTGTAGATGAACACCTTCATCAGCCGTCCGATGCGCTCGCCGTTGGGACGGGGCTTCTTGAGTTCGAACAGCACGGCCAGGTTGGCCGGCTCGAGCAGCCCCAGGGCGATGACCGACATCACGCCCACGATGACCATCGAGGCGACGATCCAGCCGTGGTGGGGGTAGGTCGCCTCGAGGTTGCCGACGTGCCGGGCCAGCTGGAATCCGGCGCCCAGTGTCATGGCGACGAGCGTGGGCATGATCAGCAGCATCTTCGGCATGAACTTGGTGGTGAATTCGACCCGTGCCGGGATCGTCATGGAGCCCATGATCGGCCCGAGCACGAGCCCGAGGAAAAGGTCCAGACTCGTCCACAGGCCTCCGCCGGCCACGTGGAAGAAGGTGAGCGCCCACAGGTTGTTGGTGCTGATCGCCACGACGAGGCCGATGAGCACGACGGCGACGATCGGCAGCGCCCGGACCGGAACGATGTTGAAGTTCGGCACGGGAGGCGGTCCGTGCCCACCGGCACCCGGTGGCGGGGCCGATGCGGGCTCCCCGGCCGGCGGCGCCTCTCCGTGCACGACGTGTTCGACAGCGGTGTCAGTCATGGGCGGCCTCCTCGGGCTGCATCGTTTCGCCTGCCGTGCTCGACCGGATGCGGCTGGGACATGTCCTCTTCCGCCTCTCCGTCCAATCGCATCGTAGGTCGGGGCGCGGTCCCGTGCCTGCACCGCGCCGCCGGCCCGTCGCGGCGCCGGGTATCGCTACCAGCGCCCCCGGTGGACGGCGTCGTCCAACGGTGGCCGCGGCCGTGCGGCGGACGACGACGGAGGATCAGGTCGGGCCGGCTCGCCCAGGAGCACGGCCCCGAGCCAACGCCGGCCCGGCGGCACCCCGAGGGCCTCCTTCAGGGTGTCCTCCCCTCGGAAGTTGCCGAGGAACGCCGCCCCGATGGCGCGGTCCGACGCCGCCAGAAGCAGGGTCTGGACGGCGAACGCGGCGTCGACGTGCCAATAGGGGACCACCCACTCCACCGGGGCGCCGTCGGGTCGGGTCTTGTCGGGCTCCCGGTACCGCTCCACGTAGGCGTCGGGGTCGCTGAAGGCGAGCACCACGACCGGTGCCCGGGACAGCCCGGCGAACCGTCGGGAGCGTTCCCGCCAGGTCCGGTCGGTCGTGGCGTCCCAGTACCGGGTGGTCTCGGCGACCCCCTCGAGCACGACGAACTCCCGGCCCTGGGTGTTCCCGGCCGTCGGCGCCCGCAGCGCCATGGCCAACACGTCGTCGAGCACTTCACGGTCGAGCGGTGCACCCGTGAAGTTGCGGGTCATGCGCCGACGGCGGACGGCCTCGCTCAGTTCCACGTCGGCTCCACCGGGATGACGCTATCCCGCCCGTCACCAGATGTCCTCCTCGATCACCGGAAGTTCGGTTGCCCCTGTCCGGGCGGCTCGTTACCGTCACCGACATGGACGAACGTACGACGATGTCCCGGCGGACCTTGCTCGGCGGTGCGGTGGTGGGTGCGGCAGCCCTCGGGATGGGCCTCGGCGCCTCTCCGCGGGCCGGGGGCCTTGCCCTGCCTGCTTCGCGCCGGCCCGGTCCGGGTCTCCTTCCCGACCCTTCCCGACCGGTGGCCACGGACCTCATCCCGCAGATCGAGAACATCGTGATCGT
>Ga0182013_10003729_pt1 | contig 18815 bp, 13 predicted proteins | sample 612S2MmetaG_FD_120487 | JGI IMG/M metagenome (GOLD analysis project Ga0182013, IMG submission 120487) | Permafrost microbial communities from Stordalen Mire, Sweden - 612S2M metaG | ecosystem: Environmental > Terrestrial > Soil > Wetlands > Permafrost | place: Sweden: Stordalen | collected... | reverse complement strand
GATGTGGGAACCGAACTATCAAGCTACGTTCATGCAGATACTTCAGAAGTATCCGGGGGTTATCGCGATGACGCTTGCGGGCCATACCCACATGGACGAATATCGGATCGTGCTGCCAAACACACTCCTCGAGATTACACCTGCCATAAGTCCAGTCTTTACCAACAATCCGGCTTACAAGATCTTCAGTATCGATCAACATACATTCGCACCGACTGACTTCAGCTCCATCAAGTGCGACCTCTCCACCAAGCCTGCGCAGTTCAGTAATTACTACACTTTCTCCAAGGTTTATTCGATGACGAATTCAATGCCCGTGTTTCTGACGAGGTTATATCCTGCGCTCCTCACCAACAGCCAACTCCAGAAGCTTTATCGGAGTTACTATTTCTCCGGGAATAATTCCCCGAGCCCCCTTACAGACCTCAAGTGGCCAGCCTACTGGGCAGGCATTGGAATCATGTGGGAGGAGGATATGACCAATGCGGTGAACTCTTATTGACGGGGCCTGTCATGCGAATCTTACCCTGTGGAATTTTCCGCTAAGTGGGCGGACAGTCTCGCGAAGCTGCGCATTCTTCGGGAGATACGCGAAGACTCCTTCGCCGCGATGTGATAGACACATCAGGATTCTTATGAATCCGGGTACAGCAATGACGCATGGAAATCGCCCCCGCGATACCCATCGGCAATCGATCCGTTAGCATCGTAGATCCCCACCCGGTTGTTGAGGGTGGGCGCGCTGAGGTCCAAGCCTTCCGACGCAGCAGTGCGCGCCGCGTGGAAGTTTGGATCGGCCAAAGAAGGCCCTGCTATACTCAGGGCACTTTGGAGAGACCCCGCTTATTTCACAATGGACCCCGCCTCCAATTCGCCGATGGGATTCAAGCCGGAGGACCGCGGGCAAAGGTTCGCGCAGGGCCGCTCGTGGGGCGGCTTTGAGTTATTGGAACTGGTTGGGCGGGGGAGTTTTGGCGAGGTCTTTCGTGCCTGGGACCCTCACCTGCAACGGGAGATCGGGCTCAAGATTCTGCTGCCGCGCGCGGTTGGAGATGAAGCGCAGTTTGAGGATTTGCTGCGCGAGGCGCGCGCCCTGGCTTCGGTTCGACATCCAAACATTGTTCCTATCTATGGTGTGGACCGGCATGACGGGCGGGTGGGCTTCTGGACCGACTTTGTCCATGGCAAGACGCTTTCGCAACTGGTTCGCGAGCAGGGGCCATTCGGCTACCGGGAAGCGGCGCTGATTGGGCTCGATGTCGCAAAGGCGCTGAGCGCAGTACACCGCACCGGGCTGTTGCATCGCGACATCAAGGCCGAGAACGTGATGCGCGAAGAGGGCGGCCGGATTCTGCTGATGGATTTCGGATTGACCACATTGGCGCACGGAAAAAGCGACCTTGCTGGAACGCCGATGTACATGGCTGCGGAGCTTTTTAGCGGCGGGGCGGCGACGGTGGCAAGCGATATCTACGCTGTTGGAGTGTTGCTGTTTTACCTGGTCGCGGGAGATTACCCTGCGCAGAGCGGCGGGGTGGGAGCACAGCCGCGGCCAGAGGTGAGTGGCGATGAGGTGACGTCCGAAGCAACCGCGCTTACCGGCATGATGGGGCACTTGGGGGGGCAACATGCAGCAGGTGCAACGGGAAGCCGGTCTGTTGTGGACTTCCGTCCGGATCTTCCGGAGGCGTTTGCGCGCATTATCGATGCGGCGATCAATCTTGATCCACGAAAGAGGTTTGCAAGCGCAGGGGCGCTCTCGGCGGCGCTTTCTGAGGTGCTGGCTGGGCCGATTGGCGGGGATGGGGCTGGTGGCACGAAAGAAAAGCAGACGAGGAGGCGGCCTAGGTGGGTTTACGAGGCGGCGCTGGCGCTGATTCTGCTGGCTGTCGCTGGGATGCTGGCGTATCTTCGGTTGGGGCGTGTGCCGGCTGGACCGGTGAAGAGTCCGGCTTCTTCACAAATCGCGGTCGCGAGCCTGAACGCCAAATACATGGATGCGGATGCCAAGCTGCTGCGCTACGACAAGCGGAAAAATGTTACCGACGCAATCGACCTGCTCAACGATGTGCTGAAGCAAGACCCGAACTTTGCGCTTGCCCAGGCTGGACTGGGGCGCGCGTACTATCTGCAATACCGCGTGAGCCGGGTTCCCGGCTTGCTGGATCAGGCGCGGGCGGCTTGCAATCGGGCCATCGAGAATAACCCCGAGATTGCTCCGCCTCATGTCACGCTGGCGCGGATCGAGGCTATGGCGGGGAATACGGCGCTTGCGACGCAGGAGGTACAGAAGGCGCTTCAACTTGATCCGCGCAGCGCCGATGCGTACGGGGCACAGTCGGAGGTGTTCAATTCCGAAGGACGCAGTGCCGATGCCATTTCATCCATTCAAAAGGCGATCGACTTGGCGCCGGATTATTGGCGGTGGCCGGTGTGGCTAGGGAATTACTATTTCGCGAACGGAAAACTGCAGGACGCAGCGGACCAATATCGTAAGGCAGTCGAGCTTACCCCAGACAATGCGACCGCCCTGCTTGACTTGGGGCTCGCATCGCTCCACCTGGGCCGTTATGACGAAGCGCAAATCAACTTGGAGAAATCCGCTCAAATTGAACCGAGTTTCTTTGCATACTCCTCGCTGTCCGAGGTTCTAATGGCAGAGGGAAAGTCTGAAGCTTCGGTGGAAATGAGCAAGAAGGCGCTCGAACTCAGCAAGACCAATTATGTTGCGTGGGGCAATCTAGCTTCTGCATATCTTTGGAATCCCGGCGGCCATGACAAAGCGATGGAGACATATAAGAGAGCAATTGAATTGGCGGAAATCTCACGGAAGGAAACGCCGGGAGATTCCAGGTTGCTTGCCGATCTGGGCGGATACTACGCAGTTACCGGTCAAACGGATAAGAGCCTACCGCTCCTTCGTCAGGCGATTGCGCTCGCGCCGGACGACCCCGATACTCTTTTCGCTGCGGGGGATGGGAACGAAATATTGCACAGACGGAGCGAAGCCATTCAGTTGATCGCGAAGTCGCTAGCCTTGGGATTTCATGCCGATCAACTCCAACGGAGCCCTGAGCTTGCATCTCTTCGCGCAGACAGCAAATTCCAGGAGGCGTTGAAGTCGGAACGGGTAAAACTTTCGCTGGACAAAGCTGGAAAAACGAGATAATTTCGGCGATATGGCCAACACACACGTAGTTCTTCGCGATGAGATGGGATTACGGGTACCCAGCATCCCGGCGGTGACCATCGCTGCCTCAGACAGCGTCACCTTCACGGTTGACGAGGGCGCAGACTCCGCTCTTTACTTCTCGCCGGAAACCGCATTGCTCCTATCGCCAAAGCCCGGCGCACGGGTCGATCTGGCTTTCGATCACTCCCTCACCTACACGTTTGCGGCTCCTGGACATGGAGCTTATGGGGTCATTACGCAAACTCCTGAGGACCCTTCCCCTGAGAGCTTCGACTTTGGACTGGCGTCGACCCCGCCTGTCCTTGTGGTTCGGCCAGGACAAGGCACTAATTTCCCCGCGCCCACAAACTCGCCACAAGGCTAGCTGACTTGCCGAGTCTCGACTAGTGGAATTTCCGGAGGCTTCAGTATTCTCTCTCGTGGCAGACTTCGCAAAGGCATCTGCGCTTCCCTGGCTTGGGCAAAAGACCTTTCAAGGAGAACCGATGAGCGGTTCCGATGCTCTGTTGACGTTCAACGGCATCAATGGTGCGACTGGCCGGTACAGCGTCGAGCCGATGGCGGCGGAGGCGTTTTCGCGGATCGTGCTGGGGGCGGGGTCGCCCAAGCCAGACGAAAAGGCGCATCTGGAAGAGTTGGGGCGGCGCAGGCTGCGCGACACCGAAGCCCACTATGCGCCCAAGGAAGGCATCGATCCGAAGAAGTTGGAGGAGACGGGCTGGGGCGTGATCTTTGCGTTTGGCGCGGACCCGGCGGTTTACGAGGCGCTGTCTCCTTTGTTGAAGTTGCGCAAGCAGCAGGCCGGCGACAGGTATCGCGAGTATGTTGGCCCGACCGCTTACCGGTGCGGAGCGGCGGGCAGTCCGGCAGAGAGCAAGCAGAGTTTTTTGATGCGGAATGGCGCGGGGCCGGGGCCGGTGGATCCGCTGATTGTGCCGTATTACCTGCTGATCGTCGGCGATCCGGACACCATCCCTTTTCGCTTCCAGTACCAGTTGGATGTGCAGTATGCGGTGGGGCGGATTCATTTCGATTCAATTGCCGACTATGCTGCCTACGCTCATTCCGTAGTGGCGGCCGAGACGGGAACGCTGGCGCTGGCCAAGCGCGCGGCCATCTTTGGCGTGGCCAACAACGATGACGCAGCGACCAAGCTAAGTCACGATGAACTGGCGCAGCCTCTGGCGGAGTGGGCCGCGACGCAGGCCGGCTGGACGGTGGACAGGTATGTGAACGGCGATGCTACGAAGGCTCGGCTTGCCTCCCTGTTAGGCGACGATGCTCCGGCATTTCTTTTCACTGCCAGCCACGGGATGTGCTACGACAATGGGGACATCCGGCAGATGGCTCAGCAGGGGGCGTTGCTTTGCCAGGATTGGCCGGGTCCGTCGTTTCAACAAGCGATTCCGGACAGCTTCTTTTTCTCCGGCGAAGATGTTGCTTCCGATGCAAGAGTCTTCGGCACGATTGCGATGCACTTTGCCTGCTTCGGTGCGGGGACGCCGCAACTGAGCGACTATTCAGCGCCTGGGGCGCCACCGGCCATCGCGCCAAAGAGCTTTCTCGGCAGGCTGCCGCAGCGACTCATTGCTCATCCCCGTGGGGGTGCGCTGGCGGTGATTGGCCACGTTGAGCGCGCCTGGGGATGCTCGTTCCACTGGGACCGCGCCGGAAGCCAGACTGAGGTCTTCAAGAGTACGATCAAGCGGCTCATGGAAGGCCATCCGGTGGGCTCCGCGCTTGAATATTTCAATGGCCGGTATGCGGAACTGTCTTCCGATTTGTCGACTGCGCTGGAGGATGTGAAGTTTGGCGCGGCGGTCGATCCGTACCTGGTATCCGGGCTATGGACCGCCAACAACGATGCGCGCAGCTACTCGGTGATTGGAGACCCGGCTGTCCGCCTGATGTTAGCTCACGATTTGCAGCCGGTTCACCGGCCTGTTCTGGAGGTTTTTTCCGTGTCCGATATTCCCAATCCCCCGCAACAACCTTCGCAACTGCCCACGGCTACCCCGGTCAATGCAGCAATCGTCGATTACGGCGTGATCGACTCAGTGCGGGGCGCAGCCGCATCGTTGCAGGACGCGGCGCAGAAGATCGGCGCATGGCTGGCGGACTCGTTCCAGACGGTGACCAGCGTTCACGTGAGCACCTATGTGAGCGACAGCATCAAGGACGTGCAATATGTAAACGGGGTTTTGACAGGCGCCGAATTGCGCGCCGTGACCATCGCCAATCTCGACGGGAATACTGTCGTCTGCGTACCGGAGCAGGATGGCAAAGTCGATGACGCATTGTGGAAAATCCACTCCGATACATTCGATAAAGCCCTGGCCAACCGGGTGGAACTGCTCAAGACTGCAGCTTCGGCCATTGCCAGTCTGGTGCCGGGGGTGAAGGCGCTTTGAGTGTGACAGATTCCCAACTGGACGCGTTGAGGCTGCTGCGCGCCGAGATAGAAGGGATTGACAGAGCTACACTAAATCCGGCAGTGGCCGCGGCGATGGAGCCGGCTACGGAATTAAGTTATTCCCTCGGATTGTTCTCCAGTGTCTCTCCAGTTTCGGGCCGGTTTTCGAATCCAGAGCAGACCGTTGCCGAGATCGTTGCTTCGGTTCGCGAAGTGCTTGCCCGGCTGGCCCCGGTTGCGACGATCGAGACTTCTCGTGACGGAATGACTGCGAGGACTGTGGTTCTGTACACCGGTCGAGCCGCATCGGTCTGGAGCAATATTACTTCTTCCGAGCTGGCATCCGTGCTTGCCGACGCGCACCTGGAGTCGCTGGGAAAGACCTATGCCTTACGTGTAGCCTTTGTGGGAGCGATCGGCGCGGTGGGTGGGGCGCTTGCGTCCATTTCGTTGGCTGTGGCGAATCCGCTCACGTTGCTCCATGCGCTGGCCTCGACAAAGGCACTGAAGCAGGCGTTGGAACGGCTGGTTGCCGCGGTGGAGGCGGCTGGCTGAGAGTGACCGGTTTTTGCATCTGGGGAAAATTGACGCGATGAGCCAATACGCCGATCTCGAAATCGTTTTTAGAAAACGGGACGAGCGGTCTTATGTGTTGAGCTTTCGCTATAGCAGCCCCGACGACGAAGTCGACCATCCCGCATTGATGGAACCGGTGATTACTCTGGAGAGCGCCACGCTAAGAGGCGACGACGCAAGGGCCTATTCCGACGCATTGACCGCGGCATTCTTCACGCCTGAGGTAAAGGCGGAGTTCGGCAGATTCCGCGACATTACGCAGCAGAAGTCATCCATTCTTCGGGTCCGGCTTTCAATCGATTCCAGTGCGCCGGAGCTTCATGCGGTTCGCTGGGAGACGCTGCGCGATCCATACCTGCCGCCGGAGCAGAAGGACGCGCACCTGTTTACCGGCGAGCAGATCGTTGTTTCGCGTTTCCTGACCAGCGGAGATTGGCGGCCCGTCCGCTTGCATCCAAAGGCCGCATTGCGCGCCTTGGTTGTGGTCGCGAATCCGAGCACTTCGAAAATCTACGGACTGGAGCCTGTCGATGTGGCTGGCGAACTGGCTCGCGTGAAGCAGGCGATGGCCGGAATCTCAGTAACGGCTTTGGCTCCTGGAGGGGCGGTCGCGCTGAACGATCTTGCGGCAAAGCTTCGCGAGGGGTTCGACATTCTTTATCTTGTCTGCCACGGGAAGTTGGTGGATCGGGAACCGTATCTTTACATGAACGAGGGCAGGCCGGACCAGGGGCTCGACCTGGTGCAGAAGATCCGCGAACTGGATCAACGTCCTCGCATGGTTGTGCTTGCTTCCTGCCAGAGTGCAGGCAAGGGTGAAGTGGGGCTGGCTGGGCTGGGGCCGCGGCTCGCCGAGGCAGGCGTGCCCGCGGTGATCGCGATGCAAGGCAACATCTTCATGAGCACGGCTGCGGCTTTCATGAAACGATTCTTCACGGAACTGCTGGTCGACGGGCAGATCGATCGCGCCATGGCGGTCGCGCGCGCGGAGGTGCGGAAGGTAGACGATTTCTGGATGCCTGTGCTCTTTCTGCGACTACGCAACGGCCGCATCTGGTATGAGCCCGGCTTCGGGGGTAACACCAAGGACGAATTCGATAACTGGGAATCGATTTGCATCAAGGTGCGTGAAGGGAGGTTCTCGCCCATCCTGGGGCCGGAACTGGGGGAAGAGTTGTTCGGTACAACGCAGGAGCAAGCCGCGCGGCTTGCCGACAAATACAAGTTCCCGCTGTCAAGTCACGAACGCTCGAATCTCGCCAAGGTGGCGCAGTACATCAGCGTGGACAGGGGCCGCGAGCATGCGTGTGAGGCTCTCGCGATCGACCTTGTGAGACAGCTCGGCGGAGCTAATCCCGGCGAATTGCCGGGGCTGCTGCAGGGCTCAGTGGACGGGTGCCGCGCAAACAATGACAGCCCTTACAAGCTGCTAAGCTCCAAGGAATTTCCCGTTTCCATTTACCTGAACGCAAGCTACGAGACGATGCTTCTGCGAGTGCTGAAGGCGGAGGGAAGGTCTCCGGAGCCCGTGTTTGCCCCCTGGCGCGGTGGGGAGGTTGCGCAGAAGCCACAGCCGAAAACCGCGAACCCCACCCCCGACAGTCCATGGGTTTACCACATCTTCGGCGTCTTCGGAAAGCCGGACACCATGGTTCTCACTGAAGACGATTTCTTCGACTACCTGATCGCCTCCTCGCGGCTCAACCTGCTGCTGCCCGCTCTGATCAGCAAGCTGATGGAGAGTTCGCTGGTCTTTCTTGGTTTCCGTCTGGATGACTGGAGGTTTCGCGTCCTTTACCGCTTGATTGTGACCCAACAGGGCGCAGCGGCATTAAGCGGCAGGTGTCATGTGGGCGTGCAGGTGAACCCCGGCGAGCAGAGTGTTGCCGACGTGCATCGAGCAATCCGGTACATAACCAAATACTTTCAGGGAGGCAATAGCAGCAACGCTCCAAGCATTTCAATTTACTGGGGCAGCCCCGCGGATTTTCTGGGGCAGTTGCGGCAACAATTGGAGGCGACTGCCAGCCACGCTGGGATCAAAGCGATCGAGAAGGATCCCGATGACTGGCCGTGATGCAGGGGGCGGAATGCCACCAAATCCGTTCGTTGGCCCAAGGCCTATCCAGAAGGGCCAGCCTATCTTTGGGCGCGACCTGGAGATAACTCAGCTCTACGATCTTCTCTGCGCTGAGCGCATCGTGCTTCTCCACTCCCCTTCGGGCGCGGGCAAGAGCTCTCTGATTCAAGCGGGGCTGATTCCACGGCTCGCGGAGCAGTTCGATGTGTGGAAGCCAGCGCGCGTGAATCTGCCGCCGCAATCCGGCACGGGCGTCAACCGCTACGTCCGGAGTTGCAACATCGGATTCGAGGCCGGCGTTCCGAAGCGTCTGCAACGCGATGACGATTCTCTCTCCGCAATGACGCTGGCCGAATATGTGGCTGGGCGGCCGCGGCGGCTTTCTGCGCCGCAGAACATTGTCCTGATTTTCGACCAGTTCGAGGAGGTGCTGACCGTCGACCCGCTCGGAGTCGAGGCCAAGCGTGAGTTCTTCAACGAACTGGGAAAGCTTCTCCAGGACAACCCACGCATCTGGGCTCTGTTCGTGATACGCGAGGACTGCATCGCTCCTTTCGATTCGTATGCGGAGATGCTTCCGACCCATCTGAAGAATAGATTTCGTCTCGATCTGCTCGGCAGGCAGGCGGCAGAACAAGCGATCCGCAAGCCGGTGGAAGCCGGTGGGCGGAGTTTCGCGCCCCAGGCCCTTGACAGGCTGGTCGCTGACCTGGCGACGATGCAGGTTCAACAACCGGGAGGGGAGTTCAAGAGCGAGCCGGGCCGGTTTATCGAACCGCTCCATCTGCAGGTGGCCTGCCGCAGCTTGTGGGAGCGCTTGGTGCCGGACCGTGCGGTCATCGAAGACAGCGACATAGACTCGTTTGGCAATGTTACCCACGCGCTGGCTGAATACTACGAGAGCGAGGTAGCAAAGGCCGCGGGCGGCGACGAGCGAGTGGAGCGATCGATCAGGCAGTGGTGCGGCGGAATGCTCATCACTCGGGGAAACATCCGTGGACAGGTGCTTCGCGAGGCGGGCCAAAGTGGGGGACTCGATAACAGCCTGGTTGAGCGGCTGATCGATACACACTTGGTTCGCGGAGAACAGCGTGCGGGCGCCACCTGGTATGAGTTATCCCACGACCGCCTGGTCGAACCCATTCTTCGTAACAATGAACTTTGGTTCGCGGCGCATCTTAGCAAGGTGCAGCAGCGAGCCTTGCAATGGGAACGCGAAGGAGAGCCGGAAGGGTTGCTGATCGAGGGTGCCGAACTGGCTACAGCTCAGCGCTGGGCGGCGCTGCCGGACAAAGATCTGACCGCAGGGGAGCGACGCTTTCTTTCCGCTTGTCGAAAAAAGCGGAGAAGACTTCTTCAGGTTCGAGCGGCAGTTGCAGTTCTCGTTTGTCTTCTGGTTGTTACTTCCGCACTGGGGATTATCGCTCACAGAGAACAAGTACGTGCGGAGAGAAATTTACAACTCGCTAAACAGGCTGTGGATGAAAGCCTGTCGTCAGCGGGCCGTCAGCAGGCCCAGGAGTCCGCCGATTCACCGGAGATGGAAGCATTCAGGAAGGTCCTGCTCGATAAGGCAGCCGCCTTTTACGCGGGCTTTACGCGCGAGAATTCAGGTAACCTGGAACTGCGTGAAGAGGCGGCAGAGGCGCATTCCAAGCTGGGGGACGTGAATCGCCTGCTTGAGAGGCGCGCTGAGGCCGTCAAGGAATACGGCCACGCCATTGCGGGCTTTGAGTCTCTTTCAGCGCAGCATCCGAATGTCACTGAGTATCGCCGTGAGCTGGCTTACTCTCACAATTTCCTGGGAGAGACGCTTCGGGCTGGGTTGGAGCAGTCAGAGACGCCCGAGGCTGCTGTCCGTGTCCAGGCAAAGAAAGAGTACGATGAGGCCCTCCGGCTGCAGCAACAAATCCACGATGAGGACCCGGCTAACATTGACTACATTCAGGAACTAGCCAGGAGTTACTACAACCGGGGAATTCTGCTCTTCGATGGAGGCGACCGCAAGGGTTCCGAATCGGATTTCCGCGCGGCGATCGCCTTGCTTGAAGCGATCGTTAACGGACTTGCGGCGCAGGCCACCCCGCAATCATCCCCGGCTCCATCGCAAGAATTGGCCCGAGTTTCCAGCAATCTGGCTACTCTGGCGGAAGACGAAAGCAGGAGCGCTGAAGCCAGGGCTTTGTATGAGCGGGCGATCCAGATAGGAGAGCAGCTTGTAAAGCTCAACCCGCACGAACGCGAATACCAGGCCGAGTTAGCATTGTATTACGAAGGCGAAGCAAGAATGCTCGTCGACACGAAAGATCTGGCCGCCGCAGAGCACAGAAATCACCAGGCCTTTGATATGATCGAAGCGTTGGCGAACCCCGCATCCGCTCTTTCGTTGGAGCAGGCAAAAATCCTTCAACTACGCAGCGAAATCCTGCTTGAACAGGGATCTCCAGATGCGCTCGACCAGTCTAACCGGACACTCGAATTGCTGGAGCGGCTGGCGCCCGATTCGGAGCACACGGGTCATCCGCTCTTTCATGTCATGTATACGAATCTTGCGGTAAACTATGTGCAACTCGCCACGAATGAGTTGAGAGATGGAGACCGGCGAGGCGCGCAACTTTCGCTCGAGAGCCTGGCACGAATTCTGCCCCAACTCATTCCAGAAGAAAGGGCAATGGTCGAAGAGAGTTATCGGCAACTGCTGCGCAAATTGCACTCGAATAAGTCCGGAAACAAATAAATTCGTGATCTAATGCAAACACGACGCATCGGACAATTGCATGAGGATAGAATGAAACCTTTTGCCGGATTGCTGGTTCTGCTTTTCCTGCATGCAGGTCTTGTCGCGCAGCAACCTGACGCGAGAACCTCCCAGAGTCAGACCCCGCCTCCCGCTCCAAAGCAGAAGCCCCAACCAGCCAAGAAGAAAGAGCCTGCAAAGCAACTGCAGCGGACCAGAATTGATGCAAGCATGGTCGGCTATATTGATCCATCCGCCGTCCAGACCGAGGTTCGCGTACGGTTCGACGCCGGCTTCAACGCTCCCCGGCCTGACCGTGCGGAGTACTTCTACGCCGGATGCAATGGGGCAATTCCTTGCATCGGCGGGATTCAAAGAACGCTCAATTTTCAGCAGTTATATATTAATGCCGAGTATGCGCCACTGAAACACTTCTCCGTCTTTGTTGAGGTTCCCTTCCGCTGGGTTCAGCCTTTCTTCATTCCCAACACGGGCCCTCCCACCCTCACTAGCGGCGGCGGGATCAGCGACGTGCAGGCAGGTTTGAAACTTGCGGCGATCGCTTCCGCTGCGCGCAATCTAACCTTTCAACTCGGCGCACACTTCCCTACCGGGAACGGGACAAATGGGCTAGGGACCAATCACTACACAATCGAACCAAAGGTTCTGTTCTTTCAAAAACTCTCAGATCGCACTGCAATCGAGGCCGAAGCCGGGGACTCGCATCCTATCGGCGGCACCATCTATTACGCGACACCGTCGTCCCCACCGCAAAACTATGCCGCCGATGTGGCCATGTACGGTGTTGGTCCCAGTTATCAGCTCATCTCGCGCGATAATTATCGAGTTACGCCGGTATTTGAGTTAGTCAGCTGGCATGTGTTCGGCGGCCTGCAGGCAGGCTCGAACAGTGTGGTTCAATCCGCAGCCGGGATTAATGTTCTGAATGCAAAGCTTGGAGCGCGGGCCAGCTTTTCGCACGGAAGTTCCATCTACGCAGGATACGGGCGCAGCCTGACCTCCGACGTGTGGTACAAGAACCTGTTCCGGGTCGAATATAGACGCGTGTTTTAGAGCGGATTCGGAGAGTACGGGTCTATTCTGAACCTGCGTAGCGGACATCGATCAGGGTTATGTCATCCTGCGGCGGGTTGGGCGCCTGAAACCTCGCTACGCGGTCAAGAATCGAGTCAATGTTTTCATAATGCGCGATTGCACTTAATCCCGAATCGCCAAACAGCTCGCCCGCACTGCTTTCAGCTTCAGTTATGCCATCTGTAGCGAGCAGAATACGCTCCCCCGGACGGAGCTTGTCGTAAGTGGAGGTGTAACTCGCCCCGTCAATCAGGCCGACGATCAGGTTGCTTTCTTCCAGACGCCGTATTTCGCTGCCGAAGATCGCAAGCGGCTGAATGTGGCCGCAGTTCATATACTCGAATTGGCCATCTGGATAAAGCCGGAGCATTACCATCGTTGCGTACTTACCGACGTTGCGCGTACACAGGAATCGATTGACCATCGACGCTGTCTTCGGCAGGCTTTGCCCTGCAAGCAACTGGGCATGAATGATGCCCTGCAACGTTGCCGCCACAATCGCGGCCGGCACGCCCTTGCCGGATACATCGACTACGGTGATGCACACACTGTCGTCGAGTGCCACGGCATCGTAAAAGTCGCCGCCTATGGCGAGGCAGGGAATGCTCCTTGCCTGCAGCACAGCATACGGAACCACAGGCAGCGTATTGGCCATCAGGCCTTTGTGAATCCTGGCCGCAAAGGCAAGCTCATCGCGTTCGAGGCGGGCCTTTTGCTCCGCCTCAGCCAGCAGCGCATTGTGCAGAAGCGCCGCTGCCTCGGTTGCAATCGTGTCGAGCAGTTGATGGTCGACTTGAGTGAGAAACCCTGGGCCAATCTGACTATCGAGATAGAGCAGACCTAGCAAGCGGGCCGCTTCATTTGTCGATCCGCGCTTGCGCAGCGGGATACAGTAGATGCTGCGAATATTGTTCGCCACTACGCTGGCCCATTGCGATGCGCGGTCGTCAGTCAGTGTGTCACTTACGGAGAATTTCAATTCGCTTTCGATCGCCTTCTGCATGGCCCGGCGAGAGATCGTTGAATCCTCTTCTACAATTTGTCCGAGGGCGCCAAGCCCCTGCGCAAACCGCATCTCACCGCCTTCAGACAGAAAGACGAATCCGCGCTCGACGCCAGTGAGCTGCAGGGTCAGTTTAAGAAGCACGCCGAGAATGTCTTCAATCGCCCCGCCCTCGTTCAACTGACGCGCCGCGCGAAGAAGCCAGTTTAGCTGCTCCATCTCGCGCGCCGCGGTGCGAAGTTCGCCGGCTGGAATCTGGAAGTCTCTGAGAGAAGCAAGCAGATCGTTGACCGGGAGGTGGAATGCGGTGTTTGCCGTCTCATCGTTTTGCTGGAGATGAAACCTCACACTTGGTCCCTTCAGCGATCCCATTTGCAGCACATCCTCGGGCGCAAGAACGGCGCGCTTGACGCGTACGCCATTGAGAAAAGTGCCGTGGGTGCTGTTCTGATCCACGACCGTGCAGGTGTCCCCATCCCGCAGAATCACAGCGTGCTGACGCGAGGTCGCAGGGTCGCGCAGCACAACATCCTGGCTCGGTGAACGGCCAATCGACGTAGAAGAACGATCGACAACGACCGTGTGCTGACCGTCTGCATCGGAATAGCTGAGCGTCGGGGAAGGCATTGAAATGGTCCTACTGGATTACATTACACGACACCATGACACAAGCAAAGGCCGGCCGTCGGCATCAAAACCATTGGCAATCGGAAAACTCCGCGCGGTTCGCAACGCAAGGCTGCCCGGAGTAAACCGAGGCGGGCTCGGCAGAATGGTTCTGCACGATTGATTGCCCGCGGGCTGGTTAATTTCCAGCATAGTGGACCCGTACCCATTTATATTTACCTTGCAATCGAAAGGGACGGAAATGAAAGCTCTGGTCAAAGCACATGCAAAGCGCGGTCTCTGGATTGAGGATGTGCCGGAGCCAAGGGTTGGCATCAACGACGTCAAGATTCGCGTGCTGGCGACGGGGATATGCGGGACGGACCTGCATATCTACGATTGGGACGCCTGGGCGCAGAAGACGATTCCGGTTCCACTTGTGATCGGCCATGAGTTTGTCGGCGAGATTGCGGAGACCGGCTCAAATGTCACAGACTTTCAGATTGGCGACCGCGTCAGCGGGGAAGGCCACGTGGTGTGCGGACGTTGCCGCAACTGCCTGGCGGGGAGGCGCCATCTGTGCGCGTACACAGCCGGAATTGGCGTCAATCGCGCAGGGGCATTCGCGGAGTACATTGTTCTGCCGATGACGAATATCTGGCGCCATGCTGCGGGTGTTCCGCTGGATGTTGCTGCTATTTTCGATCCGCTTGGCAATGCAGTCCATACAGCGTTGGCGTTTCCTGTGCTTGGCGAGGATGTTCTAATCACGGGCGCAGGCCCTATCGGAATCATGGCGGCTGCGATTGCCAGGCACGCTGCCGCACGCAATGTGGTCATCACCGATCTGAATCCGTACCGGCTTGAGTTGGCGAGAAAAGCCGCCAATGTGACGGAGGCGGTGAATCCACGCGAGAGGACATTGGAACAGGTGCAGAAGGAACTGGGCATGCAGGAAGGGTTCGATATCGGTTTCGAGATGTCGGGGAATGCCCAGGCTTTTCGCGACATGCTGGCCAACCTGAGCCATGGCGCAAAGGTTGCGATGCTTGGCATTCCTTCGCCGTCTGAAATGTCGATTGACTGGGCGAAGGTGATCTTCAACCAATACACAATCCGAGGCATCTATGGCCGCGAGATGTATGAGACCTGGTACAAGATGACGGTCATGCTGCAGTCGGGCCTGGATATCAGCAAGGTCATCACCCACAAGCTTGCCTGGGATCGATATGAAGAGGGTTTTGATGCGATGCGCTCGGGAAACTCTGGAAAGGTCATCCTCGACTGGCAGAGCCTTTCGTGATTAAGTCAGGATTTCATGGAAAAGGGCTTGCAGGATGACTCGCTTCTTTTCTCGTTCATTACGGTTGTCAGGCGCGTTATGCACTTTGGGTGCCCGAGCGCAATTCAGCGCGCTATGATTGGATAACCTAAGTGAACAGGGCCCCGCTCAAATCGATCACACTGAAGGAACTCGCGGCTATTCTCGAGCTTTCTCAATCCACCGTGTCCCGCATCGTCAACGGTGCGGCGGCTGAACACCGCATCGCCAAGGAAACCCAGGAGCGCGTTCTCCACGCCGCGGCGCTCCATGGCTATTCCGCCAACACAGTAGCGAGGAGCTTGCGGCAGAAACGGACCTACACCATCGGCGTCATCGTTCCGGAGATCAGCGAAGGCTACTCAACGGCTGTGCTCAGCGGGATAGAGGATGAGCTTGTCAAAGATGGATATTTCTATTTTGTGGTGAGCCATCGCCATCGCGCGGATCTGCTTGAAGGATATTTGCGCATGATGCTGGCTCGCTCGGTGGAGGGCATTGTCGCCGTCGATACACCGCTGGAATTGGAGCTTTCCGTTCCCCTGGTTTCAGTTTCCGGCCACTTGCGTCGACAGGGCGCGATCAATATCGAGCTTCACCACGAGCAGGCCGCGCACCTGGCGCTCGAGCATCTGCAGAGCCTGGGACACAAGCAAATTGCCTTCATAAAAGGACAGGCCTTCAGTTCAGACACCGACCACCGCTGGAAGGCGATTGTGGATGTTGCAAAAAAACTGAATATCGCAGTGGATCCGGAGCTCGTGGTTCAATTGCAGGGGCCGGAGCCTGGGCCGGGACCGGGGCTTGAAACCACTCGCGAGTTACTGAAGACCAAGCGGCCGTTCACCGCGATCTTCGTCTTCAACGATGTAACTGCAATCGGAGCGATTCTTGCGTTACGCGAGGCGGGTCTGAATGTTCCAAGCGATGTCTCTGTGCTTGGATTTGACGATGTGCCGATTGCGGCGGCAAACAACCCTCCGCTTACTACCATTCATCAGCCTTTGCGGGCCATGGGCCAGGCTGCGGCAACTACACTTCTGAAACTTATTCGAGATGAGATTCCCCATCCGCATCCGCCAGTCATCACTGTTTATCCGAAGCTGGTGGTTCGCGAATCCACGGGCAGGAGCTGTCGCTGAAATCGACCCTTCCACCCGATGTGGATGCATAAGGGCCGTTCAGCATGAACGGCATCCGCCTTGTGGGCGGGATTACGAAATCATCCAGTCCGGTCCTAGTACGATGACCGCTTGGATTGGTAGTATCCCAGGTCTCAAAGGCGAGACCTATGGCACCCAGATTTGTGGACGAGGTTACGAAATCATCCAGTCAGGTCCCAGAATGGTTGCGAATGGCGATTGAATGCGGAGGCACGATGGCAAAGGGCATCTTCGTAGGACTTTCGACGATCGATGTGGTCTACCGCGTGGATGAGTTTCCGTCGACGAACTCCAAGGTTGTGGCACGCAGCCAGGACGTGTTCGCAGGTGGTCCGGCGACGAATGCGGCCATCGCATTCCGTCACCTTGGAGGAGAGGCAAAGCTGGTTACCGCTGTCGGGAGTCATTCGCTGGGCAGCGCGATCGTCGGCGAACTGCGGCGGAATTCAATTCAACTCATCGATCTGAATTCTCATTTCGATCGAGCGCCGGTAATATCCTCCATCGCTGTACGGCGAAACGGAGAGCGCAGCGTCGTCTCCGCGAATGCAACGCGGGTCAGCGTGCCGCCGGCGCAGGTAGATGAAGCGGTGCTGAAGCAGGCATCTATTGTGTTGGTCGATGGTCATTACATGCAAGCATGCGAGGCATGGTCAATGGCTGCAAGAGGGCGCGGAATCCCTGTTGTGCTGGATGGGGGAAGCTGGAAAGACGGAACTGGAGAGCTGCTCCAAAACGTCGATGCGGCTATCTGTTCAGCGGATTTTATGCCGCCGGGTTGTTCGATCGAGAGCGACGTGTTGGAGTATCTGAGGGGCTGCGGTATATCGAAGATCGCCATCACCAGAGGAACTGAGCCAATTCGTTATGCATCGGGCGAGGTCTGCGGAATTGTGCCAGTGCCACGGGTTGAATCGGTGGACACTATGGGAGCGGGGGATATTTTTCATGGGGCCTTTTGCTACTATTTTTCGGCCGGGCGCGGCTTCGTAGAGGCTTTGAGCGAGGCGGCAAAAATCGCATCGGAGTCTTGCCGATTCCACGGCCCAAGGGAATGGATGAAGCACTCGAATTCCGCAGGCGAATGTTTATCGCCTCGTGCTCTCCCATCGGCCTGACGCGGCTGATTTGAAAATGGCTTCGATTACGGCCATGTTGCCGATTGCGTCTTCCAGTGTGACCGGAACTTCAGTGTTGTCCATTACGGCCTTTGAGAAGGCATCTCCTTGCAACGTGTACTGATCGCAGACAGGAAAGGTCTCGGTAGTGATTCCGTCCCCGAACAGATCGCCGCCGATATCGATGAACATGCGGGTTGGGCGGTCGGGTGGCGCGTTGAAGGGTATCTCGATTTCGATGCGTCCGCGGGTGCCGAAGAAATGGATGCGCTGATAGGGCACCATCTGCGTGCTGCAAGTGAAGATGGATTGACCACCGGGGAAGTCGAGGATTGCGGAAGTGAGGCGGTCGATGTGCATCGTGGGATCGCGATCGATGAGACCGATGACGCGCGTGGGCTCCTGCGCGAAGGCGTAGCGCGATGCGTGGGTGAGGTAGCAGCCGATGTCCATCAGCGCGCCGCCACCGGCTTCGACGTGGTTGCGGATGTTGGATGGGTCGTTGTTGAAGTAGCTGAAGAAGCTGGCAATGGAGCGAATTTCCCCGATACGGCGTTCATTGAGCAGTTCGCGCAGGCGAAGCCACTGCGGGTAGGAGCGGATCATGAAGGCTTCGCCGATTTTGACTCCAGTGCGGGCACGAACGGCGAGAAGAGTCTCAGCTTCAGCGACGGTGAGGCTGAGTGGCTTTTCGCATAGAACGTGCTTTCCGGCCTCTGCGGCCTTGATCGTCCAAGGAACGTGGAAATGATTGGGAAGTGGGTTATAGATTGCGTCGATATTGGGATCGGCGAGGAGCTCTTCATAGGAGCCGTACGCCGTGGGGATGCCGAGTTTTGATGCTGCCTCGCGAGCTTTGCTGAGATCGCGGGAAGCAATGGCCGCGACTTTCGTGTGCCGGCCCTGCTGCATGGCCGGGATGACTTTCTTGAGACCGATGTTGGCGGTGCTGAGCACTCCCCAGCGGAGTATGTTTGCCATGCGAGTAATGATAATCTGCCGGTGGTCCGTATCGAGCGAAGTTCCGGAGGTATCAATACATAAAAAATGAATATCAATCTTGCTCCGGCGAGCGGCTACGGGTGGGCACACATGCAGATGTGGAGGAGAAACGCCCCCGCAGGGGCTGAAGCCAACGTTGATTCTGTGGCACTTGCGGCACGACTGAAGTTGTGCCCTGTTACAAAGCTACCGAGAATCCCAGCGGAAGCGAGTTCTTCCGCAACCTGTAAAGCCGACATTGGTTCTGTCGGCATATTGCGGGGGTTGGAGACCCCGTCTCCGACCGACGTGAATTCCCCGCAGCCTGTGAACGCGCTTCTCACCGACGTTGGTTTTTCAGCGACCTAGTTAGCGCCTGAGAACCTGTTTAATAACTCGGCATAACGTGAAGGGTACGGGCTTCAGCCCGTACATCTCAGCCAACAAGTCGTTGGGCTTTAGCCCCTGAGGGGAGCTCTTAAAGAGTTTGCAATCCCTCGGCGGCTTCTATGAGACGGCTGGTATTGTC
>Ga0182013_10003726_pt1 | contig 18827 bp, 11 predicted proteins | sample 612S2MmetaG_FD_120487 | JGI IMG/M metagenome (GOLD analysis project Ga0182013, IMG submission 120487) | Permafrost microbial communities from Stordalen Mire, Sweden - 612S2M metaG | ecosystem: Environmental > Terrestrial > Soil > Wetlands > Permafrost | place: Sweden: Stordalen | collected... | reverse complement strand
GTGCGAACAAACAACCGACGGAGAACTGAGTGCCCGGAGCCCCACATCTCGTCTCTGAGATGTGGGATTCGAGCCAATCTATTCCGCCTGCGTCAGATACTCCTTCAAAGCCAACTGCACCACGGCATTCAGCTTGAGGTCATACTCCTCCGCATACAGCACCACCCGCTGGATGCAGGGGACATTTTCGAATGAGCTATAACGCCCCACGGGCACGCTTGGTTGCGCCGATGCGGGCGCAGGCGTATGCTGCCGCCATCACCCGGCCCAAATCCCGCAGCCCACTGGCCCCAATAATGAGGAAGAAACCTGCTCTTTTCACATTCACCGCCCTGGCTGTCGCGGTCCTCGCGCAGGTCACCCTGCTCTGCGCCCAAACGCTGCAGGGAGGCGTCCAGCAGACGACGTCCACCGACCCAGCTTCGACCGGTTGCAGCGAGTCCAACGACAACCCGTACGCGGGAATGAACCCGCTCGTCTGCCACGGTGTGTCGGCTCCTCCGGACTCCGCCGGCAAGTGCAGTCTCTCCGGCATGAAGGTTTTCAAGCAGGAGGGCAACATTTGCTACTACTGCTCAGCCGTCAATCCGCCCACCCCCGGCATCATCATTCCCATCAATCAAGTCGCTCAGGCAGGCAGCCAGGGCTACAAATGCGGAGTCGATCAGGCCGAACCGAACTGCATGGCGGTTTGCACCCGCCAATCCGGAAGCGGCCCCTACGTTCCTCCCGCGAACACGCAGCCCGTTCCCGGGCCTTCATCGAGTACCGGCGGCGGCAGCCCCGGCCCGCCACCTCGGGGGGGCGGCAGCCCCACTCCTGGCCCTCCACTACAGGGCGGCGCCAGCGCCAATCCCTGCCAGCCCTTCGGCCCGGGCGGCTACGACTACTGCGCGAATCCCACCCAGCCCGCCGGATGCGTCTGCACCAAAGCGCAGCCGCCCGGTCCCAAGGGCCTCAACCTCGTCCTTCAGCCCCCTGTCACGGCCAAGACGCCCGGCCCAAGCATCCCCGCCCTCGATAAGGCAATGAGCACTTGCCTCAGCGCCAAGCTGTCCTATATGGGTCCGCAATCGGTGCAGCCCGCCAACTTGCAGAAGGCCCTTGCCTCTGCGCCGGCGTCAGTCCGCTCCATGCCCTTTGCCAGCCTTCCCGCCGAATCCCAAATCATCCTCGAGGAGACCGCCATGGCCCTCCAGGCGCAGGCCGTCCACGACCAGAAATACGGCCCAACCACATACAACACCGCCAATGCGCAAAATTACATGGTCGGCTGGCTCGATCATTGCCTCTTCACTGCCGGCCTGCAGCAGGACTACAGCAACAATTCACCCAACGATCCTCGCCTCGTCTATTCCGACTTCTTCGACACCTCGATAACCGATGTCCGGATCCAAAGTTTCAGCAAGGGCTATGGCCAGGATGTATTGCCACCGCTCCCATTGATGCCCCCAAATCCAACCAATCCAACCAAGTAAGTCCCCAGTTCCGCCAGCAATCTCTCGTCAAGCCCCCCACATCCCGCCTCGGAGATGTGGGATTCTCGCCACAACTTTCTCCGAGGCCACCGACCGGAAGGGCACGCGTTCACGCGTGCCGACCATCAGCCCGCCGAAGGCGCTTCCGCTCTGCCGAAGGCCCGGGGTCCCCGGCGAACTCGTTCGCTGGGGTGGGAGATCGGAGTGAAGGCGCAGCCGAAACGACCTGTCTCCGCCTTCCTCCGCCGCCATCCCATTGGCGCCGCCCGACGCTCCGACGCTTGACACCTCGCGTATAATCGAAGCAAGAGCCAGAACAGAATCCACAGCCTCAGGATTGTGTCTCTCTCGTTTCAAGGTGGGAAATCGTCCAAGTCCATTCATACCAGCGATGGAAAGACCCAGTGCGCTTTGCGAAATTCTGCGCTAATCTTCCGGCGTTCAGCTTTAATGGCCGCTAAGTCGCACAATAAGAATGGCTTACAAAATAAGGCCTTTACTTCCAGGATCATAGCCTCTAAGTAGTTTAGTTTCTGGATTATGCAGAATTCGATAGGGGGGAGGGTATCACGAGAACAGCCAGCCAGCTACTCGATGATCCGCGCCACCACGTCGTAGTCGTGCGACTCCGTAATCTCCGCTCGGTAGAACGTCCCCGGCACCAGCGTCTCGTGCGGGCCAAAGTCGTTGATCAGCACCTTGCCGTCGATCTCCGGTGCGTGCAGCGCGGTCCGTCCCTGCCACAGCAGCTCGGTCTCCTCGCTCTCGCCCTCCACCAGCACATCGACTTCCCTGCCCACCCACGCTCGCTTCGCCTTCGCGCTGATCTTCTGTTGCAGCTTCATCAGCCTGCGCCTCCGCGCCTCGATCGTCCGCTTCGGCACCTTCAGCTCCACGTCGATCCCGAACGCCGCCGCGCCCTCCTCGTCCGAGTAGCCGAAGACGCCCAGCCAGTCGATCTTCGCCGCCGCAACAAACTCGCAGAGCTGCTGGAAGTCCTCCTCCGTCTCGCCCGGAAAGCCCACAATAAACGTGCTGCGCAGCGCGATCCCTGGGACTGCGGCGCGCGCCTTCTCAATCAGCCGCAGAAACACCTCCGGCGTGCCGCCACGCTTCATCCGCCTCAGCACGCTGGGCGACGCATGTTGCAGCGGCACATCCAGATACTTGGCGATCGTCTCGTGCCGCGCCATCGTCTCCAGCAGCCGCGTCGTCACCTTGTTCGGATACGCGTACAGGAACCGCAGCCACTTCAACCCCGGCAGCACCGCCAGCGCATCCAGCAGCGTCGCCAAGCCGTCACGCAAGCCCAGGTCTTCGCCATAGCACGTCGTGTCCTGCCCGATCAGCGTGATCTCGCGCACTCCCTGCGCAATCAGCCGCTCCGCCTCGGCCACAATCGACTCCAGCCGCCGCGAGCGGAACTTGCCCCGCAGTTGCGGAATAATGCAGAAGCTGCACGGATGGTCGCATCCCTCCGCAATCTTGATGTACGCCGACGCTCTCGGCGTGGTCAGGATCCGCGGCGTCTCATCCGAATAGAGATACTCCGGCAGCGCGGCCGTCGCACCGTCCCAGTGCTCACGCGAGAAGCGGCCAGATCGTTCGCGCGCATCGCCTTCAGCCCGGAACGCCTTCGCGCCCTGCGCAATCTCGAGCTGCGCACCAACCTCGGTCGGGTGCGAATGCTGATGCACCGCGCTCGGCGCCCGGCTCACCAGAATGTTAAACGGCGAATCCGGCACCGCACTCTGTGCCTGCGGCATCAGCCCAGCCGCCTCCAGAATCGCCTCCAGCTCGCCCGTCCCCACCACCGCATCGACCTCGGGAATGTTCCTGCGTATCTCGTCGCGATAGCGCTCCACCAGGCAGCCGGCGACGATCAGCCGCTGCACCTTGCCGCCGTTCGCCACCTTGTGCTGCACCATCTCCAAAATGGTGTTCACCGACTCCTGCTTGGCCGAGTCGATAAAGCTGCACGTGTTCACCACCAGGATGTCCGCGTCCTCAGCCCGAGCAGTCAGCCTGCCGCCGGCCCGCTGCAGCAGCCCCATCATCACCTCGGAGTCAACCAGGTTCTTGGGGCAGCCCAGCGACACGAACCCGATCGCCGGCCGCTCGGAGGAGCGTGGCTGGACACGCGTTTCTAGCGATTCACGGGGAGCATCGAGGACGGAGGGCTGCACACCTCATTCTACTGTGAAACCGTCCTACTGGCTGCCGAACGGCGATCGCGCTGCCATTGACTTGATCTTCGCCAGCAAGCCTTCGGCCAGCAGCTTGGCCTGGGTCGCCATCACCGCGACCTTCTGCATCGGCACCCGAATGCCGTTGCCAATCGTCTCGGCAACCTCAATCGTCGTGGTCAGCGCCGCGGTCACCATCCCATCCACTCTCGCCACCTGCCGCTGCGCGCGCTGGTTGGCATCGGTGATGGTGTTGTCGAACTGCCGCACCGCCGCTCGTACCGAACTGCTTGTGTCTAACAAAACATCACTGGTCTTGGCCAGGTTTTCCGTGATCAGCTTCACCTTCGGCGCCGCATCCTGCAACACCTCGCGGCCTGCCTTGCTGAACTCCTTCACCTCGTCCAGCATGGGCAGCATCCTGCCCTTGATCTCTTCCGCGGTCGCGCCGATCTCCTCGATGGCTTTCAGCGCCTTCACTGCAACCGTCATCATCACCACCGCCGCGATGGCAACGGCCACTGCGATCAGTCCGATAAAGATGATCATCAAGTGATGGGCGTCCGCCAGGTCGGCTTCCTGAACCCACATTGCGAGAAACATCATTGCCATTGCCGCCATTCTCCACTTCTCTCAGAGGTGTCGCGATGCGGCCGAACGATAATCCGGCGCGGGCGACTTTCAACCGCGGCCCTGGGATGGCGCCGCACTTCGCGGACGCCACCTCTCCGGGCCGGCATTGGTTCAGGTTCTTTAGACCGGCGTCTCCACCGTAGTATTCACGTAGGCTTCCTTGCCCGCTTCCACCGCAGCCCCGACCTTGGCCTGCTGCTCGTTGATCAGGCCTTTGCCTTTTTCCACGTATTGGCTCCATTGGGTGCGGCCCTTCTCGTAGTATTCGCGGCCCCGCTCCACCGACTCTCGCGCCTGACGCTTCCCTTCCTCCACCAGCTCGGAGGCCTTCTGCTTGCCTTGCTCGACGTACTGTCTGCCCGTCTCGACGTACTCGCTTGCCTTCTGTTTTCCTTGTTCGACCAGTTCCTCGGCCTTGGCCTTCGCCTCCAGCGCGCCGTTCAACAGGTCCTCACGCGTCTCTTTGCCAGCCTTCGGCGCATACAGCACCCCAATCAGCGTGCCGATCCCAAGCCCGGCCAGAAACCATCCAAGCCCGCTTGCTCCGCCTTCATTCTCTGCCATCTTCTTCTCCTGTCCAACCTTCCGGTTTTGACGAAGGCTGCTCGCCCCCGTCGATACGATTTCATCTGGAATGTACCACCATTGCGCCCGTCTGTCCCGTCAGGCATCTTACGGACCGCGCAACGATACTCCCGTCCCAAGTCCCGCAGGGTAGGCGCTGCGCTTTGATCTTTAGATGCGCTGGGAAGACGCGGCGCGGCCCGCATTTCCTTCGGGAAGCTAACGATAGCACCTTCCGGTCCGCTTCTTGCTATTTCTGCGTCAAATATCCCAGAGCTGGCAAGCCGCCCGGACCCAAATAGAGGGGTTGTGCGGTGATCGGATGGATGCCGGCATAACAACGCAGATTTGACCGCATCCGGATTGACCGTATCCCTAAGTTTGGCGAGTAGTATGGATGCAATCGCAGCAAGCCCACAGAAAGGGGACCCATGGACGCTCACAAGATTGTTTCGACCGCGCGCACCAGCCTGGTTGCATTCTCCCTCGCCATGGCGCTCGCGGGCTGCAACAGCAAACCCGCTGCCACGGACGACGCCACCTTGAACACCGCGGTCCAGCATCAACTCGCAGGCGACCCGAACCTCAACGGACAGTCGATCCAGGCATCGGTCGCCAATGGCGTTGTCACTCTGAACGGCAGCGTCAGCAGCGACACGGCGCGCACCGTCGCCAGCGGAGATGTTGGCCAGATCGCCGGGGTCAAAACGGTGGTCAACAATCTTGTCGTCCAGCCGCCCGCGCCCGCCGCGGCAGCCCTTGCTCCGGCTTCGCCCAATTTCCCGTCGCCCAAGACCAAGAAGCCCTCGGCGATGATCGCCCAGAACGCGCCGCAGTCCGCGCCCGTCGTGCGTAACCAGCCAGCTCCTCCACCCGCCCAGCAGCCTGCGCCGCAGCCTACCCCGGCTCCCGTCGTAACCCAGGCCGCACCTCCGCCACCACCGCCGCCTCCGCCTGCGCCCGTGGTTCACAACCTCACCCTGCCCGCCGGCACGGCAATTGCAGTGCGCATCACCCAGACGCTGGACAGCGCAACCACGCAGACCGGGGACAAATTCACCGGAGCCATTGCCTCCGACATCATCACCGACGGCATGGTTGTGCTTGCGCAAGGCACCCCCGTAACCGGCCATGTCGACGCCGCGCAGGACGCCACGCACTTCAAGGGCAGCGCCTTGCTCACCATCTCGCTGACCGCGATCAACCGCAAGGGTGAGCACATTGAAGTGGCCACCGAGGCCTATACCAAGCAGGGCGAGGGCCGGGGCAAGAACACCGCCGAAAAGGTTGGTGGCGGCGCGGCCGTTGGCGCCATTCTCGGAGGCATTCTGGGCGGTGGCAAAGGCGCGGCCATCGGCGCCGCGGCGGGCGGCGGCGTGGGTGCGGGAGCCAACGGCGTTACCCGCGGCCAGCAGGTCCAGATCCCGTCCGAAACGGTCGTCCGCTTCAAACTTTCTGACGCCATCATCGTGCATGTAACCACGGCCGGCGGCGCCCAGGACAACTCCGGCCCCGCCCTTGAGCGTCACGCTGTCCAGTAACCCTGGCCAAGGCTTTGCAACCGAATCGATGGTTGCGATTCAAAACTTCTTAGGACCGGCTTCCTTTGATCGTCCAGCGATCTGGCCGGCAGGCAACTTTGTTCCCGCAACCAGCACCTAACAACCTCGTCTATCCGTACGTTGAGGTCATTCTTGGCGAAGGCAAAGAACACTCCCGCGGGCTATCTGGCTTTCACGTTGCACGCGCACCTGCCGTATGTGGTCAACCACGGCACCTGGCCGCACGGGATGGAGTGGCTGCACGAAGCCGCCGCGGAGACCTACCTCCCGATCCTGCGCATGCTGGGCAATCTGGAACGTGACGGTGTTCCCGCCAATTTCAACATCAACCTCTCCCCCGTTCTGCTGGAGCAGCTGGCTCATCCGTTCTTCATAGCCGAATTTCCCAAGTACCTTACGCGCAAGATCCTCGCCGCACGCGAGGATGAGGCCTACTTCATCCAGTCCGGCGACGCCCATCTCACCGAGACGGCGCGCTTCTGGGGCCGGTTCTTTTCCGCCGCTCTCGACGATTTCAATGCCCTCGACGGCAACATCGTCAGCGGTTTCCGCCACTTCAACGACGCCGGCCTGATTGAGATCATCACCTGCGCGGCGACCCACGGATACCTGCCTCTGCTGGGCACCGACGAGAGCGTCCGCGCTCAGGTCCGCACCGCCGTCTCTACCCACATCCGCCATCTCGGCAAGCCTCCCAGGGGCATCTGGGCGCCGGAGTGCGGTTACCGGCCCGCAGGCTTCTGGGATTATCCGGTGCCGCCCGCCGGCGCAACCGAGCCAAGCCCCGGATTCGAACGGATCGGGGTCGAGCAGGCGCTCTCTGAGTCGGGCTTGGACTACTTCTTCGTCGACAGCCACCTGATTGAAGAGTGCTACCGCGTTCCCTCCCCCTATGGCGCGCCCAACAGCCGCCTCCCGCGCGATCCCAGGATCGAGCAGGCGACCCACGAGCCGCAGCGCAGCCTCTATCAGACCTATTACGTCGACGGGCCGTACGACAAGCGCTACGCGGCCACCGTCTTTCCCCGCGATCCAAGCACCGGCCTGCAGGTGTGGTCGGGAGACACCGGCTACCCCGGCGACGCCAACTACCTCGACTTCCACAAGAAGCGATTCCCCGGCGGCCATCGCTACTGGCAGGTCACCGGCCCGCGCGTCGACATGGGCGACAAGCTGGTCTACTGGCCGCATCAGGCCGCCGAGCGGGTCAAGGAGCACGCCGACCACTTCATCCACCTGGTCCATGACACGCTTGAGTCCGGATTCAACTGCGCGATTCCTCCGGTGCTGTGCGCGCCCTTCGACGCCGAGCTGTTCGGCCACTGGTGGTTCGAAGGCCCCATGTGGCTGGAGCAGGTCTGCCGCAATCTGCACCAGCTCAACTCCGGCATCGCCACAATCACCTGCAGCCAGTATCTGGACCGCTATCCGCGAGCCAGTTTCATCGCCATGAAGGAGGGCTCCTGGGGCGCGGAGGGCAACCACCAGGTGTGGTTGAATCCCGACACGTCCTGGACCTACAGCCACATCTATCCCGCCGAGTTGGATGTCCGCGGCATCTGCACCGCAGGCAAATGGCGCGATTCCGCGCTGGGCAAGCGCATCGTGCAGCAGCTCTGCCGCGAACTGCTGCTGCTGGAGTCCTCCGACTGGCAGTTCCTCATCACCACCGGCGCTGCACGCGATTACGCTGAGTCACGCTTCCACACCCACAACGACCAGTTTCTGGAGCTCAAATCTATCTGGCAGGCCTTCGAGCGCGATCGCCAAATCAATGAGCAAATGACCGCGCGGCTGGCCGCAATCGAGCTGCGCGACAACATCTTCCTTGACATCGATCCCTGCCTCTGGGCCGCCGGCGCAAGCGGAACTCGCGGCGATGCCGAACCCGCGGCAAGCCAACCCGCTGCCGTCTAGCTTCGCAGCCCCTTCATTCAAAACTCACCTCAGCCGAGCATCTCCGCTCGCAAAGCTGCGTTCCTGCGCCCCCGGCCAAAACTTCATAACACCAAAGTGGAATAGCGCATATCCAAGGTGGGGTTGCATTCTTGGTTCGTCAGGATTGCTACAAGACAGTCCGGCAGTAGCGAAGAAACATGAATATCTCCCGGTCGCAACCCATTGCCGGCGCCGCTCTCTCGAACACGTGAACGAAGACCGTCTCCTGCGCTGCATCACTGAATAAGTTTTGGCTGTAACCCAAATTGGTGGAATTTACCGGCTCGGGCTTTGCGCCCCAGCCCGATGCAATTTGCGTTGCTTGTACAGTCGCGTCGATAGGAGACTCATGATGAATCACTCTGCGCACGATCCGGTCATTAAGGCTCGCTCTGGATTACGTCGTTCCCTGGTTGCTCTCTCTCTAACCTTCCTCATCGCATTCTCCTCATCCTCCGCCCGTGCAGCGATCCAGTGCGTCAATCCCCAGGGACATAGCGGCTGTTTCACCACCATCTCTGCCGCAGTCGCGGCAGCCGCGTCGGGCGATACCGTCAAGGTCGCTCCCGGCATCTATCGCGAAGAGGTAGTCATTGGCAAATCGCTCACCCTGCTTGGTCAGCGGCGGGATAAAACGATCATCGATGCGACCGGTCTTTCCAACGGGGTCTACGTCAACGGCTTGTATAACGCCGGCTTAGCTCAAGTCACGGTGGCCGGCTTTACTATCGAGAACGCCAACTTCGAAGGCATCCTCGTCACCAACGCATCCGATGTCACCATCTGGGGCAATACAGTGACCGGAAACGATCTCTCCCTGCAGCCCTCCATTCCAGCCTGCGCCGGCCAGCCCGCCTTCGAAACCGCCGAAAACAGCGACTGCGGCGAAGGCATCCATCTGATCGGCACTGTCCATTCGATGATCGCCGATAACGTCGTCGAGAAGAACGCCGGCGGTATTCTCATCACCGACGAGACCACAACCAGCCATGACGATGTAATTACACGCAACCTGGTCCGGGACAATCTCTACGCCAGCGGCATCACCCTGGCCTCGCACTCCACCGCAGCCTCTAACGATCAGGCTGGCGGTTTCAACAACGACACACTCACCAGTTGGACCTTGACCAACGCCGGTTCCGGCCAATATGACTTCAGCTTCTCCGGGTCCGACACTGGATCGGGCGTCTTTACAACGACGGCGACAGGGTCGGCGGGCAAGTTCCTGATTACCGGCATCACCGGGACCGCGAATGGGTCTGCAATCACCGGAGTCTTGCCTGCGGGCACCTTCCCATCGTTGTTCCCCAGCGACAATCTGCTGTACGACCCGGCCATTATCAGCCCTCCCAACCAGTCTCCATCGGAGCTCGACCTGACCGGTGTCTCGTTCTCGACTGCGAGCGGGACCAATTACAACGTGTATTACGGGCAATTCCGGACCGGCGACCCGCTCGACGTGTATGACCTGCTGTCGCAGGCGCAGACGACGCCGGAGCCGGCTCCAGCGAAGACCACCACCAATGGCATCTACAACACCACCATCGCCGATAACGATTCTGCTCACAATGGCTTTGGAGGGGGGAGCGGCGGGGGCGGCGTCGCCCTGCTGGCGCCAGGCTTCGGTAACAGCACCTACGCCAACACCGTAATCGGCAACCGTTTGGTCGGAAACTTCCTGCCCGGAGTCCTACTCTACGACAACGCCTACTCCAAGCTGTCTGGCGAACAACCCAACCCGGATCTGAGCCGCAATGCCATTCTCGATAACTTCATCGCCGGCAACGGCCCTGATCCCTCCGCACCCACCACAGTTCCCACTGGAATCTCCGCGTTCGGACTGGCACCCATTGTGGATCTCAGCATCTCCGGCAATTGGATCGAGGATGAACAGATCGAAATAGCACTCAACACCGAGTCGACCGTGGACATCCATCTGAACAGCCTCCTGGACCGTCACATGGGCGTCGACAATCTGAACAAAGGCGGCTTGATCGAGGCCAGCGAAAACTGGTGGGGATGCTCAGGAGGCCCCGGAGCCAATGGATGCACCACCATCGATAGCGGCCCAGTCGTAACCTTCGCGCCTTGGCTTTCCCGCCCGCTGGATCTGGCCTACGGACGCGATCGCGGCTGGGACCGTTACTTCGACTGCGATCGCTTCAACAACTTCTAACAACCTGTGAGATAGCTGAGAAACGAAAGCCGTCTCCCAAAGCGCAAACTTCGCGCCGCCTGGGAGACGGCTTCTCCTTGTGCGTGTCAGCAGTTTGGGCGCGCGCGTCAGCCAGCCCTGCGCACTACTGCGGTTCGTGTTCCCACTTGTCCGTCCGGAACGGTGCGGCGGGCACGCCGTCCCCATTAAAGAGATTCGCGCCTTCCGGATAATTGTCCCAGGCATAACGGACTGCGGCAGGTTCCGCAACGTCAGGGCTGGAGACAACCAACGTGTCCTGGTCGATCCGGGCAGTCGCCGGAACAAACTTGCCGTCCTTTCCGGCGATGACAAAGGTCTTCAGGTCCCCATCCTTCGCCACCAGTCCTCCCGTGACATGGGTGAACTTGATGCGGATGGAGTTGCCCTCGACCTTCATCGAGTCGTACGCCGGGCCGGAATACTCCATCTTGCGGCCATAGGCTCCTGCCAGCGCGATGCGCGTCAGCCGGTCTGCTACGTCCTGCTTATCCTTGGGATGGATATTGACCGGATCGCCGATGTCGATGGTCACAGCCATGCCGGTGTTGGAAAGCGAAAGGACTGTGGCTTGCGCCTCGCGAACATCCGGATTGTTGTACCAGGTGTCCGGCCGGTTGGGCCACGGCTTCAGCGGGGCGAGTTGGCAGATGTAAAACGGGAAAGCGCCCTCGCCCCAGCGCTGACGCCAGTCTTTGATCAGTGTCGCCTGCAGCTCCGGATAAAGCTTGTAGCCGGTGGCGCCGCCGTTGATGGCTTCGCCCTGATACCACAGAACGCCCCGGATGGCGTAAGGGATGACTGGCGCAATCATGCCGTTGTACATCACCGTCGGGTTGTGCTGGTCTTGCACTGGATTCCTGCTGCCCGGCCTTCGCGGGGCTGCCTTGCCGTCCGCCTTTGCCTTGTCCGCGGCCTCCTGCCACGCCTTCAGGGCCGCCGTCATGTCCGGCGGATTCGCCTTGTAAGCGGTCACCTGGGCATCGAAAGCCTCCAGCAGCGGCTTCAATTGCGGCTCCGCTGCCAGCGCCTCGCGGCTGGTCCACGCCTCCGCGGTGCTGGCGCCGAAGGCTTCCGTGATGATGCCGAACGGCACCTTCAGCTCCTTCTGCATGTCGCGCGCAAACAAATAACCGATGGCGGACATCTCCTTCACCGTCTCCGGCGTGACCAACAACCAACTCCCGGAGACATCGGACTGCGGTTCGTAGCTGTTCTTCCATCCGCCGGTAAACATCCTGATATTCGGATAATTGGCCGCCGCAACCTCCTCGGCCTCGTTCTTCAGTCCCGCAAAATAGTGTCTCGTCGTCGTGCCCACCGTAAAGTCCATGTTCGACTGCCCCGACCCCAGCCACACCTCGCCCACCAGCACGTCCTTCACCACGATCGGCGTCTCGCCGGCCTTGTTGCCCGCAATCGTCATCTCAAACGGCCCGCCGGCCTTCAGTTTGGTCAGGCGCAGCATCCACTTGCCGGTGGCGTCCGCGGTTGCAGACCTGGTCTGGCCGTTGAACTTGATCGTGATCCTCTCCGCGGGATCGGCCGTCCCCCAGATCGGCACCGCCATGCCGTTCTGCAGCACCATGTGGTCGCTGAACAGCGACGCAGGCTTGACCTGTGCGGATGCCGTCGCGGCGCTATACATCGCGACGCACAGACATGCGATCAGAGACAACGTCTTGAACGATTTGATCATGGGAACCTTTTCCTCCAGGCGTGATTCAAGCCGCTGATCCATCGTGCCAACCCCCTCAGGCTGTGGCCACGCCGTCGATCTTCAGCGTTATGGCGTGCTGGCTGGGAGCCTTCTCCGGCAGATTCACAGACAGCCCTTGCGCGTCATGGGTGAACGTGAGTCTCCCCCCATGGCCAAGCAGCGATACGTTCGTCACCTTCGCGCCGCCCACTTGCGCCGAACCGGCAGCCAAGCTCTTGATCTTCGCCACTCGCGATTCCGGCCACGCGCCAATGAAGGCGTAAAGCGCGTCGCCCTTTGCGGTGAAGCGGATGTCTTCGGCGGTGTATGCCGGGCCCGGCGGTCCATACGCGCGCGGCGGCGGTGCGGTGGTGGAGGGGCCCTCGCCATAAACCTTCCACGGCCGCGTCGCGAAGATGCCCTCGGAGTTCACGTCCATCCACGCCGTAAAACCGGCGATAAACGCCTCCTCTTTGTCGTCGATCGAGCCATCGCCGCGCAGCGGAATGTTCAGCATCAGGTTGCCGTTCTTGCTGACGATATCGGTGAGCATCGAGACGATGCGGGGAACGGTCTGGTATCGGTTCTCCTCGTAGATCGCGCGGCTGTAGTGCCAGTCGCCGATGCAGGTGTCGGTCTGCCATGGGTCGGGGCGAATCGCGTTGGCCGTGCTGCGCTCGATGTCCTCCACAAAGGAGCCGGTGTGCTCGGGCAGAATATGTTTGCCGTTGACCACAGCGTCCACCTTGCCCCCGTTGCGCGCCGCGCTCAGGTTGTAATAGTGCGCGACCAGATCCAGTCCGGCCTGGCCCAGCGGCAACTCATTGGTGTCGAAATAAAGCACGTCCGGCTGATACTTATCCACCATATCCTTGCAGCGGATGTACCAGTTCTCGCAAAAGGCCTCCGACGGCATCGGATTGCTCTTACCCAGGCTGGTGTACTCGTTGACCCAGGCCTTGATGGCGGCGATGCCGTGAATGCCATTAGGCATCCTCACGCTGTTGCCGGTGTACAGGTCCTGCGGGTCCAGGCCCTCCCACCACTTGCCTTTGCCATCGGCTTTAGTCAGGGTGTACGCGTCGTAGCGAACGCCCTCCAGCGGCCCCTCCCCATCGTAGCCATACGCCGGCTGCAGCCATCGCGCGGCCCATGAGTTGTGATTGCTGATCCCGAAGCGCAGCCCGTTCGCGCGCACCACCTTGGCCCACATGCCCACCAGGTCCTTCTTCGGACCCACCCTCACCGAGTTCCAGTTGTGGTGCGCGGAGTCGTACATGTCGAAGTTGTCGTGGTGCGCGCCCATGGCGAAGAAGTACTTCGCGCCAGCCTTCTTGTAGAGCCCGATCAGCCGCTCAGGGTCCCACTTCTCCGCCTTCCACAAGTTGTCGATCTCCATGAAGCCGATCTTGGAGGGGTGCCCGTAGGTCTTGACGTGGTAGTCGTAGTCCTTTTCGCCCTGGATGTACATCCGCCGCGCATACCAGTCGCCCTGTTCGGGGACGCATTGCGCGGTCCAGTGCGCCCACATGCCGAACTTCGCGTCGCGGAACCATTCCGGCACTTTGTAGTTTGCGGTCAGCGATTCCCAGGTCGCCTTGAACGGCCCCGGCGCGATCTGCCGCGGCGGCGGGGCATTCTGCGCGAAGAGACGCGAAAGGCGCGACATGGCCGCAGCCGCGGCGGCGAACTTGGCGAACTGGCGACGAGTGAAATCAGTCTTCATGGTTAGGATTCCTCACGCGCCGATGATCTTGAACGCAATGGCGTGTTCGCTGGGTTGCTTCTCCGGTAGCTGTACCTTCAACGCGGTCTCATCCTGCGTGAACTTCATCTTGCCCGCGCCCAGCAGCTCCACGTTCTTGATCTTGCCGACTCCCTGTTTAGCCGTGGTTGCCAGCGACGGGATCACCGCTTGCTGCCCCGGCCAGCCCATCATAAACGCATACAGCGTCTCGCCCTTGGTGGTATAGCGAACGTCGTCGGCGGTCAGGTCCTGCCGCGTGTTCTCGTTGAACTGCGCTCCGGCGGGTGGCTTGAAGTCCGCCCCCGGCCCCGCGCCGAAGATCTTGTACGGCCGGCTTGCGTAGATCCCTTCGCTGTTCACCGCCATCCATGCGGTAATGCTCTCCAGGATCGCCATCTCCTTGTCGTCGGGCATGCCGCTGTTCGGCAGCGGAAAGTTCAGCAGCAGATTGCCATTCCGGCTCACAATGTCCACCAGCATATCGATCACACGCTTGGGCGTCTTGTAATGCGCCCGCGTATCGTAGTGCCAGTTGCCGATGCACGTGTCCGTCTGCCATGCGCGCGGCCAGATCCCGTCCACCACGCCCCGCTCCACGTCGAGCATGCACATCCCGCTCTCCGCATCGGGCCGGCTCTTGCTGGTGTAGATCGCCTCCACCTTTCCGCCGTGGCGGCTCATGCTGGTGTTGTAAAGGTGCGCGACGATCGCCAGGCCGTCATCGCCAAACGGAATGCCGCCATCTGTATACAGCAGGTCAGGCTGGTGCTGGTTCACCACATCCAGAATGCGATTGAAGTAGTTGATGCGCCACGAATCCGGGCCTTCGCGGCTCATCGCAATCGCTCCCTTGGCCGGCGCGTTCACCACCTTGTCCACAAAGTCCTTCGGCATCTGGCTGTAGTCGTGATAAAGATCGGCATACTGCGGATCGATCCCGTCATACGGCACGCCTGCCAGCGCACCGGTCTTGTCGCTGCCGTGCGCCGTGCCAAACCAGCAGAAGCTGTTCGAAAGGTGCTCGCTCACCCCGAACCGCAACCCCTGCTGCCGAGCCGCCTTCCCAAAGCTTCCCAGAATGTCCTTCTTCGGGCCGCTGTTGGCCGCGTTCCAATGCGGCTGATACTTCGAGTTCCACATGTCGAAGTTGTCGTGATGGCAACCCATGGCGACGTAGTACTTCGCACCCGCCTTCTTGTACAGCCCCATCAGATAGTCGGCGTCGAACTTGTCCGCCTTCCAAGACTTGATCACGTCCACAAAGCCCGTCTTCGAAGGATGGCCGTAATGTTCAATGTGGTGCTGATACTGCGGCTCGCCTTGGACATACATCCGCCGCGCATACCAATCGCCATACTCTGCTGCGGACTGCGGCCCCCAGTGGTTCCACATGCCCAGTTTGGCGTCGGCAAACCAGTCCGGCATGTGGTAAGCATTGAGCGATTCGCGGCTTCCTTTGAACGGACCGGGCGCGATTGCGGGCAGCGGCGCAGGCGCGCTTTGTGCAAAGGCGCGTGGCATCCGAGCGAGCGCGGCTGCTGCGGCAGCCATCGTGGCAAATCTGCGGCGAGTCAATTTCATAGCGGCTCTCCAATCCTGTTCCTACGTCAGCTTCAGTCCCGTGATCTTCAGGGTATACACAAAATCGCAGGGCTTCTCCGGCGGGAAGGTCACCTTCAACCCCACCCCATCCTGCGTAAACTTCAGGGTCCCGGCATGGCCAAGCAACTCGACCTTCTTCACCTTGCCCTTCACTGGCTGACCGCTCGCCAGCGAGGTGATCGTGACCGCCTCGTCGCCCGGCCAGTTCATCACCGTCGCGTACAGCGTGTCGCCACGAGTAGTGAAGCGGATGTCCTTCGCCGTATATCCGTTCCGCGATATACCCCCGCCGCTCACTCCCGTGCCTCCCAGGTTTTGCCCGTTGGTGCGCCCGGCAAACCCACCTTTCGCGCGGATCGCGACCATCGCAGCCGCCGCCGCGCCGGCCACCGGGCCTTCCCCGTATTCAGTCCACGGCCGCGTCGAATAGATCGCCTCTCCATTCACCTCCAGCCACTTGCCAATCGCCAACAGCACGTCCTGCTGTTCCTGCGGGATCGTGCCATCCGCCCGCGGCGAGATGTTCAGCAACAGGTTGCCATTCTTGCTGGTGTTCTCCACGATCTTCCAGACAAACTGGTCGGGCGCGTACGGCTTCTGCTCGGTCACGTAGCCAAACTTATCGGTGATGGGATCGTCGGGCTGCCAGATCCAGTCCACCAGCTCCATCGGCGCGCGTCCCTCGCGCTCGTAGTCCATAATCTGGCCCGTCACCCATGCAGCCTGCTTGGCGCTGATGCCCACCTGCTTGCCCCATTGCCGCGCGCGGTTGAAGTAGTATGCCGACACCTGCGTCTTCAACGAGTCCGTCATGTGGTCGGTGTTCATGTCGAACCACAGCATGTCGGGCTGGTACTTGTCGATGGTCTCGATCCGCTTCGCCACCCAGTCGTGCATGAACTTGATGCGCGCCGCGTTGCTCTTGTCCGCGACATTGTAGAAGTTGGCCCACTTCGGGTCGTACTGGTCGCTGCCCGCAAGCGCCGGGATGAAGACAAAGTGGAAGAAGGAGTGGTCGGAGATCCCCGTCTTCAGCCCAACCTTCCGCACTGCCTTGATCAAATCGCCGTCCAGGTCGCGGTGCGGCCCATAGTTCACGGCGTTGTATGGATTGATTGCGCTGTCCCAGTTCGAAAACCCGTCATGGTGCTCTCCGGGCGCCAGCACATACTTCGCGCCCGCCTTCTTGAACAGTTGCGCCCATGCGTCCGGGTCCCACTTGGCCGCGGTGTACATCGGCAGGAAGTCCTTGTAACCGAACTTGGTCGGCGGCCCGTAGTGCTCGGTGTGCCACTGCATCACCGCCGCATTGCCGCCGTACATGTACCGCACATACCACTCACTCGCATGCGCCGGCACCGAGTAGATGCCCCAGTGCATCATGATCCCGAACTTGCCGTCGCGGAACCAGTCCGGGTCCTTGTAGTTCTGCTGGATCGAGTCCCACGTCGGCTGGAATGGTCCCGGCGGGATCGCCGGCAGATTCGCCAGTGCCGCCGCAACCAGCTCAGGCGAATCATGCCCGGACCATTGCGCTGCCGGATCGTTGGAGGCTGGAGCGTTGCCCCCCGGCTTGAGCACGCCCTCCGGCGCAACCGCACTCGGCTCTTCCACCTGCGCCGGAGCTGCCTGCGCCAGCAACGCACCTGCCGTCGTCCTGAACCCTGTTGCCGCCGCTGCCGCTGCCGTCATCCGCGCAAAACTCCTGCGCGTCAGAAAACGTTTCATGCTGCCGCCTCCCTGCTATCAGCTGACCCCAACACGCTAACACCTCGATGCAGGCAGGCGCACCGCGCCTTCATCACGCAGACGTCTCATGCTTGCGAGCGATCTATTTCGCTGCGACCGGCGACAGCGTTGCCGGGACCTCCTGCGACAGGCCGTCCACAACCTCAACCGGCTTGGTGTCGAACGAGATCGTCGCAGCCTGCAGCCCTGCGCGTGTTGCCGTCAGTTTCACGGTTCCCGCCATCAGGGTCGAACGCATGGCCACGCGGTTGATTCCATCCTCGGTGTTCAGATACAGGTTGTTGGTCGAGTTTGGCTTGCCCGAGTTATACCCTCCGCGCCAGATCGCCGGGCCGCCCGCCGACACCGTCCGGCCCACGGAACTCCAGTCGAAATCGATGCGCGCGTCGTCGGTCGGGATACGCTGGCCCTTGGCATCCACCACCTCCACATCAATCAACGCGATGTCCTCGCCGTCGGCAACCATGCCTCCGGGCGCGGTGTGCAACGTCAGCTTGATAGCGGCAGCTGGGCCCGCGGTCGTCAGTTGGTACTGCGCCACGGGCTTTCCGTCCTTGGTGCCAACCGCTTTAATCGTGCCCGGCTCAAACGCGATGTTCGGGAAGGTGTACAGGTAACCGCTCTCCGGCTGCGTGAGCTTGCCTTTGGAGACACCGTTCACAAGCAGTTCCACGCTGTCCACATTGTTGGCGACCACGTACATCGTCTTCGCCGTCTTCGACCCATCGGGCTGGGTGGCCGGATACGACCAGTGTCCAATGATGTGGATGTCTGGCTTCTCGTTCTGCATCACCTGCTCGACGAAGTATGCCTCCTTGGGCAACCGCATCGCATCCACCTTGCCGCTCACGCGCGATACCTCGCTCGAATCCTGACGGCCGTCGGCGTTCTCATCGGTGAAGTAGATCGATGCGTAAGCCGCGAACTTGGCGTGTGCCGGGTCGGTGTTGGAGATGCGATTCGAATAGAAATTCCAGTACCGCTTGACCTGCGCAACCGCGAAGGTCTCGGAGTTGTAGTTCCAGGTGTCGTTCGGTCCCTTCTTGAATCCGTAATACGGCGGCGAATAGTCGTCCCAGAAGCGGCGTGAACTTTCATCGCGGAAGTCTTCGGTCTCAACGATGGGCTCCCGGTCGCGCGCACTGTCGTTATTGGGCCCGCCCAGCATGGTGCCAAACCACTCCGCCGCCGCCACTGCGCCCGGCTGCGTTAGCGAGCGGCAACCCATGGCGCGTCCTCCGTGCGGGTCGTACTCCTTGCGCAACGCCACCATCTGCTCCATCTGCGGCCCGGTCACTCCCGTGTTGCCCGCCTCCCAGAACAAAATGCTCGGGTTGTTGCGCAGGTAGATGATGCTGTTGCGCATCACCTCCGCGCGCTGCTCCCACTGCTGGCCCCAGGAGTCCTCTTCCTTGTCCGCCGCCGGCGCCACCTCAACGATGCCGAAGCGGTCGTACGATTCCACGTCCTCCTTC
>Ga0182013_10003721_pt1 | contig 18834 bp, 4 predicted proteins | sample 612S2MmetaG_FD_120487 | JGI IMG/M metagenome (GOLD analysis project Ga0182013, IMG submission 120487) | Permafrost microbial communities from Stordalen Mire, Sweden - 612S2M metaG | ecosystem: Environmental > Terrestrial > Soil > Wetlands > Permafrost | place: Sweden: Stordalen | collected... | reverse complement strand
CGTATGCCATCGAGGCTCCGTCGCGGGCTGGGGGGCTGGTGGAGGGGGTGAGCTGCGCCCAGGTACTGCCGTTCCAGGTCCAGGTGTCGTTGTCGTAGGTGCCGTTGTAGACGCCGCCGAACAGGACCAGCTGGCCACCGTTGGCCGAGTCGTAGGCCATCGACGCCCAGGCGCGGGTCGAAGGGCTGCTCGTGCAGGATGTGGTACAAGTGAGGTCCCCGACATTGCCGACCTGGCTCCAAGTGGAACCGTTCCAGGCCCAGGTGTCGTTGTAGCCGATGCTGTTGCCGCCCCCGAAGAGAAGTAGTTCGCCCCCGTTCATGGCCGGGTCGTAGGCCATCGAGGCGCCAGAGCGCGCTGAGGGGCTGGCGGCGGGGCTGAGCTGGACCCAGTTGGCCCCGTTCCAGTTCCAGGTGTCGTTCAGCCAGGTGCCGGAGGTCCCGCCGAACAAGATCGTCTGGCCCGTGGCCGGGTCGTAGGCCTCCGCCGATCCATCGCGCGCCGTCGGGAGGGTGGTCGGGGCGGCCTGGTACCAGGTCGAATTGGAGTAGGTGAACTGGTCGGCGCCCGTCTTGGGGCTGGTGCCGGCACTGCCGGTGACGGTGACGTCGACGGTGCCGGCCGCCTCGGGCGGGGAGCTGGTGGTGATCGAGGTGGACGAGGTGACGGTGTAGGTGGTCGCCGCCGTCGTGCCGAAGTTGACGGCTCCGGTGGCTGCCACCCCGGCGAAGCCCGTACCGGTGATGGTGACCGAGGTGTTCCCGGTCGCCGGGCCCGACACGGTGCTGAGGGATGTGACGCTGGGGGCGCCCATGATCCAGGTGTCGCCGAGGGTGCCGGAGTTGTAGCCGCCGAAGAGGACCATCTGGTTGGTGGCCGTGTCGTATGAGATGGTGAGAACGGAGCGGGTCCCGGGGCTGGAGGTCGGAGCAAGTTGTCCCCAGGTCGCCCCGTTCCAGTCCCAGGTGTCGTTGTAGTTGCTGCTGGCGCCGCCGCCGCCGAACAGGAGCAGCTGGCCACCGTTGGCCGGGTCGTAGGCCATCGGCGCCCCCCAACGGGCCGAAGGGCTGGTGGCGGGGTTGACTTGGGCCCAAGCGGTGGTGGTGTCGTTCCAGGTCCAGGTGTCGTTGAGGTAGGAGCCGTTGTAGCCGCCGAACAGGACCAGCTGGCTGGTGGCGGTGTCGTAGGCCATCGACGCTCCGTAGCGGGCTGAGGGGCTGGCGGTGGGGGTGAGCTGGGCCCAGGTACTGCCGGTCCAGGTCCAGGTGTCGTTGTCGTAGCCGGTGCTGCTATTACCGCCGAAGAGAAGCAGCTGGCCGCCGTTGGCCGAGTCGTAGGCCATCGACGCCTTTTGACGGGCCGAAGGGCTGTTCGTGCAGGCTGTCGTGCAGGTGAGGTCCCCGGCATTGCCGACCTGGCTCCAAGTGGAACCGTTCCAGGCCCAGGTGTCGTTGTCCCAGCCGGTGCTGCTAGTACCTCCGAAGAGAAGTAGTTCCCCCCCGTTCATGGCCGGGTCGTAGGCCATCGAGGGGCTGAAGCGCGCTCCTGGGCTGGTGGCGGGGCTGAGCTGTACCCAGTTGGCCCCGTTCCAGTCCCAGGTGTCGTTGTAATAGCTGGAGCCGTACCCAGTTAGACCGCCGAACAAGATCGTCTGGCCCGTGGCCGGGTCGTAGGCCTCCGCATATCCATAGCGCGCCGAAGGGGCCGTGGTCGGGCCGGCCTGGTACCAGGTCGAATTGGAGTAGGTGAACTGGTCGGCGCCCGTCTTCGGGCTGGTGCCGGCGCTGGCGGTCACGGTGACGTCGACCGTGCCGGCCGCCTCGGCCGGGGAGACGGCCGTGATCGAGGTGGAGGAGCTGGCCGTGACGCTGGCGGCCGGCGTGGTACCGAACATGACCGCGCTGGCGGGGGTGCTGGCGTTGAACCCGGAGCCGGTGATGATGACCGAGGTGTTCCCGGTCGTCGGACCTGAGAGCGGGCTGAGTGCGGTGACGCTGGGGGCGCCCATGATCCAGACGTCGTTGTAGTAGTAGGCACTGCCGTTGACGCCGCCGAACAGCACCATCTGAGCAGTGGGCACGTCGTACGCCATGGCGAGCCCGAGACGGGCGCTGGGGCTGGAGGTCGGGGCAAGTTGTCCCCAGGTCGCCCCGTTCCAGTCCCAGGTGTCGTTGTAATAGGTGCTGCCGTTCCGGCCGCCGAACAGGACCATCTGGCCCCCGTTGGCGGGGTCGTAGGCCATCGACGAAAACAAGCGGGCGGGGGGGCTGGTGGCGGGGGTGAGCTGGGCCCAAGTGTTGGTTGCGTCGTTCCAGGTCCAGGTGTCGTTGTAGTAGTAGGTGCCGGCACCGCCGAAGAGGACCAGCTGGCCACCGTTGGCCGGGTCGTAGGCCATCGACGCTCCGTAGCGGGCGGGGGGGCTGGTGGCGGGGGTGAGCTGGGCCCAGGCACTGCCGTTCCAGGTCCAGGTGTCACTGAGGACGGTGCCGGCGTTAGTACCGCCGAACAGGACCAGCTGGCCACCGTTGGCCGAGTCGTAGGCCATCGACGCGGCGCTGCGGACCGAAGGGCCGTTAGTGCAGGTTGTGGTGCAGGTGAGGTCCCCGGCATTGCCGACCTGGCTCCAAGTGGAACCGTTCCAGGCCCAGGTGTCGTTGTAGTAGCCGGTGCTGGCACCGCCGAAGAGAAGTAGTTCGCCCCCGTTCATGGCCGGGTCGTATGCCATGGAGGCGAACGCCCGGCTACTCGGGCTGGTGGCGGGGCTGAGCTGGACCCAGTTGGCCCCGTTCCAGTCCCACGTGTCTCCGAGGTAGGCGGAGCCGGAGTAGCCGCCAAACAAGATCGTCTGGCCCGTGGCCGGGTCGTAGGCTTCCGCCGATCCATAACGCGCCGAAGGCGCCGTGGTCGGGGCGGCCGCGTACCAGGTCGTGTTGGAGTAGGTGAACTGGTCGGCGCCCGTCTTGGGGCTGGTGCCGGCAGTGCCGGTCACGGTGACATCGACCGTGCCGGCCGCCTCGGCCGGGGAGGTGGCGGTTATCGAGGTGGACGAGTTGTAGTTGTAGGTGGCCGCCGTCGAGCCGAACATGACGGCTCCGGTGGCAGCTATCCCGGCGAAGCCGGCGCCGGTGAGGGTGACCGAGGTGCCCCCGGCCGTCGGGCCCGACACCGGGCTGACCCCGGTGACGCTGGGGGCGCCCATGATCCAAGTGTCACCGAGGTCGCCGGCGGAAAAGCCGCCGAACAGGACCATCTGGCTAGTAGACGTGTCATAAGCCATCCCGGACAAAGAGCGGGCGGAGGGGGCGTTCGCCGGTAAGAGCTGGGCCCACGTGGCGCCGGTCCACGCCCAGGTGTCACCGACGGCGCCGATGTTGGAGCCGCCGAAGAGGAGCAGCTGGTTGGTCACGGCGTTGTAGGCCATGACCGAGTCCTCACGGGCGGACGGGGCGTTGGCCGGTGAGAGCTGGGACCACGTGGTGCCGTTCCACGCCCAGGTGTCTGCCAAGTTGGCACCGTTAGAACCGCCGAAGAGGACCAGCTCTCCCCCGCCCATCGTCGGGTCGTAGGCGATGGTCGAGTCGGAGCGCGCCGACGGGCTGAGGGCCGGGGCGAGCAGGGACCAAGAGCTTCCGTTCCAGTCCCAGGTGTCTGCCTTTAAACCGCCGGGCCCGGTGCCCCCGAACAGGACCAGCTGGTTGCTGGCGGTGTCGTAGGCCATGGTGGACCAGGCACGGGCCGAGGGCCCGGCCCCGGGTAGGGCCACCTCGGTCCATGTGGTCCCGTTCCAGGCCCACGTGTCGCTCAGGTCGGCGGTGCCGGTATAGCCGCCGAACAGGACCAGCTGGCTGGTGGCGACGTCGTAGGCCACGGTCGCGTAATCGCGGGCCGAAGGGCTGTTCGTGCATGTGGTCGTACAGCCGGGGTCAGCGCTGTCGTCAACTTGTACCCAGTTGGCGCCGTTCCAGCTCCAGGTGTCGTTCTGGTAGGAGCCCGTAAAGCCCCCGAACACGATCGTCTGGCCCGTGGCCGGGTCGTACGCCTGCACGTGCCCGAGCCGCGCCAAAGGGGCCGTGGCCGGGGTGGCCTGGTACCAGGTCGCATTGGAGTACGTGAACTGGTCGGCGCCCGTCTTGGGGCTGGTGCCGGCGCTGCCGGTGACGGTGACGTCGACCGTGCCGGCCGCCTCGGCCGGGGAGGTGGCGGTTATCGAGGTGGACGAGCCGACGGTGTAGGTGGCCGCCGTCGTGCCGAAGTTGACGGCTCCGGTGGCCGCTATCCCGGCGAAGCCCGTACCGGTGATAGTGACCGAGGTGTTCCCGGTCGTCGGGCCCGACACGGCGCTGAGGGCGGTGACGCTGGGGGCGCCCATGATCCAGGTGTCGTTGTAGTAAGTAGTGCCGTTGTAGCCGCCGGACAGGACCATCTGAGCGGTAGACACGTCATACGACATGGTGAGAGCGGCGCGGGCCATGGGGCTGGAGGTCGGAGCAAGTTGTCCCCAGGTCGCCCCGTTCCAGTCCCAGGTGTCGTTGTAATAGGTGGTGCCGTTGTTCCGGCCGCCGAACAGGACCAGCTGGCCACCGTTGGCCGAGTCGTAGGCCATAGACGCCCCGGAACGGGCGGGGGGGCTGCTGGCGGGGGTGAGCTGGGACCAGGTGTTGGTGTTGTCGTTCCAGGTCCAGGTGTCGTTGTCGAGAGTGCTGCCCGAGCCTCCGAACAGGACCAGCTGGCTGGTGGCGGCGTCGTAGGCCATGGTCGCGTAATAGCGGGCCGAAGGGCTGGTGGCGGGCGTGAGCGGGGCCCAGGCACTGCCGTTCCAGGTCCAGGTGTCACTAAGGTTCGCCGTACCGTTGTTACCGCCGAACAGGACCAGCTGGCCACCGTTGGCCGAGTCGTAGGCCATAGACGCCCCGAAACGGGCCGAAGGGCTGCTCGTGCACGTTGCGGTACAAGTGAGGTCGCCGGCATTACCGACCTGGCTCCAAGTGGAGCCGTTCCAGGCCCAGGTGTCGTTGTAGTAGCCGGTGCTGGTGCCGCCGAAGAGAAGTAGTTCGCCCCCGTTCATGGCCGGGTCGTAGGCCATCGAGGCGAACTCCCGGCCACTCGGGCTGGTGGCGGGGCTGAGCTGTACCCAGTTGGCCCCGTTCCAGTCCCAGGTGTCGTTGTCGTAGGTGGCGTTGTTGTAACCGCCGAACAAGATCGTCTGGCCCGTAGCCGGGTCGTAGGCCTCCGCCGATCCAAAGCGTACCGAAGGGGCCGTGGCCGGGGTGGCCTGGTACCAGGTCGAATTGGAAAAGGTGAACTGGTCGGCGCCCGTATCGGGGCTGGTGCCGGCGCTGTCGGTCACAGTGACGTCGACCGTTCCGGCCGCCCCGGCCGGGGAGATGGCGGTGATCGAGATGGACGAGGTCGGAACGAAGCTGGTCGCCGCCGTCGTGCCGAAGTTGACGGCGCTGACCCCGGCAAAACCCGTGCCGGAGATGATGACGGCGACGCCCCCCGCCGTCGGGCCCGACACCGGGTTTACCCCGGTGACGCTGGGGGCGCCCATGATCCAGGTGTCGTTGTAGCTGGTAATGCCGTTTAAGCCGCCGAACAGGACCATCTGAGCGGTGGCCACGTCATATGAGCTGGTGAGAATGTAGCGGGCGCTGGGGCTGGAGGTCGGAGCAAGCTGGCCCCAGGTCGCCCCGTTCCAGTCCCAGGTGTCGCTGTAATAGGTGGTGCCGTTGTTCCGGCCGCCGAACAGGACCAGCTGGCCCCCGTTGGCCGGGTCGTAGGCCATGGACGCATAGAAGCGGGCGGCGGGGCTGCTGGTGGGGCTGAGCTGGGCCCAGGTGTTGGTGTTGTCGTTCCAGGTCCAGGTGTCGTTGAGGACGGCGCTGTTGTTGATGCCGCCGAAGAGGACCAGTTGGCCACCGTTGACCGGGTCGTAGGCCATCGACGCCCCGTAGCGGGCGGAAGGGCTGGTGGCGGGGCTGAGCTGGGCCCAGGTGGTGCCGTTCCAGGTCCAGGTGTCGTTGTCGTAGGCGCCGTTGTAGCCGCCGAACAGGACCAGCTGGCCCCCGTTGGCCGAGTCGTAGGCCATCGACGCCCCGTCGCGGTCCGAAGGGCTGTTCGTGCACGTCGTGGTGCAACTGGTGTCGCCGGTATTGCCGACCTGGCTCCAGGTCGAGCCGTTCCAGGCCCAGGTGTCGTTGTAGTAGCTGGTGCCGTTGTAACCGCCGAAGAGAAGTAGCTCGCCGCCGTTCATGGCCGGGTCGTAGGCCATGGCAGCGAACTCCCGGCTACTCGGGCTGGTGGCAGGGCTGAGCTGTACCCAGTTGGCCCCGTTCCAGTCCCAGGTGTCGTTGTAGTACGTGCTGCTGCCGGTAAAACCGCCGAACAAGATCGTCTGGCCCGTGGCCGGGTCGTAGGCCTCGGCATATCCATAGCGCGCCGAAGGGGCCGTGGTCGGGGCCGCCGCGTACCAGGTCGAATTGGAGTAGGTGAACTGGTCGGCGCCCGTCTTGAGGCTGGTGCCGGCGCTGCCGGTCACGGTGACATCGACAGTTCCGGCCGCCTCGGCCGGCGAGGTGGCGGTTATCGAGGTGGACGAGTTGATCAAGTAGCCGGTCGCCGCCGTCGTGCCGAACATGACCCCGCCGGTGGCCGCCACCTCGGCAAACCCGGAACCGGTGATGGTGACCGAGCTCCCGGTCGTCGGGCCCGATACCGGGCTGACGGCGGTGACGGTGGGGGCGCCGATTATCCAGGTGTCGTTGGAGTAAGACCACTCCTCGTAGCCGCCGAAGAGGACCATCTGATTGGTGGCCACGTCGTACGCCATGGCGTGCGCGTAACGGCTGGTGGGGCTGGCGGCCGGCGACAGCATTGCCCAGGTCGCCCCGTTCCAGTACCAGGTGTCGCTGAAGTAGCCAATGCCGTTGTAGTTACCGCCGAACAGGACCAGCTGACCACCGTTGACCGGGTCGTAGGCCATCGACGCCCCGTAGCGGCCGGCGGGGCTGGCGGCGGGGGTGAGCTGGGACCAGGTGTTGGTGTTGTCGTTCCAGGTCCAGGTGTCGTTGTAGCCGGCGCTGCCGTTGTAGCCGCCGAACAGGACCAGCTGGCCACCGTTGACCGGGTCGTAGGCCATCGACGCCCCGTAGCGGCCGGCGGGGCTGGTGGTGGGGGTGACATTGGCCCAGGAGGTGCCGTTCCAGGTCCAGGTGTCGTTGTCGTAGGTAGTGCCGGCGCTAAAACCGCCGAACAGGACCAGCTGGCCAGCGTTGGCCGAGTCGTAGGCCATCGACGCCCCGAAACGAGCCAAAGGGCTGTTCGTGCACGTCGTGGTACAAGTCAGGTCGCCGGTATTGCCGACCTGGCTCCAAGTGGAACCGTTCCAGGCCCAGGTGTCGTTGTAGTTGGTACTGGCGTTGCTACCGCCGAAGAGGACAAGCTCGCCCCCGTTCATGGCCGAGTCGTATGCCATCGCGGCGTCCATCCGGGTACTCGGGCTGGTGGCGGGGCTGAGCTGTACCCAGTTGGCCCCGTTCCAGTCCCAGGTGTCGTTGTAGTAGGTACTGGCGTTGTTACCGCCGAACAAGATCGTCTGGCCCGTAGCCGGGTCGTAGGCCTCCGCCGATCCAAGGCGCACCGAAGGGGCCGTGGTCGGGAAGGCTTCGTACCAGGTCATGTTGGAGTAGGCGAACTGGTCGGCGCCCGTCTTGGGGCTGGTGCCGGCGCTGCCGGTAACCGTGACGTCGACCGTGCCGGCGGCCTCGGCCGGGGACACGGCGGCGGTGATCGAGGTGGACGAGGTGACGGTGTAACTGCCCGCCGCCGTCGAGCCGAACATGACCCCGCTGCCTGTCGCGGCTACTCCGGTAAACCCGGAGCCGGTGATGGTGAGCGAGGTGCTCCCCGCCGTCGGGCCCGACACGGTGCTGAGGGCGGTGACGCTGGGGGCCCCGATTATCCAGGTGTCGCCGGTGTAGCCGGAGGTGCCCATACCGCCGAACAGGACCATCTGGCTCGTGATCGGGTCGTAGGCCATGGACGTGTAGCGCGCCGTTGGGGGGGTCGCCTCGGCGAGCTGGCCCCACGTGGTGCCGTTCCACGCCCACGTGTCACCGAGGTATGCGCCGTTGTAGCCGCCGAAGAGGAGGAGCTGGGTGGTGGCGGAGTCGTAGGCCATCGCTTCCTCCCAGCGGGTGCCCGGACTGGCCTGCGGGGTGAGCTGGGCCCAGTTGGTGCCGCTCCAGGTCCAGGTGTCGCCGTAGCCGCTGCTGCCGCTGTAGCCGCCGTACAGCACGAGCGTCCCGAGGCTGCCCATGGCCGGGTCGAAGGCCATCGTGACGTCCCAGCGGATGCCGGGCTTGCTGGCCGGGGATTGGGCGGCCCAGTTGGTGCCGCTCCACACCCAGGTGTCGTTGAGGGCGGTCCCACTGCTGTTGCCGCCGAAGAGCAGGAGCTGGGAGGTGGCGGTGTCGTAGGCCATGGCGGCCAGCTGGCGGGCCGGGGGGACCGTCGCCGGTGATTGGAGGGCCCAGTTGCTACCGGTCCAGGCCCACGTGTCGCTTAGGGTCGTGGTGCCGTTGTAGCCGCCGAAGAGGACCAGCTCGCCGCCGTTCATGGCTGGGTCGTAGGCGATGGTGGCCCCGTCACGCACAGAAGGGCTGGTGGCCGGGGTGAGCTGGGCCCAGTTGGCGCCGTTCCAGCTCCAGGTGTCGTTCAGGTACGGCCCGGTATTGCTGGTGGCCCCGCCGAACTCGATGGTCTGGCCGGTGGCCGGGTCAAAGGCTTCGGCGCTCTGGTAACGCAACGGTGGGCTTGTCGTGGGCGAGGCCGCGAACCAGGTCGTATTGGAGTAGGTGAACTGGTCGGCGCCTGTGGTGGGGCTCGTGGTGACCGGCGTGGTTACCGTGACGTCGACCGTGCCCGTGGTGCCGGCCGGGGAGGTGACGGTCACCGAGGTGGACGACACGAACACGACATTGGTCCCCGGTGCCGACCCGAAGTTGACGGCGCTGACGCCGGTGAAATTGGTGCCCGTGATGGTGACCGACGTGCCTCCTGCCGTCGGGCCCGACACCGGGCTCACGGCTGTGACAGTGGGGCCGGCCTCGTAGGTAAACGTCGGCGTCGTAGTGCTCGTCCCGGCGGGCGTGGTCACTGTGACGGCGACGGCGCCGGCGGTGCCGGCCGGGGAGCTGACGCTGATCGACGTGGAGGAGTTGACGACCAGGTTGGTCGCGGCCAGGGTGCCAAACTTCACTACCGAGGAGCCGGTGAAACCGGTCCCGGTGAGGGTCACGGCTGTCGCGCCCGCAGTCGGGCCGGCTGCCGGGCTGACCAGGCTGACAGTGGGCAAGGCTTCGTAGGTGAACTTGTCGGCCGAGCTGGTGGCGCTGGTCCCGACCGGCGTCGTGACGGTCACGTCGACCGTGCTCGCCCCGGTCGGGGAGTTGACGGTTATCGAGCTGGACGACACGACCGACACGCCGGTCCCTGGCGTCGAGCCGAACATGACGGAAGTCGCGGCCTTAAACCCGGTGCCGGTCACGGTCACCGAGGTGCCCCCGGCCGGCAGGCCCGCCACCGGGCTCACGGCCAAGACGGTCGGTACGGCCTCGAAGGTGAAGTTGTCGTTGACGGAGGTGGCGCTGGTGGCACAAGGTGTGGTGACAGTGACGTCCACGGTGGCGGCGGCTTCGGCCGGCGAGACGGCCGTTACCTGGGTGGCCGAGGTGACGAGGTAGCTCGCCGCCGCCGTGGCGCCAAACTTGACCGCGGTGGCGCCCGTGAAGGTGGTGCCGGTGATCGTCACATTGGTGCCCCCGGCCGGCAGGCCGGCCGCCGGGCTGACGCCGGTTACGGTGGGAGCCGCTTCATAGGTGTACTGGTCGCCCGGGGGGTTGGCGACGCTGGTGTTGACGGGCGTCGTCACCGTTACGTCGACCGTGCCGGCGCTCCCGGCCGGCGCCGTCACAGTGATGGAGGTGGACGAGTTGACAACCAGGCCGGTCCCGGCCACCGTGCCAAACTTCACGGCCGAGGCGCCGGTGAACCCGGTCCCGGTGAGGGTGACCAAGGTGCCCCCGCCCGGCACGCCGGCCGTCGGGCTGACGGCGGTCACGGTGGGCCACACCTTAAACACAAACTGGTCGGCCGAGCTGGTGGCGCTGGTCCCGGCGGGGGTGGTGACGGTGATGTCGACCGTGCCCTGGGCCTCGGCCGGGGAGATGGCGGCGGTGATCGACGTACCCGAGGAGACGGTGAAGCTGGTGGCCGCGCCAGCCCCGAAGCTGACGGCGGTGGCCGCGTTGAAGTTTGCCCCCGTGATGCTGACCGAGGTGCCCCCCGTCGTGTACCCGCTGGTCGGGGTGACCGCGGTCACGACCGGGGCGCTCTCGTAAATGAACCTGTCGGCCGGGCTGGTGCCACTGGTGCCGGAGGGGGCGGTGACGGTGACGTCGACGGTGCCGGCGGTCTCGGACGGGGAACTTACCGTGATCCGGGTGGCCGATGTGATCGTGAAGGTGCCGGCCGCGGTGGTGCCGAACCAAACTGCGGTGGCCCCGGTGAAGTAGGTCCCGGTGACGATGACCGGCGTGCCCCCGGCGGGCAGGCCCCCGGCCGGGCTGACGCCCGAGACAGCGGGGACGCCCGCGAAACTGTACTGGTCAGCCGGGCTCGTGGCACTGGTGCCGTCCGGCGTGGTCACGGTGATGTCGACGGTGCCGGCGGTCTCGACTGGGGCGACGGCGATGATCTTGGTGGCCGAGCTCACGACGTAGCTGGCCGCCGCCGTGGTGCCGAACTGCACGCCCCCCGCCCCGATGTCAAGGGAGCCGCTAAACCCGGTGCCGGTGATGGTGACCGAGGTGGCGGCGCCGGCCGGCCCCCAGCTGGGGCTGACGCCCGTGACGGTGGGGGCGATCTCGAAGATGAACCGGTCGGACGCGCTGGTGGCGCTGAGGCCCGCCGGGGTGGTGACGACGACGTCGACGGTGCCGGCGGTTTCGGCCGGCGAGACGGCCGTTACCTGGGTGGCCGAGGTGACGGTGTAGCTCGCCGCCGCACTGGGGCCAAACTTGACTGCGGACGCGGCGATCAACCCGGTGCCGGTGATGGTGACCGAAGTGCCGCCGCTGGGGCTCCCCGTCGGCGGGCTGACGCCCGTGACGGTCGGGGTGCTTTCGGCGGTGAACTGGTCGGCCGTGCTGGTGGCGCTCGTCCCCGAGCCGGTGGTGGCAGTGATGTTGACGGTGCCGGCCGCCCCCGCCGGCGATCCGGTGACGATCTCGGTCGGCGAGACCACGACGTAGTACGACGCCGCCGTCGTGCCAAACTGGACGGCCGTGCTGCCCGTCAGGTTGGTCCCCGTGACGGTGACGGCGGTGCCTCCGACCACGGGCCCGGCGATGGGGCTGACGGCGGTGATGGTCGGGGCCGGCTCGTAGCTGAACTGGTCCAGGACCGAGGTCGCGCTCGTCCCGTCCGGGGTCGTCACCGTGACGTCGACGGCGCCCACCGTGCCCGGTGGCGTTGTCGCGCTGATCTGGGTGGAGGAGGTGACGGCGAAGATGGCCGCGCTGGTACCGAAGTCCACCGCGGTGGCCCCGGTGAAGCTGGTACCGGTGATAGTGACGTTCGTACCTCCCGCCGGCAGGCCCGAGGGCGGGCTGACGGCGGTCACGGTCGGAGCCCCGATCAGCCAGGTGTCGGCCAGGCCGTTGCTGCCGCTGAACAGGACCATCTGGCTGCTGGCGGCGTCATAGGTCATCGAGGAGAAGTAACGGGGCCCCGGGGGGCCGGCTGCCGGCAAGAGCTGCACCCACGTGGTCCCGGTCCAGTCCCAGGTGTCGCCGTAAATAGTGCTGCCGATGACGCCGCCGAAGAAGAGGAGCTGGCTGGTGGCGGCGTCGTAAGCCATGTCGGCGCCGTACCGTGGCGGGGGGTTCGCTGTCGTGGACAACTGGGCCCACGCCATCCCGCTCCAGGTCCAGGTGTCACCGTAATAGTTGCCGCTGCTGTTCCCGCCGTAAAGGACGAGGGCCCCGTTGGTGCCCATGGCCGGGTCGAAGGCCATGGAAGCTCCCCAGCGTGCCGAAGGCCCGGTCGAAGCGACCTGGGACCAGGCGGTGCCCGTCCACTTCCACGTGTCGGCGTAAACGCCATTCGAGGTGCCGATGCCACCGAAGACGAGGAGCTGGCTGGTGGCCGGGTCGTAAGCCATCGAGAGTTGCTCGCGCACCGCCGGGCCGCTGGTAGCAACCGTCGTCCAGGACGAGGTGGTGCTGTTCCAGGTCCAGGTGCCGCCGTAGTAGGTGCCGTTGCTGTAGCTCCAGCCGCCGAACAGGACCAGCTGGCTGGTGCTCGTGTCGTAGGCCATGGAGGCGTACGCCACGTCAGCGGGCGCGGTTGTCGACAGCTCGCTCCACGTCGTCCCGTTCCAGGCCCACGTGGTGGTGCCGTAGAACAGGATGGTCTGGCCGGTGGCAGGGTCGTAGGCCTCGGCCCCGCCGACCCCTATGGCGGGCGGGCTGGTGGCGGGTTGGGCCTGCGACCACGAAGGGACCGAGTAGTAGCTGAACTGGTCGGCCGACGACGTGCTACTCGTGCCGGCCGGGGTGGTCACTGTGATGTCGACGGTGGCGGCCGTCTCGGCCGGCGCGGTCGCCGTTATCGACGTGGCCGAGTTGACCGTGAAGCTCGTGGCCGCGGTGGTGCCGAACATGACCCCGGCCGCGCCCGAGGACAGGGCCCCGGTGAAGTTGGTGCCGGTGATGCTGACGGGGGTGCCGCCGGCCAGCAACGACGTGACGGGGGTCACCGCGGTCACGCTCGGGCCCGGCTCGTAGGTGAACAGGTCGGCCGGAGAGGTGGCGCTGGTGCCGCCGGGCACGGTCACCGTGACCGCCACCGCGCCCGCCGCCTGGGCCGGCGAACTGACGGCGATGGAGGTGGAGGAGCTGACGGTGTAGCTGGAGGCCGACGTGGTGCCGAACATGACCGTGGTGGCCCCCGTCAGCCCGCTCCCGGTGATGGTCACCGGTGTCCCGCCGGCCACGTTGCCGCTGTTCGGGCTGAGGCCGGTGACCACGGGCACGGGGTTGTAGGTGAACTGGTCCGCCGCCGAGGTGGCGCTCTTCCCGCTCGGCGTCGTCACCGTGACGTCGACGGAGGTGCCGGCCAGCTCGGCCGGGGACGTGGTGGTGATCTGGGTGGCGTTGACCACCGTGAAGGTGGTCGGCGCTTGCGTGCCGAAATCGACACCGGTGGCGCCGCTGAAGTTGGTGCCGGTGATCGTGACGGGGGCCCCGCCGGCCAGGACGCCCGACGTCGGGCTCAAGGCGGTGACGGCGGGGACGGCCTCGTAGGTGAACACGTCGGCCCCCGAAGTCGTGCTCGTGCCCGCGGCGTTGGTCACGGTGATGTCGACGGCCTGGGCGGAGTTTGCCGGCGCCACTGCCGTGATCTGGGTGGAGCTGTTCACGTTGTACGACGTGGCGTTGTTGCTGCCGAACCTGACGCCGGCGGGCCCGGCGACCCCGTTGAAGCCCAGGCCGGTGATGGTCACCGAGGTGCCGCCGGCCAGGGGGCCGGCGCTGGGCGAGATGGCGGTGACGGCGGTGGCGCTCCACTGCCAGGTGTCGCCCAGGTAGTTGGTGCCGTCGAAGCCACCGAACACGACCATCTGACCGCTGCTCTGGTCAAAGGCCATGGCCGGCATTGTCCGTGCCGTGGGGCTGGTCGACGACGAGAGCTGGGCCCACGTCGAGCCGGTCCAGCCCCAGGTGGAGGAGTCGGGGGCCGCGGCCGTCTCGCCCCCGAACAGGACCGGTTCGCCTAAGGCGGAGCTGTAGGCCAGCGTTTCGCCGTAGCGCGCCGAAGGGGAGGTCGCCGGTAGCTCAGAGGCCCAGGTGCTCCCGTTCCACACGTAGGTGTCACCGAGGGGGGCGGTGCCGTTGTTGCCTCCGAACAGGACCATCTGGCTGATGGCGGGGTCGTAGGCGAAGGCGGCGTCGTAGCGCGAGGTGGGGCTCGTCGACGGGGAGAGCAACGTCCAGTTGCTCCCGCTCCAGGTCCACGTGTCCGAGACCTCGGTGCTGGCGCCCGTCCGGCCGCCGAAGAGGACCATTTGGCCGCTGAGGCCGTCAAAGGCCAGGGAGGCGCCGGAGCGGGCCGTCGGGCTGGTCGTCGGGCTGAGCTGTTCCCAGGTGGAGCCGGTCCAGGACCAGGTGTCGCTCATGTAGATGGTGCCGTTGTAGCCGCCGAAGAGGAGCAACTGGCTCGTGGTCGTGTCGTAGGCCAAGGAGGCGCCGTAGCGCGCCGTAGGGCTGCTCGGCGGGTTGAGCGCGGCCCACGTCGAGCCGTTCCAGTCCCATGTGCCCGCTTGGGGACCGGTGGTGGTGCCGTTGGCGGTGCCGCCGAACATGATCGTCTGGCCGGTGGCCGGGTCGTAGGCCATAGGCGCGCCCGCTAGGTTCGAAGGCCCGCCCGCCCCTGTGACCTGGCTCCACAGCGCCGGCGCGGCCGCGGCCGCGGGCGTGACGCCTTCGGCCACCAGGCCCGCCACCATCGAGATCGCGACCAGTAGGCGCAGGGCCCAGAAGGTCGGCCCGCCGGCCCCTCTATGCCCGCCTCGGGGGCGCGCCTGTTCCATTCGGGTGCCTTGGGGGCGCGGCTGTTCCACTCGGGTGCCTCGGTCCGCTCGGGCGCGCTCGTCCGCCCCATGCCGCGCATCCGCCTCACGGCGCGCGTCTGCTCCATCGCGCGCGTCTGCTCCAGGGCGCGCGTCTGCTCCATCGTGGCCGGCGCGGGTGTGCAGGGCGGGGGCTCCACGCCCCTCTGGTGCTGATGGTGATCGACCGTGACCAGGACTTTCACTCATTGTCCGCCTCACTCTCGACATACGCGCAGCCACTAGGCCGCGCTGAAGACGGGATAGCCGTCCCGACCGGGACGGCAAAAAACTTGGATATGACAACCGGAGGCTCGATTCGTTGGGTGGGCGTACTGAAACCCCCACCGCTCCCCCACAGAGGGAAGCCCCCTCGCTTTCGGCCGTCTCCCCTATGCCGCAACAGGGTACAAAGACCCTAAAGCCACTTTCGGTGCCAAAACATTAACACTCCCCGTGCCGATGACCGTATGGTCGGGATTTAGCCCCGAGGTAGTTCTGACCTGACCTGGCAGAGGGGCCCGGGCGCTACACCTCTGACCCCATAGGCGTTTCGCCCAACTGGGGCTGCTGTAAGTCGGCCATGTGCCGGCCGAGAAAGGTGGTACGCATGAAACCCTCCTCCCCCCTTGGGACCGGGCCCCGCCTGGCCACGAGGTCACGACCTCGCCTGTCAAGGACCATGGTTTTCCCAATGGCTGTCGCCGTTTTCGCCAGTTCGGTGGCGCTATGCGGTGCGGCTGGCGCGTCAACCCTGCCCCGCTCCCCCGTGACCACGTCCCAGGCGAAACCGGCCGCCCCGAAGATTTACATGCAGCGCTCGGGCACCGGCAATAAGGAGATCGCGTCCATGATGGTCCCGCCCAAGTCGAGCGTGGTCTGGCGCTTCGATTGCCAGAACGCCCCCAAACAACGGGGGACTTTCGTGCTCAGCTCCAAAGAGCAAGGCCACTCGGCGGTTAAATTGACCGACCAGACCGGCCTCGGCGGCGGCGGCCAAAAGCCGTTCTGGCAATCAGGCCGCTATAGCTTCGGGGTCAACACCTCGTGCGGTTGGACCGTGACCGTCGAGAGCACCCCGCTCCCCGCGGCTAAGTAACCCTGGGCAACGGGCAGAAATAAAAATTCCGCGCAAAGAAAGCGGGGCGCAACCGGTCCCGGGTCTTCACGCGGCGGACCGCTCGGCGGTGCTGAGGATACGCGTCAAATTGCGCCCTGTGATCGAACGAAGACGAGAGGACGGGACGAGATCGACCCAATGCTGAACCTGGGTGTCGTCAAAACAACGCTCTCTCGGGCGTCGCCCGGCCGGCCCTTACAGCCGTTTGGCCCTCGAAACCACCGAAGAGATCCGGGTGGACATGGTGGGCCCGGTACTCGCCGACCGAAGTCTGGACCGCCTGTGGCCGGGCCAACGAGGCCGCGTACACGGAGCGAGGAACCTGGTCGAGCATGCCGTGGTCGAAGAGCGTGCTCCACAGTGATATGTAGCTGGGATAAGGGCGGGTTAGCACCGGCAGTATCTATTTAGCGCATAGTGCGCGAGTCGAGAGAAGTCAATAATCCATGGGCTTCTTGGGCGGAGATGTACTGGGGGTCAGTGGCCGAGCAGGACTGCGAGGCCCGGGTCTGGCCCACGCGCCCGGGAGGCGAGGTAGTCGATGACATCGACGCCATGTTGGGCGGCGGTGCGCATGACGCTCATTATCGTCCCTTGAGCACGGCCACCCCGGTCGGTGCGGTTGCCACCCCAGACTTTTCGGTTCACCACCGCCGGGCGGATGCCTTGCTCGGCTCGCCAGTTCGTAGCGTCGACTTGGTCGTCGCCGAGGAAGCTGAACATCGCCGGGGCTTCTTTCGCCATGTGGGCCAAAAGTCGGCGCACCGGTTCGTGGCTGGAGCGTGCCTGGCACAGTTCGCCTAAGCGCTCGGTCAGCTCGGCGGCAGCCGCGGGACGGGCCTCGGGTGCCAGGTCCCTGGCGGCCAGTGCGTCGAGCAGGAGCGTCTTGGCTCGCCTTGGCAGCGGCCGGGCCCAATTGGGCAGGTCCTGGTCCATCTCATGGCAGCGTCTAAGTAAGTGGCCAATGCAGGTTTGATGTTTTGCTTTTTCGTAGCGGCGGTAAGGAGCCCAGCCGTCGCGCACGATGGTGCCCGCATAGCCTGCCTCGACGACCTCACAGGCCTGGTCGAACCCACGGCCTCTTGCCACCCAATACAGCGTCAACTCGGCGTTGGTGGCCTCCCACAGCCACGCCGGGGCTCCCCCCACCCGCCACCCGGTCTCGTCCATTACCAGTACGGGCGAGGAATTGGCCCGCCTAATGAGCTCGTGGTGCACCGCCACGAGGTCGGTCGAGGCTTGGCGCTGCGATGCTTGGCAGAGCGCCCCCGCCGTGCTGGCCACGCCCAGGCGGGCCATGAGCGCCGTCACCTTGGCGAACGAAAGACCGAGGCCATAGTGCAACCAGGTGGCCGGTGCGCCGGCCCGAGCAAGGCCCGACGGTGATTGCGGTACCGGCCGTGTTGGCAGGGATGGTGATGGGGGTTATTTGGCAGGGATGGTGATGGGGGTTATTTGGCAGGGATGGTGATGGGAGTGGTGGTGTCCGAGCCGTAGTTGGCTACGTAGGCGAAAAACTAGTCCCCGAAGGTGTAACGGGTCAGCCGGCGAGGTAGCACGATGGCTCCAATCCCTTTGCAAACGGGTGCTTGGGGCCATCGTGCCAACACTCAGCGCGGAGCGCGAGGATCCTCGTCTTTCGAACGCCAAGGTCAGAGGCTATTTTGAGCCTTCGTTATTCCAGTCGAAGTAGTTAGGGGTTTGGGGGACCGCGCCCAGATTGGCCGGGCGCGGTCGCGAACGGGGATGGTATGGCCTAAACCTGGACGCACCGCCCAGTGACAGGGTTGTAGGCCGCCAATCTGCGTGAAAGCCCTCCTGACCTGCGAAGATTGTGATGTCTAAAGTCCCAGTCGCCGACAACGCGTATATTACGTGCATGCTTCCGGGCTCGGTTCGGAGAGAACTGCGGAGTAACCGTTAGGGTTAGGGTTAGGCAACCTTTGCTATCTCGCCTAAGTCGATCACGATCTGGCGGCCGTCTGGGAGCTTCGCCACCAGCTTGAGGTCAGCCCCCAGCGCTGCGACGAAGGACCGTGCTGTTGAGACGAGGATGTCCTCACGCCTTTCGATCTCGCTCACCTGTGACTGGTGGGTACCCATCGACACGGCCACCTGGGCCTGGGTCTTGCCCAGCTCTCGGCGCAGGCTGGCCAGAGTGGCGTGGTACTCCCTGTCCCACTCCTCCTGGTCCTCCTCGGCCTCTGTGGCCAACGCGGCGAACGCCGGGTCGGCGAGGTCTTCGGCGACGACCTCGGACCAGTCTTTGAACTCGCTGTCGGTCACTGGTACCTCCTCAAGAAATCGTCATAGAGCGCATCTGCGCTCGGCACTGCTGCCTCGTACCAGTCCCTCCAGTTCCCGGTCTTGTCGCCCGCGAGCAGCACCACCCCCACCCTTTCGTCGACAACCGCCAGAACCCGGAGGTTGACCTCGCGGCCAGCCTCGGTCCGTGCTGCGTGGCGCAGCTCCCACATCTGAACTGCGCAAGGCCAACATGTCGACCGAACAGAACGGGTAGTGACGCGAAGACGCTACCCGCTCAGCACGCGGTCTTCTCAGCTCGTCCACCTCAGAGCGTGCAAGGTACCCGACAGCGGCGTTCACGCCTGCTGCTAGGAACTGTGCAGCAGCCGACCTGTCTTGGCGCAGCGAGCGGTACCACGCAACGAACCGAAGGTGAGCCACTACCTTCATCGCCACCCAGTATATGGTACTCCTTATATATGGTCAAGGTGATTCCTCGCTCAACCTGGCGCTGCCCCCGGGATACGGAGAGGGTCTGGCCCGGCGGTGACCTGCCCGGGAACGGGCCGCGACCTCTCTGTAACCGGCGGCGCCGGCATCGTCGTGACGCACGGTCCCCTGGCCGAACCCGAACAGCTGGTACGCCACGCCGACGCCGCTATGTACGAGGCGAAGAAAGTGACGCAACCGGTAAACATGCTAGGAATTTGGCCGCTAATTGATCGAACATATGTACGATGGAGGGATGGGAGGGGATGGGGTAGCGGCCCTGGCGGGAGTGGTGGAAAACCTGGCG
>Ga0182013_10003720_pt1 | contig 18834 bp, 17 predicted proteins | sample 612S2MmetaG_FD_120487 | JGI IMG/M metagenome (GOLD analysis project Ga0182013, IMG submission 120487) | Permafrost microbial communities from Stordalen Mire, Sweden - 612S2M metaG | ecosystem: Environmental > Terrestrial > Soil > Wetlands > Permafrost | place: Sweden: Stordalen | collected... | reverse complement strand
CCCCCCACAGCACACACGCAACTCCCATCTGCCGCAGGTGCCCGACCGCCTCGCGCGTAAAGATGTGCCCTTCGGAGTAACTGCCGAAGAGCTGATGCAGTTGGTAAATGCACCACACCCACACCGCCGACGTCAGCGTGCTCATCGCCACCACCAACAGCCGGCCCCACGCCGTCAGGTCCCCAACCCGGAACCAGACGTCAAAATAACCAATGCTTCCACCCCGATTCGCCAGCAGCGCCACCAGTGCCATCAGGTAGCCGATCGCAATCAGTACAAGCAGCACCTTGCAGAATCCCCGCAGAAAGCCGCTAATCCGCCGGATCTTCCTCAACTTCGCTTCATTCTCAGGTCGCATTGAAAATCCCTCCATGAAAGTTCTCTCCACGCACCCGATCATACGCACAAAATCACGCATGTCAACATATTTTGATCGTTTGTCGATATGTATTTACCCAGTAACGCCTTGGCGAACCATCCAAGCCGCACCCGTGCATGGCGCCACTCCGAAGAGGACCGAACCGCTGCCGCGCCCCCGCAGGAGCCCCCGCATTTCGCCCCAACTCCCACCCGCCACCTGCAACTGACAACCTGCAACCTGAAACTTCCCTACTCTCCTATATCCTCGTGCCACACCTCGGGATGCTCCGCGATGTACCCCGCCAGCAGCGCCTTGCACTCCGCCGAGTCCAGGTCCACCACCTCGACCCCGTTCTCCCGCAGCCAGTCGATCCCGCCCCTGAAGTTCTCGCTTTCGCCCACGATCAGCCGCTTGAACCCGAACTGCCGCACCAGCCCGGAGCAGTACCAGCACGGCGCCAGCGTGGTCACCATCGTCATCGTGCGATAGCTCCGCTGCCGCCCCGCCCGCCGGAACGCGTCCGTCTCCCCGTGCGCGCTCGGATCGCCCTCCTGCACTCGCCGGTTGTGCCCCGAGCCCACCAGCCGCCCGTCCGCCGCAAACACCGCCGCGCCAATCGGAATCCCGCCCTCCGCCAGCCCCACCCGGGCCTCGGCCAGCGCAACCTCCAGCATCTCCTCGTCCGTCACTACCGCACCACCTCAGATCCGAAAACCTACTTCGATACTGTCCTACCGGACGGGCCCCTGCTTGCTCGGCACGGAATCCGATTTGCGACCATCGGGAGCACCACGCGAAGCCGAATACGCATCACGAAGTGACCTCGTCGCTCTGGATCGCCGCTTCCTCCGCGGACGGATCGTCGTCGTCGTACCGCGGCGGCAGCGAAGACAGTCGCCCGTCGATCGAAGCCCGGTCCTCTGGAGCCACATCGTCCGCCGCCGCCTCGCCCTCGGGCCGCGGCGCATAGTCCACCGTCTCCGGTCCCAGTTCAGCCGCCACTTCAGCCGCGTGCGGTTTCAACTCCTCCTCGCCGCTCATCGGAATCTCCTCCTGCTCCGCCAGCTGCCCGGCCATCTTCTCAAACTCTTCAATGCTGGGCAGCTCGGCCACGTCCTTCAACCCGAACCGCACCAGAAACTCCCGCGTCGTCTTGTATAGGATCGGCCGCCCGATCACATGCTTGCGCCCCGCCGTAGTAATCAGCTTGCGCGCCATCAGCGATCCCAGCACTCCGCTCGAGTCCACCCCGCGAATCTCTGAGATCTCCGGCGCCGTCACCGGCTGCTTGTAAGCCACCACCGCCAGCGTCTCCAGCGCCTGCAAGGTCAGCTTCAGCGGCGGCTTCAGCGACTTCACAAACCCGCGGACCGCGTCATGATACTCCGGCTTGGTCGCAAACTTGAACCCGCCCGCAACCTCGCGAATCTCCAGGCCGCGGTCGGACTCCGGCGCCGCATACTCCGCAATCAACTGGTCCAGCACCGTGCGAAAGTACGCCCGCAGCTTCGCCGCCCGAGCCTTCTCCGCCCGCGCTGCCCCCCCCGCGTCGCCTGTCTGTTCCAGACCTGGGTGCCCCACAACCTGCCCTGAGCTTGCCGAAGGATCTGGCTTTTCGGATGTGGGTTGGATCACCACCGCATCCTCCCGCAAAGTCGGGCTCTCATCCGTCGGATCGCCGCCGACCGAATCGAAGTCCGGACCGAGCGCCGGCTCCTCCGCTGCCGCTTCCAGCTCCGCCTCATCCAACAGCGTCTGCTGAATCGCGACCTCCCGATCCAACTCCGCCCGCGCCTCTTCACCCAGCACTCCCACCAGTTGCGCCAGGGTTACCGGCTCTTCCGACGCATAAATCACCGCTTCAATCTTTGCTTTCAGGCTCATAAATGTCAGCAGTTAGCATATCAACCCGCGAGCGTTGCCGTGTGCAAACCTCGGAAAACGAAACGGCCCGCCGCTCAGCGGGCCATCCAGACAGTTCGAACGCGCCACCTAGGAACCGGCTATCTTATTGAACACCCAGAACAGCCCGCCCGAGAGCAGCGCCGCCGCCGGCAGCGTAAATACCCACGCCATCCCGATATTTCGGATCGTCGCTCGTTGCAGGCCGCTCTGGTTCGCCGCCATCGTTCCCGCCACACTGGAGCTCAAGACATGCGTGGTCGACACCGGCAATCCGTAGATCCCCGCAGCCAGGATCGTCGCCATCGCCACCAGTTGCGCCGACGCGCCCTGCGCATACGTCATACGCGACTTGCCGATCTTCTCGCCCACGGTGGTCACGATCCGCTTCCAGCCGATCATCGTGCCCAGGCCCAGCGCCAGCGCCACCGCGACCTTCACCCACGTCGGAATGAACTTGGTCGACTTACTCAGAAAGCTCTGATAATTCGTCAGCACCGCGACGTTCGCCGCCGGCATCGCCGGCCCGCCGTTCTTCGCCATCAACTGCAGCGTCTCGCTGGTCAGATACATCTGGTTGCGCACATTCGCGTGCATTCCCTGCGGCACGCTCGCCAGGGTCCCATAGATCACGGCCTCGTCGCGAATGTCGAACACCATATCCCGCAGCGCCACCATCACTCCCGGCTCGTACTGCTTCGTACTGATGAACTTCTCCAGCTCCGGCCCAGCGTCCTGTGGAGCTGTCTTGGCATCCACATACCGGTCCAGCACGCCGGCCGCCTGCGTCGACACCGCCGCAAACGTCTGCACTTGGTTCGCGCCCATCGCATGGTTCAGCGCGTATGCAGTCGGCACCGTACCCACCAGGATCAGCATGATCAATCCCATGCCTTTCTGTCCGTCGTTCTGGCCATGCGCGTAGCTCACGCCTCCGCACATCAGGATCAACATCACCCGGATATAAAACGGCGGCGGGGCAGTACCCTTGGGGGCCTCGAACAGCCGCGGGTCCTTCGCCAGCCGCTTGAACAGCAGAAACACCAGCGCGGCCAAGGCAAAACCCACCAGCGGCGAAACAATCAGCGCCGTAAACACCTTCTTCACCTGTTCCCAATCCACGCCTGCGGTGCCGGACTTCCCTTGCATCAACTGGTACGCCACTCCCACGCCGAGGATCGACCCGATCATCGTGTGCGAGCTCGACGCCGGCAGCCCGCGGTACCACGTTCCCAGGTTCCACAGAATGGCCGCCACCAGCAGCGCAAAGATCATCGCAAAGCCCGAACCCTGGTTGCCTTTCAGAATCAGTTCCACCGGCAGCAACGACACGATCGCAAACGCGACCGTGCCCGAGCTCAACAGCACACCCACAAAATTCAGGACCCCGGAATAAACCACCGCCGTATGCGGCGCCAGCGAGTTGGTGTAGATCACCGTCGCCACCGCGTTGGCCGTATCGTGAAACCCATTCACAAACTCGAACCCCAGCGCGATCACCAGCGCCAGCCCAAGCAGCAGATACGGAAACAGGCTCACATTGTGGATGACCGAAAGATCGCCCCACACCTGAGTTGTAATGTAAACAATGCCGCCCACCAACAGCAGCGCAAATACGACTCGACCGATCTTTCCGGAAGACGATCTCGCCAACTCTTCTTCGAGTAGCGAGGTCTGAGGCAGTGTTGCGGGCGTGGCCAAGGATCACCTGACTTGAAATACAGGTCCTTAGTCAAGCTACGCCATTCACACAGCAGAAATATTACAGTTCTGTAAAAGATGCTCTCCGCGAATCCTGCAAATCTCGTCCATTTCTTACATCAAACGATTGCTTATCAGGTATTTACAGGAAAACTAGTTGCCGCAAAAGAAGAGAGCGCACTTGGGCGGATATCGGCCACTTGATGGCCCCTCACCGCCAGTCGTCCCGCGCCTGCGCCTGCTCGGCAAACACCTGGTCGAACCCGTCCGCCTTCTTGATCAGGATGTCGCCCAGCTCGCGCGGCTGGTGCAGCAGCACCGCCTGCAGGCGCACCAACTCCAGCATCGCCAGAAACATGCAGATCAGCGCCCGCTCCGAGTGGGTGCTGTGCAACAGGCGGCGCAGGCTCACCGGACGATCCTCCATCAGCAGACGCCGCTTCACATAGTCGAGCATCTGCGCCACCGTCACCGACTCCTCATTCACGTCCAGCACTGGCCGCTCGCGCAGCCGCGCCAGCACGTCCTGGAACACCCGCACCAGGTCCACCGCGTCGGCCGCAATCTCCTGCTCCATGCCGGCGCCGGCGTCTTCGCTACCCGCCTGCTCGCCCAGGAAGTTCCGCATTCCAGGGTTCGACCAGGTCGCCTCCTCGATCTGCTGCTTCTGCCGCAACATCTGCGCCGCAGCCTTGAACCGCTCATGCTCCAGCAGCCGCTCCACCAGCTCGCGCCGCGGGTCTTCGGAATCCGCATCCGCGATGTCCGACGGATCGCGTGGCAGCAACGTCTTCGACTTGATGTGGATCAGCAGCGACGCCATATAGATGAACTCGCCCGCCGCATCCACATCCGTCTGCTTCAACTGGTGGCAATAGTCCAGGAACTGCGCCGTAATCAGCGCAATCGGAATGTCGTAGATATCGATGTTCTGCTTGCGGATCAAGTCCAGCAGAAGGTCCAGCGGTCCGTCGTACACCTGCCCCACCGTCACCGAAAACGGCGACTGCGACGCTTCTTCCGCCGCCGCATCCTTCGCCTTCTCACGCTTCAGCTCCGGCGCGACCACCGGCCCCGGCTGTAGCTCGAATCGTTCCGGCACAGGCGCAATCTGCTCATCTGGATCCACGGAAGGCCCGGGTGCCCCATAGCCTGCCCTGAGCCTGTCGAAGGATCCCGCCTCTGGGACGTGGGCCGGATCGCCGAGTTCCTCAGGCGCGTTCCTGATCTCATCCGCCATCGCTAGTCCAGTCCCACCGCAGCAAAGACCTGCTGCATCGTTACCGCCGCGCGCGCATTCGCTTGCACCGCGCCGTCGTTCAAAATCGCGTCCACCTCATCCGGATGCGCCTCGAAGTACTGCCGCCGTTCCTGAATCGGGGCCAACTCCTGCACCACCGCATCCGCCAGCCAGCCCTTGCACTGGATGCATCCGATCCCCGCGCTCGTGCAACCCGCGCGCACTTCGGCCTGCTTCTCCTCGGTCGAAAAAACCTTGTGCAGATCGAACACCGGACACACATCCGGATTCCCCGGATCGGTCCTTCGCACCCGCGCCGGATCGGTCACCATCGTCTTCAGCTTCGCCCCGACCTCAGCCTCCGGATCGCTCAACAGGATCGTGTTCCCGTAGCTCTTCGACATCTTCCGCCCATCCGTCCCCGGCAGCTTCGGACTCGGCGTCAGCAACACCTTCGGCTCCGGCAGAATTTCGCTCACCTCAGCCGCTTGCTCCAGCTCCACCAGCCGCTCCTTGTCGGAGATCTTGCCGGACTTCGCCGCCGCACCCTTGCTTCCATACAGATGGTTGAACCGTCTTGCAATCTCGCGCGTGATCTCCACATGCGCCGCCTGGTCGATGCCCACCGGCACAAAGTCCGCCTGGTATACCAAGATGTCCGCCGACTGCAGCACCGGGTAACCGAGAAACCCAATCGTCGCCAGGTCTTTCTCCCGCAACTGCTCCTGCTGGTCCTTGTACGTCGGCACCCGCTCCAGCCAACTCAACGGGGTAATCATCTCCAGCAGGGAATTCAGCACAAAATGCGCCGGCACCGCCCTCTGCCGGAAGATCGTGCTCAACTTCGGATCGAGTCCCGCCGAAAGAAAGTCAAGCGCCACCTGACGCACGTTCTCCTTCAGCTCACTCGTATCCGCATAGTCCGTCGTCAGCGCATGAAAGTCCGCAATAAAGTAGTAGCACTCATACTTCGGCGTACCGTCCTCATTGGTCGCGTTCTGCAGGTCGACCCAGTTCTTCAGCGCGCCCATATAGTTGCCCAGGTGCAGTCGCCCGGTAGGCCGCATGCCGCTCAATACGCGCCTGCGCGCCGGAACTATCTTCTCTTCACTCATCGGTCTCGCTCAAGGGTAAATGATCGGCGTGCCCACCAATCCGCCAACTCGCTGACTCGCCGCCTCACAGCGCCATCAGAAGCCCGTCGAAAACGCCCAGCAGCGGGTAATAGAGCGTGCCAATAAACCGACCGCCAAAAAAGAAGATCAGCAGCAAACCATACATCCCAATCTGGTTGTAAACCTGCTCCACCTTGTAGGGCAGGAACTGGCGCAGAACGTGGCTACCATCCAGTGGAGGAATCGGGATCAGGTTGAACACAAACAGCAGCAGATTGATGAAGACCGCATAGTAGAGCAGCATCGCAATCGGAAACAACGTCGGCAAGCCGGCCGAGGTATCCACGGGCACGTGCTGCGCCAGGGCCATCGCCGTCTCAATCGCTGGGACGCCGCCCGCAACCGCATGTTTGAAGACAATCAGCAGAAGCAGCGCCACCGTCGCCATCGCCAGATTGCTCGCCGGCCCTGCCAGCGACGTTAGAATGTCGTCCCGCTTGATGTGCCGGAAGTTCCGCGTCGTGACCGGGCACGGTTTGGCCCAGCCAATCAAAAACCCGCCAAAATACAACGACATCAATGGGATCGCCACCGACCCCCACGGATCGAGGTGCTTCAGGGGATTCAGCGTCACCCGCCCCAGCATGTAGGCCGTCGGGTCGCCCAGCCGCATCGCCACATAGGCGTGCGCGCTCTCGTGCACCGCGAACGCCATCATCAACACCATCACCTGGAACAGAATCAGTACAAGTTCCTGCTGACTCATCTCATTCGCCTGCTCATGCCTCCAGTTTACAGAAAACCGCATCGACCCCGCCGGTCGCATACACTTGTCTGACGAACGCCCGAAGGAGGCTCCGCCCCCATGGCTTGCCGCTTCTCTCTCGCCGCTCTCTTGCTCGTGCTTGTTCTGCCCTCGAGCTCGCAATCCTTCGGCCCGGCCCACCCCGAGTGGGCCACCCCCATCGCGCCCTTCCGCATCGCCGACAACCTCTACTACGTCGGCAGCAAAGACCTCGCGTCGTACCTGATCGTCACGCCGGCCGGCGACATCCTGATCAACTCCAGCCTCAAAACCTCGCCGCCGCTGATCCTCGACAGCATCCAGCAGCTTGGCTTCCATATCCGCGACGTCAAGATTCTACTCATCAGCCACGCCCACTTCGACCACGACGCTGGATCGGCCGAAATCCTACGCCGCACCCGCGCACAGTACATGGTCATGGACGGCGATGTGCCCGTCGTCCAGACTGGCGGCGCCAAAGATTTCGCCTATCCCGGCGACCGCTATCCGGCCGCCCACGTCGACCGCATCCTGCACGACGGCAGCGAGGTTCGCCTCGGCGGAGTCGTCCTGACCGCGCACAAAACGCCCGGCCACACCCGCGGCTGCACCACGTGGACGATGCAAGCCAACCTCGATGGCAAGCTCCGCAACGTCGTCATCGTGGGCAGTTGGAACGTCAACGACGGCTTCCGCCTGGTCGACCGCCCCAGCCACCCCGCCTCCTACCCCGGCATCGCCGCCGACTATGCGCACACCTTTGACGTCCTCCGCAGCCTGCCCTGCGACATCTTTCTCGGCGCGCACGGCAGCTACTTCCACATGCTCGCCAAACTCGATCAGGCGAAATCAGGCTCCGGCGAAAGCGTCTGGATCGATCCTGACGGCTACAGAGCTGCCGTCGCCGAACGCCAGCACGCCTTCGAGACCGAACTCAAACGCCAGGCGTTTTGAAGCTTCTCGTAAGTGGCGCCGTTGAATCGCAAACGGCGTTCTGTGTCGACCAACGGGAGAACCGCGCGAAGCAGGAGAAGGGCGTGTGAACGCCCGAAGTGGCCGGCTAGCTCTTACGCGAGTAAGTCGCACCTGCGGCAACATTCGTTCCTTGCGGAAGCACCAGTTCGCCGCCGCCGTCCTCCAGCACCGCTCCCCAGCCAATCGTGCAGTTGTCTTCGATAGTCAGATCGTATCCATACTCGAACTTCACGTCCGGGTAGATCTTCACGCCATTGCCCAGCTTCTTGAAGATGTGCCGCCCCAACATGCAGCGAAACCGGAACCCGAGCCACAGGTTCGCCCCCAACGGCGACCGGTCAAACATCTTCCAGAACCAGATCAGCGGCCTGCGCGGCCCATACTTCTCCTGGTCCACATCGCTCGCGTAATCCGCCTCCATCGCCGCGTTGCGCGGATCGAACGAGTCGGCCAGCACGAACATCGCCGTCTCGCTGATCAGGGCCGTGGACGCCCTGCCGCCATGCGGCCGCCCCAGGTAGATCTCATGCAGCTCATCGCGCACGATCTCCGCCCGCCGGTCGGGCGATTTCTGGTTCTGGAACTCCTCATCCAGATGCGCCAGCCACCGCCGGTACAAGCCTTCCGCTTCCGCCATCGGCCTTACTTCGCGCTCCTTCGACTCTGCCATCGCTGCCTCTATTCCACCCTGCGTGACGATGCCTCTGCCACCTTTTTGGCGAGCCAGACCTTCATCAGAGACTGATACGGAACATCCAGGCGATTCGCCTGCACTCGGATCCTGTCGAGAAGATTCTGCGGGAGACGAAGCGAAATAGTCTTGGTCGACGGCTGAAGATTGGGAAACTCCACAAACTTTGCCTTACTCCAATCGAAATACTCAGTGGTGTCGTTCGACTTGCTCTCCCAGAATGCACGTTCTTCCGCTTCGGATTTGAACTTCGGAATTGGCTTAAGTGGCTTCTTCATAGGTCGTTCGCTCCCTTCTTCTTCATGATTCATCTCCTCCTGCCCCGCTCAGCAGATCCGCCAGCGTCTCCTTGTGCTTCGGCTTCGCGGCGGCCTTCTGCTTGGGGTCGGGAATCACCCGCTCCGGGGGCACCGGTCCCACCCGGTCCCGCGCATTCTGCTTCACCGCCTTCACCACGGAAAACACGCGCTTCTTCGCCTTGCCCATACCGATACATTACCCCTCTTCGACGCTGCGGCGACCGCCCGAGTATGCAATACTTTTCCCTGCAGCAGCACGTCCAGGAATCCGCGCGCCCAACCGCCGGCCGCGGTTCCAGGAGGGGACCCAGATGGAAGAACGCGACTTTTTCGACGAACGGCCCGAGCAGCGCACCCACACCATGACCTGTCCCCACTGCGGCCAGCAGGGCGAATATCAGATCGGATGGCTCGTCCGCCGCAAGAAGGCCCAGCTCCGCGGCAACGCCGACGAGCGTGACCGCGCCCGCTTCGCCAAGGCCCAAAGCTATATGGTCCGCACCGACGACGTCCTCGCCTGCAAGAACATCCGCTGTCGCAAACGCTTCGACGTCGCCGGAATCCAGTCCGTCGCCTTCCTCTAACCTCCATGGAACTCTGGGTGCCCCATATCTCGATCTTGAGATGTGGGTTTTCGTATCTCCACACACCCCGGCGAATGTGATTTAATACCTCAAGCGATCAACCGCAGGAGAGTCCAATTGGCCAACCACCTGATCCCCGTCGAGGAGCGCAACCTCACCCCCGAGGAAGTCGAAGCCCTGGATCGCCGCCGCCGCCGTGGCCAGCTCTACCTGGTGCTCTGCTTCCAGTGCCTCATCATCGGCACCCTGGTCACCCTCTGGGCCGGCCAGGACCTTACCTACTCGCCCGGCTGGGTCCGCCCCATGTTCTACTGGGACGCGATCCTCTTCACGCTCGCCGCCATCTTCGGCGTAGCCGGCATCCGCCTCCGCCGCGGCTCCAACGAGTTCATCAGCTACTAAGCACGTAAAGCCCGCGTCACAGCAAACCCTTCGTCATTCTGACTTGAAGAAGCCTGCCCTGAGCGATGCCGGACGGGTCAGAATCTCGGTATTTGGCCTCGCATTGAATCGGTGCCCATCGGTGTAAATCGGTGTTAGGCCTTTTCTGTATCATCCCTGTGTGAATCTCGCTGAGCCCCAGCACTTCGCCCCCCTCGAAATCGGCCTGCTGCTGGTGCTCGTCCTCGCCTCTGCCGCACTCTTCTTCCTCCGCTTCGCCCCCATCTTCCGCAACATCCTCGCCGCCCGCAAGGACATCGGCTTCTCCCTCCGCCCCATCTCCAAACGCGTCTGGGCCTTCACCAGCGAAATCCTCTGCCAATCCAAAGTCATCCGCGAACGCCCACTCCCCGGCCTCGCCCACGCCTTCGTCTTCTGGGGATTCCTCGCCTTCGCCCTGGTGTCGCTGAACCATTTGGCGACAGCCGTGGGATTGGGCTTCATGCCGAAGGATAGCTGGGCTAGCGATTTCTACTTCCTGTTCGCGGCCGCGTGGGCCGTCCTCGTCGCCATCTCCATCGCCGGCCTCTTCATTCGTAGATTTGTAGTCCGTCCCATCTGGCTGGGCAAAGTCTCCTACGAATCCGGCGTCATCGCCCTGTTGATCTTTCTCCTGATGGCCACCTATCTCGCCGCTTTCTTTATCCGCGACGAAACAGCCCTCAAGGCCCTGTGGTGGGCGCACACCCTCACCCTGCTCATCTTCCTTCCCCTCATCCCCCACACCAAACACCTTCACCTCCTGCTCTCGCCCGTCACCATCTTCCTCAAGCGCTCGGGCTTCTCCGCCATCCCGCCGCTCTCCACCGACGAGGCCGTGGAAGACTTCGGCCTCTCCACCGGTCGCGACCTCACCCAGATCGTCGCCCTGCAGGCCTATAGTTGCGTCGAGTGCGGTCGCTGCACCGAGCACTGCCCCGCCTCCGCCACCGGCAAGGTCCTCAACCCCAAGGAGATCATCCTCGGCACCCGCTCCTACCTCAACGCCTTCGGCCCCGCCTCCGATGTCGCCCTCCTCACCGACCTCCGCACCGATGGTTTGTCATCCCGTACCCTAAGCCTGTCGAAGGGGGAGGGATCTGCTTCTCCCACCGCAGCCACATACTCGCTGGAAGCGGCATACGAGTGCACCACCTGCGGCGCCTGCGAGTATCAGTGTCCTGTGGGCATCCAGCACCTGCCCATCATCGTCGGCCTGCGTCGCGGCGCCACCAACACCGGCGCATGGGAGGACCCCTACGGCACCAAGCTCTTCCTCGCACTGGAGAAATCCGGCAACGCTCTCGGCCTGCCCGCCACCGAACGCGACAAGTTCATCGCCCGCGCCCAACTCCCCATCTTCGACGGCACCCAGGAATACTGCCTCTGGCTCGGCTGCATGGGCGCCTACGACCCGCACGGCCGCGAGATCGTCACCGACTTCGCCCGCGTCATGGCCCACCTCGGCACCAGCTTCGGCGTCCTCAAGAAAGAAAAATGTACCGGCGATCCCGCCCGCCGTCTCGGCAACGACCTCGTCTTCCAGGACCTCGCCCAACATGGCCTGGAGCAGTTGCACTCTGCGAAAGTCCAGAAGATCGTCGCCATCTGCCCCCACTGCGTCCGCACCATCTCTACCGACTGGCGCGACTTCGGCATCGCGCCCCACATCGAACACCACTCCGAATTCATGGCCCGCCACGCCTCGCAGTTGCCTTTGCCTTCAACTAACAACCTGCAACCTGCAACTCGCAACTCCGTCGTGTACCACGACCCCTGCTATCTCGGCCGCTATCAGAACATCTACGACCAGCCGCGCACCGTCATCCAGCAGCAGGCCGCGCTGGTCGAAGCTCCCCGCAGCCGCGAACGCAGTTTCTGCTGCGGAGCCGGCGGCGGACTCGCCTTTCTTGGAGAGGAGAAAAGCGCGCACGGCAGCGAAGATCAGGATCAGCAGACCCGCATCTCCCACGTCCGCGCCCGCGAGCTAGCGGCCACTGGCGCGGATACCATCGCCACCGCCTGCCCCTTCTGCAACACCATGTTTCGCGACGCCATCACCGCAATCACGCCCGCCAGCGAGCACCCACCCCAACTACTCGACATCGCCCAGCTCACCGCCCGCAACCTGACGCCTATCCCGTGACGCGGGTGCCCCATAGCCTGCCTGAGCTTGCCGAAGGGATCACCGCGAAGCGGTAGAGCCGAGCCAAAGCTGCAAGGACTTCTACCCGCAGGCCCGCACGGAACCCTGTTTTGCGACTAACGGAAGCAACCACGCGAAGCTCAATACACGTCACGAAGTGACCCTACCGAAACTCGCCGAAGTGTACATCCTCTGCCGGCCCATCCCCCTGATCCAGGAACTGGATGGAAGTAGCCGGCCCCAGGTTCGCCGCACTCTCCGCGCGGTCTCCCCACTCGCGCAACGCCCACACCACCTTCTTGTCCGGGCTCACCTCAATCGCCTGCGCCGATCCCGGCGCGTTGTCCGCGTTGTTCGTCCACTCGTTCACCCAGTTGTTGATCACGGTGTCGCCGTTCTTCAGTCGCCACGCCTCCTGCAGGCCGGCAAACTTGTACTCCGGCGAATCCGCCGGCGTCCAGCTCCACACCGTATCGCCGTGCCGCGTCACCTCGCGCACGCCGAGGTGGTCCGTGATCAGCACATTCCCGTTGGCCAGCGGGTTCGCGCTCCACGGGTTCGAAGCCGGAAACGACCACACCACCTTACCGTTCGCGTCGTACTCATTCACCATGTTCAGGTCATGGTGCGCCACCAGCACCGTGCCCTGCGCCGTCAGCCGCGCGTGCCGGAACTGCCCATGCACACTCACCGGCTTGTTCACCTCCAGCGGAAACTCCTTCTCAATCGCCCCGCTTCGGATATTCACCACCCGCAGCACCGCGTTCGGGTCGCCGTTCTCGATATACAGCACCCGGTCGTTTCCAATCGGCACCGCCGTATGCACCTCGTGGTTGCCCGGCGGCACATAGTTCCACACCACCGACTTATCCGGCGCAATCTCGGTCAGCCCAAACTGGTGCGCGAACAAGATGTTCCCGTTCGACAGTATCACCATGTCGCTGATCTCGCCCTTGCCCGCCGGGTCGTTGTAGCTCCAGACAATCTTTCCTCCACGCACGATGAAGATCTTTCGATCGTGCGATTCACCCGAGTAGACAAAGTCATGCTGCGCCAATCTTTTGCCCGGAAGCTGCGCGGGAGCTCGCTGCGCCGCCGGTGTCACCGCCGCTCCTGCCTGCGCCGTCCCACCCTGCGCCTGCGCCGTCGCGCAGCCCGCTCCAAGAGCCAACATCGCAAACATTGCCTTCACTCTCATTCTCAAACCTCGCTCATCCCTTCGTTCCCGTATCGCAAACCACTCTACTCCTCAGAAGCGAAAGCACCATCGCAGCCTTTCGCCCCACCGGCGCGGGCTCTCTTGCGCGGGACGCCAACGCCGTTCAGCCGCCTCTCCAAAAGCTCCTCCCAAACGCGAAAAGACCGCCCGGCAACAGGGCGGTCTCTTCTTTAGGGAGAATAGTTCCAACGGAGGCAAAGCCATCAGAACTTTCTGGCTGCATACTATGTTTGGCCAAAACCGGTGTCAAGACCAAAACTGTACACATGCAACCAACTGAAAATAAACAACTTATTCCATGTACCAAATAGTAAATAGTTCGCCTATTGTTCGCTTGTAGCCAAACGCACTACCCTTGAATGCGAGCAAAACAATAGGTTTACGCGCAAAACTGCACTGACCAAGGTGCAGCCTGGCTCGCCATCCATCCCCACCGCTCACAGGACCGCCCGCCGCACCGCTCAGGCCTCAGGACCCCTCAGGTTCTTCCCCGGAGCACCGCGCAGATCGATCCTCAGAAATTCAGGCTCCGTCGCCGCAGGCTTGCCCATCATCACCCGGATCGCTGCCCTTCCGAAGCCAAGAAACAGCCCCAGAATGATGGCCGCAAGCGCACCCACCCCGGAAAAAATTGCGATGCTCTCCAACAAGCTGTATGTCTTCTGCAACTCCGTGTGGAACTCCAGCGGCATCGGCTTGTCGAAGCTCATCTCGCTGCGCAGATGGATCCCATCCACCATCTTCTGCGCCTCGGCTGGCCACACTCCCGTCGTCAGCAGCACCAGCGGGCCCTCGCGCCGCAGCTTCACCGTCCCGGCGTTCGTACCCTGCTGTTGCATCGCCGCCTCAATGGCCCGCGCGCGGTCGCCCGCAATCTCCGGCGTGGGATACGCCAACAGCGTCAGCACTCCGCCGCCCTTATACCGCGCCGTCACTGTCTCCGCGCTCTTGTCGAAGCCAACGGCCTCCGGCGGCAACACCCCACCCATGGCCTTGTAGCTCTCCGGTCCCAGCGCATACTTCACTGAATCCGCATCCAGCCCCTTCGCAGGCAGCAGCGTCGGCAGCGGCGGAGGCAATGCCGCCGTCCCCATCGCCTTGGGCAAGTGATCGATCAACTCTTGCATCGGCTGATTCTTACCCCACTCCACCTCCAACTCCATTCCAGCCCGGCTATTGAACGCTGACCGCACCACGCTGACACCGCTGCGGAAGAGGATCTCATCCCCATTCGACACCGCCGCATCGCCCAGCTTCTCCGGCCGCATCCCCGGCCTCCTGAAGTAGTCGTACGCCGAGATAGCTCCACTCGCATCGATGAACTGACAAACAGACACGGTCAAAATGAACACGTCCTTCGGAGCGCCTTGCGCATAGTCCGAGCGCGCAAACCGCTTCAGGCCATCCTCTTTCAGCACCGCCGCATCGACAGGATCAATTGCGCCCAGCCCGTCGCCCGAATCGCCCTCTGCCGCGCGATGAAGCCCGCCCAGCATAGCCGGCAACAACGGCGTCGGCGGCTCCATCAGCATCGTCTTGGTCACCGGTGCGGCACCGGGGGCCTGCGCCTGCAAGCCCGGTCCCACGCACAGCAATCCCCCCGCGGCCACAACTAACAACCGCAATCCCGCGCCAACCCTTACTTGAAAATCACCCATACTTCGCTCAGACTATAGCAAAATCAGAGCTGGTGTAAGACGGAGCCCTTTCAATCAAGTGGCTTTTTTCCCGAGAAAAAGCCGCCCTGTACATCTTCGCCAACATCACGGAAGCTCTGATTTTTGCTCTACCACCGCACCCACTTGGGTAGCGCGCCCGGTCGCCGCACGCCTTTGTCTTTTACTCACAACCTGCAACCTGCAACTTCCTTACTGCCCCACCGCAGCCCGTTCCGTCGTTACCCCTTCTTTGCGCCCGGGTCCGCTCAATCCACCCTCGTAGCGCGCGACCCCCTTGTACAGGCTCTCCGCCACCCGCTGCCGGTACTCCGGTTGCTTCAACTGGTCCGCATCCTTCGCATTGGTCACAAACGAGATCTCCGCCAGGATCGACGGCATGTTCGCGCCAATCAACACCACGAAGGGCGCCTTCTTCACCCCGCGGTCCTTCAGCCCCGGATTGCCCCGCTGCAACCCGCCGTAGAGGCTCTCCTCCACATCCGCCGCAAACTCGCGGCTCTCGGCGATCTTGTCCTTCAGCGCAATCTTCTTCACCAGGTCGCTCAACTGATGGATCGACCCTTCGCTCACTGCGTTCTCCCGCGCCGCCACATCCAGCGCGGTCGCGTCGCTGGTGAAGTTCAGGTAGTACGTCTCCACCCCGCGCGCGCTCGCATCCGGCGACGAGTTCGCATGGATCGACAGGAATAGGTCCGCCTGCGCTTTGTTGGCAATCGCCGTACGCGTCTCCAAAGGGATAAACGTGTCGTCCGACCGGGTGTAAACAATCTCCGCGCCCAGACGGTCATGCAGCAGCTTGCCCACCCGCAGCGCCACGTCCAGCACCACGTCCTTCTCCTCGATCCCGTCCGCGCCGATCGTGCCTGAGTCGTGCCCGCCGTGCCCGGCATCGATCACGATCCTTCCAATCTTCAGCCCCAACGCCCGCACCAGGCTGGTCTCACCATCCGCCGTCGGCACCGCCGCCCGCGCCGGCGTCGCATCGGCTACCACCGCAGTTGTCGTTGGCGCAGAGCTGTCCACCGTCTTCGTCTTGCTCTTCCGCGTCTTCTTCGGACCAACCACCATATCGGGTGCGCCAGCCGCAGGTCCGGCCAACCCACCAGCACTGTCCCCTGTTCCCTGTTCCCTGTTCCCTGTCTCAACTACCTCCGAGATCGGCTTCGAAGTTGGCATCGACGTCGCATCCACCCGCCCCGGCAGATCGCTCAGTTCCACAACCTCGCTCGTTGCACTTGCACTCTTCGTCGCCACGGCATTCGGGACGGGCCGCGCCGGAGTCGCCTTCTCCACCGCGGCCACCTCCGCCACTGCCTCGCCGCTCCCTGTCCCCTGTTGCCTGCTCCCTGTTCCCTGTTCCCTGTTCCCTGTCTCTTTGGCCCCATGAATATCGATGATCAGCCGGTATGGGTTGGGCAGCAGAAACGCCGAGTACTCCGTCACATCGTTTACATCCAGCACAATGCGGGTCACGTTGTCTGAATACTGCGCCGCCCGCACCTTCTTCAAAAATCCATCGTCGGTTACGCTGAAGCTCTTGCCCACCAACTCCTGCGCCAGCTTCGCCCCGTGCAGATCGAAGTAGATGCGGTCTGGGTTCGGCACCCGCGCCGCCTCATAGGTCACGTTGTCGCCCAGATCGATCGCCACCCGCGTGTACGTCGCCGTCGACCAGTGGCGAATCCCCGTCACCAGCGCGCGCTTTCCAACCACCGCACCGGCTGCCCCATCCTTCGCAGCATTATCGCGATCCGGGGTGGGAAGGGCAGGCTGAGCCGCGGAGACACTCTTTGCTTTCGCCCCCGCCATCTGCGCCGTCGCCGGCAGCGAGCCGGCCTCGCCGATCACTGACCGCTGACCGCTGACCGCCGGTTTCTGAATCAAGTGGCTTTGATCTGCCATTGCTCCAGAGTCGTCATTCTTTGCACTCATCCCGCCCAGCGCGGATGAAGTGCTTCCGGCGCGCTCCGTCCCTGCGCCCTTGGCATTCGCGCTAATAACCGACGCAGTCGTCGTCTTCCGTCCCGCCGCCTTTCCTGATCCCTGATCCCTGATCCCTGTTCCCTGTTCTAAAGACTCGAGCCCCGCCTTCGCCTCCTCCACCTGCTCGCTCTTCGGATGCTCCTTCAGCAGCAGCTTGTACTTCTCGCGCGCCGCCGCGGCATCGCCCAGGTCGTCCTGCTCGATCGCGCCTTCGGTCAGCAGCGCCTGCGCTCCCAGCGAGCTCGCCGGATACTGCTTGCGCAGAAACTCATACTGCCCCACCGCCGCCTTCAGACTCTTTGCATCGCTCTTTGATCCGCCCAGCCCGCGCGCTTGTTCCGCCAGCAGCTCGGCCACTGCATTCACCGCCGCCGGCGCGTGAATATCGGCCGGGTTCGCGTGATAGATCGCCCGATACGCATCCATCGCCCGCGCGTACTCCGCTCGCGTGCGTGTCCCCTCCGGCAACGCCTCCAGCGCGTCCCGCCCCTGCTCCGCCTGCTCCCACGGCGACAGCGTCACCACCTTCTTCGCCACATGCGCCCTGGCGCCGGTCGAAGTGTCCGGGCGCACCCCAGCTGCGCCACAGCACATCGCCGCAACGCAACCCAACCCGGCCACGCACCCCGCGCAGCGCAGCCATCGCATTGCTCGACCCAGGCCCATACCGATTCAGTTTAGGTCGCGCCGCCCCGCGACCTCGCGTGAAAACCCGCCCGGTACTCGCCCCGATACCCCCGTTGCTAAATGTTCCCACCCAGCCGTCTCATTAATCCGACAGCTTCTCCTCCATGCTGGTTGGCGCCTCTTTCCCCTCCAGAAAGGCCTTGTCGGATGCAGCTGTCACCTTCGCCATCAGATCCAGAAAGACCAGGTGCCCGCGCCATACTCCATATCGTTCCAGTGCCAGGCTTGCCTGCTCCGGCGTTATGTCGCCATGGCCGAAGTCCGTCTTGGCGATGACCCCCAAAAGCTGCGCTTCGTCCTCAACCAGTTTGTCCTCCTGCGCTGTAAAGTCCTTCTGCGACCCGTAGATGTCCGAGTAATGCAGTGCTTCCGCGTACGGCATATACGACAGCGCATTGGTCGCCTGGGCCGTCTTCCACGCCGTGTCATGCAGGCCCACCATCGCAAAATTCGCCCCAATCGACCCACTCTGCGCTGCTTTGTCCTTGGGGTGTTCCACAATCCGCGTCAGGAATTTAATACTGTCAGCAACCGAAGCCCTCTCCTTTTCAATCTCCGGCAGCGCACCCGCCATCTTGTCGGAGTTGTACTGGATCTCCTCGCGCAGCGTACGCCGAGCCTCCTTCACCAGGTTGTGTTCCCGGTAAAGCTCCACGCCGCCTTCAATCCCCACCGCAATCAGCAGGCCTATCGTGATCGCCAGCAGATGCACCAGGAATTCCTTCAAGCTCAAAATCGGATGATGCGGTGCATGAACTTCCACAGTCGCCTCCGTGCCAAACTCAAACGGGCTCGCAGCCTGCTCGGTGCTCAACGACTCGGCCCATCTGTTTCGGGAGAATTCTATTCCACCGCACAGGTGGTGGCAGACAGATTGGCACGGATAGGCATAACGCCGGGACGGGCTTTCGCGACCTGAGTGCCCGAGGCTACGGACCGACCGCAGCGTCCCGATTGTTCAGTTCGCCGCCGGTAAAGAAGTGATGCCGCACCATGCTCTGACCCAGCAGGAAGAACAGCCCGGTCATCGTCAGCAGCAGCAGGAACT
>Ga0182013_10003719_pt1 | contig 18836 bp, 14 predicted proteins | sample 612S2MmetaG_FD_120487 | JGI IMG/M metagenome (GOLD analysis project Ga0182013, IMG submission 120487) | Permafrost microbial communities from Stordalen Mire, Sweden - 612S2M metaG | ecosystem: Environmental > Terrestrial > Soil > Wetlands > Permafrost | place: Sweden: Stordalen | collected... | reverse complement strand
CCATTGGAGGATCACGACCGGATTCCAGAATGGTCTGTAGATGAGACGAGCGGAGTGAAGGGAGATCTTCACGCTCCGTTCTGTGGGAGCCCGGGGGTGAGATTCCCCCGGGCCACCCGGCGGCGTGTCGCGACCGGCGGACAGCCTCGCGCCATTTGCGTGGTTTGCCATGATTGATCCCCGGCCATGCCGCAGCCCCGGCGTGCTTCCAGGTCCGCGCCGGCGCGCCGCTCCCATGATCGCGAAGACTTTTTACCCGCCGGGACACGTCGGGGATTAAGTAGTGGTTTGTGGTTTTGGCGTGCCAGGATGCGCTATGGCGATTGATGAAGATGCTGCGGCGGTGCTGGCGGCGAAGTTCGCGGTGATGCGGACGGTCGCGGACGAGCGGACGTGGCGGGTGTACCCGGGGACCGAGGCGCGGGCGCTGGGTCATGGGGGGATCGCGGCTGTGGCGCGGGCGGCGGGGGCGTCAGAGACCATGGTGGCGGCGGGGGTGGCCGGGATCGGGGCCGGGGAGCTGGAGGAGCTGCCGCCGGGGCGGTCGCGGCGGGCGGGCGGGGGCCGGAAGAAGGCCCCAGGACGCCCAGCCGGGGTTAAGCCGGGCGCTGCGGGAGCTGGCGGAGGCGTCCGCGCGGGGCGATCCGATGGCGGAGATCACCTGGTGCTCGCGGTCGCTGCGGGACCTGGAGCGGCAGCTGGCCGCGCGGGGGTTCCGGTGCGGGAAGGACGCGGTCGCGCGGATGATGCGCGCGGAGGGCTGCAGCCTGCAGGGGATGTCCCGGACGATCGAGGGCAGGCGGCACCCGGACCGGGACGCCCGGTTCGGGCACGTCAACGCGATGATCGCGGAGTACCGGGCGGCCGGGGATCCGGTCATCAGCGTGGACGGGAAGAAGAAGGAGCAGCCCGGCCCGTTTCGCCGGGACGGCCGCTCATGGCGGCCCAAGGGGGACCCGGTGGCCGTCCGCGACCACGACTTCCCCGATGAGGAGCTGGGGAAGATCACCCCGTACGGCAGCTGCGGCATCGCCGCCGGCCGCGGGTTCGTGTCCGCGGGCACCAGCTGCGGCACCGCCGCGTTCGCGGTGAACGCGCTGCGGCTGTGGTGGCAGCGCGAGGGCGCGGCCTGCTACCCCGGCGCGCGGCGGCTGCTGGTGACCTGCGATGCCGGCGGCTCCGACGGCTACCGGTGCCGGCTGCGGAAAGACCAGCCCGCCGCCCTGGGCGCCGGGTCCGGGCTGGCGATCACGGTGTGTCACTTCCCGCCTGGCACGAGCAAGCGGAACAAAATCGGGCACCGGCTATTCTGCCACATCACCCGGACCTGGCGGGGCCGGCCCCTGATGACGGTGAACGACGCGGTGGCCGGCATCGCCGGAGACCGTCACCGGCCAGGGCCTGAAGTGCACCGCCGTCCTGGACGACGCGGACTACCCCGGCGGGGTCAAGATCAGCGATCAGCAGACGGACTACCTCAAAGACCGCATCCTGGACCGGCACGGCACCCGCGGCGAGCGGAACTACGCGGTCCTGCCCGCCCCCCGCCCGGCCCCGGAACCCGAACCCGCCCCGCCGCCAGAACCCGGCCCCGGCCTGGCCGCCCTCGCCGCCCTGGCCGGCATCCCCGCCTTGCCCGCCCTGCTGGACGCCGTCACCGTCCCGTTCGCCGCCGCCCGCGAGCAGCCGCCGCCCGCGAGCAGCGGCTGCACCTGGACCGCGGCCACGCCCGCCGCAAGGCCGGCGGCGGCGGCCGGAAACGGCTCCCGTTCGAGGCCATCGTGACCGCCGCCGCCTGCCACCTGCGGCTGCGCATGCCCTGCCGGCTGCTCGAAGAGATCCTCGGCGTCCATGAATCCACCATCAGTATCGCCGCCCGCCGCGTCACCCCGCTGCTGGCCGGACACGGCATCACCCGGCAAGACGGCGGCACCCGCATCACCACCCTCGCCCAGCTACGCGAACACGCCGCCGCAGCCGGGATCGCCCTCACGCTGCCAGACCCTGCCGGACACGAGCACCCGGCAAGCGCGACACGCCCAAAGTTAATAGCAGACGCGTCCCCGGCGGGTAAAAAGTCTTCGCGATCATGAAAATCTGCACAGGGAGCACGGCGCGGCCTGGGCCCGGAGCATTGAACCGCATTCAGCGACCCCGACACGCCGCGAAGTCACCTTATTTTGGAATGCTCACGGGATGCACCGGATCAACCACGGAACCCGGATCCACCACAATCCTTTTCCCCGTCGCCGCACCACAGGCCCGGCAGGTGCTTCTACGTCACACGGGAACCGCGGGCCCCGGCAGGGCTGCCCCCCCGGGGGCACCGTGTCGCTGCCACCTTGCCATCCCGAACGTCACGCGACACCCTCCATCGGGCCCCGACCACCCGCGCAAGCCGAATCCTCTCGCGCAAGCCGGCCCCGCCGCCCGACCGCCCCGGCCCGGCCGGGCCCCCGAACTTACAGCCGGATGGCCAGGCCGATGGTGAACGCGATCCCGAAGGCCAGCTGCAGCCGCCCGGTCTCACCGAGCGCCTTGATCAGCGCCGGGCCTGAGGCGCCCGCGCGCACGGACCTGATGGGTATCCGGGCCAGCGGCAGGGCCGCCACGGTGATCAGCGCCAGCGGCCGGAAGACGGCGAGCAGCGCCGCGATGCCGAACGGTACCAACAGCATCAGCACGTACCCGACCCGGCTGCGCGCGTCACCGAGCAGGACCGCGAGCGTGCGCTTGCCCGCCAGCGTGTCGGTCCGGATGTCACGCAGGTTGTTGACCATCAGCAGGGCGCAGGCCAGCAGCCCGGCCGGTACAGATGCGGCCAGCCCCAGCCAGCTGAACTCCTTCATCTGCACGTACGCGGTCCCTGCCACCGCGACCACGCCGAAGCACGCGAACACGAAGAATTCGCCGAGTCCGTTGTATCCGTATGGCTTGGGGCCGCCGGTGTAAAACCACGCGGCGGCAATGCAGCCGGCGCCCACCGCGAGCAGCCACCAGGACGTGACGGCGGCCAGCGTCAGCCCGGCCAGGCCGGCCACGCAGAAGAAGCCGAACGCCGCCGCCTTCACCTGCCGCGGCGGTGCCAGCCCGGCCGCGACGAGCCGGACCGGTCCGACTCGCCGCTCGTCGGAGCCGCGCACGCCGTCGCTGTAGTCGTTAGCGAAGTTGACGCCTACCTGAAGGGCGAGCGCGACCACGAGCGCCAGCGCCGCCCGCCACCAGGAGAACTTGTCGTAACTGGCGGCGACTCCGGAGCCGATGAGGACGGGGACGATCGCCGCAGGCAGCGTCCTCGGACGTGTTCCCGCCAGCCATTCCCGAGCATCAGCCACTCCCAGATCCTACGCGGGCTCTATTCACTGATGGTCGTGTGCAGGCGAAGCATGGGGACGCTCACGCCCACGTCCAGTTCGGCCCGGGCGCCGTCGGCGGCCCAGCCGGACGATTCCAGGAAACCGCGCAGCGCCGTGTCCGCTTGCAGCGCCCACACCGACACGGTGTGGAAGCCGTCCTGGGTGAGCGTGTCCGCGGCCGCGTGCAAGAGCCTGCTGCCGTGCCCGTGCCCGGTCTGCTCCGGTAGAACTCGCAGCTCGTAGAGCTCGCCGTCGGTGCCGGGCCAGCGGTCAGCGTCGTTGGCAGGCCCGGCGGAGATGAACCCGACCACCTCGCGGGACGGGCCGTCTTGCAGCGCAGCCAGCACGTGGTGCCTGCTCGTCGGCGGGTTCGTGATCGCGTCTGACCACCGGTCGCGCCACACGCCCTGGGCCTCGTCGCTGGTCAGCTCCGCGAGCAGGGCCGCGGGCACGATACCGGCGAAGCTGCGGCGCCAGCTCGCCACCTGCACTCGGGCCAGGACCCCGGCGTCGGCCGCCCGAGCCGGGCGGACGAAACCAGCGACCACGCCGGGCCCATCCGGTCCAGGCCGGCTCACTTGTCCGGGCGCGCGATGAGCGTGATGTCGCGGGCCGCCCCGGTGGAGGCCGACGTGGCCATCGCGGCGTAGACCTGCAGCGCCGCGCTGACCGGCCGCTGCCGCATCGCTGGCTGGTACCGGCCGAGCCCGGCCAGCAGCCGCTCCCGGCGCGCCGCGAGCTCGTCGTCGGTCACGTCAAGCCGCAGTTCGCGGCGCGGGATGTCGATCACCACCGTGTCGCCGGTTTCGGCCACGGCGATCGCGCCGCCCGCTGCCGCCTCCGGCGCGACGTGGCAGATGGACAGGCCCGACGTCCCGCCGGAGAACCGCCCGTCGGTGATCAGGGCGCAGTCCCGGCCCAGGCCCTTTCCCTTGAGGAAGCTGGTCGGATACAGCATTTCCTGCATCCCGGGCCCGCCGCGCGGGCCTTCGTAGCGGATGATCACCACGTCGCCCTTGCTCACCGCGCCGCCGAGGATCCCCGCCACCGCGTCTTCCTGGCTCTCGAACACCACCGCGGGCCCGGAGAACCGCCACAGTTCTTCCGGCACCCCGGCGGTCTTGACGATCGCGCCGTCCGGCGCGATGTTGCCGTAGAGCACGGCCAGGCCGCCATCGGCGGTGTAGGCGTGCCCGGCGTCCCTGATGCAGCCGCCGGCCCGGTCGGTGTCCAGCGTGTCCCAGCGGGCCGACTGCGAGAACGGGCGGGTGGTGCGGACTCCGCCGGGCGCACCGTGGTAGAGCTCGACAGCTTCGTCGCTGACCGACGCGGAGCCCAGATCCCAGCGGTCAAGGAACTCATCCAACGACGCGCTGTGCACCGTGCGCACCTCGCGGTTGAGCAGGCCGGCCCGGTCGAGCTCGCCCAGGATCGACGGGATGCCGCCGGCCCGGTGCACGTCCTCCAGGTGATAGGCGCTGCTCGGCGCGACCTTGCACAGGCAGGGCACCCGGCGGGACAGCTCGTCGATCTCCTTGAGCCCGAAGTCCACCTCGCCCTCGTGCGCCGCGGCCAGCAGGTGCAGGATCGTGTTCGTCGACCCGCCCATGGCCACGTCCAGGGTCATCGCGTTCTCGAACGCGTCCCGGTTCGCGATCGAGCGGGGCAGCACGGAGGAATCCCCGTCGGCGTAGTACTGGCGGGTGATCTCCGCGATCACCCGGCCGGCCCGTTCGAACAGGCCGCGCCGGGCCGAGTGGGTGGCCAGCGTGCTTCCGTTGCCCGGCAGGGCCAGGCCGATCGCCTCGGTCAGGCAGTTCATCGAGTTGGCGGTGAACATGCCAGAGCAGGAGCCGCACGTCGGGCAGGCCGACTCTTCCATCTCGAGCAGCTGGTCGTCGGACACCGACGGATCCGCCGAGGCGACCATCGAGTCGATCAGGTCGAGCTTGCGCCCGAAACCGGGGGAGCCGGCGGCCAGGCCGGCCGGCGCCCCGGCTTCCATCGGGCCGCCGGAGACGAACACGGTGGGGATGTTCAGCCGCATGGTGGCGATCAGCATACCCGGCGTGATCTTGTCGCAGTTCGAGATGCAGATCATGGCGTCGGCGCAGTGCGCGTTCACCATGTACTCGACGGAGTCGGCGATCAGCTCCCGGCTCGGCAGCGAGTACAGCATGCCGCCGTGTCCCATCGCGATGCCGTCGTCGACCGCGATCGTGTTGAACTCACGGGGAATCGCGCCGGCGGCGCGGATCGCGTCGGCCACCACCTGGCCGACCTCGCGCAGGTGCACGTGACCGGGGACGAACTCGGTGAAGCTGTTCGCTACCGCGATAATCGGCTTGCCGATGTCTTCCCTGGCCACCCCGGTGGCGCGCAGCAGGGCGCGCGCACCCGCCATGTTCCTGCCGTGCGTGACCGTACGGGACCGAAGCGGCGGCATACCGATCTCCCTCTCAGCAGACTGAAAAGTACCAGCCTACCGGCGCCTCGGTCTCGTCAGGTGCGGGCGGCCAGGTGCGGGAAGGCCTGGTTCGCGGCCTCGTAGATCCGGTCGACCTGGGCGTCGTTCAGCGGGGGCTGGCCGCTTTCCCTGGCCCGGCGCCTGAGGTACTTGCGCAGCCGTGGCCCGCTGAACACGTCGACTTCCCTGATGGTGGCGACGTCCCAGGGGATCTTCGGCCCGTAGACGGCCATCGCCGGCCGGACCGTGACCGGGCTGCCGATCACGCCGGAGAGCATCTCGGACGCCCGCTCGGACTCCCACCGGGCGTGCTCGAGCCGCTCTTTCATGCTGAACGGCCCATGCCACAGCTGCCTGGCATTCTTGGTCCGCACCACCAGGTGCTTGTCCCAGGCCTCTGAGTCGATGGCGAACACGCCGGTCGGCCCGACCACCAGGTGGTCGATCTGCTCCTGGCTCTCAGGAATGAGGTTGCCGTGGATGGCGCGGTAGCCCGCCCGCCCGAGTTTGGCCAGCTGCCTGCGGGTGTGACGCTGGGCCCCTGTCATCTTCACCCGCTGGCCGGGCAGACCCCTTCTGGAGGAGTAGATGGTGTCGGCGATGGCAGCGATGACGGCGAGCGTCAGCCCGAGCCGCCAGGACACCAGGAGCGAGAACGCCACCCCGACCACGATCGCGATGATGACCCGCCGCCGCCAGACCCGCATCCTCGGGTTGGCGGCCAGATGCGCCACGTTGCCGCGCTGCTCGCCGATGCCGGGCCGCGGCGGCTCACCGCTGGCCGGCTCGACCGGCGTGACGACGAGCTTCCACGGCGCCTTGGGCGGATCCGCCGGGCCCGGCTCAGCGTCGCCGGGAAAACCCGCGTCGTCGGGCTCGGCCGCGTCCTGCGACCCCCATTCCAGGAACGACGGCGCGGAGCCCGTGTCGCCGCCCTCATCCAAACCGGCGGGCCCCACCCCAGCGTCTGGCCCCACCCCAGCGTCTGGCCCCACCCCAGCGTCTGACGGCCCGCCCGCCGCCGGGCCGTGCGTCTGCGCTCCGTCCGGTGCTGCCCCGCTGTGATCGTCTGATGTCACCACATGTCCTGGTGATTTTCTACTTCTCAGCTTCGGCCACGCCATCCGGTATTCACCCACCACCTCAGCGTAACTGCGTTCGGACCTAGCTCGTAGCACGGTACCAACCACGATTGTGCCCTCTGGCCGTAGGTTTTATAGCTAGACATCGGGTCGGAAAACCGGCGAAACGTCGGGACCGTGCGTGGCCTACCATGAGGCAGCATGACGCAGATCCACGAGCTCACCATGATTGAGCTGGCCACCGCGATCCGGACCCGCGAGCTGTCTCCCGTCGCGGTCACCGAGCATTACCTGCACCGCATGGGCGAGCTCAACGACCGGGTCGGGGCCTTCTTCACCGTCACCGCCGAACTGGCCACCGAGCAAGCCCTGGCCGCTGAGAAGGCCGTCGCGGCCACCGGCGACCCGGCCAACCTACCCCCGCTGACCGGTGTCCCGATCCCGATCAAGGACCTGAACATGGTGGCCGGTGTCCGGCAGACCCTCGGCTCGGTCGCCCTCGCCGATAACGTGCCAGGCACCGACGACTACGTGGTCGCCGCGATCAGGAAGGCCGGCGCGGTCATCACGGGTAAGACGGCGACGCCGGAGTTCGGTCTGCCCTGCTACACAGAAACCAGGATCGGGCCGCCGGCCCGGACCCCGTGGGACCTGTCCAGGTCCGCGGGCGGGTCAAGCGGCGGCGCGGCCGCCGCGGTGGCGGCGGGCCTGGCCCCGGCCGCCCAGGGCAGCGACGGCGGCGGGTCGATCCGCATCCCCGCCAGCGTCTGCGGTCTGTTCGGGATCAAGCCGAGCCGCGGCCGGATCTCGGGTGGGCCGCTCGTGCCCGACCTGTCCGGCCTGGGCGTGAACGGCCCGATCGCCCGCACCGTCGCCGACGCCGCGCTGCTGCTCGACGTGATGACGGGTAACCAGCCAGGCGACATGTACACCCTGCCGTCGCTGCCGCCCGGTACGTCCTTTCTCGATGCCGCCCGCCGGCCGCCGGGTCAGCTGCGGATCGGCCGGACCCGGCAGAGCCCGGTCGAGGGCGCCGAGGTGCACCCGGACTGCGTGACCGCCTACGAAGAGGCGAGCACCTTGCTGGCCAGCCTGGGGCATCAGGTCGAGGACATCCCGGCGCCGTTCGGCCCGGACGTGGTGCCGTACTTCGAGGTTCTCTGGTACGCCCACGCCACGCTGGCCCCGGTCACCCCGGACAAGGAGGAGACCCTGCTCCCGCTGACCCGCTACCTGCGCGGCCGCGGCCAGGCCCTCGGAGCCAACGAGCTCATCTTCGCCCAGGCCTATCTGCAGGCCGTGACCCGCGTCGCGCTCACCGCGCTGGCCCCCTACGACGCCGTCCTGAGCCCGACACTGGCCATGCCCCCGGTGCCCGTCGGGTACTTCGACGAGGTAGATCCGGCGGAGAACTTCGAACGGCAGAAGCGGTTCACCCCGTTCACCGCCCTGTACAACGTGTCCGGCCAGCCGGCCGTCAACGTCCCGCTGCACTGGACCGACGAGGGCCTGCCGATCGGGGTCATGCTGGCCGGCCGGATGGGCGAGGAAGGCACCTTGATCTCCCTGTCCGCCCAGCTGGAGCAGGCCCGCCCGTGGGCCGGACGGCGCCCGCCGGTGTGGTGATAATGACACATCTGGCCCCTTATTACCCTGCCACCCCGACCCCCCAGCTGAGACAATTGACGGCAAGCACCCGACGAGAGGATCAGGCCATGCCCAGGTTCATGGACTATCACGACGACCTGCAGCTGCCGCAGGAAGCCATCGACCAGATCGCCCAGGGAACGCGGGAAGGTGCCACCGACGAGTTCGGCGTGCGGCAGCTCGAGCTCTACCACAACGCCGACGGCAAGGTCTACTGCCTGCTGGAAGGCCCGGACGAAGAGGCGATCCGCAAGCACCACGCGGCGCTGCACGTAGCGTGCGGTGACGTGCACCAGGTGGACAGCCTGCTCTAGCCGGCCTGCCCGTGGTGGCTGGGCGGCACGTCCAGGGCGGGATTGCGGTCGAAGAAGCCGAACGGCTTCAGCCAGAACGACACGATGTCACACGGCATCACCGGCCAGTCCTCGGGCCGGGGGATGTGGTGCAGGCCGAACACGTACCACAGCACCACGTCGGTGTTCTCGATCGGCCGGTTGGCCGCGGTCCACACCGGCAGCCCCGTGTCGTGCTCGGACAGGTTGGGGAAGTCGCCGCAGGGCCAGCGCTCGTCCGGGTGGTACGGCGTCACCCAGAGCGTGTGCCCGATCACCTGGGCCCGGCGGAACGCCGGGGAGGACTCGTCGATCAGCGCCGGGAACGTCGCCGACGGCACGAGCTTGTACCCGGCCGGGGTGCCGAGGCCGTTCGGCATATTGTCGTTGAGGATCTTCCAGGCGCGCTGAGTACCCCAGTCGTAGTCCTGCTTGCCTTCGGCCTCGGTGCGCAGCGCGGTGCTCGTGACCTTCAGCCCCAGCCCGTATGGGTCGTCCCGGGCCGCCACCGAGTCGACCGCGTAGACCGTGTTGTCGCTGCCGTCGATGTCGAGGTCGAGCCGCGCCACGATGAAGTGCTGGTGAAACGGCGCGTAGGTGCCCGCATCGACCAGCGTTCCCGTCACGCCCAAGCCGGCCGCCGAGGTGACAAGGATGCCGGTGGCGCGGACCTCGCATTCGATGTTCCCGTCCTGGTAGAACCGCCAGTACACCAGGTACTCGTAGTTCGCCACGGTGACGTGGAAGGAGACCACAAGCCGCCGGGCCCGGCGGACCTCCGCCCCGGTCCGCTCGTCGACGTGCTTCCACAGCACGCCGCTGTCCTCCTCGTGGATGCAGATCGCGTTGGTGATCGTCCGCGGCTCCCCCCGGGAGTCGTGCACCACCGCGTCCAGGTAGCGGATCTCTCCCAGGCAGTCGCAGCCGAGTTCCAGCGAGGTGGTCATGAAGCCCAGGCCCCACTCGCCGATGTCGAATGCGGTCCGGCGGTAGTGGTCGGGGCTGGCATCGCGGTATGGCACGACCATCTCGGCGAACGACAGCCGGTGCGCCACCGGCCGCAACCGCCCCGCGTCGCGGAACCCGACCTGGTGCAGCACCAGCCCCTCCCGGTAGTTGAACCCCAGCCGCAGCTGCCAGTCCTGCCAGCGCAGCAGCTGGCCCTGCAGGCTGAAGCCGACCCCATCGGGCTGGCTGACCTGCAGTGGCGCGACCGACCGCATCGGCAGGCCGGTCAGCTTGGGCAGGTACTCGCCGCGCACCGGCGGGCCAGCCTCGGTCGTACCGCTGTCCGAGAGGCCGCTGCCGTGGGGGCCGCTGTCTTCGAGCTCGATCAGCGTCATCCGGTTCAGGTCGACGACCGGGTGCAGCCCGGTGACGTGATGGGCGTACGGGCTGCCGTCCTGGCTGCCCCGGCACCAGACGTCCGACCAGCCCAGGCGCAGGCCGCGGTAGCGTTCTGGCACCAGGGCGGCGCCGTAGGCCCACATGTCGGTCAGCACCAGGGACATGTCGGTGATCCCGCGCCGTGCCAGCGCCTCGATCAGGGCCGGGTGCCCCCGCAGCAGCTGATCGCATTCGTGCCACTCGTCCACGGTCATGTTCGGCTGCTGGCCGGGCAGGTGCTCCCAGCTGGTGACCGCGTCCGCGGTCAGCGACACCACCGCCCGCCAGGCCTGCCCGTCGGCCCGGTCCCAGCCCACCACGAGCGCCTCGCGGGCCGCGGTCAGGCCGCCCTCCAGCGCGGCCAGCACGTCCTTGGCCGGCTCCTTGAGCTCGATCGAGGCGAACCGCCAGCTCTCGCCGATCTCGCGGTCGCGCCGCACGATGGCCGCGACCTGCCGGATCTGTTCAGCGGTCAGCGGGTCGAGCGGATGCTCCGGCGCGTCGGTCACGTGAGTCCTCCATTCCCGGCGGCCTGCCGATCTTGGCAGCGTATCGCCCGCCCGGCCAGGTCGGGCGGGTTGAAGCCCTCTTGCGGCGGCGCGCCCGCAGGCTCTACGTTGCGGCCATGCACAGTGTGGATCCGACGACGGAGTCGATGATCAGGTCGGTGCTCGCCTACGCGGAAAACCGGCTGCGGCTTGACCCGGTTCCGCTGGATGCCGGCTCGCAGGACCCGGCCGAACTCGACGCGGTGCTGCGCGGCCTGCTCGGCCCCGGCCCGCACCACCCCGACCAGGTGCTCGGCGTGTACGCGTCGGTGCTGGCGCCCGCGGTGATCTCGGCGGACAGCCCGCGCTTCCTCGGCTTCATCCCGGCCGCGCCGACCAAGGCCGCCCTGCTGTTCGACATGCTCATCTCGTGCGCGTCGATCCAGGGCATCTCCTGGCTGGAGGCGGCCGGCGCGATCAGCGCGGAGAACCAGGTGCTGCGGCTGATCGCGGATGCGGCCGGGATGCCGGCCGCGGCCGGCGGCTGTTTCGTTTCCGGCGGATCGGCGGGGAATCTGTCCGCCCTGGTCGTGGCCCGCGAGGTGGCCAAACGCAAGGCGGGCCCAGCCCACAAGAACCGCCGCTGGCGGGTGGCGGTCAGCGAAGACGCGCATTCCTCCATCGTCAACGCGCTGCGGATCTGCGAAATGGACCCGCTGATCGTGCGGGCCGAGGACCACCGGCTGACCGGGGCGGCGCTGCGCGCCGCGATCGGCGCGGACGGCCACCCCGAGTCGATCGCCGCGGTGGTGGCCACCTCGGGTACGACGAACGCCGGCATCATCGACGACCTGGCCGGGGCGGCCGCGGTGGCGCGCGAGCATCAGCTCTGGCTGCACGTGGACGGCGCCTACGGCGGGGCGGGCCTGTTCGCGCCCAGCGTGCGGGACCGCTACCGCGGGATCGAGCACGCCGACTCGTTCATCCTGGACCCGCACAAGTGGCTGTTCGCCCCGTTCGACTGCGCGGCCCTGCTGTACCGGGACCCGTCGATCGCCCGGTCGGTGCATAAGCAGGACGCCTCCTACCTCGACGTCATCCACGACCGCCCGGGGGAGTGGAACCCGACCGACTACGCCTACCATCTCACCCGGCGGGCCCGGGGCCTGCCGCTGTGGTTCTCGCTGGCGGTGTACGGGGTCGAGGCCTACGCCGAGGCCATCGAGACGGCGATCGGGCTGGCCGCCGCGACCGCGGTGGAGATCAAGGCCAGGGACAACCTGGAGCTGATCCGCGAGCCCGAGCTCGGGGTGGTGCTCTTCCGCCGCCGCGGCTGGGCGCCCGGGCAGTACACCCGGTGGGCGGATCAGCTGCTGGCCGACCAGGTGGCGTTCATCCCGCCGTCAGCCTGGGAGGGCGAGACCGTGGCCAGGTTCGCGTTCCTGCACCCGCACACCCCGATGGACCTGGTCCGGCAGATTCTCGACCGGATGGACTAAAGGGCCTGCCTATAGTGGGGGAGTGGCGGCAGCAAGCGCGATCCTGCTCGACGCGGGCGGGGTCCTAGTCTTCCCTGAGCCGGATCGTGTGCTGCCCCCGATGCGCGCGGCGGGCTTCACCCCCGACCTGGCCACCCTCGAGCGGGCCCACTACCGGGCCATGGCGGTCCAGGACGCGGCCGCCGCGGAGCCTGCGGCGGCCACCTGGTGGCGGGACTACCTGCTCACCTACATCGCCGCCTGCGGTGTACCAGAAGCCAGGTGCGAGGCGCTCGCCGCCCAGGTTCACCAGGGCGTCAGGGGCCACAGCTGGGCGCACGTCGGCGCCGGGGCGATCGTCGGCCTGCGGGCCGTGGCCGCCCTCGGCCTGCCCATGGCCGTGGTCTCCAACTCCGACGGCACGGTGGAAGGCGACCTGCGCCGGCTGGGGGTCTGCTACGCCGCCGGCCCCCGCGCTCCCGATCGCCCTCCCGCCGAACTAACCGGCGTCAAAGTCGGCATCGTCATCGATTCCGCCGTGGTCGGCGTGGCCAAGCCCGATCCGGCCATCTTCTCGATCGCGCTCGACGCGCTGGGCGTGCCGCCGAGCCACGCTGTCCTGCACGTCGGGGACAGCCTGCGCTACGATGTGGCCGGTGCCCTGGCGGCGGGCTTGCAGCCGGTGCACATGGATCCGTACGGATTCTGCCCCGCGCCGGACGGGCACCTGCACGTCAGGCGGCTGGCTGACCTGCCCTCGCTGCTGGCCGCATAACCGATAAGCACCGGTTCGATAAGCCCCGCCTGAAAGGCAGAGTCGCAGATCATGCGCTGGTCCAAGATGTTCATTCCGACGCTGCGGGACGACCCGGCGGACGCCGGCGCGCCGAGCCACCGGCTGCTGCTCCGGGCCGGGTACATCCGCCAGCTGATGGCCGGGCACTACTCGTTGCTGCCGCTGGGCCAGCGGGTCCGGCTCAAGGTCATCGAGATCATCCGCGAGGAAATGAACGGGATCGGCGCGCAGGAGATCCTGATGCCGGTCATGCACCCGGCCGAGCTGTGGATCAAGAGCGGCCGCTGGGAGCTGATGGGCGATGAGCTGTTCCGGCTCAAGGACCGCAGGGGCGCCGACCTGGCCCTGGGCATGACCCACGAGGAGGTCGTCTCCACCCTGGCCACCGAGCTGGAGTCCTACCGGCAGCTGCCGCAGATGTGGTACCAGTTCCAGACCAAGTTGCGGGACGAGCCGCGGCCCAAGGCGGGCCTGATGCGGACCCGCGAGTTCACCATGAAGGACTCCTACAGCTTCGACCTCGGCCCGGACGGACTCGACGCGTCCTTCGTCGCCCACCGCGACGCCTACGCGCGCACCTTCGAACGGCTCGGCATCCCGGCCCTGCAAGCCCTGGCGTCCAACGGCACGATGGGCGGTTCTGACTCCATCGAGTTCGTCTGCCCCGCACCGACCGGCGAGGACCTGATCATTTCCTCCCCCGACTGCGGTTACGCGGCCAACATAGAAAAAGCCACGTCGCGGCTGGTTCCTATCGATGATTCTGCCGAACGGACGACCCTGCTTGCCGCCCCCGAACCGTTCGCCACCCCGGGCGTGCGCACCATCGAGGATCTGGCCACCCAGTATGAGGCCCCGGCGATGCGCCAGATCAAGACCCTGGTGTACTTCCTGGACGGCACGCTCACCCTGGTGCTGATGCGCGGCGACCACGCGCTGCACGAGCAGAAGCTGGTCGACGCCACCGGCGCCGTCGCGGTCAGGCCGGCCGAGCCCGAGGAGATCCGCGCCGCGCTCGGCGCGCTGCCCGGCAGCCTGGGCGCGGTCGGCACTCTGTCGGCCCGTGCTGGCGATCTCCCGGTGATCGCCGATGAGGCGCTGCGCGGCCGCCGCGGCATGTTCACCGGCGCCAACGTCGACGACACCCACCTGCGCGGCGTCGACGTCGAGCGGGACATCGCCGTCGGGTCGTGGGCGGACCTGCGCGAGGTCGTCGCGGGTGAGTCGTGCCCCGTCTGCGGTCAACCGCTGGAGGCCAAGCGCGGCATCGAGGTCGGCCACATCTTCAAGCTCGGCTTCAAGTTCAGCGACGCCATCGGGATCTCGGTGTCCGGCCCGGACGGCAAGCCGGTCCGGCCGATCATGGGCTGCTACGGCATCGGCGTCGAGCGGGCGATGGCCGCGATCATCGAGGTCCATCACGACGGCAAGGGCATCGTCTGGCCCGCCGCGGTGGCGCCGTTCGAGGTCGTGGTGGTGGTCGCCCAGTCCGACGACGCCGCCGTGGCGCAGGCGGGGGAGCAGGTGTACCAGTCCCTGCTCGACGCGGGGGTGGAGGTCATCATCGACGACCGGCCGGTCCGGGCCGGGGTCAAGTTCAGCGACGCCGAGCTGGTCGGCATCCCGTTCCGGGTCACGGTGGGCAAACGCGGCCTGGCCTCGGGCCACGCGGAGCTGACCGACCGCGCCACCGGCTCCACCGTCAATGTCCCGCTGGGCCACGACCTGCCCAAGCACGTCCGCGAGGCGGTAGCCCAAGCCATCACGGCCAGCCGCTGACCCGCCGCGCTAGCCGCCGGCCCGGCGAGTCGCGTGCCGTGCCGCGCTAGCCGGCGGCCTGGCGGTCGCGTGCCTGCGCGCGCAGCGCGCGGAGTACGTCGTCACGGCCTTCGCTGAGCAGCCGGAGCAGCGAGGCCGGCGGCTGCTCGGCGGCGATGTAGGCGTCGGTCGCCTCGACCGTGGCCGGCGAGATCGCGCCTATCGCGTACGCGCCTTCGACGAAATCCTGCGCCATCGCCGACGACCAGTCCCGCCACACGGGCCCCACCACCTCGAAGTACTTCGCCCGGTAGGGCTCCAGGAGCTCGGGCTGATCGGGATCGGCGAAGCCGGCCAGCGTGGCGCGGAACGTCGCCAGGGCCTGTTTGCCTTCGGTCAGCGTTTCCCAGGCCTGCTGCTTGGCTTGCGCCGACGGGATCGCGGCGCGGCACGCCGCGGCGTGCCTTTCGCCCGCGTCGGTGGCGTCCCTCGCCAGCTCCGCGTCGATGTCCTGCTCCCCGAACACCCTGGTTCCGCCGCCCTCCGGGCCGCCCGCGGTGTTGCTGCGGCTGACCAGGCGGCCGAGCAGGGACCAGCGCAGGTCGGTGTCGATGCTCAGCCCGGGCAGCACTACCGAGCCATCAAGCAGCCCGGCGAGCAGGGCCAGGTCGGGACCGGACGTAGCCACGCCCGCGAACGCGCGGGCGTAGGTGAGCTGGGCGTCCGACCCGGCCGGAGCGCTTTGCAGCAGATCCCGCAGCGTGCTGGCCATCAGGGCCAGCCCGGTGGGGCGCCAGCTTGGGTCGGCGAACCGGCGCACCGCCTGGCCCGCCTGCCGCAGCAGGGTCTGCACCATGCTGATATCGGCCACCGAGGAGATGCCTGACATCACAAGCAGGACGTAATCGCGCGCCGCCATCTCGCCGTCGCGGGTCATGTCCCAGGCCGCCGACCAGCACAGTGCGGCGGGCAGCGAGTTCCTGAAGGCCCCGATGCCTGCGGGCTGCCCAGCGGCAGGCGAGCCGACCAGGGTATGCAGCGAGTACTCGTCCAGCCGGATCTTGGCGTAGCTGAGGTCGTCGTCGTTGACCAGGATGAGGTCCGGGCGAAGCTGGCCCGCCAACTCGGATATCACGGTGCGCGGGCCGGTCACATCGGTCTCGATCCGGGCCCGCCGGGCCAGGCCGGCGGGTGTCAGGTCGTACAGGCCGATGGCGATGCGGTGCGAGCGGAGCACGGGGTGCGTGGCGGCGGCTTCCTGTTCCACCGCGAATTCGGTGAACTTCCCGTCCACGTCGACCGAGTAGGCCGGCCGCAGCGTGTTCACCCCTGCGGTTTGCAGCCATTCGGCGGACCACGAGGCCAGGTCGCGGCCTGAGGTTTCCTCCAGCGCGGCCAGCAAGTCCGCCAGCGTGGCGTTGCCGAACGCGTGCCCGGCGAAATACTTCCGGACGCCGTCCAGGAAATTGTCCCGGCCGACGTACGCCACCAGTTGCTTGAGCACAGCGGCGCCCTTGGCGTAGGTGATCCCGTCGAAGTTCACCTCAACCGCTTCGATGTCACCAATGTCGGCCGCGATCGGGTGGGTGGAGGGCAGCTGGTCCTGCCGGTAGGCCCAGGCCTTGTAGAGCTGCGCGAACGTGGTCCACGCCGACGTCCAGCGAGTGGCCTCGGCCTCGGCGAGGGTGCCGGCCCAGGTGGCGAAGGACTCGTTCAGCCACAGGTCGTCCCACCAGCGCATCGTGACCAGGTCACCGAACCACATGTGCGCCATTTCGTGCAAAATTGTCTCGCCCCGTGCCTCGCGGGCAAAATCAGTGACCCGGGACCGGAAAATGTAAGCCTCCACGAGCGTGACGCAGCCCGCGTTCTCCATCGCGCCTTCTTTGAATTCCGGCACGAAAAGCTGATCATATTTGCCGAACGGGTACCTGATGCCGAACAAGCCGTGGAAGAAGTCAAAGCCCTGGCGTGTTACTTCCAGGATTTCGTCGGCGTCGAGGTATTCGGCCAGCGACTGGCGGCAGTACACGCCGAGCGGAATGCCGTCGTGCTCGTCCCTGACCACGTGGTAAGGGCCGGCCGCGATCGCCGTGATGTAGGTCGGCATCACCGCAGTGGGCGGGAAATGCCAGGTGAGTCCCTCGCCCGCCTGACTGGTCGACTCCGGGGCCATGTTGGACACCACCAGCCAGTCCGCGGGGGCGGTGACGGTCAGCTCATAGCTGGCCTTCATGTCCGGCTGGTCGAAGCAGGCGTAGACCCGGTGCGCGTCGAAGGTTTCGAGGTCTGAGTACAGGTAGACCCGGCCGTCCGCGGGGTCGGTGAACCGGTGCAGCCCTTCGCCGCTGCGCGAGTAGGCGCACTCGGCCACGACCCGGAGTACGTTGTCGGCCGCCAGGTCATCCAGCGTGATCCGGTTGCCGTCGAACGCGTCGAGGCTGACCGGCTCGGAGTTCAGCGTGATCTCCCGCACCGCGGGCGCGGTCAGGTTGACGAAGGTCGACGCCCCCGGGGCGCCGCAGCCGAACCTGATCGTGGCGACCGAGCCGAACGTCGCGTCTCCGTTCATCAGGTCGAGCTCGACTTCGTACGAGGTGACCTGGATGAGCGCGGCGCGCGTCTTGGCTTCGTCGCGAGTCAGGTTCGATGTCACCGGGATGATCCCTTCTTCAGCGGAATTCACGGTCCCGCCGTGGGGTTGTCGCTGCCGGGCCCGCGTGCCGAGCGGGCCAGACCAAATTAACTCGTGAGGAGCGCGCATGACCCAGCAGGAGCCTACGCAGCAGGAGTCTACGGTTGTCGACTTCTGGTTCGACCCTATCTGTCCGTGGGCCTGGATCACTTCGCGCTGGATCGGTGAGGTGGAGAAGGTTCGCCCGGTCAAGGTTACGTGGCATGTGATGAGCCTGGCCGTGCTGAACGAGGGCAAAGACGACCTGCCGGAACGTTACGTCGAAGCCATGCGGGCCGCCTGGGGTCCGGTGCGGGTACTGATCGCCGCGGAGCAGGCCTATGGATCCGAGGTGCTCGGGAAGCTGTATACCGCGCTCGGCACACGTTTCCACCACGAGAAGGCGGAGAAGGACGCCGAGACGATCTCGGCCGCGCTGGCCGAGGCGGGCCTGCCCGCCGATCTCGTGGCCGCGATGAACTCGACCGAATATGACCCGGCCGTGCGCGCCTCGCACGCCGAGGGCATCGAGCGGGTCGGCTACGACGTCGGCACCCCCGTCATCTCGGTGAACGGCATGTCCGTCTTCGGCCCGGTGATGTCCCCGATCCCGCGCGGTGAAGCCGCGGCCCAGCTGTGGGACGGCGTCTTGCTGATCGCCGGCGTCGACGGTTTCTTCGAGCTAAAGCGCTCCCGCACCCGCGACCCGATCTTCGACTGACCCAAGACCCGCCCGCCATGGCCCGGCACTCCGCCGTGACCGAGGCGCCGCATGCCGCTCGCCTCGGCATCGTCATCGGCGGTTCGGGCAACGGCGAGCAGATCGCCGCGAACAAGATCCCCGGCACCCGCGCGGCGGTGGCCCGGACCGACGAGACCGCCCAGTCGGCCCAGCAGCACCACGACGCCACTGTGCTCAGCCTGGGTGCGCGAATGTACCCCTACCTATGAGGCCATCAGCTTCGCCACGATCCCCGTGTCGACCCCGTCTTCCGGCGAGCCCCGCCACGCCGGCCGCCTAGCCAAGATCGCCGACTACGAGAAGACTGGTGCCCAGCCCTCCCTCTTCCTTCCTCCCTCCCTCCTCCCTCCTTTCCCCTCCCCTCCTCCCTCCTTTCCCTTCCTCCCTCCTCCCTCCTCCCTCCTCCCTCTCCTCCCTTCCTGAACGCGCCCGCTTGTCCTCACCGCCGGCCCCGTTCGGCCCGAACGCCTCAGCGACCAGCCCGCCGCCGCGGAGAGCCCCGCGGCATCCTCCGCCTGGTCCGCCCCGCAGATTCCGCGTCTGCCCACGCCTCACCCCTCCCGTCCGTCTTCGCCTCGTCGGCCTCAGCTTCGCCGACCCCCGCCTTGTCCGCCGTCCGTCCGCCCGCCT
>Ga0182013_10003717_pt1 | contig 18842 bp, 16 predicted proteins | sample 612S2MmetaG_FD_120487 | JGI IMG/M metagenome (GOLD analysis project Ga0182013, IMG submission 120487) | Permafrost microbial communities from Stordalen Mire, Sweden - 612S2M metaG | ecosystem: Environmental > Terrestrial > Soil > Wetlands > Permafrost | place: Sweden: Stordalen | collected... | reverse complement strand
TCGCCGTCTTCGGCCAGTTTCAGTTCCACATTGTCTAACGGCCGCCCAACGGAGCCCATGCGATGACTTTTCGGGGTGTTGAGAGCGATCACAGGAGACGTTTCGGTCAAGCCGTAGCCCTCCCAGAGTGCGATTCCCACCGAAGCAAACCACTTCGCCGTGTCGATTCCGAGCGGAGCGCCTCCGGAGACGAAGATCCGCACCCGCCCGCCGAATGCCTCGTAAACCTTGGAGTACACCAGCTTGTTGGCCAGCTTCCAGGAAGCCGCAGTGGGTTTATTCCCCGCGTAAACCGCATCGCGATATTTGGAACCGAGACCCACCGCCCAGGCCAGAATGCGTTTTTTAACTGGAGAAGCCGCCGACTTCTGCTCGACCGCCTGGCGAATCTTCTCGTACACGCGCGGCACGCCCACCAGCACCGTCGGGCAAATCTCTTTCATGGCCTGCGGCAGCTTGTCGAACTGCGAGCAATAGGCCACCTGCGCGCCCGACATGTACATCACATAGTCCAGGGCACGCGCCGTAATGTGCGACAAGGGCAAAAACGAGATGCAGGAATCGGTGGCGTCGAAGCTGAAATCGGCCGCCGCATAATTCTGGTTGGCTGCAATATTGCCGTGGGTGAGCGCCACGCCTTTGGGCTCTCCGGTGGTCCCCGACGTATAGATGAGCGTGGCCAGGTCGGTGGGCTGGACTGCGTTGACGAGTGCATCGAAGACCGGGTCGCGCTCGGCCCCGCGCGCATCCGCTCCGGCGATGACCACACTGAATGCGAGCGCTCCTTCCGGCGGGGCCGCCGAATCCATGATGACAATGCGCTGCAATGGAGTCTGCGCGCGAACGGCGCTCAATTTCTCAAACTGCTGTCGGGTCGAAACCACGGCAATCCGGCTGTCGGCGTCCCGCATGAGCGCGGCCATTTGTTCGCCGGTCAATGTGGGATAAATGGGTACATTTGCCGCACCGATGGCGAGAGAGGCAAAGTCCGTCACGGCCCACTCCCAGCGGTTTTCGCCAATCAGCGCAATGCGATCCCCCTTCTGCACGCCCCAGCTGAGAAAAGCTTCTGCGAGAGCCCGGACCCGCTGGTACATCTGATCCGATGAGATCGGCTGCCAGGTTCCAAACTCGTCCTGCCAAAGAACGGCACGCGGGTTAGCAGTCGAAGAGACGCGACGGAACAAGTCGTTAATCGTGGAGATCGGTGCGATTGCGGTCATGGGATCGATCAGACTGCTCGGCCATTCAATTTCCACGGCCCGTCGAGAGTGTATCAGCGCACACCGCCCACCGCGAACAGGCGGCAGAAGTCCGCCAAGACGTGGTTACCCCGGTCCCTCGCATGGGGACCGGGGAAAATTTGCCTATTGCGCCGGAGATGCGTTCCCTGCGGGATTGGGATGCGAAGCCGTGCTGCCCTCCGTCATGCCCAGCGCCCACCTGATCGCTTCAAAGTACATTTTGCGAATATCCGGATCGTTCCAGGACTCTTCTGTATGACCCAGCGTGGAATAGAAGACGCGACCTTTGCCATACATCTTGTCCCACGCAACGGCGAAGTCGTGATCGGTGCGATGAATGCGCGGATTGTTTTCGTAGTTGAGCTTTGAGGCGTCAAGGCTGAGCAGCACATGCACCTTGTCGCGCGACCACGACTTCGGCTGGTAGATCTCGTCGTATTTCACAAACGCATTGGGAAAATGACGCACCGCCGGGAAACTGGGATCTTCGTTGATTATTGGCGCGTTGAAGGTCATCCACGGGTGCTGATCGAACCATCCGCCGATCATCTCGCCGTATTCGGGCCAGGTGTAGTTCGTATCGAGCGCTGCGTGAATGCCGACGAATCCCTTGCCGTCGTCTTTGATAAACGACAGCATATCTGCCTTCTGGCTATCATCCATGGCCAGTTCGCCGGTCGTGCTCGCAAAGACAAGAACATCGAAGTAGTTCAGATTCTTCGCATTGTTCCCCTTGAATTCCTTCTTGGTGAGAAGCTCTGTGTCCGTGCGCATTTCGGTGTCCCACAGCCCGCTCTCTTTGCCCATGTTGAAGATTGCAGCCATCGCCGAAGAGATTGAGTCGTGCTGAAACCCCTTGGTCTCACCGATCACCAACACGTGTTTCAGGTGCGTTTCTTTCGCGTGCGGGACCGGCGGCAGGCCGGCATTTCCCACGGCCTGTGCTCCCGCTCCGCCGCTCTGACAGAAAATGGCAAAACCCACCAGGATTGGAAGCAGAAGCTGAACACTCTTCATTGCGCGCAAAGGATCTCCTTTTCAAAGTGCTTAACCGGGGCATCGCCGGGCCCAAAATCGGCCAACTTCTTCACTATGGCTTCATTTCGGTCAAGAAGACCGGTTTCATCTCCGCCACGCCCGACGATTTCGGTTCGGTGAGAGTCTACCGGAGAAGCGTTCAATTCGCCAATTCTGTTTCCAAATGCTCGGCGTTCAATCGAAGATCGTGTGAGTCGCCGCGCAAGAATAGATTGACGCTGGTGCTTGGGCAGATTATTTGCGCCGAGTCTTTGATGATCGGGAGTGGCGCGGCTTTTTCGCGAGACCGTGCCCCCCGGGTTTGGTCAACGAAGCATCCTGCAACGAAGCCGCGGCATGCCCACGGCGCCGATGCACGACAGCGGGGCGCAGAATCGCACTGATGCGATGCTCGGCCATGGCGGGCGCATCGGAATATTGCGGATCGAGCATGGCAATGACCGAAACAGCGCGAGTGCGATAGAGTCGCGCCCACTGGCTTTGAATGAGAGACCCCTGCACGGCTTTCCAATAGCCGCCATCGGGGCTTGCATCGACAACGGCTTCGTCCGCTTGCGGAAGCGCGGCATCGCTGTTGATGAGCCCCAGGAACTGGCTGAACTCCTGCAGGTTGAAGCCCATCTGGTACACAAGCTGGGTCAACGCCATCTGTTGCGAAGCCGAGAGCCGATCGAAGTTGCGGCAATAGCCCCTGGCGTTATAAATCGCCTGAACGACGCCAATTCTCAGTAAGGCGTTGGCATCCTCTTCCGTGATCTGCGGCGCCAGGTCTCTGATCTTCTTGCGAAACTTTTTCGCCTTCCACTTTTCAAGGTTCTGCGCGTACTGAGCAAGGATCGTTTCCAAACGCGCGCCGTCAAGCCCCGCGGTTTGCCAGAGCGCTGCCGAAGCCGGCTCAAGAAAAGGATGCGAATTCAGCGCATCAGTTTGCGGATGTTCGCGCGCCGGGAGATCGAGCGAGAAGCCCGCGCCGATCAAGGGACGGCTGGTCTTGGGATCGGGATACGCCGCCAGCACCCATCCCTCGTGGCGACGGTCCTGGAGAATGTCCACCAGGGCATCGAGAGAGAACTTGACGTCGGTTGGTCTGAAGTCGGCAAGTTCCTGAACGATGATCGGGGCATTCATGGGGGCTGTTGACGCGGGGACGTCCGTTCGCAATTCGGGAGGCGCTACCGCAGGAGCGATAACCTGCGCCGGAGCCTTCTCGGCATCGGCAGGTGGCTTACCCTGGCCGAACGCAGCGAGTGTCGCCAATGGCCCAAGCATGGCAACCGCAGACACCGCGACAACCGGGAAGCTGAACTTCACCCGCATGAGCCGGAGCTCCTGTTTTGAAAATGGTCCTTCTTCCACATTGACCGAAGAGGACTTGGATTGCAATCACCGGAAAGAATCACGCCGCGGAAACTTCGACGGAGTTACCTGTTTTGCAACGGGTCCCATCTTGATTCCGGAGTTCGGAGCTAAGCAACCGCAAGACCGCATTCGAAAGCTACAATCTCTCTGTGCGCAAAGTCCTTCTTGCTTTCCTCGTCGTCGTCCTTCTCCTGGTCGTCTTTGTCCTGATGCGGTCGGCCACTCCGGTATTGGATTTGCCTGCATCCGTAACCATGCTGGGGCAAGCAACCTCGATTTCGTTCCAGGCCCACGACCCGCGCGGCGTGCGCAGCGCCGCCGCATTCGTGGAGCAGAACGGCGCACGCTATCCGGTATGGGAAATGAAACAGGCATCGAAGGCTGCGGACACGAACTACACCTTCACTGCCGGCGCGCAAGCGACCCCGGCGCTCAAAAGCGGCGCCGCGACGCTGATTCTGGAAGCAACGTCGAACGATCTGTTGCACAAGTCGGCGCACCTTGAGCGCAAGGTCAACGTGGTCACGCAGCCTCCCAGCGTCAGCGTGGACGCCGAGCAGCATTATCTCTACCTCGGCATGGCCGACCTGGTCACGTTCAATGTTTCCGGCACCTGGACCGCAGCAGGCGTGCGGGTCGGCGACGAAACGTTTCGCGCCTGGCCCATGCCGGGAGGCAAGCCGGGACTCTTCTCGCTGTTTGCCTTCGCGTGGAATATGCCGTCAGCCACGGTACCCCTGGTCTACGCTACAAACGGCGCGGGCAACGATGCCACAGGCTCCATGGTCTTTCAGTTTCCCAAGAAAGAACAGCCGCATTACACCACGCACGATCTGCAAATCAGCGTTGCCTTTATGCAGAAAGTCGTGAATGAGCTCGATCCGAAAGGTTCGGGCGACATGGTGGCGCGCTTCGTCAAAATCAACACCGACATGCGCAAAGCTAACAACAAAACGCTCTCGGATTTGCGCTTCAAGTCGGCGGACCATTTTCTGTGGTCCCAGACGTTCACGCGTCAGTCGCATGCCCAGGCTGAGGCCACCTTTGCCGATGTGCGTAATTACATCTACCAGGGAAAGAAGATCGACCAACAGGTACATCTGGGCTACGACCTGGCAGTCACGCAGCACGTGGGCGTCGAGTCTTCAAACGATGGCCGCATTGTGTATGCGGCGCCGCTCGGCATTTACGGGAACTGCATCGTCGTCGATCACGGCTACGGGTTGCAAACCATCTACGGACACCTGAGCGAGATCCATGTACACGAGGGTGACGTGGTCAAGCGCGGCGAGGTGATGGGCCTGAGCGGGCAAACCGGCATGGCCGGCGGCGATCATATTCACTTTGCCATGCAACTCGACGGCGTGCAGATCGATCCCAAGGAGTGGTGGGATCCGCACTGGATCCAGGATCACATCGCCAGGCGCGTCGACCTTCCCGGCTTCAGTTCCGAGGCGAGCGCCACGCCGCGGGCCGAGAAGAAGCACGCGGCCCGCACACCAGCGAAACACCGTCGCGGAGCAGCACGATGACACCCGATTACGATTATCTTTCCATTGCCAAAATGATCGACCACTCGCTGCTGAACCCTGCGTTGACTACGCCCGATCTCGAAGATGGCTGCGCGCTGGCGGTACGCTACAACGTGGCCAGCGTGTGCATTCTTCCCTATGCCCTGGCGCGCTGCGCTGCGGTGCTCTCCGGTACCACCGTGAGAGCAAGCACCACCATTGGCTTCCCGCATGGAGGGCACACGACGGCGATCAAACTGGCAGAAATCCGTCAGGCTCTTGCCGATGGAGGCCAGGAACTGGATGCGGTGATCAATATCAGCAAGGCGCGCAGCGGCGACTGGCCGTATGTGCGTGCAGAACTTGCGGCGCTGGCCGATGCGGTGCACGCGGGCGGCGCGCAGATCAAGGTGATCTTCGAGAACGCCTACCTCGAAGACGACGCCAAGATCCGGCTTTGCGGCATCTGCGCAGAGGTGGGCGCCGACTGGGTGAAGACATCGACGGGCTACGCTCCTACCGGGGCGACGCTCGCCGACCTCGAACTGATGCGAAAACATTCTCCGCCGCATGTCCAGGTCAAGGCGGCGGGCGGTATTCGCGACCTGGACGCGCTGCTGGCGGTGCGGGCCATCGGCGTAAGCCGCGCGGGTGCAACAAGAACGCAGACCATGTTGGAAGATTGCCGCAACCGCCTGGGCCTGGAACCGATTGAAGCTGAACGATGAGCGATTCGGTTGAAGCCGCGCGCCAAAGGTACGCGGAGCGTTTGCGGGTGTTGGCGCACATGCAGTCGGCGTCGCTGATTGCCGCGTTCGCGCAGGTTCCACGAGAACGATTTGCAGGTCCGGGACCGTGGACGCTGATGGGCGATGGTGGCAGCCTCCTGACCGAGGACGCCGATCCCAGGCGTCTCTATCAAAACGTCCTGATTGCGCTGGATGAGTCCAAGGGAATCAATAACGGGCAACCGAGCCTGTGGGCGGAGTTTCTTGATCGACTCGAACTGCGCGAGGGAGACAGCGCGCTGCACCTGGGGTGCGGCACAGGCTATTACACGGCCATTCTGGCGGAAATCGTTGGACCCGGCGGCCGTGTGACCGCGGTGGAGATAGACGCCGGAATGGTGGCTCGCGCACTCCAGGCGTTGGCGCTTTGGCCGCAAGTGCGTGTGATCCAGGAGGACGGGGCGAACACGACATTTGAGGCCGTGGACGCGGTGGTGGTCAGTGCGGGGGCCACCCATCCGCTGGCGGCTTGGCTCGACGCGGTGAAGCGGGAGGGTCGGCTGGTATTTCCGCTCACTTCGAATGAGGGGCCCGGTGCGATGGTCTGTTTGCGCCGGATGAATGCGGATTGGTTTGGAGCGCGGCTGGAGTTTGGCGCGCAGTTTATCCCTTTCGCCGGAGCGCGGAATCCGGAGGTCAGCCGGCGCCTGAGCGAAGCGCTCGAACGCGATCGCGGCGCGCCGGTCCGCTCGTTGCGCTGCGATGTGCACGCGGAAGACGAGAGCTGCTGGCTGCACGGAGAGGGCTGGTGTTTCTCAAGAAGCCAGGTCGCCCCGCGGTGCGCCGCACCCTAGAGCACCCGCTGTAACCAGTGTCCGGTATGGGAGTGTAGATTGGCGGCTACCTCTTCGGGCGTACCCTCGGCGACGATGTGTCCACCGCCTTCCCCACCTTCGGGTCCGAGATCGATTACCCAGTCCGCCGACTTGATCACGTCGAGATTGTGTTCGATCACAATGAGCGACCCGCCTCCGTCGATGAGCTTGCGGAACGCCGTCAGCAGCTTCGAGACATCGTCGAAGTGCAGGCCGGTGGTCGGCTCGTCGAGGATGTAGAGCACGCGGCTCGCCTGCGAGGGCTTGGCGGTAGCGTTGGCGGCGCGTACCTGGGCCAAATGGGCTGCGAGCTTCACGCGCTGGGCTTCTCCGCCAGAGAGCGTCGTGGCCGATTGGCCAAGGCGCAGATAGCCGAGGCCAATTTCATCGAGCACCGCGAGTTTGTCAAGCAGCTTGGTCTGGCCCACGAAGAAGCGCAGCGCTTCTTTCACAGTGAGGCCGAGGACTTCGTGAATATTCTTGCCCTTGTATTGCACCTGTAAGACCTTGGCCTGATAGCGGGTGCCATTGCAGTCTTCGCAGGGCAGTTCGACGTCGGCGAGGAATTGCATTTCCACGGTGACGGTGCCATCACCCTCGCAGGTGTTGCAGCGGCCACCGGGAACATTGAAGGAAAAATGCCCCGGCGTAAGCGAAAGCCGCTTGGCCTCAGGCTGCGAGGCAAACAGCTCCCGCACCAGGTCGAACGCTTTTATGTAGGTGATGGGGTTGGAACGCGGCGTGCGGCCGATGGGTGTCTGGTCGACCAGGACCACATCGTTAAGGCGCTCCACACCAGTCAGCGATTTGAATACGCTTGATGGGTCGGAGCCATCGCTTTGGCCGAGTGCGCGAGCTACGGCGCGGTAGAGCACCTGATGCACGAGCGTGGATTTTCCCGAACCGGATACACCGGTGATGGCGACAAGAAGTCCGAGTGGAATTTCAACATTCAGGCCGTGAAGATTGTTGGCTTCGGCGCCGCGCAGGACGAGCTTTTCGCGTCCCGGGGCGCGGCGGCGCGTAGGCACAGGGATTGCAATCTGGCCGGACAAATAGCGGCCGGTGAGGGATTGCGGATTCGCTTCGATTTCGGCCAGCACGCCTTCGGCGAGCAGCTTGCCGCCGAACTCGCCGGCGCCCGGCCCGAGGTCAAGTAGATGATCGGCGGCGCGAAGCACGTCGGCATCGTGCTCGACCACGAGGATCGTGTTGCCAAGGTCGCGCAGCTCTTCGAGGATGTGGATAAGGCGCGCCGTGTCGCGCGTGTGCAGCCCGATCGAAGGCTCGTCGAGCACGTAGAGCGCGCCCACCAGCCTCGAGCCGAGCGAGGTGGCAAGCTGAATGCGTTGTGCTTCGCCGCCCGAGAGTGTAGAGGCAAGCCGGTCGAGCGTGAGGTACTCAAGGCCGACGGCATCCAGGAAGTTGAGACGCGCGCGCACCTCTTCGAGGATTGGCCCGGCAATTTCATCCTGCATGGGAGAAAGCTTGAGCGCGGCAAAAAACTCATTGGCGTGCGCGATGGTCAATGCCGTTGCCTGGCAAATATTTTTGCCGTTGATGCGGACAGCACGGGCTTCCGCGCGCAGGCGCTGGCCGCGGCAGTCGGGACACTCGGCGTATCCGCGATATTTGCTGAGCATCACCCGGACATGCAGCTTGTACTTCTTGCGCTCCATCTGCGCAAAGAAACCAAAGACTCCTTCGAAGCTTCCCTTCCCGCGCAGGACCATTTCGCGCGCCGCTTCCGGCAATTCGCGCCATGGCACATCGAGTGGCACACCGAGCGCAGCGGCCTGCTTCTTGAGGTCGGTGTACCACGTGCGGTATTTGGGCCGGTTCCAGGGGTCAATTGCACCGTCGGCAAGCGAAAGCCCCTTGTCGGGGATCACCAGATTCAGATCGAAGTCAACCGTATTGCCAAACCCCTGGCAGCGTGGGCACGCGCCAAAGGGATTGTTGAAGCTGAAGAGGCGCGGCTCCGGCTCTTTGCCGGGGCGATGACAGGTTTTGCACTCGAAGGCGGCCGAGAAGCGCAGGCGTCGCGGTATGGCCTCAGGCGCTCCGTCTTCCGATGGACGAAGAACTTCTTCGTAGAGAACTTCCCCGCCCTCGCGATAGGCCACTTCGGCAGCATCCACCAGACGCGAGCGATTGTCAGCGTTGACGACGATGCGATCGAGCAGAACGAAAACGGGCAAGGTAAAGTCGAGTTCAAGTAGGGACTCGGGCGTGGAGAACTCCACGATCTTGCCTTGCTGATAGAGGCGATTGAAGCCCCCCGAGCGCAATTCGGCGAGCCGCGCCTTCAGGGTTTCAGTATGCGGCGAGTCGGCGCCGTTGGCCGACGGTTTGCTCTTGGCGGCAGCGCGAGGTTTGCGCGCGGCGGGTTTGGTTTCAGAGCTGACAGCAGCCTCGGCAGGTGTCGAAGCATCGACAGGAAACAGAACCTGAAGCCGCGTGCCTTCGCCCAGCGCAAGCACGTCCGCGGCGATCTCATCCATCGAGTCGCGCTTGACGAGTCCGTCGCAGTGAACGCAATGTACTTCGCCGCAGCGCGCGTACAGAAGCCGCAGATAATCGTAGATCTCCGTCGCAGTCGCAACGGTCGACCGTGGATTGCGTGTGGTGTTTTTCTGCTTGATGGCAATCGCCGGAGCAAGTCCGTCGATCAGGTCAACGTCGGGCTTCTCAATGCGCTCAAGAAATTGGCGGGCATACGACGAGAGAGATTCGACATAGCGCCGCTGGCCTTCCGCGTAGATGGTGTCAAAGGCGAGCGAGGATTTGCCCGAGCCGGAGACACCGCTGACGACCGTCAGCTTCCCATGGGGAATGTCGCAGGAGATGTTCTTCAGATTATGAGTCCGCGCACCGCGGATAATGATGGCATCATTCAATGAACAGGCACCGAGGCCGACGGCGACGCCACGGCAGCACTTTCGGGCGAGATCGATTCCACCGCCACAAGTGCGCGGTGCGAAGAGCCCAACTGGTGCGTGCAATGGAGAGGCGCCGACAAACTTGTCGGGCGGCGATCTTACGCCTTTGTGAAGGCCAGAGCGCAACCGTCCATTCTTTATTATAGGTGCTTTGCGAAACCGGGCATTAGATGAACAGAGCGGGCCGGAGACGTTAGACGCGGCCCGTCAGCGCTGCCAAACGGAAGACCTGCCTGTCAGGCGACCTTCGAGGTAAGAGTAATGGCGGGAACCGGGAACGAATAATGAAGATCGAGTTTTTCGCTGCGAACTGCCTTGCGATCGAGAACACAGGCAAGATTCATAAGTGCCGACGAGGCGCATGCCGGACAGCAATGCGCATCGTTGCCCACCGAATCGCAATCCTGGCACAGGTACGCGAAACGAAGGGGAATATGTTGTAGGGTCAAGTAGCGCATCAAGCCACCTCAAAAATTGAATGGTGGAGAGCTGTTTCTTGGGAAAAACAGTTTCCACTATCCATCTGATTAGATGCGGCTGGATGCAGTGAAGTTGTGTGAAACCTGTGGACGACCGGTTGCGGAGAGTTTTGGAATGGTTCATGTTCCGCGTGAGCAACGCGTTCCGACAAGACCGTAACGCGATGGTAAATAAGCAGAAAGCCCGAGTGGAGATCGCAGCTGAACCAATCCCCACCCGGGTTTTACAACTGAAGTTTTACCTAAAGTTTTATTTAACCCGAACGTCCGCACGGAATGTTACTGGCGGAGTTTACTTCGTAAATTTCTTGTTGTTGTCGCGATCGAAGTCCTGCTCGTCCTTGGCGCCCTTATGTGCAAGGCGATCGGCCGTCTTCTCTGCACGGTCATCTGCTTTTTCGCCGGTAACAGCGGGCTTGGTTGGAACTTCAGTGACGCGCGGTGGAAACGTTGAAGCCCCTGTCGATGGATTTGAAGTGCGGTCAGTCGTCATGGAATTTTCTCCTGAGCCTTCGATGCCGGCGTTGCGAAAGCGAGATGCCCGGCGTGCGCATCGCCTTTCCATCGCGCCGACATAATCCGGCAGCAAGCACCCCAAAACGACAAACGGCCAGCGCACCGCCGGCCGTTTGGTTAAAGGAAAGTTGGTTGCTTCGCGGTCGGGCGCCTTACTGGATCCCCATTTCGATCAGGTGGTGCAGGTGCCGCTGCGCTTCCGTAATGTGCTGAATGGCGCGGTCGCGCAGGCCCATGTTCTGCGGTGTGTCGATCCCTTGCTCGACATCGCCCTTGGCGCGCTGCATCCAGCTCTCGGCCTGGTGCAAAGGCGCCCAACCGGTAGTCACGCCCTGCGCCGGCGGGGCAAACTGCGTGTTCTTGCCGTCATCCCAAGCTGCGTGCTTGATTTCGTCGATGGCCTTGTTAATTTCGTCAATCGCGTGATGGCGGACATCGCCGCCGGGAGCGTGTTTGTCGAATTGGATGTAGTCCCGCGCGGTACGCAAGTCAGAGAGCGCGTGTAGATAATGCGGCTCCTGCGCCCGTGCCGGGGATGCCACTGCCATGAATGCAGCGAGTGCGAGACCGGAAATGCCTGCGAAGAGCCGTTTTGTCTTGAGCATGAGGTTTCCTTCCTTTCTCCAAGGGGTCCGTTCAAACTGGTGGGTGCCTGCGGGTGAGGTTACTACAGGCGGTTTTTCCTGTGCCATGAGGAAAATTTGACGGGGACTCTCATTCAGCAATGCCGCTCGTCCAATGGGGAGAGCCCTTCTCGGCCAAACGCTTCGCCTCGAGCTAGGGACGCGCCTACGGACGCAGTTGGCCGATTCGTTCATCGCCAATCCCTCCGTTGCCTATACGCAGCCAATTACACTGTTTCTTGAGGTTTTTCGTGCATCGTTGCATTCTTTTCTTCGTTTTATCCGTCGCAATGACGTCCGCAAGCGCCCAAGATCCAGCTCCAACGGAGCCCAAGCCCATCCCATCTACCCAGGCGCCCGCATTGGCGGAGCCGGCTCCGCCAAGTCCCGAAGTTGCCGAGGCAGAAGCGGCCATCGTGAAGTCGGACTGGAAGGCCGCGACGGCGAAGCTGGATGCCTGGCTTAAGGACCATCCGAATGATGGGGAGGCGCTGTTCGACGCCGGATACGCGGCCGACTCGGAGGGCCGAACGGCAGATGCGGAGGGTCTTTACCGGCGCGCCCTCGAAGCCGATCCGCAATCGTTCAAGGCGCATGTCTCGCTGGGCCTTTTGCTGGCGCGCGAGGGCAACGTGGAAGATGCGCACACGGAGCTGGCGAAGGCGACGCAACTGGACGCGGGCGATGCGGGACAAGCCATGAAAGCGCGGGCTTGGCGTGCGCTGGCGAAACTCGACGCGACCGCACACGATTCGACCGAAGCCTCGAACGATCTGCTTGAGGCTCTGAAGCTTTCTCCCGAGCGCGCAGACGACGGCTTGCTCGCTGCGCGGATCGCCGAAGATGCGGGCGAGAATGCAGCGGCAGAGGCCGCCTACCGCCGCGTGCTGGCCACCGATCCAAACTCTGGGCAGGCGCAGGCCGGCTTGGCCCATGTGCTTATGGCGCGGAAAGAATATCCCGAAGCCGAGGAACAGCTGCGGACGGCACTGAAGCAGTCCCCGGCCGACCCGGCGCTCAGCGCGCAACTGGCGATGGCTCTCGCAGCGCAAGACAAAGCTGAGGCTCTGCCGTTGATGCAAAAGCTGCATCAAGATCACCCTGCGGATGTGTCGATGACGCGGATGCTGGCGGCCGTGCTGGCCGACGCGGGCGATTATGCGGGTTCCGACAAGCTCTATGCGACCCTGCTGGAAAAAACGCCGGATGATGCGGCGCTTCTGCTCGGACACGGGCAAAACCTGATCCACGAGCTTCGCTTTGTTGACGCGATGAAGGCGTACACGCGGGCGACGGAGCTTGACCCTGCCAACGGCGACGGCTGGAGCGGATTGGCCTTTGCTGCTTCGCGAACCCATCAGTCAGATGTGACACTGCACGCGCTTACGATGCGATCAAAGTATCTTCCAGAAGTAGCGTCAACCTATTTTCTCTGGGCAACCGCGTACGACGATCTTCATCAAAGGGGTCAAGCGGCGACGTATTATCAACATTTTCTGGATGCAGCCGCTGGAAAGTTCCCCGATCAAGAATGGCAGGCACGGCAGCGTCTCAAGATCCTCGGCAGCAAGCCTTGAGTCAGGAGACAATTCCCCAGCAATCGCAAATGGTTACCCCAGTTTCGCCCGTAGTAACCATGTATATACCGGGTCCAATTTGAAGATGTGAAAGGGCTTCAGTTTGCACTTGCACATTCCCCATTTTGCTCCTATAGTCTCGGCTTAAGGTTAACCAGCAGCTGCGGAGGCCTCTCCATGCAGTTCAAGGTTTTATTAGCCGCACTCGCACTTCTCTTCACCAGTTGTCTACCGCTGCGCGCGGCAAATCTCGACGATAAAACCTTTGATCAAGACAGCATCAACGCGCTGCAAGCAAAAATCCTTCAGTCCACGCCCAAAGAGCAGTGTTTTCTGTATGCCGAGCTGCTGCATCAGATGACCGAAGTGAGCGTGCGTCAATATGCCAGTGGTGACGACGTGAAAGCCCATGCTCTGCTTAAGCAGGTGCAGGCGCTGGCCCACAAGATCCACCTGTCCATGTCTGAGGACAACAAGCGTTTGAAGAACGCGCAGATCCTGCTGCGGCATACGGCGTTTCGCCTCACAGAGATGCTGCACAGCAGCAGCCTTGAAGATCAGCCGCTGCTCGCCGATACGCTGGCTCAGGTGAACAAGGCGCAGGACGAGACCATGCTGGAAGTCTTCCGCAAATAGTCGAATCGGCAATGCGACAACGGATGAGGTACAGCCGGGCGGGAAACCACCCGGCTTTTCTGCGTTTCCGCGAACGCCTCCAGTATGCTTCAATGAAGAGCGCGACACCGGCGTCAGAGTTGCAATCTTCGGAGCAAATATCTCCAAGTGTCCTTTCCCTTGCGAAAACGACGCGTTGCAGATTTCCCGAGAGAACACGGAAACTCTGAGACCGGTTTGGGGTGGTGCTGCCGATGCGTCCAGTTTTCGCTGTTGCGCCGTTCGTCCTTTGGCTGGGGATGCCCACTGCGCTGATCGCTCAGAAAGACAAACCAGAGCCGCTGACCGAGGCACAGATCGAGCAGATTCGCGAAGCGGGCATCGATCCCAACGGTCGCCTGGTCCTCTACACAAAGTTCATCAACGACCACGCCGACACCATCAAGAGCCTGACGGGCCGCAAAGTTTCGCTAGGCCGTACCAAACGCCTGGACGAGGAGTTGCAGGATCTGACAGCTTTGATGGACGAGTTCGGCTCGAATCTGGACACGTATTCGGACCGCCATGCAGACATACGCAAGGCGCTGAAGGCATTGACGGGCGAGACGGACCATTGGCTGAGCGTTTTGAAGGCGCTTCCTGGCGAGGCAGGGTTCGATCTCGCGCGCAAAGAAGCTATCGAGAGTGAAGAAGACCTTGCCGACCAGGCCAAGAGGCTGCTCAGCGAGCAAACTGAATACTTCAATCTGCACAAGGACGAACAGGGGCAGGAGCGGGCAGAGCCGAAGCAGTAGGTCGAGAGTCAGGGACTGAGGCTGGTAAGCTGAAATCAGCCGTGGCTCCCGATTTCACCCCCATTTTTCAGGAAGAATACCGCGCCTTGCGGCCGCGCGCGCCCATGCCTCTAATCTGGGTTCGGTTCCGGCGATTTACCTCGCTGAACACGACAATCCGGCTGCGCGAAGGTCAGATCTTCGTGAGTCTCTCCGATCTTCTTGAAGGCGCGCCTGAGACGGTGCTGCGCGCCATTGCGCATATTCTCCTGGCCAAGCTCTACAAAAAGCCGATCGATGCGACGCAGAATATGCGCTACAAACGGTTCGCCTCATCGGCAGCAGTGACAAAACAGACCGAGCTCATCCGGCACGCGCGTGGCAGCAAGCGCTACTTTGGGCCCGAAGGCCGGTATTACCACCTCGAAGAGGTCTTCGACGCTCTCAATTTCCGCTTTTTCGGCGGCCTGATGGGAAGGCCGCAGCTGACCTGGAGCGAGCACATGGCAAAGCGTTCGCTCGGCCATTACGACGCGGCGCACAATACCATTGTGGTGAGCCGTGTGTTCGACCGGCCATCAAGCCCGCGCTACGCTATCGAGTATTTGCTTTATCACGAGATGCTGCACTTGAAGCATCCGGTACGCATGCGCGGCTTGCGGCGCTGCGTGCATTCTGCTGCCTTCAAGGCCGAGGAATCGCAGTTTCCGCAGCTGACTGAAGCGATGGCATACATCAAGCGCCTGTAGGTCCCCTTCTTTGTCGAATTTTGGGGGTTCAAGGAGACCCGATGGCAAACAGTTTTGGAACCGATATTCTGCTGCAGGCGCCAGATCCGAAGACCGCCGCAGCCTTTTACGTCCAGCAACTTGGCTTCACAATCACCGACGAAAGCGCGGAGATGATCAGCCTGCACGGCAACAACATCAACCTCTTCATCGAGCGCGGCCCTGCCCTGGGTCCGGTGCTCGAGGTCTCCATAGGCGATGTGGAAGCCGCGAAGCGGCGCCTGGTTGCAGCTGGCGCGGTCGTGGTGAAAGATGAACCCGAGTTTCCGCGCACTTATGTCCGCGATCCGTACGGGCTGGTTTATAACCTGGCGAAATAGCGGACCGCCCGACTCAGTGCATTTCCGATAGAATGAAGGCAGGCAGTACGCTGCCGGAGGTTTGAATGTATCCAGAATTGATGGTGATCCCCATGCGCGAGGAGCTGACCCGCGCCGGAATTAACGAAACGCGCACCGCCGAGGACGTGGACGCGGCGCTCGCCGAGCCGGGAACAACGCTGCTGGTCGTGAATTCGATCTGCGGTTGCGCTGCGGGCAAAATGCGCCCGGGCGTGCGCCTGGCGCTAACCAACTCGGCGAATCAGCCCGACCACAAAATCACGGTGTTTGCCGGTCAGGACCGCGAAGCCACCGAAAAAGCGCGAAGCTACTTCGAGGGCCACCCGCCAAGCTCGCCGGCAATTGCAATTCTGCGTGACGGCAAGCTGGTCTACCTGATGCAGCGCTACGTGATCGAGCAGGCCACCGCGCAGCAAATCGCCGGAGAACTGGTCCGCGCGTTCGACGAGTTCTGCGCGAAAACCACGGCTTAACGGCAGGTTTCAGTGGTCAGTGCTCAGATTTGTCGTTCCTGATCCTGTGCGGTGCTTGAATTCTGAACCTTCAAACAGAACGGCCTCCCAAACCGGGAGGCCGTTCTATTTATCAGTCAAAATGCAGTCTGAGAGAGTCGACCAGAAATGCTGGCGGCTCTGATCACTGACCACTCTCTCATTTCACCGTCGCAGGCAGCTTTTGCACCTTGCTGTGCTTGAGCGAATAGCTGAAGTAAATCACCAACCCAATGATGAGCCAGATAATCATCACTTCCCATGTGAACAGCATCAAGCGTGTCATCAGGTAGACGGCCGACAGCATGCCGAGAATCGGCACAAGCGGAACCAGTGGCGTCTTGAAGGGCCGCTCCAAATTTGGATTCCGCACACGCAAGATCCAAACGCCCGCGCAGACGATTGTGAAGGCCAGCAGCGTGCCTATGTTGACCAGTTCCGAGAGCACGTCGATATTGAAGAAGGCAGGCATGATCGCGGCAAAGGCGCCAAAGACGATCGTAGTGATCCAGGGTGTCCTGAACTTCGGATGCACGGCCGAAGCCCACTTCGGAAGCAACCCATCCTTCGACATGGAGTAGAAGACACGGGTTTGGCCGAGGAGCATGACGAGCATAACGGTGGCCAGGCCGAAGACAGCGCCAATCTTCACCAGGATCGAACCCCAGCCCACGCCCGTTGCGTCGATTGCCAGGGCGACCGGTGCGGAAACGTTGAGCGTCTTGTAGCTGACCAGGCCCGTGAGAACAAGCGAGACGAGAATATAGAGGACGGTGCAAACGACCAAGGAGCCGAGAATGCCGATGGGCATGTCACGCTTGGGGTTCTTCGCCTCCTGGGCAGCCGTAGAGACAGCGTCGAATCCGATATAGGCGAAAAAGATTGACGCCGCTGCTTTGGGAATGCCGCCCCATCCGAAGTTGCCGTGTCCGTCAGGCGGCGGAACGAAGGGATGCCAGTTCAGCTTGGCCACTTCAGGATGCGTGAAGAGAAACCATCCGCCGATCACGAGAAAAATTCCGACGATCGTGACTTTGATGATCACGACGGCGGAGTTGAAGTTGGCTGACTCCTTGATGCCGATGACCAGGATGGTGGTGATGACCATGACGATGGCGACGGCGATCAAGTTGACTACGCCGGTGGCGTGGGGTAACCCAGCGTCGCTAATCCCGGGCGGCAGCGACATGAGCTGCGTCCACTGTTCGTGGTAGAAGACGAGCGTCGTTCCGGTAGTCGCTGTGATTTGTGGTGGCAGATAGATATGGAACTGCTGAAGCAGGCTGTTGAAGTAGCCTGCCCAGCCGGAGGCCACGGTGGAAGCACCGAAGGCGTACTCAAGGCAAAGATCCCAGCCGATAATCCATGCGACCAACTCGCCAAGTGTGGCGTAGCCGTAGGTGTAGGCGGAGCCGGCGATGGGGATGATGGAGGCGAACTCGGCGTAGCACAAGCCGGCAAAGGCACACGTGATACCGGCTACAACAAAGCTGAGCGCTACCGCGGGGCCTGCGCGCAGAGCCGCAGCCTGGCCAGTCAGAGTAAAAATGCCGGCGCCAATAACAGCGCCAATGCCGAGCGTGACCAGATTGAGAGCGCCGAGCGAGCGCTTCAGCGTATGTTCGCCCTGCTCACCGGCTTCCATCGTCAGCATCGAGAGGGGTTTAATGCGAAAGAGATTGGGCATGATCGCGGGAGCGCCTCCTGAAACGGGTGGGGATCAGTTTGATAAGGACTGCGATGGATTGACGGAGTGCCGGGACCAAAACAGATAGACGGGAATACCCAGCAAAACCAGAATCATGCCGGGCCACGTGTATTGGGGCTTGTATCGCAATAATACGATACAGATCCATCCGGCAAGAGCAATATAAAGCGCAGGAAGAACGGGATAGCCCAGAGCTTTGTAGGGACGAGGTGCGTCAGGCTGCCGGAAACGCAGCACAAAGAGCGCGACGATCGTGAGGATGTAGAAGAAGAGAGCGGCAAAGATGATGTAGTCGAGGAGCTGCCCATAGGATCCGGAGACGCAGAGGAATGTGGCCCAGACGGCCTGAATGATCAGCCCTGCGGCGGGGGTCTTGTAGCGAGGATGCAGCTTGCCGACAGACTTGAAAAAGAGGCCATCGCGGCTCATGGCGTAATAGACGCGCGCTCCAGCTAGCGTGAGTCCGTTGGCGCAGCCGAAAGTCGAAATAAGAATCGCTCCGGCCATCAGCCACGCACCGTATGAATGGAAGATCTGCTCGAGAGCCGCAGTGCCGACGCGATCTTCCGAGGCGTATTGAATTCCGCGTGAAAGCACAGTGGAGCCGTGCGGATCGCCATGCAGGGGCAGAACCAGCAGATACCCGAGCGACGCAAGAATGTAGACAGTTGAAACGAAGCCGGTGCCGAGGATCAACGACAGCGGAATATTCCGCTTGGGATTTTTTACCTCGCCCGCGGTAAAGGTAATGTTATTCCACGCATCGGAGGAAAAAAGCGAGCCCACCTGCACGGCCGCGACAATGACCGCCAGGTTGACAAGAACAATCGGGCCGCCGATTCCCACCTGGATGGGATGAAGCGTTGACCACCCGGCATTGCGCCAAAATTGCGAGAGCCCATCGCCGAAGTTGGCCGACCACGCAGTTGCATTGCGGCCAACGGTGAACGCGAGCAGAACCAGACCGGCCAGCGAAAGTGCTTTTGCCGAGGTAAAGATGTTCTGGATGAGCGCGCCCAGCCTGACGCCGAAGATGTTCACGATGGCGAGCAGGAAGACGATGAGGATGCCCGTAAGGTTGGCGGTGTTCAGGCCGATGTCCATGTTGCCGAGAACCATCGGGCCAACTGCGATCGGCGGAACATGCGCAATATGCCAGAGCCAGTGCGTCGTCGAAACGGATGGGAAGAAGACACCCAGAAATTTGCCGAAAGCGACGGCGACTGCCGCGATG
>Ga0182013_10003713_pt1 | contig 18848 bp, 21 predicted proteins | sample 612S2MmetaG_FD_120487 | JGI IMG/M metagenome (GOLD analysis project Ga0182013, IMG submission 120487) | Permafrost microbial communities from Stordalen Mire, Sweden - 612S2M metaG | ecosystem: Environmental > Terrestrial > Soil > Wetlands > Permafrost | place: Sweden: Stordalen | collected... | reverse complement strand
TCGGAGCTGCAGCGGCTGTTTCGCTGGCTTGACGACAACAATCTTACCGCCATTGTTACCGGGGAAGCCGGAATCGACACCTTGACCCGCCACGGGCTCGAGGAATATATCGCCGATTGCGTGATTGCGCTGGACCATCGGGTAACAGAACAGATTTCCACTCGGCGCTTGCGCATTGTCAAGTACCGCGGCACTTCTCACGGCACCGATGAGTATCCGTTCCTGATTGATGAAGACGGCATCTCGGTCGTACCCATCACCTCGCTCGCACTCACCCATAAGGCTCTCAAGGACCGCGTTTCAACCGGGGTTTCTGCTTTGGACGAGATGATGGAAGGCAAGGGATTTTTCCGCGGGAGCAGCGTGCTGGTAACCGGCACGGCGGGAACCGGAAAATCCAGCCTGGCGGCGAGCTTTACCCGCGCGGCATGTGCGCGCGGCGAGCTTTGTCTGTATTTCACTTTTGAAGAGTCTCCCAGCCAGATTCTGCGCAACATGCGCTCTGTTGGACTCAACCTTGAGCCGTGGGTAAAGAAGGGCCTGCTGCACTTCAACGCGATGCGGCCAACCAGCACCGGTCTGGAGGGGCACCTGGCTGTGATTCACAAGTTGATCTCGCAGCTTAAGCCAAGAGTGGTGGTCATTGACCCCATCACGAACCTGGTTTCGGCTTCCGGCAGTTATGACGTTAAATCGATGCTGGTGCGCCTGGTTGATTTCCTTAAGGTGCAACAGATTACTTCGATGTTCACGAACTTGACCTTCGCAGGAGACCCTCAGGAAAGAACCGCGGCTGCGGTTTCCTCTTTAATGGATACCTGGATTGTGTTGCGAGACAGCAAACCCAATGGACGGCCGAGACGCGAGCTCTACGTGCTTAAATCAAGGGGAATGGAACACTCGCGCGAGGTACGGGAGCTTATCGTGAGTAAGAGGGGGCTCGACCTGGGCGCGGTTCTGAGCGATCATACGGTAGCCACACACGTTGCGGGCCAATGAGCAGAAGCAGCGGGCAAGGTGCAAATTTGGCCCATTTGGGCCGGAATCCGAGCAGCGGCATGAAGAAAACTTCAGCGAAAAAGCCACCGGCCAAAGCCAGCCAGAACGACTTTTTCATTTTGCGGCTGTACATAGCGGGGCAAACGCCAAATTCGATTACTGCGATCGCCAACCTCAAGAGGATTTGCGAGGACAAGTTACAGGGCAAGTACCGTATTGAAGTCATCGACCTGCTGGTAAAGCCGCAACTGGCCAAGGGCGATCAGATCATCGCAATTCCAACCCTGGTAAGAAGGCTTCCGCCTCCGGTCAAGAAGATCATTGGGAACCTCTCAAAGACCGAAAGCGTCATTGTGGGGTTGGATCTCCAGCCCGCGCTTCGATAAAGGCTCAAACGTCAGATGTCAAATCAGCGGGCACATTCCGATGGCCCTCCTCCCCAGAGCGGGTTGCCCCGCAAGGCCGGTGCTGCGCAAGGAGCCCGCAGGAGTCCCGGTTCCTCTCCACGCAAACGGTCTTCAGCCACATCTCTAAAGCCGCAATCAGAGCTCCGTGCCCGCCTGAAAACTGCGGAGGAAACGCTTCGCGCCATACAGTCCGGAGAAGTAGATGCTGTGATGGTTTCCGGCCGTCGCGGAGAGCAGGTGGTTACGCTGAAGGGCAGCGAACCCAACTATCGCATGCTGGTAGAGGCCATGAGCGAAGGCGCGGCAACTCTATCACGCGATGGCGCCGTACTCTATTGCAATGGCAGGACTGCGAAACTGATCGGCAGCACGACAGGGAGAGCTATTGGCATTCGGTTCCAGTCGCTGGTTGCGGAAACGGAGCGAGACAGATTCGAAAATCTGCTTATGGATGCCCGGAAGGCGGTTGCAAAGGGCGAGTTTAGTCTGCGTCGCAAGGATGGAAGCCTGGTTCCCGTCTATCTTTCGCTTAACCGGCTTCGTGGATTCAAGGGCCAGGCCCTGGGTATGGTGATCACCGACCTGAGCCAGCAAAAAAGCAAACAGGCCGAGGAGGTCAAACAGGCTGAAGCGAATCATCGGCTCCTGCTGGAACGCACGCTTTCAGTCCAGGAGGAAGAACGGCGCCGGATTGCACGCGAATTGCACGACGAAGCCGGCCAGCTGTTAACAGCTCTTTTGGTCGGCCTGCGAACCCTGGAAGACTCGAGGCAACTGGCAGATGTGAAGGTGCAGGGACAGCGGTTGAGGGAGATTGCCGGCCGGGCCATCGACGAGGTGGGCAGGCTTGCCCGAGGCCTCCACCCAACCGTGCTCGACGACCATGGCCTGGGTGTTGCACTTGGCCGATACGTTGCCGAGTACGCAAAAAGCCACAAAATAGCCGTCGAACTCTCGCTCAACGAACTTGACTTGAGCAACTTACCGTCAGGGGTTCAAATCACGATCTATCGCATCCTTCAGGAAGCGCTAACCAACGTTGCCAAACACTCGGGGGCCCGGACGGTCAGCATTCGGTTCGCCCGCATGCCCGGGGCTATCGAGGTCACAGTAGCCGATGACGGGTGCGGTTTTGACACCAAGGCCGTGGCAGTCTCCTCACACCGCCTGGGGATTCAGAGCATGAGAGAGAGAGCCGCAATGTTGGGTGGAACGGTCCGTTTCATTTCTCAGCGCAAGGGAACAAAGCTCCTGGTGCACGTTCCGCTTGCCGGCCAGGCCGCTCAGCCGGTAGTGAAGCAAAGGAGCGCCTGAGATGCCGGCACGCAACCACAAGATCAGGGTCGTGATCGCGGACGATCACGCAATTCTTCGCGCAGGCCTCAAGATGCTGGTCAATGCACAGGCCGATATGGAAGTTGTCGCGGAAGCTTGCGATGGAGAAAAGGCGATTGAAGCAGCGTGCGAAACCAGGCCGGACGTGGCCTTGATTGACCTCACCATGCCGCGTTTAGGGGGTATGAAGGCGCTTGAAGGGATGGTGCGCGGTTGCCCCAGGACCAGGGTGCTCGTCCTCACCATGCACGATGATCCCGCGTACTTGAGGGCGGCGCTGGCCGCCGGGGCCGCAGGCTACCTGTTGAAGAGGGCGGTGGATGCTGAACTGATTGCCGCTATACGCGCGGTGCACGGCGGAGGAGTCTTCGTGGATCCGCGCCTGGCCGGCATCCTTGTCGAGGACGTGCTGGCCAAGAGCAAGAAAAGAGTTGCCTCCACGCGGCCGGTAAGCATCCTCAGCAAACGCGAGTTGCAGGTGCTAACGCTCGTCGCGCGGGGCTACACCAGTGCGGAAATAGCTAAGCAGATCTTTGTTGGCGTCAAGACGATCGAGACATACCGTTCACGTCTGACGGAGAAGCTGGGGCTTCGGACGCGTCGTGATGTGATTCGTTTTGCCGTGCAGATGGGCTTATTGACCCCCGAAGCGCTCGAGAACGAACCAGGCGGCCTAGCTCAATAGGAATTCTGTTTTTGCCTCGTGCTTCCGTGCCAATATCGGACGCGCAAGCCCTTTTTGTCCGGGATTACCCTGACAAAGCCCCTCATTATTAGCAGCATCCCCGATAGCCTGACTCTTCCATGTGCCTGCACAATACAAGCAGGCTGCAAAAGTGTACCTTTGCCCTGCGCTGCTGGAGTCAGGTCGCGGGGGATGCTCTGGTCACATGCTCTTAAGCCTTCCCCATTTGGCCTTCGATAGAGCTTCGGCAATCCGGAATCCGCACCCGAACCGCCTCCAAGGAGGCCCCAATGGCAACAACGAATCAGAGCAACGTGACGTTCGACCCGATCTCCTATCTTGCACGCGCTGGTGTTGGTCGAAGAATCACCGACCTGGAGCCGGGTGAGACCTTTTTCACGCAGGGAGATCCGGCCGACTCTGTTTTCTATCTTCAAAGCGGCCGGGCAAAGCTTACGGTGGTTTCGCACCAGGGCAAAGAGGCCACCATCACGCTTCTCTCCGGTGGCGACTTTGTTGGTGAGGAGTCCCTTGCGGCGGTGCCCGGACTGCGCCTGGCCACAGCCACCGCGCTCAACACGTGCATGGCGCTCAGGATTGCAAGGGAAGAGATGATCCAGGTGATGCATCAGGAGCATACCTTCTCTGACCTGTTCATGAAATTCCTGCTGGCCCGCAGCATGCGCACCCAGGCTGATCTTGTCGATCAGCTCTTCAACTCCAGCGAAAAGCGGCTGGCGCGGATTCTCCTTCTGATGGCGGAATTTGGCAAGCCTGGGGAACGGGAACCCTTTATTCCGCCCATTACGCAGGAAACCCTGGCAGAGATGATTGGCACCACGCGATCTCGCGTCAGTTTCTTCATGAATCGCTTCCGCAAACTTGGCTTTATCAGCTACAACGGCCGCATCCAGGTTCACAAGTCCCTGCTCAATGTGGTCCTGCTCGATCAACTGCCCGAGCACAATGCGGAGAATCCGCCTGTTCTTGCCATCGAATAACGTTCTCCCGGTCGTTCGATCGGTCGGCTTCGAGCATGAGCAGAATTGGACAGCAAGTCGATCGGAATCAGCGAACACTTAGCCCACAGGTCTCTGATTCAATCACTTTAAGAGGTGGGCAATGCCAGATACGCGGGGGAGTCTTCTCATTGTTGACGACGACGAATCGATTCGCGTCTCGTTGTCACTCATCTTTTCAGCCCTTGGATATCGTGTGCGATCGGGCGAGGACGGTTTCTCGGCTCTTGCAGAGATTCAGAATGAAATCCCCGACGTCCTTCTCGCCGACATCAATATGGCACGCATGCCTGGCATGGAATTCCTTGCCGCCGTTCGCCGCTCGTTTCCATCAGTCCGCGTAATCGCCATGACCGGCGTGTTTTCAGGCAATCGCGCTCGGCCGGATATTGCTGCCGATGCCTTTTATCAGAAGGGTGCGGGTCCGTCTCGCCTGATCGAATACGTTGACGTCATGACGCAACCGCTGCGTGCGGTCAGCCGTCTGAGCATGGAGAGATCGTTTGCGCAACAGGTATTCGAGCCCATCCCTGCACATCCCGGCGCCACGGGACTCGCGCATCCTGGCAATCGCGCCTTGGCGCTTATCCTTCCAAGAAATGAACATGTGTGTGTCACGTTTCCAACCGCACGAGCAATTTCGGCTTAGGAGGTCTGCTCTTCATGAATTGTCCTTTCTGCGGCAAATCGCGCATCAGGACTTCGCGGCTTCGCATGTCAGACTTCCCTGAACCGCTCATTGGCCGTTTGCCCGTGCGATGCAGAGATTGTGTAGGCCGGTTTCTTGTCTGGTTGCCGCAGTTGCTCGTTTACAGCTGGATGCAACAACCAAGATGAGATAAATGCTGAATTACAAGAGATCCAGAACTCGTAATGCCGATTAAACAGATTCAGTACGAATGAACACTCAGACTTGGCGCGATGCGCCACCGCCGATATCTGTTTTGTTCTGCTCGAGCTCCGGACTAAAGTCACGTTACCAGTCAAAGTAGCTCTGCGTTGCCGCGAGCAAATGTGACCATCCCCGGAGACTCTCGCTCTGACATCATCTTTGAGGGTGCGGCCAAGTCTCAGTAGTCGTCTCTGTGCTCCGATTTACATCTTGAAGAGGCGATTCTGATCGGAGGAGAGCTCTTGACGACGATATTGCAGACAAGAGAATCGGAGCCTTCGCACGCATCTCGCCGTGATCCGGAGAAACGGCCGTGGAGCCGATCGACCGATGTACCCCTGAGAATGGAGATCCGCCGGGCGCTGCTTTTGCTTTCGATCGCGACAGTCATGTCAACTCTATCGGTGATGGCCAAGTCGCAATCGTTGTCTTATTCCGAAAGCTCCCCGGTGACGGCAGCAACTTCGGTCTCTGGGCAAGCGGTCCTTGTCTACGTGCGTCCGACTGCCAGAACAAAGCTCAACAATTACATCTTCGACGCGTATGGTCCGTACCCGATTGCTGGAGCCGCGGTTGCGGCCGGCATCAGCCAGTGGAGCAACGCTCCGCCGGAGTGGAACCAGGGAGCCGAGGGTTTCACAAAGAGATTCGGCTCCGACTTCGCGATCGCGGCGATTGGAACCACGGCGCGTTATGGACTCGCGGAAGCCTTCAAGGAAGACACCCTGTATTACCGCTGCGAATGCTCAGGTGTATGGCCACGGACGAGTCATGCCGTGACATCGGCCTTGATGGCGCGTCGCGGAGAAGATGGTCATCGCGTTTTCTCTTTTTCGGCGCTTGTCGCGCCCTATGCAGGCACCATGACTGCTGTCTATGGCTGGTACCCAAACCGTTACGGTGCAAAGGATGCATTTCGAATGGGCAACTACGGCCTGTTGGCATATGTGGGCGAGAACCTTGCGCTGGAGTTTTTCCATAGTAGCCCGCACTCCCTGCTTGCTCGCATGCATCTGAAGAGCACGCACGGTTCTCCAAGTCAGGAGCCAGGTCAGTGAGCGACCGCGGATTCACTGGAGTCGTAGACGTGAAACCGTCCCTGCCCATGCGGCAGGACGTATCTGCGCCCACAGTTGTGAGCACTGCCACGGGGCTGGTGAGCGGGTTCTTCGAGTGGTTTGGAAACCTGGGAATCTTCTCATGGCGAGTTTTGACGGCTGCGTTTACCCCTCCGTATGAATGGCGCGAGCTGATCCGTCAGCTCGATGAGGTCGGATCGAAGTCCATGCCATTGGTGCTGCTTGCGGGCGCCGCAATCGGCGTCGTTATCTCGCTTGAAGCTCGCTATAGCTTGAGCCGATTCGGCGCAAAATCGATGTTCCCGGCTACTCTTGTCTACTCCGTGATTCAGGTCATGGGACCGATCATCACCGGCTTGGTCGTTTGCGGCCGCGTGGGCGCAGGCATTGGCGCGGAGCTGGCGTCGATGAAGGTCTCTGAGCAGATTGACGCGATCGAGGCGTCAGCGATCAACCCATTCAGGCTTTTGGCGGCGACTCGCATCGTGGCATGCATCCTGATGCTCCCGTTATTGACAGTTGCGGCTGATGCAAGCGGATTGTTTACCGGCTGGTTCGCACAAGCACTCGTTGAACCGCTCTCGTTCCATCAATTCATTTCAGCCGGATTCAGTGGCGCAACGTTCAGCGCTTTCTTGCCGCAAACCTTCAAGACCGCCGTCTATGGCCTCATCATCGGACTCATTGCATGCTTTCAGGGAATGAATACACGCGGAGGCGCTGAGGGCGTGGGCCGTGCGGCTACCAACTCGGTTGTGCTGGGCTCGCTGTTTCTTATCCTGGCCGACGTAGTGCTCGTGAAATTCATTCTGGTTTTCTTCCCTTAGCCCCTCCAACGATTCGAGAAAAATATGGCCACAACCGACACCATCGCGATCGACCAGGCTGAACTGGAACAGCACGGCGGTGCGTCTGTTGCTGTTGAGAACCTATGCAAGGCCTTCGCAAGCCACACGGTTCTTGACGGGGTCAGCTTGAGCGTGAGCCGCGGAGAGACTCTGGCCGTGCTGGGACGAAGCGGGACAGGCAAGAGCGTTCTGCTCAAGATCATCATCGGACTTGAAACTCCTGACTCAGGATCTGTTTGCATTCACGGCCAGAATATTGCCGGCCTGCCAATTGATCGGTTGAGCGAAATCAGGAAGAAGATGGGGTTCCTTTTTCAGCATGCGGCGCTCTACGATTCGCTGACCGTTGCAGGAAACGTGGCATTTCCGCTCGAACATCACAGGAAAGACATGTCAAGGTCCGAGCGCAGCGAGCGGGTGAAGCACTTGCTGGCCGAGGTGGGAATGGAAGACAGTTTCGATAAGTTGCCTTCCGACATCTCTGGTGGGATGCAGAAGCGCGTGGGCCTGGCGCGCGCCCTGGCTCTGGAACCGGAGATTCTGTTGCTCGATGAGCCCACAGCAGGACTCGACCCCATCAGTTCAGGCGAGATTGACGAGTTGATTCTCAAGCTCCAGCGCGAGCGCCAAATGGCATCCATTGTCGTCACCCACGACATGCATAGCGCCAGGACGATTGCGAATCGACTGGCCATTTTAGATCAGGGCAATGTGGTGATTGAGGGCAGTTTCGACGACCTTCAACAAAGCGACATCGGGTTCGTGAAGGAATTTCTAAAGCAGTCGTAGGAGGATTTATGTCGAGAATAGCGCGGCTGGGAGCTTTCATCTTTGTGACACTGGCCCTTCTGGCAGCTGGAGTCTTCGAAATCGGAAGCAAGGAGTATCTGTTCCGTTCCACATATCAATTGAAGGCCCAATTCGATAACGTCGCGGGGCTGGCAGAGGGTGCCGACGTACAGGTGGGCGGGGTTCACAGCGGAATGGTGCGAAGCATTGAGCTGCCCCACAAGCCCGGTGACAAAGTCACGGTCGTCATGGATCTCAACCACTCGACGCACGAGATTATCAAACAGGACTCCGTGGCCTCGATCGAAACCGAAGGTGTTCTGGGGAATCAGTTCGTGGCCATCTCATTTGGATCCGCAGGGCAAGCCGAGGTCAAAGACGGCGAGACCCTTGAGAGTGCACCCCCGCTCGTGTTGTCTGATCTGTTCAAGAAGACGAGCGGCATTCTGGACAGCAGCCAGAAGGCCATTGACAATGCAACCCTGGCCACGGCTCATTTGAATTCAGTAAGCGCCAAGATCGATTCGGGACAGGGAACCGTGGGAGAACTGGTGAACGACAAACAGCTCTACACAAACCTGGAGCAGACCACGGCGACCATGCATGACACTATGCTCCAGGCGCAGACCGGGGTGACGGACTTCCAGGAAAACATGGAAGCACTGAAGCACAATTTCTTTCTGAGCGGCTACTTCAAGAAACGCGGATACGAAGATTCGAGCGATCTGGTTGCCGATCGGATTGCCGCGCTTCCTCCAGGCACGCCCCTGAAGGTGTTTACCTATAGAACCAGGGAACTGTTCGAAGCGCGCGATTCGGCGAAGATCAAGAACCAGAAATCTCTGAAGGCCGGCGGCGACTTTCTCGCGCAGAATCAATTCGGATTCGCGGTCGTGGTGGTTTCAACCGGCATGGATGGAGATACCCAGAAAGACCTGGTGCTTACCGAGGCCAGGGCCATGGTCATTCGCGAATACCTGGTTGAGAACTTTGGATTTGACGACAGCCAGCTTAAGACCTTGGGCATGGGTAAGCAGACGGGCGCGAACCAGGATGCGGATTGGGGTTCGATTCAGATTCTCATTTACCCGACAGGAAGCGTGATACCTGCCGACAAACCGGCGTCGGTAGTCACTTCATCTGCGGCGGGCGTCGAAACGCCGGTTCAGGTGACTGCTGCGGCGCATCAAAAGCAATAGCCCGTCGAGGCAAAATGGAGATGAGATATGACCGGAAATAAGCACAATCACGAGGGAGAGAGTGGTGAACACGGTGAACCTGGTCCCGGCCCCTACTGGCAGCGGATGCACCGCGACTGGCGCTTCTGGGTTTGCGCATTCTTGATGGCAGCAGCTCTCGCAGTCTACGTTCTCAGCGGCGACCTTGCGTGGATTCCGCATAACTAACCGCGACTCAACATCGCAGTTGGCGGATTCACCGACGATTTGGGCGGTGATGAGATGAATCAGAAGTGGTCGGGGAGCCGTGAAGGCCCCATCTGCGATTTTCAGGTAACCCCGCCCGGATATTTGCATGAATAGACTTGTCCAAAACGCAACTGTAGCTTCCGCCGCCGGCACGCATCAGCCACCGGTGCCGCATTGGCTTACGCACCTTGGACCACTTGGCCTCTTTTCCATTGCGGTCATCGACTCCTCGGTAATCCCGCTGCCTCTGCCCGGCAGCACTGATCTGTTGCTGCTTTGGCTGGTGGCGCATAGCGGAGATCCCTGGCTGCTGGCCCCTTGCGCCATTGCGGGCAGCATGCTGGGCGGCTACACAACATGGCACATTGGCAGGAGAGGCGGCGAAGGGGCGCTCCGTCATTACGTGCCAGCGCGTCTTCTTGGACGCATTCGCGGGTGGGTGAAACGTCACCGCATCCTCGCCGTTTTTCTTCCTGCTATGCTCCCACCCCCCATCCCCCTCTTGCCCTTTGCGCTTGCAGCCGGGGCGCTGGGCGTCTCGCGCCATCGCTTCCTCGCTGTTTATGGTGCGGCGCGCACACTGCGTTACTCCTTTATTGCATGGCTTGGCGTGATCTACGGACGCAGGATCGTGAACATGTGGTCGGGTGCCATCCAGAAGTGGTCGACTCCATTGCTTTGCGTGTTCGTGGGCCTGCTCGTTGTCGGCGGCTGCTACGGGATATGGAAGGTCCGCAGCCTGGGCAAGGCCGAGGCCGCCGAGAAACTCGTGCGGCGTGGTATTGCTGCTGGTTCCAACCCGGCCACCGAGCATTTGTACCCTGAGCTTCCTGCCTAGAAGATAAACATGGCGACCCCGGCGGCGAACATAGCCAATGTCGTCAATGCAACCACAATCCATCCCAGGCGGGAACTCGGCTGATTCTGCATCAGCTTCTTGTCCGCGGCGATGATCAGGATGGCTACGAGAAGGAAGGGAGCTAACAAACCGTTGATGACAGCTGTCCAATAAAGAGCTTTCACAGGGTTAACGCCGATAAAGTCCATCGCAACGCCGGCTGCGGTAGAAACAAGAATCAAAGCATAAAACCAGCGTGCCTGTTTTAGTTTCTTGCTCAGGCCCTGGCGCCAACCCAACGTCTCAGCAAAGGCGTATGCGGCCGATCCGGCCAGCGTGGGGATGGCAAGGAATCCGACACCGACAATACCCAGGGTGAACAGGGTCGCTGCGAAGTTGCCCGCAAAAGGCCGAAGGGCCTCAGCCGCCTCGCGGGAGGTCGAGATGTTTGTAATGTGGTGCCGATTGAGGGTGATTGCGGTGGTAAGAATAATAAAGAACATGACCATGTTTGAGAAGAACGCACCAACGCCAACATCGATATTTCTCAATTCAAGCTCTTCTGGTGTTGCCCCTCTGCGCTGAGCAAGCGTGCTCTGGCCGGCCGACTTTTCCTCCTCGACCTCTTCGCTTGCCTGCCAAAAAAAGAGATACGGGCTGATGGTTGTGCCGAGGATCGCGACAAGCATCGCCCACTCATCTCCGCTGTGCGGCATCGACGGCACCAGGGTATCGCGCAGCACCTGGCCCCAATTCGCTCCCACCACAAACGCCGTAACCGGGTAGGCGAAGAGCACGAGCACAAGCCACTTGAGAACGTTTGCTATCTGCTGATATTGGAGCCGGACCGTTGCCCAGGAAATAAGAAGCGCGAAAATCACCACAAACCAGTGAGAATTGATCCGCGTCAGCATCGCTGCCGCATCCGCCATACCGGCAAGATCTGCGGCAATGTTGATCGTGTTTGCGGTCAGCAGGGCAATCACGAATACCAGCAACAGCCATCTTGGAAATCGCTGCTTGAAGTTTCCGGCCAGGCCTTGTCCCGTTACCTTGCCAATGCGGGCACACATCATCTGGACTGCGGCCATCAACGGCCACGTCAGAAGTGCAGTCCAGAGAAGTTTGGTTCCGAGCTGCGCGCCGGCAATTGAGTATGTGGCGATGCCCGAGGGGTCATCGTCGGCCGCCCCAGTGATGAGGCCAGGGCCGAGCGACTTCAACAGCGCTCGAACCCAACGAGATGGAGCGAATGCCGGCAAAGAGGAGTTGGGTTATCTTCCCTTTAGATCATAGCGTGAATCGCACCACAAGCGTGCCTTGACCTGCGTATGGATGCAAAGGGAGACAGAAACTCTCGTTCCTGTCCCGCAAGCGATTCGTTTTCATCTTGCAGGTTGAACTGCAAGTTCAACTCCCGCGCCGGGTTTGTATCCCAGTCGCGGGCTTGATGAGTCAAAGCCTATCTGAAGTGTGACGTCTCGCATCGCCCGGTGCGAATTGTCACTATGGTTTCCTGGCAGGTTGGGACGGTGTAGCTGCGCACTCCAGCTCCACTTCAATGCGCGTCTTGTGATTGACCGCGGCTTCCTCGTTTGCATCGTGAACCACTTCTTCAGCCTTGCCCCAGGCATTCTCGACTTTGCCCTTCACTTGCTGAACCATGCCCTCAATTTCAAGTTGGGTATTCCCACTCAACGCGCCTGCCTTGCGCTTGGCGCTTCCTGCCATTTCGTCGACGACGCCCTTCACACGATCTTTGTTCACAGGTCCACCTCTGTGGATTCGAATCTTGTCGATTTGATTGAGGCACTGAAACCAGGTTCCAGTGCCTCAAATGATACGGTTGACGGCGTCATGACCAGGAGAGGCCAAGGAGTTGATTCAACCTCAGACGAGCCGGCGCAAAATATGCCACTGCGAGCGGTGAAGCAGTCCGCAATGGGTGTTGGTTAGTGCTTTGCTTCGCCGCCAGCCGCATGACCCCGTCCGTCGCGCGTTTCATTCCCCTTGAATTGCTCGGGGGCTCTCCGCTGCGCTGCGGGCTTTTCGCCAACCTTTGGCATGGGGCCGCTATAGCCGTGCTGTGGATCGAAGGAGTTATCGACCTTGCCCTGAAAGTCGTTGGACCCATGGAACCACGGACCAACACCGATGAAGACGCCGCTGTTAAACCACTCCGCTCCGTAGTAACCGTCGGGAACGCAGTTATAAGGAGCGTAATCATAGTAACCGTAGGGGCAATCGGGAGCGACTCCGATATTGACGCTGACCTGAGCCGATGCCTTGGCAGCGCCAGGTGCGATGGCGATTGCAGCAATGGCGGCAAACGCAAGTAACTTGATCTTGTTCATGAATTCTCCTCACACTCGTTGGGCCGTCAAATACCTGCGCCAACTTTCTTCAACCTAGGCGCTGAAATCGTCGGGGTCTGAGCAGTTTGGATCACTTCGGTGAAGACGATCATGTGCCGTAGCGGTTGTTCAATGTGCGTTCTTGCTCAGACGCTGCGGTCGGCTACCACTAACGTGGGAGTTACATTTATCCGCACGTGTGTGGTGCGAAGGAGATAGAAATGCTCTGGACAATCATCGTCGTTCTTGTGGTTTTGTGGCTGCTGGGATTCTCCCTCCATATCGGCGGAGCCCTGATTCACCTTTTGATCGTTGTGGCAGTCATCATGCTGATCTTCAACCTGATAAGTGGAAGCAGGCGCGCGTTGTGATTCCCGGTCGCCGAAGAGGCGATCCTGCGTTGGAGCTGACCAAGGACGTGGTGATTGAGACTTGACATGAGACTCCGGCACCCGCAAATCAGCCAATTCTGTGTGGTTTGAGCCGGACACCTGCGAATTGACCAGCAATCATCTTCTAAAGCGAAGTTTGCCATTCCGCGCTGTGACAGATTTAGTCGCAGCGCCCCCGCGTCCTTGCCGGAATGTGCAATTGTGAACAGACCGAATGCTGCCAGTAAAGCCTTAAATGGTTGGAAGGGAAATCCAGAATGGAAATCCCGACTTAACTCCGTCAGCGCGGAGTTACTGGAGCAGAAATGAAAAAGGTCCTGATTTTCCTTTTTGCCGCATTGGTCGCAATATCTTCCGTCACCCCTGCATACGCCTACCACCACGGGAGACACCACAGGTACCACAGAGGTCACCCGATTATCGTGGTTCGGCTTCCTCGCTAGTCCTGTTGCCTCCTCGTCAGACGACGCGCGGATCCTGGGCACCCTACTGGCAAATTGAGCAGACTCTTACCCCGGAAGCGCGCCCTAACTTGGGTGTACCCGGGTGACTATGGTATTTGCAGGTCACGATTCTTTCCTCTTCCGCAACTCTCCTTCTGGCCCCCGGGAGGTGGGCAGACATGAAGAAATGGTTATGTTCCGTCGCCGGATTATCCCTGGCACTGGCAGGCTCTCTGACCGCACTCGCACAAACTCCGGCAGTTCCGCCACCCAACATCCTCAACATTGAAACGATCAACATAAAACCCGACATGGACGGACCTTACGACAAAATTGCCTCAGAGTATCCCGGCGTGTCAGAGCAACTCAAGGACCCGACGCACGTCATGGGGATGGAAGCCCTGACAGGCCCGCCTCGGGCAATTTACCTCTCCGGCTACGATTCTTTCGAGGCGTTCGAAAAGAGCGAGGAGTGGCTCACAGGCAACGCGGCGACCGACGCCAAGTTTGACGCGATGGATGCGAGCGAGGCCCCTTACATAACCGAGGAACACCACACCATTTGGCACTACCGCCCCGACCTCAGTAACAACGTCGCTGGAGCGGACATACCCCACTCTCATTACTGGGAGGTGATCATCTTCCACATGCGCGCCGGACACGACGATCACTTCAAGGAATTGACGAAACTTTATCGCGACGCCTACCTCAAGAGCGGCCAAAACATCCCTTGGTCGAGTTACGAGGGAATGATGGGCGTAACTGACGCCTACCTCGTCCTGGTGCCGATGAAGTCCCTCAAGGATGAGGACATGGGCCTGGAGCATAGGAAGGACTTCGGGGCTGCGTTGGGCGACGAGGGAAGAAACCGGCTCAACAAAATTTCCGAAGAGAGCGTGGCCAGCGTCGAGGACAATCTGTGGATGGTGAATCCCGATTGGAGCTACGTAGAGAAATCCTGGGTAGATGCCGATCCCCAATACTGGGGGGCTGAAACGCCCGCAAAGCCCGCGCCTAAACGCGCTGCCGGAACTGCGCCTGCAGCAAAGGCCCCGCCTGCACACTAAACAAGGCCGGTCTGAACAGGAAGGGCGCCCGCCGCGGCGGGCGCCCTTCCTGTCTTCATTTACAGCAGTAATTCGATATCATTCCCATTGTCCTTGCCGCATTCTCCCTTCGCGGTCCGCCGCGGCACAGCGCTCAGACACTCAGGATTATGCGTGCACCGATCTTCTCCACCGCTTGGACGGGAAACCCTTGGTGCACAGGTTGCATACGCTGTACGCGGGCTCGTGAGAAGGAGCGCATATAGGATTGCGCAGCCTGGCTCCAAACCATCTTGCGCGCGTAGAGGTATGCCCGCTCGCGCATTAAGTAACGTTCCGCATCGTCGTCCAGAAGTTGAATGGCCGTAACTGCGATGGCAGCCGGGTCCTCGAAGGGAACCAACGCTCCGCGTCCATTGTTCAGAAGTTCATTAGCATGCCAATAGGGAGTGGAGATGATGGCCTTCCCAGCACCCATGGCATAGGCCAGGGTTCCCGATACAGCCTGCGCCTCGTGACAATAGGGAGTGATGTAGATGTCTGCCGAAGCGACCAGCGAAGCCATTTCCTGGGGACTGAAAAACCGGTTGAGGAATATTACCTCTCGCTCGACCCCAACTTCCCTGGCCAGGGCCTGCAACTGTTCCCGGTATCGATCGCCCTCCCTCGCCCTGACATGCGGGTGGGTGGCGCCTGCGATCACGTAAACAACGTTTTTGTGCCGGCTGCGGATGCGCGGTAGAGCTTTGATCACATTCTCGAAACCTTTGTTGGGAGACAGCAGACCGAAGGTGAGCATCACAGCTTTTCCGGTAAGAGCGAGCGCATCCTTGTGGACCTCCGGCTCCACAAAGGGCAGGTCGGGAATACCGTGAGGAATCAGGTCGATCTTTGTTGCGGAAACTCCAAACACATCCTGCAGAATGCAGGCAGAGTAATCGCTCATCACGATCAGACGATCGGAGCGTGCCGCGATCTGTTGCATGACGCTTCGTTGGTCGGGATCCGGTTGGCGAAGAACGGTATGAAGTGTCGTGACCACCGGCATGTTAAGGATTCGCAGCAATTCGAGCACATGGCTTCCGGCTTTCCCACCGAATATCCCGTACTCATGCTGCAGACACACCAAGTCGACGTCGCAAGTGTTGAGACGATCGGCGGTTGCCCGGTAGGAGGATAGATCGTCTTCAGCAATTTCGCCACGCACCCGGGCTGGGTAGAGGTAGGCAGATTGCGCGTCGTTGACGGCTACTACTTGCAGGCCAGAGGCTCCATACTCCGCGGCAATCGCATCGCATAAATCGGTGGTGAAGGTTGCGATGCCACATTGCCTGGGAAGGTGGTTTCCAATGACCGCAATTCGGCTCGGACGTGAACCGTTTGGTGCTGGAACCAGGGCTAGTGCCGGGACTCTTCCAAAAGGCGAAGTCTCACGCCCGCGCCGTATCAGGTTACTCTGCTGCGCTTTCATGGGGAGACTGGAAGCGGACATTGTGCACTCCTGACTTTGAATGTGTAGGCAACAATCGCTCCTGCAGCAAAAAAACAGAACTCAGTGACCGAGCGCTCGAATCGTTGCGAGTGCCTCGCTTGCTATGAATGACAGAAGGAAGAATGCGACGCCCGCACCTTCCAACGGCTTTGACGACCTGTCTGCACCATGCACAGACAATGGTGTTTCCGCTTCGTCATTTCCCGTTGTTACTTGACGGAAGCCTGGCATGAAAAGGAAACATCCGGCAGCGGATGCAACCATGTCTTTCGTAAACAAGCCAAGCCTGGAAACGCTCTGAACAAAGCTGTTCATCATAGCCTGACTCTACGCCGGCCATGATGGGATGGATGTTCACTTTTGAACGGTGGGAAAAGGCCGGAGGGAATCGGGACCTCAAGAGCGGCTTAGGTGCGGCGGCGGCGTGCAAGGTGTGCTGCGTCTGGGGTAACAGCCGCACAATCTAGCATCGCCGCCGCCGAATAGGGGAAGGCCCCACAAAGAACCCTATGCTTCCGGCGCAAGGTCCTCTGCTCAATTATGCTCAGTGGCCGATGGACGATGAGTATTCCCTCCCTGGGTCGGGGTCAGCTGCATTGGCGACCTTGGGCTCAGTCAATGGTCCGGCTCCGTTCGAGTCGAGTACGTTGACCAGCATCCATGGATTGCCAGCCAGATCATAGTGAGACTTTCCCTGGTCGTCGATTACGAGTTTGCTTGCAGGAAACAGGAATCCGGTGCTCTTTGTTGGGTCGATATCATTCAGGTCGAATTGGCCGACCGCCAGGTCAAAAGTCTGCGACGGCCCAGGCGGGTCAGCTTCATCCGGCGGATGCGGGCGGCTGGTGATGAATGTGATCCTCCGTCCGGTTGGCGTCACAACAGTCTGGATGAAAGCGACGTCATAGCCAAGTGCCCCTGCAATCGTGCATTGCCCCACTGGTTTACTTCTGGAGAGAGCGCTCGCCAATTCCTGGTCCTCGCCCTTCTGGAAAGCCAGCGAAAGAACCTGCAAGTCGGAAGAAGTGGAGTCGCTATAAACGATCAGCGTAACGCCGATGGCATTCCCGGCGTGAGTGTATGTTGCCTGGATCGTCTCTCGATTCGGACTGCTGGCGAATGAAAGGGTGGTCGCCAGGGCGAATGAGCACAGCAGGATCTGAACGGACCGCGCTGGCTTGTGAATCCCCCGATTTGTGCTTCCGAGCCTTGTGCTTGCGAGTTGCCCCATTTGTCGAGCCTCCCGGGGCCAACGTCAGGGCCTGCTCACATTCTTCAGGCCCTCGTTGGATCCCATCCAGCAGCGAAGTTGAAGCTAGGCAGCGGTTCTCACTTCGAGGGCTCTCGGCGCCTGGAGAAGGTCATCGAAGATCTCTCGATACTGGATCATTGCGGTGCGCTGTTCCTCGGTGCTGGCCTCGGTCTCGTCAGGGCGGACGGCGATCGAGTGCGCGATGCGGTAATTGTCCATGACGCGTGGATAGTTCACCGAGAGGTCGGCCGCGCGCTGCTCAAATTCGGCCTGGGGATAACCCCGGGCAATGAGGAGCGCATTGATCAGCCCATCGGCTTCGGTAACCGCAGCTTTGGGATGATCCATAAAGCGCGATTGAATCGTGTGCCACTCGGTGACGAACCGCTCGCGCTCAGTTGCGCCCAACTCCCGGATCTTGAGAGCTTGCACTCGAGTTTCCCGATCGGCTAGTTTTGCCTCGGCCTCGCGCGCGGAGCCGTGCGTAATCACGGCGCGTTCGTATTCTGAGCCAAAACGATTTCTTAAACCCGCGGTGCGCGTTCTGCGGTTTTGGATAAACGCGATAATCACGACGGCGACGAGAACGGCGAGTATAACCCCGCCAATGATGAGCTCTTGATTCGTGATGTAGTGACCCATGATCAAGTGGTAATTCATTGCTTTCTCCTATGCGGAGTTGACCGCAGCTGCAAACGGTTGATGGTGAAAGTTGTCGTGCCAACACAGCGACCAATCAATCATGAGCGCTGAGGAATGCGAAAGATGGTCTGATCTGCTCGTTCTGAATTTGAATACGGGCCCCGTTTTTGGTTAAAGGCCATTTGCGTCGTGCTTAAACAGGCCCGGAATCATTTCAAGTCGCTATCCCACCAATTTGTGCCGCGCGCTCTTGAGCCCAAATCGCTGATGAACGCATCCTGGAGGCGGTTCGGTCCAAAGGGCCCGGGGCGATCAGCCATCCAATCCGCGGCTTCGCAGGAGTCGCCCTTCTGGAGGAACTCAAGGTCGTACTCGGCGTCAGTGAATTCGTAGAAGACCACTTTCTTCATCTTGTGATTTGCACGAAACAATCCGATTGCAATGGCGATGACAAGGAGGACGGCGATGGCGCCGGCCAGGAATTGGACATTTGTGAGATGGAGCATCGCGTTCTCCTTTTTGCTTTGTCCGCAACGGTCGGGAGGGGAATCTTTGCCGCAGCGGCGAATTCTTACTGAGTCTGAAGTCGGCTGACAGAGAAAGGCTGATCAATACTGCTCAGGCCGGAGACTTGAAGGCGGTCGGCAACGAAGTGTGCACTATTGAGCAGCCCTCGTCGCGCGGATTGCTTCAATCTGATCTCAGTTCGAAGAGCGGGTCGTTCAATGGCGAATGCCCGCTCGATGAGGTGGCGATGGCAATGGAATTCTCCAGGTGCAGGATTGTGGCGATGGAAATGGACGACCCTCGCGGCGCCCGCGTGCTTTCGGGCGTCGCAATCGATGCGGAAGACGCTCGCTGCAGAAGCCTTAACGACAGCCAGGCGCTTGAAGTGGAGGACTCTCGCTG
>Ga0182013_10003710_pt1 | contig 18859 bp, 10 predicted proteins | sample 612S2MmetaG_FD_120487 | JGI IMG/M metagenome (GOLD analysis project Ga0182013, IMG submission 120487) | Permafrost microbial communities from Stordalen Mire, Sweden - 612S2M metaG | ecosystem: Environmental > Terrestrial > Soil > Wetlands > Permafrost | place: Sweden: Stordalen | collected... | reverse complement strand
CTCCTCCGGCTCGAGCTCCAGATGCGCCAGCTCGGCCACGCGCTCCACGTCTTCCACGGTTACCCTTGCGGTCATTCAGTTCCCTTCCCCGTCCCGAAATCTGTGGCAAAATGATTTCGCACCTTGAGATCAAGCTATCCCAGGTCCCAAAATCGGAACCTGGGGCACCCAGATTTGGTACAACCTCATACGGTCAGAGACCTGGTCACCTGCCTCGCGGCGATTCCATTCCTGCCGCTCCCGACAATCTCCCGAAGATAGAGTATAGCCCGTCCCGGCTTCGACCCCGTTTGCGAGGCGGGCACATCGGTTGGACTATCGCACATGGATTCGAGAGGAGTTTCCGGTTCATTTCGCAGCGCCCCTCCGGGGCGCCATCGATGGATTGGTGGCCTACCCAGGGCTTCCGCCCTGGGCTAACTTCGTGTCGTCCCTCCGGGACGAGGATTGTCCGCGACGGAATATATCCAATGCGATCGACTTCGATTTCTAATGCGACTGCCTTGAGGCGCACCGGGTCAGTCCACCGTCAACGTCAAGGTCACGCTGTGCTGCACTCCGGCCGCAGCGGCGGACACAGGAATCGAATATGTCCCCGCCGGGGTTCCACTGGAGCCGCCTTGCCCGCCAGAACCGCCCGAGCCGCCGCCGGAGCTCGTGCAACTGGAGACTCCACCCGCCAGAACCAAAAGCAGCGCCGCCAGCAACAGGATCTTGCGCCGCCGCCTCCATCCAAATGGCAGCAAGACCAGCCCGCAGACCAGCGGAAGAACGCGCCACGCCGGCGGATATTCCAACTGAGCCGTCGATTTGGTGGTTGAGATCTCCACCGTCACGTTGCCGGTCGCCCCGTTCAGCGTTTCGGTCGCCGGGTTGAAGAGGCAAAGAGCATTGGCGGGCAGCGTTCCGCAGGCGAAGGTAAATGTTCCTCCTGAACCGTTCAGCGGAGTGATCGCCAGTGTGTAGCTGGCGGTTTGGCCGGCGGCTACGGTTTGACTGGACGAGCCGACGACCGTCAGGGTGAAATCGAGGCTCATCCCGGAGAGAGGCACGGATGCGGTTGCCGCCGCGCTGCTGGTCACCGTGAGGCTTCCCGTCTGCGCGCCGGCGCTGGTGGGAGCGAACTCGATGCCTGCCGTGCAGCTCTGGCCAGGTGCGAGAGACGCAGGACAGGTGTTGTTCACGATCTGGAAACCCGCCGAAACCGCCAGCGCTATGCTCGTCAGACTGGCCGACATCCCGGTATTGGTTACGGTCACCGTGGTTGGGCTGCCGATGGCGTTGGGCGCCGTCGTGGCAAAGACGATGGCCGTGGGCGAAACCTGGATCGCAGCACCCACCGCGCCGGTACCGCTCAACAGCACGGTCGCGGGAGTTGCCACAGAAGCCGAGCTGACGCCCAGCGTTCCCGACGCCGCCCCCACCGCGGAAGGTTGAAAGACCACTCCCGCCGTGCAGCTTGCGCCGGCGGCCAGGCTGGCGTTGCAGGTGTTTTGCGTAACGCTGAACTGCGCGGTTGGAGCAAAGGCCGGCGCGGCGAACGAAGCGTTGCTGGTGTTGGTCACGGTCACCGTTTGCGCCGCGCTCGTCTGGCCGACGGCGGTCACCGCGAAAGTTAGTTGCGCCGGGCTCACATTCAGCCCCGACCAAACCTGCCCCGTGCCGTTCAGCGCCACCGTCACGGGCGCCACACCGGAAGTTGAAGAAGTAACCGTAAGCGTAGCCGCGCTGCCTCCAGTGGCGGCTGGAGAAAAGATCACCTGCACCGCGCAGCTTGCCCCGCTGGCGAGCGTCGCTCCGCAGGTCGTCGTGCCGATCGAAAAGCTGCCAGCGGCCTGGCCCGTGATCTGGAAGCCCACGTTGGCCATCGGCGCTCCGCCGGTGTTGGTCACCGTCAGCGCCAGCGACGAGCCGGCCGCGCCCACCTGCTGCGCCGCAAAGTTCAGGCTTGACGGGCTGACGCCGAACGCCGCCGGTTGAACGCCCGTCCCACTCAGAGCCACTGTCTGGGTGCGCAGTGCGTCGGCGACCGTCAGCGTTCCGGTCTGCGAACCCAGTTGGGTTGGCGCAAAGATCACGCTGATCGCGCAACTCGCTCCCCCGGGCAGTTGCGTGCCGCAGGTGTCCGACTCCGTGAACGGGCCGCTGGCCTTGATCGCGATCCCGGTCAGTATCATCTCTCCGGTGTTCATGAGCGGGAGTGTCTGCGCGGGCGACAACTGCCCCACCGCGACACCGCCAAAGCTTGGCAGAGCGGACGGGAGCGTGCTATCCGCAGCGGCGGCCCAGCCATAGCCGCTCAGCGAAACGGTCTGCGTTCCAGCGCTGTCGGTCAGCGTCAGGGTTCCCGTCGCCGCGCCCTGTTGGGTGGGCGCAAAATCCAACTGAATCTGGCAGTAAGACTGCGGCTGGAGCGCACTTGTGCCGCACGAGTTGCTCGCGATGGCGAAGGGAGGGGTTATGGTGAGGCCGGTGATGGAAACCGCGGCGTTGCCGGCGTTCTGAACTCCCACCGGGAAGAGGCCGGAGGTAGTTCCCACCACAACCGGCGGCGACGAGGAGCTCTGGCCGGGCGCCGGGTCGAAGCTGATGGAGGCCGGACTCACCGTCACCACGCTTGCCGGCGTTCCCGTTCCGCTAAGCTCCACCGTCTGCAACTGCCCGCCGTAGACGTTGCCAAAGATGGTCAGCTGGGCCGTCCGCGTTCCTGTTAAGGTGGGCGCAAAGGTCACCGCCAGGGTGCAGCTCCCGCCCGGCTGCTCGGTCGCATGGGCGCAGTTGTCGGTGGTTACGCTGAAGTCGCCGGCGCTCATGGCGGGCGAGGCAGTCGAGGTGAAAGGAAAACTCCCGGTATTCGTCACGATCACCGTCAGCGAAGCGCTCATACCTACCGCGACCGTTTCGGCAAAGACAACAGGATTCGAAGGGCTTACAGAGGCAGTCGTCAGCCCTGTACTCGCCGTCCACAGCGGCGTTTGCCAGATGCCGCGGCCGTAGGTCGCCGCTACCAGCACCTGCGCCTGCGAGTTCGGTGAGGAGGCGCTCAGTTGAACCGCCGGCGCCGTGGGAAGGCCGCTCCCGAAGATCGCCCAACAGGTGGAAGCTGCGTTGGCGCAGGTGGCAATCTGGGTTGTGAAATATACGCCCTCGTCGGTTGCCAGATAAACCGTATTGGCGTCCTGGGGGTCGACCGCCAGACTGTTCACCGGAGCATCGGGTAGGTTCGACGTGAGTTGCGCCCAGTGTGCCCCGCCATCGGTCGAGCTATAGACCGAACGCACAATCTCGTAATTGGTGCGAGCACCGTCCACGGTCACGTAGATTGTGTTGCCGGAAGCATCGTGTGTGTCGATGAAGATGCTGGAGATATCCAGGCCGTAGGCATTCATCGCGTGGTTGTCGTTGGTCACCGGATTCAGGGAAAGATCCCGCCACGCGGACCAGCTTCCCGCGGCCGCGTCATACGTCCCACTGAAGACCCGGCCGGGCAGCAGCGAACCTCCATCCGCTGAGCCGTACATGCCCACGAAAACCACTTCACCACCACCGGGGTGTGCTTGCGAGATGGGAAGCTCAACGGCGGCCATCGAGCGAATCAGGGCATCGCCATTGCAGGAGCCGGTCGAGGCCGAGTTGTCCAAAATGGAGCTGACGGCGTTGCCCGCGCTCCAGCCGATGCCACTGGCCGGTCCGCGCCACACCCGGCACGTTCCGATCAGCAACTGCTTCTCATCCAGCGGATCCACCAGGAAGGGCGCCGGCAGGGTCATCGTGTACCCATCCCCGCCCACATCCGCGTCGGTAACCACTGGAGCACTGCCGAAGGAGGCCGGAGTGCAGGGCAACGTCACGTTGCACAGATAAATGGAGACTCCCGGCTCGTTGTTCACATACCAATTCAAGTTGTTTCTGGAGTCGATCACGACCGGACCGCCTTCGCCGCCCAGGATCTGCGGCCAGTCCGCCGTCGGCCCGGAGGCGCCGGTTGCGCCCGCTGTCCCGTTCACCCCCAGACCGGCCATCATCGTGTAGGGCGTGCTCTGAACAGCGGAGATGCTCACCACTTCGGCCAGCGATCCCAGGCTCCCGTTCAGATTCTGGAAGTGGGTGGCATCGCTCACCGCGCAAACCTGCCCCATCTCGCCGATCCCGTCCATCGAGCGCCACAGCCCGCTATCGTTGCCCACAAAGACCTCCATCGGATTGGCCGTGTTCCACGCGAGCGCGTGCTGAAACTCACCCACTTGCGCACAGAAGCCAACCGTGGAATTGGTGGTGTTGCGCCACTGGCAACCCTGCGCCAGAGGGCAGTTGATCTTCCACAAGTCGTTGGCGCCGGCCAGTAGTGTCGTCTCCTGTCCATTGGGGACCGCGGCCAGCGCCAGGTTATAGTCGCCGTTGGCGATGGTCGCCGGGCCGTAGATCGTGCTCGTTTCCAGCGACGCCGAATTCCACTGCTGCTGAAAAGAGATCAGCCGGTTCGTGCAGGCGCCCCCACTCATTGCGCACTGGTCCTGCCAGATTCCCCGGTCCTGGTTGCTGGCGTCCACCGTCCAGGCAAAGGTATCGCCGGTGAGCGGGTTCACCGCCAGCGTTCCGCGAAAGATGGGGCAGGCGATGGATCCAGTTGCGCCGGTGTTGGTGGGGCAAAAGGCCGCGCTCAGCCCCGATCCGGGTTGCGCGGCCAGCCGCGTCCAGGTTACGCCGTCGGCCGACTGGTAATAGCCGTGGTAGCGCACCGCTGCTATAAATAGCTGGCGCACCGGGTTCCAAACCACCGAGGTTGCGGCATTGCCGTCGGGATCCGCAAAGGCATCGCTCGGCCCCTGTACATCCGCGCCCTCTTCGTCCGTGATGGTGGCGATGTGCCAGGAGGCGCCAGCGTCAGAGGAGTAGTACAGACCCTCGTAGCTCTCCCCCGGCAGCACCGCGTCCACCAGCGTCCCTTCAAATGCCTGCGAGACCGCGGCCACCACCAGTTGCGTATTGACCGTGCTCCATGCAAAGCCGGCGAAGCCTTCCCCGGCAAAGCTGAAGTCGAACTTGCTGAGGTTCTGCTCGAAGTCGGAGGTTGTGGCGATCAGGCTCCAGGTGTTTCCCCCGTCGGTAGAGCGCAGAATTCCCGCTCCGTAATAAGAGTCGAGCGCGTCGTTGGGGTCGCCGGTGCCGGCCAGAATCACTCCCCCGCCGCTCGATCCCGCACCGCAGTTCGAGACCGTGCCCGGCTGCACGGTCAATGCCCCGATGCTGATCGAAGCGTCCTCGGCGCCGCTCAGGGCCGCCACACTGTCGGTCAGCGGCGTGAAGACGATCGAGGATGCGCTGGCGGTTCCGGCGTTCTGCGCCCGCCAAACACCGCCCCCAGTCGTTCCCAGGTAGAGGCAATTGCCGGTCGAGTCAGTGGGGTCGAGCGCCAGCGCGGAGACCCTGCCCGTCACCGGGCCATAGTTGGGGGTCAGCACCGCCGTCGGGCCAAGCGCAGTCCAGGTTGCGGCTGCGGCCGTTTGCGCCTGCGCCTGCGGCCGAACCGCCTCGGAATGCAACCCAGCCGCGCGGGAGCTTTCACCCGTGGCGAGACTCGCCAGCCGCCTGCGCCCCGGCTGCCAGCCCCGCTGGGCCAGGAACCGCTGCGCCTGAATCACCTTGGGAGGCAAATTTGTACGGCCCTGCGCCGTTACCGCCGTCGCCGCGCCCGCCAGACAGGCAAGCACAAGCGTCGCCAGAACGCCGCTCGCGCGTGCAGCGCGGCGCCAATCCTTCCAGGCTGACGAAAAACTCGCTCCAACCGTGCCGCAGGGGGCAGGCGCGCCGGAGATCCGCTGAAAAGCACACATGGACACACTTCCGGAATCCGATTCCAGCCTCCCCTCTCTTCATCCTCCGAGGGAGATGTGGCCGAAACCAATGGATTAGGCAGTGCGAAACACGCAGTTTTCCGGGATTGGAATTTGGATGCGATTATAGTACGAAAACGGCACGAGTGAATTTACTTGGGCTGGCCCGTGGACCGAACGGCGACGACTCAGGGCAAATGCATGAACAGTATGAACCATGAGGATTACCTCGAAATGTCAGGGCACGACTTCAGTCATGCCGAAAACGAAGCCGTAAAGACCACATTTGGCCTTCGGTCCGGGTTTTCGCAAAGCGAAAATCCGGACCGAAGAGGAGAATTTCAATGAAGGATGATCTTCGGCACGGCTGAAGCCGTGCCCTGACACTCCTTGCTCCCGCGACCTGTAACCTTCATGCGACTGCCTTGGGCTGTGACGCGACCCACTCCCTACAGCCATCGAGGATGATAAGCTGGGCAGTGCCGGAACCGCTGCCGCAGAGACAAGATCGTAACTCACCGTCAGCAGGGAGATCGACCGTGAACCAATCGCCATGCAGGATGCTTCGCCGATGTGCTGCAACCGCCGCCCTGGCCTGCCTCGCCGCCGCCCTCGCCGCGCAAGCGCCGAAGTGGAAGTCCTTTAGTTATCCCGAAGTTGGATTCCGCGCCTCATTTCCATCCGCGCCCCAGGCCGATTCCAGAAGCCAGCCCGCCGCCACCGGCCCCATCGAATTCCATTCCTATTGCTCGCAAGTTACGGAGACCTCTCTTTGCGTGGCGGTCTTTGTGCATGGCCCTGAGGCCACGGGCCTAGGTCCGGAGTTTTTTGTGGAACGGATCAAGCAGGGCGTTCTGGCCGGCGACAAGACCACGAAGATTTCGGAGACGCCGATCGAGCTAGACGGCTACAAGGGAGTCGCGCTTGAGGCGGAGAACCCCTTAATCCACACGTCCACGCGCATTTTCCTTGTGGGCGACACCGTCTATCAGTCGATGGTCACATCTCCCGTCGCCGGCAACTACACCGATACAGCCCGTTTTCTCGATTCGTTCCGCCTGATCCCGCGCACGCAGAAATAGCTTCCGCTCAGCCTTTAGCGTGCGCGATTCCTGGCCGTACCGCCAGAATCCGGCAGCGATGCTTGCCCAGCGCGCTCCAGGCCAGCGGCATCTCGCTCTCTAAATAGGCGCAATCGCCCTCCTCGAGCACCTCGCGCATGCCGCCGGCATCCAATTGCAGCCGTCCCTCCAGCACATATACCAGCCCGCTTGCCTCGCGGAAGGGTTCCGCGCCGGACGAAACGCCGCCCGCCGGAAATTCGATCATCTGCGCCACAATGCGAGAGGCCTTCCCCGGCGCGTTCAACGGGGTGAACTTGATGGCCTCCGGACCGCGGCTGTCCGCCTGCAAATGGGCCTTGCGGGTGACGGAGAGGCTATGCTGCGCCGGCTCCGCAAAAAAGTAGCTCATGCTCACCCCGTAAACCCGGCTGATGGTGGCCAGCGTGGGCAGGGTCGGTATCATCCGGTCCGTCTCCAGCTTGGAGAGCAGCGCCGTTGAAAGACCGGTCTCCGCCGCCAGCCGGGAGAGCGTGAGCCGCTTCTGGGTGCGCAGGGAGCGCAGCTTCTGTCCGATGCAATAGGGTTCCAGAGACCACTGGGCGTACGAGGCGGCTTTGGGCATGGGAATCTCCTTCGGGGCCCGCTTGCAGCCCTTTTATCAGTCTGCCAGTAGCCGGCCTTCCCGTTGTTGACGAATCTTTGAAGTTTTTCTCCCGGTTGTCGCCTCCTCATCCTTCCAGCGGTGGTGCCTCGGCGGTCGTATGCGGCAGTGAGGCGCGGCAATTCTCCCTAATGTGAGCGGAATTGCTCACCTAACTCATGCAATTATGGTGCATTATCACTGACAAGATGGCGCCAAGTGTGCTTGCGTCCCGCGGCCCGGGTACAATAGCGGCAGACGGGGTGGGCGCGTTGCCACTCTTCGAGGAATTTCCCCACGTATGGCTTCTGTCGTTACCGCACCTTCGCTTGAATCCGCATCCACAACTTCAAGCCTGTCGATTCCAGCGCTCACCTGCCCACCCGCCGCCGCGGCAATCCATGCGGCCCCGGCGCGGCAGGAGGTTCGCATGGGACGCGCCGCTTCCATAGGCGCGGGCATCAACTGGCTCACACTGACCGTGATCGTCGCTTTTCACCTGGGCGCGCTGGCCGCGCTCTTCTTCTTCAGTTGGCAGCGTCTGGCGGTTATGGTGGCGCTGTACGTTCTGGCCATCAATGTCGGCATTGGCATGTGCTATCACCGGCTTCTGACCCATCGCGGCTACCAGGTTCCCAAGTGGCTGGAATATCTGATGACCATCTGCGCAACGTTGGCGCTTGAAGGCGGGCCGATCTTCTGGGTAGCCACTCATCGCGTGCATCATCAGCTCAGCGACCGGGACGGCGACCCGCACACGCCCCGTGAGGGCGGATTCTGGGCCCATACGGGCTGGCTCCTCTGGGGCAACGCGCTGCACGCGCAGACCGAGACACTGGCGCGCTACGTTCCAGATCTGGAACGGGATCGCTTCCACGTCTGGGTGAGCAAGTATCATTGGATTCCCCTGGTGCTGAGCGGCGTACTTCTATTTGGCGGCGGCTGGCTCACCGGCGGCCCGACAAACGCCGTTGGAATGCTTTTGTGGGGAGCTTTCATGCGCGTAACCTTTGGCCTGCACGCGACCTGGTTTGTGAACTCCGCAACCCATCTTTGGGGCAGCCGCCGTTTTGAAACCCGCGATGACTCGCGCAACAACTGGTGGGTCGCTCTGATGAGCGGCGGCGAGGGCTGGCACAACAACCATCACGCTCACCCCGTCAGCGCCCGCCACGGCCTCGCCTGGTATGAGATCGACCCCAACTACTGGGGTATCTGGCTGCTCTCGAAACTCGGCCTCGCCAAGAAGATACGCATCGCGAGCTTCGACCCCGCCAATCCCAAGCCGGCTGGACAATAAGCCCTCTTCGGCGCTGCGGCAAAGAAAGGAAAGGGCTCTCGCTCACCTGCTGCATGGGGAAATCCATCTCAAGCCGAACGGGCAATCGCATTTGAATCTTTGAAGTGTACGGGCTTCAGCCCGTACATCAATGCATTGAAAAGAAGGGGCTTTAGCCCACGAGTGAAGAGACAGCGGAAGTGCGGGCTTGTGATCTTGATGGAATCAACACCACGCAAACGCCTAAATCAAAGACAAACCCACACAAAGGCTATCCCTCAGGGGCTAAAAGCCCAACGAATTCTGCGCCAAATGTACGGGCTGAAGCCCATACCCTTCATTTCTTGCGCGAATCTCAAATGCGATTGCCCTGTCTCAAGCCACTCGCCTTGAGGCAACCCCAGCATCGACGTGATAATCTTCGCAGTGCGAATCCGGGAGGATATGGCGATGAATCTGCGGCGCGGCATGGACGTGGTGGCGGGGTGGTTTGTGGGACTGTTGTTCATTGCGGGTCTGGCACGCGTGGCCGCGGCGCAGGCGGATTACCCCTTCCGGGACCCCAGCCTCGGCGACGATCAACGCATATCCGACCTGCTGGGCCGGCTGACGCTTGAAGAGAAGATCACGCTCATGTCGGACCATCCGAAGATACCGCGGTTGGGGATCGCGTTCTCTGGACAGGTGGAAGGGCTGCATGGTTTGGCGCTGGGCGGGCCGGGCGGCTGGGGCGGCCGGGGCAAGCAACCGATGCCCACAACCACCTTTCCCCAGGAGAAGGGGCTGGGCGCTACCTGGGACGCGGATCTGCTGAAGAAGATTGGCGCGCTGGAGGGCTACGAGGCACGCTACGACTATCAGAATCCAACCTTCAGTCGGGGCGGCGTGGTCATTCGGGCGCCAAATGCCGACCTGAGCCGCGATCCGCGCTGGGGCCGCACCGAAGAGTCGTATGGCGAGGATCCGTTCCTTGTTGGGACGCTGACGGTAGCCTTTGCGCAGGGTTTGCAGGGGCCTGATCTAAAGCACTGGCAGGCCGCCTCGCTGATGAAGCACTTCCTGGCCAACGAGAACGAAGACACCCGCTCCTCAAGCTCCTCCGACTTCGATGAACGGCTCTTTCGCGAATACTACTCCGTGCCGTTTCGCATGGGCTTTGAGCAGGGCGGCTCACGGGCGGTGATGGCCGCGTATAACTCCTGGAACGGTACCCCCATGCTCATTCATCCGGTGCTGAAGGACGTGATGATCAAGGAGTGGGGCAACGACGGGCTTATCTGCTCGGACGGCGGGGCGTTGGGCCTGCTGATTACCGCGCACAAAAGCTTTGCCGACAAGGAGCACGGCGTGGCGGCGGCGGTAAAGGCGGGCGTCAACAACTTCCTCGACAGCTATATCCCCGACTTGCGCAACGCCCTGAAGGATGGCCTCATCACCGAAGCGGAGATGGACGCTTCCCTCCACAACGAGCTGCGGCTCTTTCTGCGGCTGGGCGAGTTCGACGCACCGGGAGTTGACCCTTACGGCGGGATTGGCGTGAAGGCCGATGGAGAACTGCCGCCGCAGGAGCGCGACTCCAGCAAGGCGCTGGCGCGGCTGGCCACCGACGAGTCCATAGTGCTATTGAAGAACGAGGGCAATACGCTGCCGCTCGACCGCGCCAAGCTGAAGACCATCGCCGTAATTGGGCCGTGGGCGGACCAGGTGCTGCTGGATTGGTACAGCGGAACGCCACCGTATGCGGTGAGCGCGCTCGAGGGGATTCGCGAAGCGGCCGGCAGCCGGGCGAAGGTGCTCTTTGCCGACGGCTCCGACCCCGCGCAGGCCGCGGCCCTGGCTGCCAAGGCGGACGTGGCGATCGTGGTAGTGGGCAACCATCCTGAGTGCTACGCCGACTTTGGCCAGTGTCCCACGCCCTCCAACGGCAAGGAAGCCGTGGACCGCAAGACTATCGCGCTGGAGCAGGAAGAACTGGTGAAGAAGGTCTTCGCGGCCAATCCCCGCACGGTCGAAGTCCTGCGGGCCAGCTTTCCCTACGCCATTGTCTGGAGCCAGCAGAACCTGCCGGCCATTGTGCACATCACCCATAACAGCCAGGAGGAGGGCCACGGGCTGGCCGACGTGCTCTTTGGCGATTACTCCCCGGCCGGCCGCCTGACCCAGACCTGGCCCACGGGAGATGCACAGTTGCTGCCCATCATGGACTACAACCTGCTGCATGGGCGGACCTACCTCTACACAAAGGAGACGCCGCTCTATGCCTTCGGCTACGGACTTAGTTACACGAGCTTCGCCTATGAAGGCCTGAGCCTAAGCGCGCCCAAAGTGGCGGCGGAGGGCTCGGTCCAGGTAACGGTGAAGGTGAAGAACACGGGCAAGCGCGCTGGGGACGAGGTGGTGCAGATGTACGTGCAGCACCTGGGCTCCAAGGTAGACCGGCCAAACTTTGAGTTGAAGGGCTTCAAGCGGGTGAGGATCGAGGCCGGGGCGGAGCGGGATGTGATGTTGGAGCTGAAACCGCGCGACCTGGCCTACTGGGACGCTTCCGCTCATCTCTGGCGGGTGGAAAAGGAGCAGGTGTGCGTGCTGGCAGGCGGATCGAGCGACGATCTGCCCGTTCAGGCCGTCGTCGAGGTCGACTCGAGCGCAGAGTTCAAACCCTAGGGGATGGAATCAGGAAGGAATGGTGCGCCCGGAGAGAGTCGAACTCCCGACCTACTGGTTCGTAGCCAGTCGCTCTATCCAGCTGAGCTACGGGCGCACAGGTGCGGTCGCTACGGCGACCATAGACAGATTATCAGGGTTCTTCGAGCGGTGCAATCGGGATTTCAGGAGTGAAGGAATCCGCGCTGGGGCCGGTCGTAAGATTCAGCTCAGGCTAACGGAGTTGCTTGCGGGGCGGGCAGGGACGCAGCCTCAGGTCGAGCAACGGAGATTTCGGGAGCGATTTCAAGGCCTGCCTCGCGGATGAGCTTGGCGACGGTGGATACATTGAGCCGCGTGGCGTCGTACTCAACGCGCAGTGTGCCGGCGGCGCAGTCGAAACTCAGGCGGCGGATTCCGTAGACATCCCTGGCGTCGGCCAGCGCCGCGGCCACCGATTCATTGAGGGGCGTCGCGAAGCGGAAAACGACTTCCACTGTGGTCATAAGGGAATGATAGCAAGAGCAGTGAGCGACAGCCGCCGCTCACTCGGCGAAAGCGGGGTTCCCGGGCGCATTCGTCTATCCATCTTGTCGCTGAAGACCGCCTCGCCGCTGCCGGTCGAAGTTCATTGGAGACCCGGGCCTCTGGGCAGTATGCTGGTAACAATTCCCAGGGGAAGAAGGCTGGCTCCATGGACGTCTTTGCGCGGTTCGCAGCGGTAATCGCCTTGCTGGCGGTTCTTGCGCCCACGGCGGCCCGTGCGCAGCAGGAGTTCCCGCCGCCACAGGGCAAGGGGCGAGTGGTCGTGCTGGCCTCCGGCGTCTCCGGTCCGTCGCATTACACCACCGTGGCCCGCGAGATCGCCGAACTGGGCTACGATGTGGTGCTCTTCGACGGCAATTTGATGCTGGGAACGCACGGGGACGCCGTAAAGACGGTCATCCAGGAGGCGCAGAAGATGCCCCACGCGCTCCCCGGAAAGGCCGCCCTGGTCGGCTTCTCCATGGGCGGAGGCATGGAGCTCTACTTCGGCACGCAATGGCCCGATCTGGTTGCGGGCGCGGTGCTGTGGTACCCCATGAACAACTTCATTCACGACGCGCCGGGATTCGCCAAGCGGTTGAAGGTGCCGGTGATGCTCTTCGCTGTCGGACAGGACCGCGGTCCCGGCGGCTGCTGCTCCGCCGACTGGGACAGCGATCTGGCGGCGGCGGCGGCCGCGGCCGGCAAGTCCTTCAAGATTACCGTCTACCCGGATGCCGATCAGGAGTTCGTCATCGGCGGGGATCATTACAATCCAAAAGATTATGCCGATGCCATCAAGCGGACGGCAGAGAGCCTCAAATCGTATCTGAGCGATTAGCTTAACCCTCACCAGGGAGCGGACTCGCGGGGAACCGAGCATGTCGCACATCTTCATCAGTCACTCAAGCCGGGACGGTGAACAAGCGGCGCGTCTGCTTACCTGGCTGCACTCGCACGGCTTTGTCGAGACCTTTCTGGACTTCGACAAGCACGCCGGCCTGGCGCCGGGCTCGGACTGGGAAAGAACTCTCTACCGGGAGATTGCGGCCTCCGAAGCGGTCATTCTGATCTTGACCAAGAACTGGTTCGACAGCAAGTGGTGCTTCGCCGAGTTCACACAGGCGCGGGCCTTGGGCAAGGCCATCTTTCCGCTACTCGAAACACCCACCGGGGAAGCCTTCGTCTCCCGCGACATTCAGCATCTCGACATCGTGAACGATCGCGAAGGCGGCCTGGCGAGCCTGGCGGCGGAGTTGACCGATGTGGTGGTGAATGCGCGCGGCGGTTTCGATTGGGATCATACGCGGCCTCCCTACCCCGGAATGCTGGCCTTCGACGAGGCCGATGCCGCCATCTACTTTGGCCGCGACGACGATATTCGCCGGCTGATCGAACGGCTCAATGCGCGGCGGGCGCAGGGCGGGGCCAGGATGATCGCCGTTCTGGGCGCTTCCGGCTCGGGTAAATCCTCGCTGCTGCGGGCCGGCGTATTGCCCCGCCTCAAGCGCGACAAGCGCAACTGGATTGTGCTTCCCACCTTCCGTCCGCAGCTTCATCCGCTTGAAGAGCTGGCGCAGGCCGCGGCCATTGCAGTTGGTTCTTCCGGCGACTGGCGGCACTGGCGCGATGCATTCGCGCTCGAGGATCCAACCCAGGCGCTCTCCGATCTGGCCCGCGATCTACGCTCCGCCCGCGGCGCGAACGAGGCGCAGATCCTGGTCACGATCGATCAATGCGAAGAGATCTTCGGCGCGGCCGACAAGGCTGGGGCGGAGCAGTTCCTGCGAGTTTTGAACGCGCTGCAGGACGAACGCCTGCCCTTCCTGGTGGCGCTGACCTTGCGCTCCGATTATCTGGGCGAGCTACAGCAGGCTCCCGGTTTGACGGCGCCCTTCGAGGAGTTCTCTCTCAAGCCCATGCCGCTGTCGCGTGTACGCGACGTGATCGAAGGACCGGCGGGCGTGACCGGTCTCACAGTGGACGACGCATTGGTGGCGGCCGCCATGCACGACGCGGCGACCGAGGACGCCTTGCCGCTCCTGGCCTTTGCGCTGCGCGAACTCTATGACCGCTTCGGCAAGAAGAAGCACCTAACGCTGGAAGCCTATCGCGCCCTTGGCGACGGCGCCGGGCAGCTTTCACCGCTCGAGAACGCCGTCCGCCGCAAGGCCGACGAAGTGCTTGCCGCCGCCAAACCCTCGCCTGAAGATTTGCAGGCTCTGCGCGAGGCCTTCGTCCCCGCCATGGTGCGCGTCAACGCCGAGGGCGAATACGTGCGCCGCTCGGCCCGCATCGATACTCTGCCGCCTAAAGCCCGCCCTCTGCTGGAGCGGCTGGCGAGAGCGCGGCTGCTCATCATTCAACAGGAGCAGGACGAGACACTTGTCGAAGTTGCGCACGAGGCACTGTTGCGCAAGTGGCCGCTGCTGCGCGGCTGGCTCGACGACGAACGCGAGTTCCTGATCGGCAAGGACCAGCTCGAACAGGATCTCTTCGACTGGGAGAAGGCGCCAGCTCACCAAAAGACCGATGCGTTGCTCACCGGCCTGAAGCTGACGCGGGCGCGAAGCTGGCTAGTTGAAAAGCCGCTCCAGCTCACCGAGGCAGAGCGCAGATTCATCCAGGCCAGTATTGCGCATTTCGAGGCCGAAGCTGCCCGCCGCGAGCGTCTGCGGCGGCGCGTGCAACAAGTCAGTGTCTCTGCCGCGCTGGTGCTCGCCGTCTGTCTGGTTGGAGCCATTTGGGAGTGGCATATCGCCAGGACCAGAGAGGCCACGGCTGAATCGCGCGAACTGGCCGCCTTGGCCGAGCAGGAGGCCACCTCCGGCGGCGATCTTCACCTCGCCCTCCAGACGGCGGTGCAGGCCGTCGAACGCGCTCCCACCGACCAGGCCGAGCACGCGCTCAGAACCGTCCTTGCCGGACCTCTCGAAGATCTCATCCTGCCTCATGGCGGCCCAGTCTATGTGGCTGCATTCTCGCCCGACGGAAGCCGCATCGTCACCGCCGGGGTCGATAGCTCCGCGCGTCTCTGGGACGCTACCACCGGGCGCTTAGCGGCAACCCTTACCGGGCACGCCGGGCCGATCAACAATGCGGAGTTCTCGCCCGACGGAAGGCGCATTGTCACTGCCAGCGACGACGGCACGGCGCGGCTCTGGGACGCGGCGACCGGCGCGCCCCTGGCTACGCTCGCCTGGCCCGGAGTCGAGGTGCGCAAGGCCGTTTTTTCGCCCGACGGAAGACGCGTTGCCACGGCCGGCTCGGATCGCGCGGCGCGCCTTTGGGATGCAGAGACCGGAGCCTTGCTGGCAACCCTCAGCGGCCACACCGGCGTGGTCTTCAAGGCCGCCTTCTCGCCCGATGGCAAGCGCATCGTCACCGCCAGCGACGACGGCACGGCGCGCCTCTGGGATGCTGAAAAGGGCGCTCCGCTGGCAACTCTAGCAGGTCACGTGCGCCTGGTCTCGGATGCCGCCTTCTCGCCCGACGGAAAGCGCATCGTCACCGCCAGTTGGGACCAGACCGCGCGCGTCTGGGATGCCGAATCGGGCCATCTGCTGACCACTCTCTCCGGCCACAGCGGCGCGCTCTACACGGCCTCTTTTTCGTCTGACGGCAAGCGCATCGTCACCGCCAGCGCAGATCGAACGGCGGAGGTTTGGGATGCCGAGTCGGGCCATCCTCTGGCCGCCCTCGCCGGGCATACAGCTCCCGTGAATGGCGCCGCCTTCTCACCCGACGGAAGGCGGATTGTGACCGCCAGCGAGGACGCCACCGCACGCGTCTGGGATGGTGGCTCCGGTCGTCTGCTGGCCACCCTGAACGGTAGCAGCGGCGTTGTTTACAATGCCGCTTTCTCGCCCGATGGCAGCCGCATCGTCACCGCGGGCAATGACGGCGCGGCGCGCGTCTGGGATGCCGACATCGGCCATCCGCTGGCGGTTCTCTCCGGTCACACCGGCAGAGTCTTCGATGCGTCGTTTTCGCCCGACGGAACGCGCCTCGTCACCGCCGGCGAGGACGCTATAGGGCCGACTACGGCGCGCGTATGGGAGGTCGCCACAGGCCAGTTGCGGGCCACCCTGACCGGGCACTCTCTGATGATCTACGCGGCCTCCTTCTCGCCCGACGGAAGGCGCATTGTCACTGCCAGCGCCGACAAAACGGTGCGCGTCTGGGACGCCGAAAACGGCCGTCCGCTGGCGACTCTGACCGGGCATGGCGGCCGCGTGAACGATGCGGCTTTTGCCGCTGATGGAACGCGCATCGCCTCGGCCAGCGATGACGGCACGGCGCGCGTGTGGGACGGCGAGACCGGCCGTTTGCTTGCCACCCTGACCGGGCATAGTGACGTTGTAAACAGTGCTGCCTTCTCACCCGATGGAAAGCGCATCGTCACCGCCGGCGATGACAATACCGCGCGCCTGTGGGATGCCAATTCGGGGCGCCTGCTGGTGACTCTCGCCCATTCGGCCGCGGTGAACGATGCCAGCTTCTCGCCGGATGGAAAGCGCATCGTCACAGCCAGTTACGACCATACTTCGCGCTTGTGGGATGCCGAATCGGGGCGCCTGCTGACAACATTGACCGGGCACACGCTCTGGGTCTATCAGGCGGCCTTCTCGCCGGATGGGAAGCGCATTGTGACCTCCAGCGCCGACCGCACAGCGCGCGTGTGGGACGCCGAAACCGGCCACATGCTGGCAACTCTGACCGGGCATACAGCACGCGTAAACTATGCCGTCTTCTCGCCGGATGGAAAGCTCATCGTAACCGCCAGTCAGGACGATACGGCGCGCGTATGGGACGCCGAATCGGGCCTGTTGCTGGGCACCCTCACCGGTCATGCCGATCAGATCTACAAGGCGAAGTTTTCGCCCAACGGAAAGGTCATTGTCACGGCCAGCACCGACAAGACCGCCCGGCTCTACATTGGCGACCTCCGCGATCTTCTGGATTGGGCCAGGCGGCAGCTTCACGCCGGGGTTGGAGCAAATTGAGTGTCGCGATTCGGCGATAGTTGGATTCACGGCGACGCATAGGCCACTGCAAGTTGCAGATCCTGTTTAATTGGATTGCGATAAAGCAGCCTAAAAGCAAACGCCGATTCTTCGACTCCCCTTCGCTTCGTTCCCTATGAACAAGCGATTTTGGCGTCGCCTGCGTGCCCCATCCTTGCGACTTTCTTCTATCGCAAGGGTGGGAAAGCACGAACTCCAAACGTCTGTGGTTTCCCACCCATTTTGCAAAAAACGCGAAATGGATGGGGCACGGCGCATTTGTGAGACTGCCGGCCTGTTCATCTCTGGATGTAACTCGCCGCCGCGAGTCGGACTGCTCAGGATGACAGTGTTAAAGAAATGCAATCATTTCATGGCGGATCAAATAATCGATATAAATCAACATTAAATTAACATAACTGAAGTATACCCTTCAAGAATTGACCGGGCTTTTCGGATGCCTTCAGGGGCACAACCGATACAGTCCTAAAACTGTAATCGGCGACACACCACGAACCCAAGTCTCAGCGAACCGCTCTTGTCGACTCCAACGAGTCGTTCAAGCGGCGCCCAAGATCCCTCTGAAGTTCAGCTCACAGTGCCGAGGAATGCTGAAGCTGTTCAGCACTCCTCAGGCCCTGCTTGATTCAGAGTGCACTCCGGCGTCCGGCTATCAGGTTGAAGATCAGGACAACCACCGCCAATACCAGTAGAAGGTGAATCAGGCCGCCGGCAACATGGAAACTGAATCCCAGAAGCCAGAGAACCAGAAGAATTACGAACAGTGTCCAAAGCATAGTTGCTCCTTTGCTGCGTTGCGGGGCGCATGAGAACTGCAAGACTCTCAGGCGCCCGCAAGCGTTTGCTGTTGACTGTTAATTGGAAGCGATGGCCTTAGCCTTTGCGTCTCTGACTGCATCGAGGAACGCGCCTGCCGAGGCCGGCACCGCAATCTCGCCGCGCAGAATGCGGCGCGTGGTGATGTCATGGCCATAGATGGCCTCTGTGGAATCGTTGTCGCGTCGAATCGCAGCGCCGGTCAGGGTAAGTCCGGCGAAGGCGCCCCTGGCGCGCGAGTAAGTCAGGACTTCGGTTTCAAGCTTCCAATCGGTATCGGCGGAAGCATGGCGTCCAACCGGTCCGGCTGCCGCTGAGGCATCGCCGCCCAGCTGAAAATCGCTGCTGATCAAATGTTCCATGCCCCTGTCGTTCTGGATGATCATGACCAGATCCACGCCTTCGACGCCGATCTGCAATCCCCAGCTGCCGCCGGTAATGGCAAAGAACGCCGGAGCGCTCCAACCGTTTGCGGTCCGGCAGGTGGCGACGCCTCTGCCATTCTCCGCGCCAAAGACAAAGCCGCCTTTGAGCATATGCGGCACCACGGCAACGCACTTTGCGTGTTCCAGAACTTCCTCTGGAATGCCTTTATCCGGCGCAGCCATGATCTCGTGCAGTACCGCGCCCGCATGGTCCAACCGGTCAACCGTAGCTTCGCGATCGGATGCAGCCCAAGCCATGCTCGACATACCGAGTATGGCCACAAAAGTCATAAGTTTCTTCATGCATCTCACCTTTTCTACCCATGCGCAGCGTCACCTGCTTCACGCGCATCTGAGGCGCACAAGGTATCTCTCACACTAGAGGCAGGTGCTGCTGCTGTCTGAGCAAGAACGCTCAGCGGATCTCCAGCGCGCGATACCTGGCGAGTCCATATTCAAGAATAATCTTCAAAAGTGTGCAATAGAAGACAGATTCCCCCCCCCCCCGAGGTACCCAAATGATTCGTGTCGGTTCTAGCGACCTGCAACTGCGTATCCCAGTTTTTCCCCCTTCTCCTGCTCCCGGCCGCTAAGGTCCTGTTGATT
>Ga0182013_10003709_pt1 | contig 18861 bp, 12 predicted proteins | sample 612S2MmetaG_FD_120487 | JGI IMG/M metagenome (GOLD analysis project Ga0182013, IMG submission 120487) | Permafrost microbial communities from Stordalen Mire, Sweden - 612S2M metaG | ecosystem: Environmental > Terrestrial > Soil > Wetlands > Permafrost | place: Sweden: Stordalen | collected... | reverse complement strand
CATGAACATGGTCACTTGCACAACGGAATCCGATCCATTGGGATTGTACTTTAGCACCAATCCATCAAAGGCGCTTTGAAACACAATGACACCGTACACAAGAAAGGCAACATAACGTCTGCGCGGAACGTTGCGTTCGGCTTGCACCGGTAGGTTGCCAAGCGTGCGAATCTCGGCTGGTGTCAGCTCAAGGTACTCGCCCGTTTCGTTGTTGTCATTGAGCAACAGGTCGTTGTCCTCTTGCATTTGCAGCACGTCCAGGTGAAGGGCCAGCGTCACAAAGAAGAGGAAGCTAGCGCCAAACGCACCCATCCCGAGCCTGTCGTCAATCAAGCCTTGGGCAGTGACATTGCGCAGCACGTGGAACAATGCCAGCCCCAGCATGGATGCACAGTTGGCTACAAACCACAAGCTCATGCGCTCGGACATGCGTTCGTCGGGAGTGCGCTTTTCGCGTTTCCATACCCAGTAACCAAGTGTGCCCACCACCAGCGGAATGAGGGCGCAAAAGGGCAGCACCACGCGCTCCGCAAAGGTCAGTTCAGAGACAGTGGCCATTTTCCTCCTTCCCCTGCGCACACCCCGTCAACAAGATTTTTTTAGAGAGAATGAAAATGGTCAGCACTCTTCATTTTGTCATGCACGCTCCTCCTAGCATTGATAGTGAACGACTTTTTTGTCTGGCTGGCAGCATGTCGACTGCAGCAGCAGCTGCTGATGCCAAGCCTAGTTCGTATGCCAGGCACACGCGGTACATTGCATTTGGCCTGATCGTGGCCGTCATCATCTTTGGTGCGCTCGCCGTGGTGGGTGCTGTGTACGGCATATGGAACAGGGGCATCCACATTGGCCAAGACTCACTCACCAATGAGGTGGAATCGCGAGTTGTGGAAATCAACCTCGGCTCCGAGGGCGTAACAATCTGCAGCGGAGTCTTTATTCGCTCCACGGGCGAAATCCTCACCGCAGCCCATTGCTTCTACAGCACCACAGGGATATGCAATTTCGACGCGAGCATTCCTGGATACCCCATGACCTCGACAGAGGAGAGCTCGCAGCTCTTTGAGGTGGAAATCATGGGTGTCAATGGAACAGGCGAAAAGTGGACATTTCCCTTTGAGATTGTGGCGCAGTCACCCATCACCGACATTCTGATCATCAAACCACTTCCCTTGCTCCGAGCAGATGGCTCTGTGATCAGAGTTGTCAACCAAGAGTTCTTTGGCTGGGACGAGAGCCAGGAAGTGCAGCGCGGCGACAGCGTGCAGGGGCTCTCATTTGACCTGGCCTTCCTGAAAAAGTTTAGTCACAAGGGCCCCGTGGTTGCAAGCGGCAAGGATCGCGGAACCAGCTTTGCAGTCTCGGTCGAGCAAATGTTTGTGGGCGTGGACGTGCAGGGCGGCGCTTCTGGATCCGGCTTCTTCAACATCAATCGCGAACTTGTCATGGCCCCGTTGAGTTACCGCTGGACCGACCTGTACCCGCCTCCAGGGGGTGGCGGCTTTGATGGCACTGCAAGCACCAGTGCAAGCGGCACTTCCAGTCGCGTGTCACAGCCGCTTACAAACAGGATGTTGAGCACCGCTCCCAATGGGGCAAACAACATGTACCACATCCCCTCGCTTGGTATCATCCCCACGCAAGTTGTGAGCGCCCTCAATCTGTACACAGACTGGTTGGGCTCCACCTACTACCCGTATCTACAGAACAAGGGCATCCTCTTTGAGTTCTTTGCCACCCAGGGCTTTTTTGAATACCTTGTAACGCTCAACGAATGCTCTCCTGCCATCACCTGGAACATTAGCAGCCCTGCCATGCTCGGTGCACCCCTCGATGTTGCACTGAGCGGCACTCCTCCTGATCCCATGATTGATTTCCCTGGAGGCGGCACCTATGCGGGAGGCTTCAGCAACTACCCCGTCATTTTGGAAGCCATTGAACTTACGCCAGGACGCCATAACTGGCAGTGGCTAGGCGAGGACGCCGGCCTCCAAACGGTGACTGGTATTCTCATTGGGGGCGGCAAGTGGGTGGGCGACGTGGTGCGCGTCAAGATCCGAGCGGTGGACGCCCTTGACGCTTTGAACCCTGCGCGCAACTGGGAAGGCATTTACAGCGTCACGCTCAAAGCCATTGATCCTTTTTACGACTCGCTCGTCACAGACGTCTACGCCAACTACGTGTCCTACATCCGGGTCAACACCACAGTCACACCCTTTGAGTTGTACTTGGATCCTGCTGCGAGGCTGCCCATGCACATGCGAGGCTACCGAGATGTCAACGGGGTCCCTCGCAATACCGGACGAGCTTCCATGTTTACGCCCATTCCTGATGGTGTGGACATTTACGCGTTGCCCACCCTTGCACAGGCCTACACACAGCGCGCCTTGACGGGCAAACGCCAATGGACGGGCGGAGATGTACGAAAGATTCGTCGTGCCTCCTCGTCAAAAGGACAGAGGAGACAGCGCCGCAATGATTGGCTTGCTAATCGTGGAGCCGTCATGAAAAAGCACGCCAAGCCACAGCGTGCTGAAGATCGAGTGGCTGCTGCCAAGCGTCGGCTACGAGAGGCCAAGAAACACAGGCTTGATTAAACCCTTGTGAACGTTCTTGTTTAATTCGCGAGTTTCCAGTTCAAGTTGGGAACAAAATCCTCTTCCTTGAGCTTGACACCCACCGTTTGGTGGTGCGCGCGCTTGATGGCGGCTGCAAATTGCTCAACACGACGCAATTCACCCGCACTTGCGCGTCCAGTGTCCAGTGAACTCAGTATGTTGACAACACAACCCTTGCATTCATCGCACAATGCGTAAGACGTGTACTCGCGCCAATGCTCGGGCAGAGCCATGTACTCCCTCAGCAAGGTGGCTCCCTTGGCATCTTGTTCGTACATCTGACTCAATCGAGCCGTCTCGGCCTGGTACACGGGACCATTGGGGCCTCTCTCCCAGGTGTTGCACAGCTGCACCCTGTCCGGGCAAATGGGTCCGCGGGCCACGTCGCATTCGATTTCGTACTCGACGACGCGCCACCCTTCTTGCACGGTGCAATCTCGTTCCTTGATGGGTTCAGCAGCCATGGTACTGAAAATGAATAGGGCCCAAACAATCATCATTGCAACCTCGGTTTGTCTTTGTTGACACTTTGACAATGCCCTATTTTTTTTATTTGGGAAGCAAATCCATTGCCCCAAACTTTGGTAGGATCAGATTGCACTCCAAGTTGACCGTGAAGCATCTATCAGCAGGCAAGGCGAGTGGGGGCAATCCCAGTTCCTCCCGAGTGAGCCTCACAAACTCAGAGTGCAATCCAACGGGACTGTACACTTTGCCGGGTTCCGGGGATACAATGCTGAGGAACAACAGCACAATCTTGGGGTTTGTTGCCGTTGTTTCCAACTGCGCTTGAACGGAATGAGCTGTCATGAGGTCGGCTGCCGGCACTTTGTTGATATCAAGCGCTTGCATGGGAGACAGCGTAACACTGTCCAAGCGATGGTTACGCAGGATCAGCAAGATCACATGGCGCAAGAATGCGTTTGCCCTGGCAAATGCTGTTCTTTTGGCTTCCCTGTCGCGGCCCTCGTTCATCCCTCCTCTTTGTCGAGTCTCACAATGAGTCAAGAGAGACAATACAATTTTTTTAAGGCGGCACGCTTTTGCAACTTGGTTTGATATTTAAGCATGCACACTACCCCTCTTTACATCTTGAAGGCCCCCTTTGCTAGGCTTTCTTTTCTTGAAAATGGAGGGAGGCGGACGATTCAAGACTTCGGGCAGCGGAGGGTACCAAGTCAATGGCGGCAGCGGAGGGAAAGCTGCTCCCATTGGTTTGGAAGCTACCGCAGCCAACGTGACCAACAATCGGCGCTGGCTTTGGGGTCTCTTCATCTTTGCCCTGCTTGCATGTGGAGTTGGAGTGGCAGCCCTTGTCATTAGCATCCAAGACTACCAGCTGCAAGTGGACGAGGACTCAACGAAGAACAACATTTTGTCCAAGAACGTGGAGATCTTCCTGCAGAACGGTCCCGTCAATGGGGTGGGAGGCAGCGGCATTGTGTGCAGCGGTGTCTTTATCGGGTCCAGCGGCCAGATCTTGACAGCAGCCCATTGCCTGTACACTCAGAACCCTACAGCATGCAATTTCGTGCCCACCCCTACGCCACACTACCCCAGCACCATTGTCAGCCTGAGCGTTGAGGTGATGAATGTCAATGGCACTGGGGCCAAGTACACGTTTCCTGGCCAAGTGGTTGCCTGGTCGGGCATCACCGACATTGCCATTATTCAGCTGCTGCCCCTGACACGCAGCGATGGCTCCGTCATCACCGCAAACAACCAGGCTTACTTCACATTTGCCTCGCAAAGCATTGAGCGCGGCCAGATCCTCGATGGCTTTGGCTTTGACATGGCCTTTTACAAGAAGTCCTTCCACTCGGGACCCATCAAGCATCCTCGCATGGAGATTGGCACGCAAATCTTTGCAGCCACCGAACAGGTCTTTGTGGACACGGTGGTGGCACGTGGCGGCTCAGGGTCTGGTTTTGTCGATCAGCACGGCAACCTTGTCATTGCGCCCATTAGCTTTAGCTGGACCAGTGGTCAGCAAGGCAAGGTGGCCAACACCACGGTGCAGTTGGGAGTGCCCATGGGAAGCTCAGGTACCTCGTACCGCGTTGCGCAACCCATGGTCAACCGCATGCTCAACCCCGCCACCCCTGCCAATGGAGTCAACGGACAGTACCTTGTCCCCACGCTGGGTATCATTGCGCTGGGACCCGTGGACGCCGTGACGCTGTGGACAGACTACAGCGCCGCCCTGTACCCGCTCACCGAGAACAAGGGTATCATCTTCAAGTTCTTGGCCACCAGCAACTACTTCAACACCACGGGTGGCTGCGGACAGAACTATGTGCCCACCCCGCCCAGCTTGCTCAACGCACCGCTTGACGACATTATCACGGGTACCCCTCCTGAGGCGTTTCCTGCCATTCCAGCAGGAGGCGATGCCAACACCGTGGTCGCCCTGATTGCCATTGAGAAGTCGCTCAACTCCAACCACTGGCAAGTGGTGGGCAGTGATGCTGGTCTCCACACCATTAGCGGTGCCATCCTGAGCAACAACTACTGGGTGGGTGATGTGATGCGCGTGCAGATCCGATCCTTTGACGTGACTGCGCTCAACGACCCCACCAAGAACTGGGAGGGTATCTACAGTGTCACGCTGCAGCCAGTGGATCCCTTTTACGACACGGCCTATGGCATTCCCTTTGCCACCTATGCCAACCTGGTGCTGGTTGACGAGAACCCCTTCACTGGGCAGCGCTCCTTTTACCTGCCTCCCAATGTGCCCCAGCCCCAAACGCTGCGTGGTCACATTACGGGCAATCACGATGGTCGCCGCGGTGTGCAAGAACCACACATGGAGGCCAGCGGCATCGGACACCCTCCGGCTGATGTGGATTGGACTCGTTTGCCCACCATTGCCGAGTACTACATGGAGAAGCAGTTTGAGGCACATCCGGCCATGCGTCGCACCCACCAGGAGAGCATGGCTCGTCGCGCGCGCTACGTTACCTCCACTCCTTCGCTGCACCGCCAGCAAAACGCAGTGGCACAACAACACCACTACATTCACAAGACACCTGCCCGCATGTCCTCGCCGCGTTCCAACGATCGCAGGGGTCGTCGTCATTGATCCCCCATCCACATCATCATATCCTCACGTTGCAAAGGGAGTGAATCTATTTTTTTTTTTTTTTCTTTCCTCTCCTTTTGCTGAGGAGATCCTACTTTTTTTACAAGTCGGAAAGAATAAAAAAACTCATCAACAAATTGCATTGTCTTGCCCAATGCGTCTTCGTTTCTTGGGATCTGGCACGACAGCCACCAAGTGACCCTCAAGGCAGTCATCGCAGTGAGGCCATTTGAAATTAAAACTAATATCCATCTCAGGTTGTCCAAAATGATGGACCTTGCGCACACGCTGACAGGGACCACTGCAGCGCATGGTGTCTTCCAGAGGCCTCACAAACTGGCAAAGCGCATTGGCTTCGCTCATCTCATCCGTGCTAAGCACTCCCAGCCTGGCCAGCTTGCGTCCCAGCCCAACAAGCGTCCAGTAATGCACAATGTTGCATAGATCCGAGGCACCGGTAAAGTAGTGGGACAGCTGCGACAAGCGAACAAGTCCTGCCCCGCACTCTGCAAATTCGGATCGCAAGCGACGCCCGTGCTCCTTGGGGGTCTCGCGAATAAACTCTGTGTCAATCTCGTCCTGTTCCTCTTCTTCGTCTTCGGATGATTGGCCTTGGTTTGCTGTCGGCGCAGGTAGCTCAGAGCGCCAGGGTTGCAATCGCATGGTCATATTGTAGTGGGGTCCATAGGGAAGCGTGAGCTCCGTGTCAGATTCAATGTCCTCCACTGCAAAATAGGCGACCGTCATGAGGTTGCGTGTCCCTGCGCTCACCCATGTCTCTTCGGCTCTGAGGTTGGCGCGAGGTGCAATACCCGTGGGGTCGTTCACATAGCGCAGAGCATTGCCTTCGTATTGGGCATCCACGCAGTAGGGCATAGTATCGAGCCCAAAGGTGCAAGGGGTTGTGTCGGCCAGCTCCGTCAAGCGGTAGACTCCAGCGTACAGCCCAAGTTGCTCGTCCTTGGCGATGCGCATACCTCGTTTCACGTAGACACCACGGCCGGGCCATGCTGGGTGTCCAGCGGGGACGCGACGAACCTCGAGCGCATCGTGCAAAGGAGGCAAAGCGACGCCGACCACGCGGTCACCGCGCTGAAAGTACAGATTGTTGTCGCATAGCACGTCGTCGTTGTCGTCCTTGTTGTTGCTCATGCCCCTCTATGTTTCACACACCACTGACTAGAGGGGGGAAAAGGGTTTCACAGAGAAAAAAAAATCAGTCGCCCCCGTGACAGAGGGGGAAAACTCAAATGCGAGCTTGAATTTCGTATGAAGAGGCAAAGGGGTTCCATGAGCGACACAGACGCACCTCTGCCAGAGGTCGTACATTGTGAATCCTGCAATGGGGAGGTGTCGGTTCCCACGCTGGTTCGCGACGACTGCGATCACGACATTTGCCGCGCGTGTACTGTTCGGTTTTCCGGGATTTCGTGTCCACTGTGCACACCCCCCACCTGCTCTTTTTGCGGGGTTGTCACGGATATCGAGTCGCTCATCAGACAGGAGCCTTGTGGCCACGAGGTGTGCATCGAGTGCCACGCGCCAGCGGACCACGGACAATGTCCCGCATGCACCCTGCTAATCAGGGACGGCATGCGGGCGACCTGTTGTATGTGTTCTCAGACCAAGGATGTCGAGGTTATTGTGGAGCACACTGGATGCGGACACAAGGTGTGTTATGCTTGCCACGAACCCGTTGGTTTGGATGGCAACTGTCCGCAATGTGCACACGAGCGCATTGATCGCGTGGTTGACACGAGCAACTTACATTGCCAAAAATGCCAAGGAAACGACTTTCTTACCAGGCGGCCCTGTGGACATGTCTATTGTGTGCATTGCGTCCCCCAGCGAGGCCAGTGTACACTTTGCGCGGAGGCACACAACAACATGAGCGACGACAACGACGAGGAGAGCAGCAGCAGCCAAGCGTATGCGTGTAGACAATGCGAGGAGGAAGATTATCCTTTGCATTACCTGGCATGCGGCCACGGATTATGTCCAGATTGTCTTGTAGCTGCACGGAGACGCGGTCATTGTATGGTTTGCCTCGCGGAAGGCTGGGATCCGATGGCCGTGGCGGAAGAAGCGCGGCGCACCGGTGTGATACCTCGCATGACAGATATTCTGGAGGCCCGTGGGCTTGCACACAGCGTGCATCCTCGATGTGATGCATGTGGCGCCAGTGGCCAACCGCTTCATATTCTTCATTGTGGTCATCGCTGTTGTACGGCATGCGTGGGCACCAATGCGAGTCGTGGTTGCGCCGTGTGCACGCGTCCGCCGTCGTCGGATACGCTGATTGTCGACGACGAGTTTTGCTTCAGTTGCCACGATCCGCTAAACGATCAAAACCCCGCGATGCAGGTGTTGCCTTGCGCACACAAGTTCTGCACGCTGTGCATCAACGCCACGATCCACAACGCTCCACCTCCTCCCACGTGTCCGCAGTGCAGCAATCATGTGCATGGCTGGTATTGCTTGGACACTGACACTGGAGGCATGTTTGCCGGTGGGGCAGCTGTATTGCGGAGGAATCCATCTCCGTGGGGACCCGGTGTGATACCCCGCATGACAGATATTCTGGAGGCCCGCGCGGTTGCACACGGATTTACGTCGCTCAGCGGCGTACATGATCCCAATCCAGAACGCGGACCATGCTTTGTGTGCAAGCAAGGAACGATGTTTGTGTATCGACACAATCTGTGCGGTCATATGTCATGCAGAGAGTGCACTTCCCCTCGTGCTGCATTGTGTACTGCCTGTCAACCAGCGCAGCAGCAGACTGGACACCCAATGCTTCAGGGCTTGCATTCGTTACAGTCAACTCAAGCATTGCGCGATGCTGTTGAGGACCTGGCCGGAGTCGAATTGCCTCCTGCAACTGAAGACGCGTGTTTCATTTGCAAGCGAACGGATCAGAATCTCAGCAATCACCGTTGTGGTCACTACTCGTGTTCTGCGTGTTCGGGAACGCTCCGACCCGATGACCCTTGTGCGACATGCCGAGCGTCAGCACCCGCCCAAGACCACAGTTGCCAGAGTTGTCATTGCCAACTGGATGCTGCACCTGCCACGCACATGGCCATGGTCCCATGCGGTCATTTGCAGTGCACTCGTTGCGCACGCGCAATGCTGACAGCCGCACGACTGGCACACGAGGAAGCCAAGTGTCCCTTGTGCCGCGAGGCTGTTACCGCAGCCAGAGTGTTCCAGTGGACTCACCCGGAGATTCCCGTTCTAGTGGTGAATTCCGCCGAGAATATGCTCATTCCACAATCACCCTATCTGTCGCGAGTGCTCGGCTCGGATCCCGTAACGGTTACGCGTCCACCCCCTCTCGTAACGGCTATTCTTGGTCGCGCAGTGGCTTCACCTGGGACAACAACAACTGTGCGAGTTGCAGCAGTCGAGGCTGAATCCGATTCATCGTTATCGGAACCTGCATCCGCGCCAGCGAGCTCCAGTTCTGCAGATTCCAGACGCGAACAGCCCGCCACTGGTCTGACACTTGAAGAACTCAAGCTTGCTTCGCTTCCAGAGGGTAACCCAGACTGGATTTGCGCCGTGTGCTCTGCGCCCTACGACAATGGCAAACACGTGCCCGTACGCGTCACCGACTGCTTCAAGGAGCCGCCCTCGGACTATTACATGCCCACCAAGCGCGAGATCAAGGAAGATAAGCGCACACGTGGCTCAGAGGACCCATGCGAGCACAAGACCGTCTTGTGTCAACCATGCGCAAAGAAGCTGGACGAGGACTACCAGCACAACGCGTGTCCCATTTGCAAAAAGTGGATCAAGACCACTGCACCCGACTTGGAGCTGCTCACTGAAATTATCAGCCGTCATGGCGGAGAATACGTGGCTCTCGTTCGACAGCTCAACGATGTGGGCGACCTGTTGGGATCCTTTGACAAGAAGATTGCCAGCGCCGAAAAGGAAAGGGATAAGGCGCTGGCTCGGATTGGGGATGTGGAAGTGCAGTCCTCCCGGGTTAACGAGGTCACGCGCGCTCTGGCCAAGGCACAGGCAGACGTTCGCAGCTTGCAAAACACTTTGGAACAAGCACAGCGCAATGTAGAGTTGCTCAAACAATTTCGCGAGGACAAGCTCAAGGCGGAGCGCATCCTTTCTGAGCGCGACAAGATTTGCGGCCAGCTCTTCGAGGAACTCATCGACACGCGCATCCGTTTGGTGACTTCGGGGGTGCTGGCTCCCGATCAGCTGGATATCGAACTTGCGGCAACTCCAGGATCTGTGCGTTTTGCTGGAGGCGAAGATGCTCGCGTCTACACCATTACACTGGGCAATCGCCAGCGTCTTCAGTATGCAGCACCCAACGCCAACTTTGAGAATCGCGACGAAGAGAACAGACTGCGTGTTGTTCGCGCTTTCAACGCATCTGCAAATGGCAATGCCGTGGCTCTGCCTACGCTCAAGGAGATGCAATCCAGTCACTGGACAGCGGCAACGAGCGGAGGTTCTTCTGTGATCATGGTCAAGGTTAACACCTGGCTGCACTGCTGGCTGCGCCGCAACATGGCCGCTGAATCCCTTTTTGACAGCCCCGCATTCAGTACGGATTCCGTCGACATGGAGGCGCGCTATGTCCCTGTGAACCAGACCATGATGGCCCGAGCGCAGGAGGCCTACGAGGAATTCAGGAACAAGCCGCCGCCGTCTGCCGCAGTGGCCAAATCAATTGCGCCCGTTTACATCAAGGAGATTCCTCGCGCAACCTGCTGCGTGTCCTGTTTCAAGCAGCACGTAGTTTTGCTATGCAAGACCTGTGGTTATCACTGGTGCAACGGCACCAATGGGGTGTGTATGCATGCATGCGACAAGATGGAAGGGCACGGTGGCTGCGGCGAGGACCCCAAGCTTACAGACTACGTGGAATGGGCCCGCCGCCTCTTTGTCGCCATGTACCTGGTGATGCACCGCGAAAAGGCCACTGTGTGGGGGTTCGTGGACAAGCTGAAAAAGGCTGGCCAGATTCCAGCCGACTGCAACGCCGAGTCCTTTACTACACTGGCCGAGGTAGCCACCCAGCTCAGCGGTCTTCTTGCGGTGCCCACAACCGAACTTCCTGCGGCTTGCCATCGATTGCTCACGGACGTGTTAGCTACAATGTTGCAAGTCGATACCGAGCTTGGTTTGGCTGCACTGCAAACACGGAGCGTTGGCAAATGCAACATGCTTGCCAAGGCCCTCCTATCCAAGTTGCGCACCATCGAATCATTTCCCAGTGACGTTTGCGATGTTGCTCGCGACAACCACTGGCGCATTCGGAAGCTTCTTGACCAGAAGCCCGATCTCCCCGTCATTGTGGAAGCGTTGAAGCATTTGCGCGACTATCCGCAGTGCTGCAACGAACCGATCCCTGTACAACGGATAGCGGAGTGGGCCAATGACTTGCTTGGGAAGCTTGATGCTCCCTTGCCCGATTCGAGCCACGTGAGCGCCGACGACTTTGATCCTCCGCGCTGCATCTACTGCACAATGACGGTGAATGGCGGTATCCCTTGCCACATGTGCAATTACCAGTGGTGCGGAGCGTGTCCGCATTGGTGCCCGCATGCCGCCAACGTGCCAAAGAGCAGACGCGGACAGTACGGAGAATTGATTTCCCCACAAGATACGACGCAACCGCTGTGGTCGTGGATTCGTCGTCTCTGGACTGCCACTGGCGACACAGAATCGCCTTCTGACGGCGACGAGGAGAATGGTCCCGACGAGTGTCGCGCTGCCTTTTGGGAACATGCGAAGACTACCCACCGCCTGCGACACTCTGTAATACCACGTACTGTTGATCAGATTTGCATGCTTGTGAAAATGAGCGCCATGGCCCTGATGAGCAATGCGGATATCTTGCGGCCTTTTTGCTACTCGCTTGTCGACAAGTGGTTGACTCGCCAACGACGCGCACCCACATTGAGAACACCGCCAGCACGCGCAAGTGATAATGACATGCGACCCTTTGCGCTGACTGGCACGGAGCGGAACTTTCCGCTTGCTGCCAGCATTACTACTGGCAACATAGAGTTTGTGTATCGAGCACCAGCGAAATCTAGTGGCGGTAGCAATGTCATCACCCCAGCACGACTGGCGACTCGGACCTACCGTGTTGAGACGAGCGGACCCATTGATTTGCTGTCTCGAACCGTTGCAGTTGGAGATGCAATGGCTGGGCGTAGTCTACGTACAGGTCGGCCATCCCTTCCAATTGAAGCCGTTTTTGATGTTCCCCCCACGGACGATGAAGAGGCAGAGTAAAAAAAAATTCCGATCTCGACACTTTTTGAGCCTAACAAGGGGTTAAAGGGACAAAATCGATATGAACGAGACGGCATCGTGGGATCCCCCGCAAAGCTCTTCCGCCTTTGTGGGCGTGGTTCCCTATGCCTCGCAGAAGCCCCTGGTTGCCACTCCACCCTACGTGACCCCGCAAGCTGAAGGAGCGGTCCTTGGGCGTGGCCTTGAGGATGCCGACGGCGTCAAGGTGCACACGTGGCGCAAGGGAGACGACGAGGTTGTTGCTGCGTCCCGCGAACGCAATGCTATTGCTCGGCTTGAACACTACGGAAACTTCAGTTACCATGGAAAGTCTGTGGTGCGTAGGCCACCGCCCAACGTTGGTTTAGAAGGCACGGCTTCTGGTGCGTCACTCGTGCTTGATGGCACAGCTGTGTCTGTGGACGAGTATGCTGCCTATGCGAATCGACGGGCGGAGCACGAGAAATTCACCACTGAGGCCCAGCGCGCGGCACGCCAGGAACGTGAGCGATATTTCAAGCAGCAAGAGGAGACACGAAACAAGTACAGGCACGGGGCAGACGATGAGTCGGGGAAGAAAGAATAAAAGAAGTCAGTCACAGGGGGATTGGTCATTTCTCAGCTTTTTGTCGCGACAGAGAGGGGGTTGAACATGACTGACAATGGGTATTCCTCAGAGGAAGACAGCGACTCGCCTCCCAGGTTGATTGAGATTGTGCGGCCCGAGAACGACCCCACAAATCCAGCCTTTGTGGGCTGGAAGCTGCCCATGCGTATCACCGAGTACGCGGACGGCTCTCAAGATGTGGAGTACCACCGCCTGGACCCGCGCCCCAACGTGGTGGCTTCTGAGACGCGTTCCATGTACTGGCTCGAGCCGCGCGTTAGCGGTGGTGTTCTGCCCTGGCTTGACCTACCCGATGAACATGCAGCAGCAGGAGGCGACACACAGGCTTGTCCGGCGCCAGTCCCAATTCACATGCCCAACATCTTCCACGGAGTTGCCACTCAAGGCATGTCTTTCATTGCAAAGACGGTGACTGAGGCGCGTGTGTGCGAGTCATTCGAATCAGCACACACCAGCTTCCATACCACTCGTCGAGGCATAGAGGTCAATTGGGATGAGTGGGAGGCCAAGCTTCAAGCGGACAAGGCGCGTGGATTCGATTCCGACACGGACAGAGTCACGACCACGGACGGCTTGAATTCCCGCTTGGACAGACTCAAGAATACTTCCCCCGAGATGATCCCTGCCAACGTCTGTGATCTTGTGCACCAAGCAGCCGCAGATGTCAGGCCCTTGGCAGAGGAGGAAAAGGCGGTGGCCGCTCGCATCGACGCTGATTGGCAGGCCCGTCGCCAAAACTACTCTCGGTTTTGGGCCACGCAAATTGACGCTGCTCAAGACGAGGAGGAATCCGAATCGGATGAACTGCCGTCATTGGAGGATGATGTTGTGGTGGCGGTTGCTACGGTCCACGGCGGAACCGACGACGACGACGACGACTCATGGCTTACAGCGGACAACATCCCTCGTGCGGGTGTGCGATTTGCACCTGCGCCCAAACCGCGAGCCGTTCTTATCATGCGTGAGGACTCGGCCAAGAACAAAGATTGCCTAAGCAGTAGCAGCAGCGATGCCGACGACGACGACATGAGCCTGCCGTGCGAAAAGTGCAACATTGTGTCGCTTCCCATTGTCAGCTACGAGGCGTGTGGACACAATGTGTGTGTTCCGTGCGATGGGACGACATCGTCAAAGTGTCCCGTGTGCCGACCGCTTCCCCCTTTGCTGTGCATCAGCGATCCGTCGTCAGCGCTGGAACGGGATCCACTATGTGTTGTATGCAAGATGCAGGTCCACCGTGACAATCGCATTTGCCACGAAGACGCTTGTGGCCATTGGGCATGCCTTAAATGTCACGAGGGATGCCTTGAGTTTTGTCCGCTTTGCATGGCCAACGTCGAGAAAGACAATGGTGTTATTATCAACGACGAAACTCTCGATCCCATGCCAGATTTTCACCACCCTTTGATTTTGTTGCCTACGAAACCATTGTTGCAAACATGCAGACATCAGTGGAACATGTAAGATTAAAACCGTCCATCTTGGCCACTGGGAACGATGATACGTCGATGTGTATGCTGCATTGGTAGCACGGGATGCTGTAGTAGGGGTCGTTCCTTGGTGAGATCCTCGCGCGCCACTTCAAGTTCGCGTTTCTTGCGCTCAGCGTATTCCTCGTCAAAGCGGTGCAGAGTTGCACGCCAGCGCCAGTACAAAATTTGAAACCACACAAAGGCCATGACGCTAATGGAAACTGCAGTAATGGCCAACGATGCCTCGTACAAGAAAAAGGTGGGGTACGCTGTGCGACTCAAATGAATGTAGCGCTCCACCACTGCATACGTGTCCTTGGCCACCACTGCACCCAACGGGAGAGTGTACCAAATTGTGATGAGTTCGTCGCCTCCGCAAGCAGCCAGCAAAAACATGCTGCCTGACATGAGAAAGTGCAAGGCCATTCCAATGTGAGCAGCCGAGTACTCTGCCACTGCATCGTATGCTGCCAGCGGAAGACCGCTAATCAGCACTGGGGGCAAGGGACTGACTGTGGTTGCTTCAATGAGACCAGTAATAAACCATGCAATGGTCCATGCACTGTCGCAGACCAGGAGGAACCATCCCCAGTAGCGTAGGAAGCGGTCCCAATCCATCGTTTAAACGGTGAAGCAGGAGTTGGGAGTGGTTGTGGGGGGGTTTTTTGTTGTCCTACAAAAAGGATGGACTACCCATTAACAATACAGTTGCCACTCAGAAACCATGCAAGCAAAGAAAAAGACAGCGCGCCACAATAGTTATGGAGCTTTGCTGGGCCGCGGACTGTCGAACCCAGTTGAACACCAACAACGGGCCTACTTACCGCTGCAAGTCGTGTGCCACGGCCACATACTGCAGTCGGGATTGCGCCACTTCGGATTGGAAGGAGGGCCTGCATCGCACCGAATGCCAGTTGCTCGGTGCACCTGTCGACTATGACACGCAAGAAATCGCCACGCAACTGGATGCTGCCCTGCTAGAGGCAGCCGCAGATCCATACCACGAGGACGAGTTTGTCGCACTGGGCAACGCAATTGCAGATCAACTGTGCGTTACTGGCACAGTCGCTGACCATGTGCATGAGAGCGCACTAGAGTGGCTGGACGAGCATGATGGCGATGCACTGGAAACACCAGCTGATATGCATGCGCACCTGGAAGGCATGCTTGAGGAGATGGAAGATCAAGGCGTTGCGGATGAAGACCTGTTCAAGGAAGTGCAAGCGTTGTACCAAGCCATTGGGGTCTGCCTTGAACGCGGCATTGGCGACAGCGAGGATGCAGCTTTGATTGGCATGCACATGGACAGGGCCTTTGAACTTATTGGTCCAAGTTCGCAGCAGCAACGAGGCAAGAGCCGCGGAGATCGATCACGACAGCAACGCCAGCGACAAAAGGCGCGTCCATCTGCTGCTCCTAGCAAACCAAGACAACAACAGCAGCAGCAGAAACAGCGCCCGACACGTGCGGTTCCTCAGCGTCCGCAGGAACCGCGGAAGCAGCAGCAGCAGCCAAAGAAAGACTCCCAAAGGCAGACTGAGCAGAACAGACAGCGTGTGCTTCAACAAGAGCAGGAACGCAAGAATCGCCAGGCAGCCGGGAACAAGCAGCGCGAGGCTCAGCGGCAACAGGAAAGGCGCACAGGCAACTATGGTGCACCGCAAACTACCACCATGACTACAAGGAACCGCGACGAACCGCGAAAGCAGGAGCAGCCTCAGCAGCGTCAGCAGAAGCAACAACCGTCTGCACAGGAGCAACAACAGCGTGCGGCTGCCAATCGAGCAAGACAGGAGCGACAGGCTCAATTGAACAAGGAGCGCGAAGCCAAGCGCCAGGAGACGCTGCGTGCCCAACGTGAACATGCTGCGGCTTTGGATCGCCATACAAGGACAACGCAAGAACATGGAGCAACTGTGGGCAAGGCCAATGAGGATGCCAACAGGCGTGCAGCTGAAGAACAAGCGCGCAGGAGGCAAAAAGAAGAGCAACGTAAGCAGCCGCCCAGCAACAATGCTGGAAGACAGCAAGGAAACGAGCAGCAACGTCAACAGCCCAACAACAACGCTGGAAGACAGCAAGGAAACCAGCAGCAACGGCAGCAGCAGCAAGAACAAAGGCAGAAGCAGAAACAGGAGCAAGAACAAAGGCAGAAACAAGAACAGGAGCAAGCAGTCGCCAAGGCCAAGCAAAAGGGACAGCAACGAGAAGCGGCACTCAAGGAACAGCACGCCAAGGAGCTGGCAGCCGAAAGGGAACGCCATGAGGAAACCAAGCGTCAACATGCACAGCAACTGGCCGAAGTGCAGAAACGACACGAGGCTGAGAAGACTCAACCTGCACCTCCGGCTGGTTCCAGCAAGGGCGAGACCAAGGAGCAACTTCGTCAGCGTCACGCAGCCGAGCTGGAGAAGGAGCGACAACGCAGCCAAGCAGCAGAAGCCCAGCACCAAGCTCGTTTACAGGCTGCCACCCAACGACATCAAGAACAGTTGCGTCAGGAACAGGCTCGCTCGGCAGCAGCATTGCAACAAGCACGTCAGAGTGTTCCTCAGCAGCCACGTGGCGGTGGAGGTGGCTACCAGGGACCCTTTGGCGGAAATCGCGGTGGCGGTGGCTACGGGAATCAAGGCGGAGGTGGCTACGGAGGCAATCAAGGGGGTGGCTACGGAGGAAATCAAGGAGGCGGGGGTTACGGTGGTGGCGGAGGAAACCAGGGTGGCTATGGAGGTGGAAACCAGGGTAGCGGTGGATACGGAGGCAACCAAGGCGGTTATGGTGGAGGTGGCGGCAATCCTGCTCCAGCACCAGTGCCCATTGTCTTTGTTCCGCCTCAACCCACTCCAGTGCCAGCTCCAGCTCCAGCTCCAACACCAGTGCCAGACCCCAACGTTGACAAGGCCAACCGCACCACTGCAGAGGTGACGCGTCAGCTCAAAGATGCTCGAGAGGCTTATGCGGCTGCTCTGGTTGCTTGGGATGCATTGCTAGCGCAGCACGATCCTGCAGCAACAGACAAGGAGTTGAGTGCTCAGCGCCAGGTGGTAGCCACTGCCAAGACCCAAGTGGAGATCCTCGAGAAGGTGGTGTCTCGGAGTGCCAACCCGGATCAGTAAAAAAGAATTCCCCTGTTCTACTGCGAGAATTTCTTTCGTCCAATTTTTTTTTGGCCACCCGTTGAATGTCATCTCCAACACAAGCAAAGGGGCTCCTTTTGCAATGCGCAAGGCCAATCGCAGGACGAGTGCACAAACTAGCGGCGCCAGTGCACCCCGCACGCGTTTGTCTCCCAATGGAAAGGGATTGGAAGCACTGAGCCTATCTGCACTTGCCGCCTCGCTCCTGGACCTTGTGCTGCATAGCCCGGGCGGCGTCTTCACGCTGGACACTGCCGTGAAGGTGCTCAAGGTGCCACGTAGACGTCTCTACGACGTGCTCAATGTGTGGGAGGGCCTGTGCATTGTGGAGCGCTTGGACCGCAAGTCTGGTTGGCTCTGGGTCGGTCGCGCAGGCTTTGAGGGCTTGTGCCAGCGTGTGTTACGCGCTAATCCCCTGGTGCCCATTGACTTTCTCTTCACCGAATCGTCGCTGGCCTACGACAGTGCCATGCGTCGCAGTGCAGTGGCCGTGACCTATTTTATGATTCATCCACAGCGAGCACCCGTTCCCTCCACGTGGTCGCGACGCCAGTTTTTGGAAATCTTTCTAGAGGCTGCAGAACACGCTCGCATCACAGAGCCACGCCGCCGTGTCTACGATGTGCTTAACCTGCTGGAGGCCCTGTGCATTGTCAGCCCGACCACCCCCGGCAACACTACTGTTTCGCATACTCGTTTTGCATGGACGCCCTTGAGGATGAACCCCGGCATGCCTCTGACCCTGTATCACGTGTTTATCGAATCTGGATTTGTTGAGGGTCCCGACCTGTGCATCCAGGATGCTGAGGATGCCGAGGGAATGGATGTCAAGCCCATTGCCATTGACTGGGAGGTACCAGATGTCAAGCAAGGCTCCATCATGATGCTCATGGCCGACTGGAACGAAGACACTTGCTCATCACTGTCTGCTTCCTTTGGCGCAATGGCAGATCCAGTGCCTTTTGTGATGTAAACAATAAGTTTTTCGTTTTTTTTTACTCGGTGGAATGGCAGACCATGGGCAATTCGTAGTTTACTTGGTGGGAGTGGCAGACCCCCGTGCAATTCGTGGGTTACTTGGCGGGATTGCAGAACTGCTGATGATCACCCGCATCCCAGTCCTCAACCAAGCACTTCACATCACAATAGGCAGTCTTGCATGTGGCACAGTTTCCACGTGCATTGGGTGCACCACATCGCGAGCAATTGGGAAGATCTGCTGCATCTGCAAGAGGAGCGCCAATCTTGGGCAATTCTGTGCGAGGTGAAAGCGCCAGTGCCTTGGTGCTACTCTCGACAGCCCTTGGAACCAACCCGAGTGCCACTCCGATGAGAGCACGTAAGCGAGCATCAATGTTCTCGCTGCCTGGCGTCTTGCCCCCAGCGGTGCGTTCTCGTTCATCGCGCTCGGGTGTGCGATCCTGGCGTCCCTTGGAACGCTGTCGAGCAGCCTCGACCTCACGATCAAAGTCAAGTCCTCCAGGCTCTGGCAACTCACTCAGATCATCTTCATCGTTGGCGTCATCGTCAAAAGGGTTGGGCACAAACGTGCGTTCCTCTGCTTCAAAGGCGTCAAAGGCACGCTTCCCTTCTTCGTCGGCGTCATTTTCAAAAGAAAAGACTGGCAGAGGCAGACTCTCTGGTGCTT
>Ga0182013_10003703_pt1 | contig 18884 bp, 19 predicted proteins | sample 612S2MmetaG_FD_120487 | JGI IMG/M metagenome (GOLD analysis project Ga0182013, IMG submission 120487) | Permafrost microbial communities from Stordalen Mire, Sweden - 612S2M metaG | ecosystem: Environmental > Terrestrial > Soil > Wetlands > Permafrost | place: Sweden: Stordalen | collected... | reverse complement strand
TGAAAATACGAATCTGCCCTCACGAAGGCTGTTCTCTGTGCTGGTCGCGGGAAAAATCTTTGGCGTCATTTATACTAAGCTGACATTTCCCATATGGTTTAATGCCCACGAACGGCGTGGGTTGTTTTCGTGATTTTCTGCTTTCTTCATAAGTTTGCAAATCATTTTTCCAGTCCGCTCTCAGTTTTTGTCCGGCGTGGGAGGTGTTTTGACGCCATTGTTGGCTCCAATGCCATTTTTCTTCTGGAGGTGAAGACACCTCTTCCGTTGTTGCCGTGGTTTTCATGTGATTCCTTCCACTTTTCCTCATCCGGTTGTCCGTCCAGTGCTGATGAACAGTCCGGCGGCAGGTGAATGGACGCCGGAAATGCGCGTTGCCCAGCAGGAAGCCAGTGATTTCGTACAGGAATTTGGCCCAGGCTTGCAAGAGAGCGGCGTATGCTTGCAGGATTTTTACAAATTCTTGTCATATTTCGACGATTTCCTGCAATAAAACGCGGAAGGCTGGCTTGTCAGGATTCGGTGTCAGCGTTACGGTTGTGGGTGTCGTGATGGGTTTGAGAATGTATTCTTTCATTGATGTGATGATTAATTGTTTGAACTACGTTCGCAGCGTGGCACTGAGTGGTGCCGCGTTCAACCCATCATGGCATCTAACCGCCGTTGGCGCTGTCCGTTCCGCTGTCGCGGTTCACGTCGCGAGTCGGCGGTGGCTCAGCTTTTTTCGTTAGGCAGCACTACACGCATTGGCATTATGACACCCAGATTACTACTCCATATTGAGGGCGCAGCGGCGTTGCTCGCTGCTTGTCTTTTTTACCATCAGTTGGACGGCAGTTGGCTTTGGTTTGCCGTGCTTTTCCTCACACCTGATTTATTTATGTTGGGTTATCTTGCGGGCAAGAAAGCGGGCGCGTTTTGTTACAATCTAGGCCACACTTATTCCGTTCCAGTCTTGGTATTGTCAGCTCTGTGGTTTTCAGGACAGACTTCATACTATTGGCTGGTGCTGATTTGGTTTGCACACATCGGTTTTGATCGAGTGCTTGGATATGGCTTGAAGTATGAGACAGCTTTCAAAGACACGCATTTGCAACGAGTATGATTAAAGATAGAGCCGTGCTGCCTAACCAGATTAGATGAGAAGGCAGTTGCCCTGCGCAAAGGATGCGTTGGGTGTAACTTGACTGCCTATGAAAACAAATACAACACCGTCCCTCGTTTCAACCTCCACTCCCGCTGTTGTCAGCGGGTTCACCCTCGGTTTGGACCTCGGAGAGCCATGACGCTGTTGCTGCCTATAACTCGCCGGAGCAACACTGGTCGCTATCGCGGTTGACATCACTCGTCCGGCATGGTTGAGTTCTGGCCATTAGCGGCTCGAACAACACATGGAAAACATTGAAAAAAAGAAGCATTTCATGAATGCAGTCAATTATCTTGCAGAGCATGTCAAGCTAGGCAAGAAAAGTAACAACAATAAATATCCGTTATGTCGTGGAGACATAATGATGCTCGTTAAGCTGATAAATCAGGAAATGGAAGCCGACCCTTCAGCATTGAAACGGCTCACTGCAATTCGTGGGAAAATGGGTGATTTAGTTTTTAATTCACCTGAGATGTCCAGAGAAGAAGCCAAAGAACTTAAAGATGGACAGTGGGTCTGACTTATTGCCGGAGCCGATTCCGACTGACGCAGCGAGTCCGCATTCGGGGTTGACATCATTGGCTGTGAGGTTCAGCCTTTTTTTCATCGGACGACTTAACACGTTTACATTTATGACAAAACGAACCGTTGGCGCATTATTCTGCTGTTTGGCAGTCGTGATGTATCTTGCACGCTACGTCTTTGCTTTATGGTATGGCGGAGGCGGAGCTTCCACCCAAAGCCCTGACTTGTTTGCCTACTCCCTTGGATGCGTCGGGATTGCGCCGTGGGTATTTGCGACTGCTTTTCTCGTTACCGGCATTTATTATTTGGTTCAAGCAGAGCGTGACAAATGAGCCAGTCGCATTTGAATTAGACTGAACAAACCCCAATTGGAGCGGTTTTAATGGTAGGCAGCTAGATGACTCAGGTATTTATGATAGAACAACCCCAAACCGAGAAGAAGACTGACGACGCCAAATTATCCAAGCGCGTCATCAGCGGAGAGACCGTTACTGGATACGCCGTTATTGGCTGCCTTGTCGCTGGCACCATCGGCATCCTAAAGTCGACAGAGGTTGATGGCATCGGAGCAGCGGCATGTCTGTTGGCTGCGGTTGCGGCTTTCGGCGTGGTTTGCCACATATACTTTCGGAAGGATTGAATCTGGAAGATTTGACGCGAAGCCAGAGGCTCGGCGCAATGAAGCCGGTCGCATTCGCGGTTGATACTTCAGAAGTGGCTATAAAATCTGTGTAAGATTGTAAAAGCCAACAAATGCAAATCGCGGTAAATTGCGGCATGAAAACCCACGAAAAACAAATATGGTTTCCGGCCAAGAAATATGGTTGGGGCTGGGGACCGCCTCGCGTGTGGCAGGGATGGGTTGTGATTGCGAGTTTTGTGGTTCTGCTTGGCACGGCGGGTGTGCTCTTGCTTCCGGGGAAACATTTCATCCTTTGGATTGCGGCAATCATCGTATTGGTGACTGCTTTGATTGTTATTTGCCTCATGAAAGGAGAGAGACCACGCTGGCTTTGGGGAAAGGATTAGCTTTTGCCCATGCTTTTCCGATCTTGATCTATGACAACGTTTAGTTTCACATTAGAAGTGCGTCGTTGGCGATTTTCGTGACTGATTGGCCAGAACGCACCGTCGGCCGATTTCGGCTCAAAACGCCCCGGTCAGCCTCGTCGTGCGAGAATCATGCCTCGTCGTTTGCCTCATAAACACAGGCGATTTCGATGTTTTAGGCTAATTTGGCCGGTCTGTGGCCAAAACGGTGGTATCACGTTGGAACCACCGTTTATTTCGCTTGGACGTTCCGGCGGTTTAGTTAATGTCAGCCCGGATGACGCACAATCCGAATCCAAAAACGCTAGATGACCTGATGGCCAATGCCCTTCACTTCGCAGAGTATTGCATGAGGGTCCCTGCCGATGGCAAAAAGGTAAAAGTGAAGATTCATTTTTTCCCGGAGAGGAAAAAATGGGAAAAAAAGCTTCGGCCATACTGCGTGGCAACACCGCAAGCCGTCCAAACTCGCGATGGTGTCAGGGGTGTCCGCCGGAGGGGGATTAAGGGGGCGCAGGCGGACATTCCCCGGACGGCGCAGACAACTCCCATGTCTTTGGCGGTGCGCCGTCCCTCGGCGATACCCGTTGAACCCGTCTTAACCCGTAACCCGTCCCGGCAAGGGAGTCGTTTCGCTCCCCGCGCCAACTCGTTGAACCCGTCCAAAACCGTAAAGGACATCCCTGTCCTTTAGTCGTTAAAACAGTCCGTCGGTGAACTCGTTTTCGCGTGAGCGATGAGGGAGGTTTTTGGCGAGCGCGGCATCCAAACATATACTGGCCGCGCGAGCCATAAAACCGACCGAAGTCGGGGGGGGTCATTATGCGACCAAACCACGACAAAACGCAGGTGAACAAAGGACGTTTTGCCAACAGGGGGTGTCCACGCCGTGTGGACAGGGGTGGGGATATGGTAAAATAGGCTCTCACAACGAGGTTTGTCCTTGAAAAAAGGTTCGAGCCGAGTCGTATAAATACTCCATTTTGGGTCAATTTACGTTGTCGGCATATTTGACGCGATTGGTGTCGCTGACTGCCCAAAGGTTTAGCGGATATAACGACGTATGAACTTTCATATATCTCGCGCTGCCGTCGGAAAAGGCGTAATTTGAACCACCGGTTTCAGTATCCGGACCAAGGCTGTCGTGGCGACTTTCCTCCAAGACACCGCTGAAATCGTTGCCGCTGATTCCTTCAAACAAGTCCATGTAGTAATCAGCGTCGTTGGAATTTTTTTCACCGAGAATAATTGTGTCGCTCGTGTGAACGATGGCGTTTTCCTTCATGCTGTCTCCGCCGTTTAAACCCAAGGGATCAGGAGGGGTTGCACTCGGATTCTGAAAATAATCGTTCCAGCCGTTGATTATGTAACTGCGCGGTGCATCGTCAGCCACAAACTCGTCATTGGCGGTTGCGGGCATGTTGGTAATTTCACTTGGGCAAAGCAGCATTTTTAAGCTCTTGCCGTAGTTGTCATAAAACTTGTCCGGCCAGCGGCTGGGCACGGTAGGAGGATTGTAGCGCGGCGGATAAGCGCCTTGGTTGTCGTCAACATATATGTGTGCGGCCAAGCTCAACTGCTTGATGTTGCTCAGGCACGAGATGCGTTTGGCCGTCTCCTTTGCACGTGCCAGCGCCGGCAGCAGCATCGCCGCCAGGATCGCGATGATGGCGATGACGACAAGCAGTTCAATCAAGGTAAAAGCCCTCGCTTCAAGGCTGGCCAATATTTTGCGGTTTGATATTTTCATAACCATTCATTCTGAGCGCGCGTCTTGTTAGTTAATTTAACAGTTCATGCGCCCACCGCATTCAAAAATATTATGACTAAAAGAAATTGGATACTCATTTCCCTCGCGCTCGCGCTCGCCGGTGTTTACATTTTTTGTTTCACCGACTGGTTCAAGACAAAGACCATTCACATCACCAGCACGAATGCCCGCGTGAATCGCGTAATCCGCGCCGGCAATTCGGCGACAATACCGGTCATTTTCAAATTTGAGCGGCCATACGAACTCACGGAACTCAAAGTCGTCGATCTTGACGACTTTCAAACCAACAAGCTCGCTGAACCTCTCTGGCATCTGGTCTCGGATTCAGGTTCCGATGACGTGGATCAATTTTTTTACGGCGGAAATATTGACGGCATGGATCCCGCCGTTGAAGGCGCGCGGCCCGAACCGCTCCAGCCCGGCGTGACCTATCGCCTCTTCGTGACTGCCGGAAAGATCAAAGGCTGGCACGATTTTAAAGCCAAGTCAGCCAACTGAACAATTTAGACGCCGCTGTCGCCATCGCGGTTACGTCCGCGCATCAATCTTCGTTCCGGCGAAATGGCACGCCGCGAATTGATTTTTTAATAATTCACGTAAAACGGGAATTTCTATTTTGCATTTTTCCTCGGCAATCGGGCAGCGTGGATGAAACGGACAGCCGCACGGTGGATGAATCGGCGATGGCACATCGCCCGGTAAAACGATGCGCTGCCGTTTTGATTCGGGATCCACTTCCGGCACGGCGGAAATCAGCGCCTGCGTGTAAGGATGCTGCGGGTCGCGGATGATGGCTTTCGCGTCCGCCGTTTCAACGATTTTGCCGAGATACATCACCATCACGCGATGGCTGATGTGCTCGACCACCGCGAGATCGTGCGCGATGAAGAGATACGCGATACCATGCTCTTGTTGCAGATCGCGGAGCAGATTGATGATCTGCGCCTGAACCGAAACGTCCAGCGCGCTCACAGGCTCGTCGCAGATGATCAGTTCCGGCTCGACCGCCAGCGCGCGCGCGATGCCGATGCGCTGGCGTTGCCCGCCGGAAAATTCATGCGGATAACGCTGCGCATAAACCGGGTCGAGGCCGACGTCCTTAAGCAGTTCAAAAATCCGTTTCTGCCGCGCGGACTTGCTGTCGGTCAGTTTGTGGATGTCCAGCGCCTCGCCGACGATTTGCTCGACCGTCATGCGCGGATTGAGCGAGCCGTAAGGATCTTGAAAAATCATCTGGAACTTGCGCCGTCGCGCACGCAATTCCGCGCCGCTCATTTTCAGGATGTCCTCGCCGTCGAGCGAGATTCCCCCCGCCGTCGGCTCGACAAGCCGGACGATGGCGCGGCCGAGCGTCGTCTTGCCGCAACCGCTCTCGCCGACGAGGCCGAGCGTTTCGCCCGGCGCGATGCTGAAGCTCACGTCGTCCACCGCCTTCACGAATTCGCGGACGCGGCTGAACATCCCGTGCTTCACGGGAAAATGCACCTTCAGGTTTTTGACTTCGAGCAGCGACACGCGGGAAGATTAAAGCTCTTCCACGAAATCTTCCAGAGTTAAACCAGCTTGTTCAATGACGCCTTTGAGTGTGCCGGGTTTAATCGGTTTGTGCTGCGGCACGACAACCGTGCGGTTGTCTTTGCGAAGAATCAGATGCGAGCCGGTCTGCCGAAGCTGCACGAAACCGAGTCGTTTCAATGCGCGAACTGCTTCAACACCGTTGACATCCCGGGGAATTTTCACGCGACAGCGAGAATCGGGTCTTGGGAAAAATGCAGGCGGATGCGTTTGGGCCGTTGCTTCGGCTCGAAGTAACCGCCGACGGCATCGGCGATCATCGCGTCCAGTTCCGCGAACGAATCTCCCTGCGTGGTGATGCCGCCGCCGTTGCGCGGCGCGTCCCAGCGCGCGACATAGCCGCCGGTTTCCGCACAAGGCGTGACTTGGAAAATGATTTCAGCAACCGCGCTCATGCTGGAAAATTAAGCGCAATGCGGTTTGGCGTCAATGAGGCAAAACCGGATTTTGTCCAGCGCCGTGGGCGCGGCATATTTGTAGAAACGAAATTCAAAATGTTTTCAGCTCCGTCTTGTCGCGCCGCAGCCGGAGGCGAAGGCGGACAGGAGCGGCATATTCCGGCGAAATGATTTTTAGAAGATGCCGCTCCTACGGAGCTTTTTGCAACCGGGGAAATTTCCTACAAAGATTTCGCTCCTAGCGGAGCTTGAACACGCGGAATTTACCGCAGAGACAAGGAGACTTGACTCAAGGAAATCAAACGGCTGCTGCTGGCGGATTGATTTTTTGATATTGGAAAGACAAAACGACTGTTTTTCCTTTCACCTGTTGAATTTTCGGCTGTTGTAGCTGCTCAAGCCACTCTGAAATACAATTTTTGACTTTCTTCAAATGTTCCAAGATGGAACTAAGATCAATTTCAATACCATCAGCCAAAAGCTTCATTTCGGCGATGAATTGAAGATTATGAGTGTCCAAAGTGAGAGTATTACCATAAACGCCTCCGACTAAATTCCCGGAAAAAATTGTGTAGCAAACTGATTTGTCATTAGTCGGAGTCCACGATAAAACTCCCCACAACGGATTTGACTGAACTGGGATATTGGGAATGCCACTTCTTAAGTGTTGAACATAGTGCCGGAGGTTTTCTACTTGGCCCGTGCCTCGAAGAAAAATCTGAATGCCAGGTAAGTTTTGAGACAATCTGGGCGTTTGCTGAACAAGCTCCCTTACTCGATGACAAATATCTATCAGTGTCCAAGCATCAAGCAACCCCGATGTAACTTGCTCTTCAGTGTAATTGTCAGGATAGTTCCGCGCGATTTCGTCAAGCGTCTCTCGAATGCGGCGCGATGCCAAGTTCGCCATTTGGAATGAATATCTCAAACCATCAAGGTAAAAGACCAACTTTTTAATTTCTACAGGAGTCATGTTATTCACCAATTGCCTTATGATTGGTAGATTTTTGGAAATCTGCCAGTCAAGATTGTGTTTCGCGATTTGCGACTCAGCGCCTTTGCGCCTTTGCGTTAAAATTTATTCATTTTTCCAAAACGGACACCTCACGAAACGTCCGGGTTCGACTTCGATCAGTTCGGGGATTTTTTCGGAACATTCCGGCCTGGCAATCGGGCAGCGCGGGGCGAAACGGCAGCCGGGCGGGAAATTGCCGATGCGCGGGACGTTGCCGGGAATGGCCGAGAGACGGTCGGCGTCGCCGCGCAATTTTGGCACGGAATTCATCAGCGCGCGGGTGTAGGGATGCAGCGGGCGGCGCAGGAGTTCGCGCGCGGGCGACAGCTCGACAATTTGTCCGGCATACATCACCGCCACGCGGTCGGCCATGTCGCCGACAATGCCCAGGTTGTGCGTGATCAGCAAAATCGCCATGCCCAGCCGCTGCTTGAGGTCGCGCAGCAGCTCCAGAATCTGCGCCTGAATCGTCACGTCGAGCGCGGTGGTCGGCTCGTCGGCGACGAGCAACTTCGGTTCGCTCGCGAGCGCCATCGCGATCATCACGCGCTGCTGCATGCCGCCAGACATTTCGAACGGATAATTTTTGATGCGCGATTCCGGCGCGGGAATGCCGACGAGTTTTAACAGGCGGATGACTTCGGCGTCGTTCGCTTTTTCCGGTTTGTGCAGCTTGAGCGATTCCTTGATCTGATTGCCGATGCGGAAAACGGGATTCAACGACGCGCCCGGGTCTTGAAAAACATAACTCACCACGCCGCCGCGGATCTGTTGCAGTTCGCGCGCGGACATTTTCAACGTGTCGCGGCCATTCAGCAAAATTTCTCCGCCGACGTAATTTGCCGGGGGCGACGCCACGAGCCGCGCGATGGAAAGCGCAGTCACCGTTTTGCCGCAGCCGCTTTCACCAACGAGGCAGACGGTTTCGCCCGTGCCGATGGTGAACGACACGCCGTCCACGGCGCGCAGCGCCTCGGCATTTTTGCCGAAGTCCATTTTCAGGTTTTTGATTTCGAGCAGGTTCATAACGACTTCGTGTCCGCCGCGTCTCTTAATCCATCGCCGAGAAAGTTGAAAGCCAGAACGGTGATGAAAATCGCCGCGCTCGGCGCGAGCAGCCACGGATAATTTTGCAGGTATTGAACGTCTTCCGCCGCCGTGAGCATGTTGCCCCAGCTCGCCTGCGGTTCCTGGATGCCGACGCCGAGAAAACTCAACACGACTTCGCCAAGAATATAATATGGCACGCTCAACGTCGCCGCGACGATGACATAGGACAAAGTGTTCGGCAAAATGTGGCGCACAATAATTTTGAAATTCGACTGGCCGAGTGCTCGCGCGGCAAGGACGAATTGCTGTTCACGCAGTGACAGGGTCATGCCGCGAATGACGCGTGCCATGCCCGCCCAACCGATGCAGCTCAAGATGATGATGATCATCGCATAAACCTGCGACGAACTCATGCCCGGCGGAAACGTCGCGCGCAGCGAAATGATTAAATACAGCGCAGGAATGGACATAATGAGTTCGCAGAACCGCATGATGACAGTGTCGGTTGCGCCGGCAAAATAGCCGGAAATACCGCCGATGATGAGGCCGAGGGTGAACGACAGAAAAATTCCTACTACGCCGATGGAAAGTGAAATTTGAGAGCCATAAAGCAGCCGCGAAAAAATGTCGCGCCCGAATTGGTCCGTGCCGAAAAGATAAACCGGATGATTGTCGTCGCTGCCGAACAGATGGATTGAAGCGGGAATGAAACCGAACAATGGATATTTGTCACCGTGAACAAAGAAATGAACTGGCTGTATATCGTCGGGAACTTCGCGATATACAAAATCGCCGGGTAATTGTTCATAGCGCGGTACGACAAGACGGAAGCCAGACAGTTTCGGCCAAATGGGGGGGTGAAAATAACGGTCGCGATCCATTCGTTCGTAATGATATGGCGCGACAAATCCAGCGAACAGTGCGACAAGATAAAGCACTATCAAAATCACGCCGCCGACCATCGCTATGCGCCGGCGTTTCAATCGCCGCCAGAAAATCTGCCATGGCGAGCGCGCGATTTGAGCTTCGACGTTTAGAGTTGGCGCGGCGGTTTCCATTTTTTATTTCAAACGGATGCGCGGATCGCTCCAAGCGAGCAAAATGTCGGCAATGAAATTTCCGATGACCAAAAGCGCCGTCGCCATGACGACGCAATCCACAACGAGATAGGAATCTTTCGCGAAAAACGCCTCCATCGTCAGACGGCCGAGGCCGGGCCACGCCATGATGTTTTCCACGATGAACGCGCCACTTAACAGCGCGGCGAGCGAGTAACCAAAAATCGTGAGCAGCGGATTGATGGCATTGCGGAGCGCGTGTTTATAAATTACCCAGCCTTCGCCGAGGCCGCGGGCGCGGGCGGCAGTGACGTATTCGGCACGTAGAGTTTCGAGCAGGTTGGAACGCATCTGGCGCATGATTCCGGCCATGTCGGACGCGGCGAGAACAAGCGCGGGGAGTATCAGGTGATGCGCGAAATCCCAGAACTGCTGCAGCGGCGACATCAGATCGTGATCAGGACTTTGCGCGCCACCGATGGGAAACCAGCCGGTTGATGCAGCGAACCACAGCGCGAGCAGCGACAACAAAATATCGGACACTGATAATCCTGCGAACGAAATCAGTGAGCAGGTGCGGTCAACCCACGAATCTTTTTTCACCGCCGCCCAGATCCCAAGTGGGATTGCAATGCCCCATGCAATAATCATCGCAAAAAACGAAAGCAGAAATGTGTTCCAAAGCCGTGCAAAGATGAGCGAGGTGGCGGGGATTTTGTATGCCATTGAGTAGCCGAAGTCGCCGTGCAAGATGCTTTTGAACCAGAAAAAATATTGGACGTACCACGGACGATCGAGATGGAACTGCGCCTTGAGTTTCGCGATCGTTTCCGGCGAGATTTGAGGGTTTTGTTGGAGGGTGGTGAAGTAATCGCCGGGCGCCAGCGACATGAGTAAAAAAGTGAGCAGCGAGACTCCGATCAACAGCGGAATCATGTGCAGCAGGCGTTTGAAAATAAATTGCCACATCGCAATAACTTTTAGAAACGTGGCAAAAAAGAACTGTGCTTGCGAGTGAAAAGGACGCTTTCGGCGCGGGAAGCAAAGTGCTAATGTGTCACGCATGAAAAAATTTGTTATCGGCATGGCGGTTTTGGAGGTGGCGATTTTTTGCTTTTGCGGCTGCGGAAAAAAGTCTGAAACCGGTTCGTCGCATAACTCCATGGCGAATTATCCGCTGCCCAATCCGCCGCTACTGGCGAATTGCAGCCCCGGCATCCCGGGCGGGCGGCTGGTCGTCGCCACGTTCGGCGAACCGAAGACGTTCAATCCGATCACGGCCAATGAGAACTCGTCGCAGGAGATTTACCGGTTCCTTTTCGCTTCGTTGCTGGGCGACGACCCGGTTACGCAGCAGGTCGAGGCGGGACTGGCGGATTCTTGGACAAATTTGCCTGACGGCAAGACGTGGACTTTTCATCTGCGAAAAAACCTGCGTTGGAGCGATGGCGCGCCGATCACGGCGGACGATGTGGTGTTCACGTGCAACGATTTGATTTATAACACCAACTTTAATCCTGTCATGGCGGACCAGGTGCGCGTGGACGGAAAAAATTTCACGGTGACAAAGGTTGACGATTTGACGGTTCAAGTCGTGACGCCGGAAATTTACGCGCCATTTTTGGAGGCGTTTGGCGCGGGCGTGCCGATCATGCCGAAGCACATTTTGGAAAAATCGGTCGCGGACGGAACTTTCACCTCGGCATACGGCGCCGACTGGAAGCCAGAACAACTTGTGGGCAGCGGACCATTTATCATCAAAGAATATAAGCCGGCGCAATACACCTTGATGGAGCGCAATCCATATTTCTTTGAGGTGGACAGCAATGGCCAGCGCCTGCCGTATTTTGATAACATCATTTACACCGTCGTGCCGGACTGGAACGCGATGTCACTGCGAATGCTGCATGGCGAAAGCGACGTGGATGACTTTGTGAAGCCGGATGAATACGACACATTCAAGGCAGCTGAAGCGGACGGAAAAGTCAAACTGATTGAACCGGGCATCGGATTGGAAGTCGCCTATTTTGTCTTCAATGAAAATACCAACTCGAATCCCAAGACCGGAAAGCCTTATGTTGACCCGAAAAAATTAAAATGGTTCCGCAACACGAAATTCCGACAGGCTTGTGCGTATGCGCTTGACCGCGACTCGATCATCAAGGCGATTTACTCTGGGCGATCCGCGCCAAATTACGGCTTCGTGACAGCCGGCAACAAAAAATGGTTCAATCCGAACACGCCGAAATATCCGCACGACTTGGACAAGGCTCTTGCGCTGCTGAAGGAAATCGGGATTGAAAAACGCAACGGCGATGACTTTGCGACCGACGCCGACGGAAATAAAATCGAATTTGTCCTGAACACAAACACCGGCAACGGTCCGCGCGAAAAAACTGCCCTGCTCATCGCGTCCGATCTGCAAAAGCTCGGTTTCAGCGTCATCTTCCAGCCGATCGAATTCAACACCCTGATTGACCGGCTGGACAACAGCTACGATTACGACTGCGTGCTGATGGTTGAAGGTGGCAGCGCCGACCCGGCTTTTTCAATGAACGTTTTGCAATCCGGCGGCTTCACACACGAATGGTTTCCGCGCCAGAAATCGCCCTCGACGGATTGGGAGGCGCGAATTGACCAGTTGATGGATGCGCAGCTCAAGACGCTAGACTATGCCGAGCGCAAAAAAGATTACGACGAAGTGCAGGAAATCATCGGCGAACAACAGCCGATGGTTTTCACCGTCGTGCCCGTTTATTACGCCGCCGCTCGGACGGACATCGGCAATTTGCGTCCTACACCGCTGGACGGATTCCGGGTGACGTGGAACGCCGAGGAGCTTTATTTCAAGAAATAAAAGGCGTCACGAAAGGCCAAAAATTGTTCCTAGCAAAAGGAGTGTTCCGCCCACCGCGGACGAAATCACTTCTTGCACGAAAGGAATTTGGATTACGACGATGACGATGATGAAACCGAAGCGAGCAAAGTTTGCATAAGCTTCCCAGCTCATGCCGGTCACAACGCGCAGAATGTGAGAGCCATCCAGCGGCGGAATTGGGATCAAATTAAAAAAGCACAGCAGCAGGCTTAACTGTGCCGCCTGGATGCACAACTCCGCGACAGAAACTGAATGAAAAATCAGGCCGACGCGCGCGAATGCAACAAGAGCAACTGCCAGAATTAGATTCATCCCCGGCCCGGCCATCGTTACAAGAATGTCGTCCAGATTTTTGTTCCGCAAATTGTATGGATTCACCGGCACTGGCTTCGCATAACCAATGGCAAAACGGGTGAAGCCCGATGGGCCAAAAATCATGAACAACGGCAGAAGCACCGTGCCTATGGGGTCAATATGGACGAGAGGGTTGAGTGATACACGGCCTTGCAGGCGAGAGGTGTCGTCGCCACATTTCATGGCCGTCCATGCATGTCCGAATTCGTGAAACGTCAACAGCGCAACTAGCATCAAATACTGAATCAATCCGTCCGCAATTATATTTGAATCCATTCATGCAAGTTTAAATTGTCTTTCGCAGTGAGTCGAGGCAATGAATTTAGTCGGGACACCCGACTCGCAGAGTAAATTCTGGGATGGAATTTCCTTTGCGTAACAAGTCAAAACGATTAAACATTCGCGCGGTTCAAACATTCAACGAATTACGCACTTATGCCACTACTCGACGGAAAAACAGGAATTGTCTTCGGCGTTGCCAACAAACGCTCCATCGCATGGGCCATAGCACAGGCATGGGCGCGTGAAGGGGCGAAACTCGCGTTCACGTTTCAGGGCGAGCGCGTGAAGGAAAATGTCGAGGAACTGGCCGGAACTTTTGGAGCGGACACTTTGATCCTGCCTTGCGATGTTACGAAGGATGCCGAAATCGCCAATGTCTTCAAAACCATCGGCGAAAGATTTGGAAAATTAAACCTGCTGTTGCACTCCGTCGCGTTCGCCCCAAAGGACGCACTCGAAGGCAGGTTTGTGGATACGAGTCGCGAGGCTTTCCGCATTGCGCACGACGTGAGCGCGTATTCGCTCGTCGCATTGTCACGCGCCGCCGAACCGCTGATGACCGACGGCGGCAGCATCGTTGCGATGAGCTATTACGGCGCGGAAAAAGTCGTGCCGCACTATAATGTCATGGGAGTGGCCAAGGCCGCGCTTGAGGCAAGCACGCGTTATCTGGCGAATGATCTCGGTCCAAAAAAAATCCGTGTCAACTGCATCAGCGCGGGTCCGGTCAACACGCTCGCTGCGCGCGGCATTTCAGGTTTCATGGAAATGCTCAAGCATTATGAAGAACACGCGCCGCTGAAACGGAATGTCACTCCGGACGAACTTGGTGCTACGGGGGCTTTTCTTGCAAGTGACGGCGCGGCGGCCATAACAGGACAGGTGCTTTACGTGGATTGCGGTTATCAAATCATGGGGATGTGACCGGATTTTAATCCGGCCGCTTCATTTCAAAGCGTTCGCCGGTTTTGCAATACCAATGCGGCGAAGCCATCCGTCCGATGGTAAGAAGTTTTTCCGTACGCACCCGTTTCTTTTCCGCGTCAAACAGTTCATCGCGCAGGTGAATGCGCTTTATCAGCCCGATAACAACGCGGTTGCTGCCGATTTGCAACGTGCCCCACTCGACGCATTCCAGACTCGCCGGCGATTCGGCGATGCGCGGCGGTTTTACAACGGACGACGGCGCGGCAGTCAAGCCGGCGCGGGTTAGTTCGCTTTCACCGAATGGCAGGGACGCGGCGCATTGGTTCATGGCTTCGGCAACGGATTCGTCCACAAGGTTTACCACATATTCATGCATGGCTCTGATGTTGAGTGCGGTGTCCTTGGGTGTGCCATTGTCGCGGTCGCCAGGCGCAAACGCGCAGATCGGCGGTTTCGCGCCAAGCAAATTGAAGAAGCTGAACGGCGCGGCGTTCACCTTGCCATCGGCGCTGATGGTGGTGACGAGCGCAATCGGTCGCGGCGTGACGAGGCTGGCGAGAATTGTGTAAGCGCGGTCGGCGTAATCGGTTTCGAGATTGAGTTCCATATTTATTTCAGTTGGAATGTTTCAGGCGCGCAACGTAAGCGCCGTCCACGTTGTCGGTGAACGGTAGCAATTCATGTTCGGCTTCCAATTCAAAATTTTCGTGTTCGTGCAAAAATGCTTTTACGACTTCAGAGTTTTCCTCCTGCTCAAGGCTGCAAGTGCTGTAAACCAAAATACCGCCATGCTTTAATTTCGTTGCGGCGAGATTGAGCAGATCGAGCTGCGTTTGTTGTAGGCGTGAAATTTCCTCCGGCGAAATCCGCCAGCGCAAATCCACGCGTCTGCGCATGACGCCGGTGTTGGAACAGGGAGCGTCAACTAAAACGCGGTCAAATTGCGAATTGCGAATTGCGAATTGTGAGTTTGAAATTGTTTCCACGCATATGACGCCAAGGCGCTGGCAATTTTCGTTAACCAGCTTCAATCGTTCTTCAGAGATGTCGCAGGCGACAATTTTGCCTTCGTTGCGCATGAGTTGCGCCATAAAGGTGGTTTTGCCGCCGGGCGCGGCACACAGATCTAGGATTGCATCGCCTGGCAGCGCGCCGAGTTTGCTCGCGGCGAGCAGCGTGCTCGGATCCTGGATGTAAAACCAGCCGTCGCGGAAACTGGCCAGCAAATGCAGCGGCGGATGCGATTTCAACTCGAAGACGAGGTTTTCTTCAAGCTGTTCGCGGCGGACGAAGTCATATTCCACATTTTCTTCGCGCCATTTTTCGATGAGATTGCCGGCGGCGGCTTTCAAGGTGTTCACGCGTGCGAAAGTTTTTGGCGGCGTGTTGTTCCATTCGAGGAGCTGCGCGGCCTTTTCCTCGCCGAATCTTTTTTGCCAGCGTGCGACAAGCCACTCGGGTTGAGACCAACCGGTTGCGGGCCGGGAAACTTTCAACCCGGCCAGAATCTTTTTGGTCTCGTCCGCTTCGCGAAGATAGCCTCGCAGGATGGCATTCACAAATCCGGCCTGCGGGCCGAAACCGTTCTGTTTGGCGAGTTCCACAGTTTCGTGGACGGCGGCATGGTCGGGAATCCGGTCGAGCCAGAAAATCTGATAAAGGCCGAGGCGCAGCAGATTTTGCAGCGCGGGTTTCTGTTCGCGCCCGTTTGTTTTTCGGGCAATGAGCCAGTCGAGAGTGACCTGCCAGCGGACGACGCCATAAACAATTTCCTGGCAAAGCCCGCGATCGGAAGCCGAAAGCCTGGCGTTGGCCAGCGCGATTTCAAGCAGGTCTTCGACGAATTTACCGCCGTTGTTGCGTTGCTGTAAAATTCGCGCCGCAATTTGTCTTGGTTTTTGTTCGTTCACCGCGTTTAATGGAGCCATAGTGAATCCATGACGACAGAAATACGATTTTTTTATGAAAGAAGAATTTGAAAAACTGGCAGCGGCGGGAAAAATTGAAGGCCGGCACATTGAACCGCTCACGCAGCTTGTCGATGGCGGCTGCTGCTCGCACCGCAGCTGGGGCTTTGGCAAAATCAAGGCGGTGGACACGGTGTTCGCCCGTTTCACGATTGATTTTCCGGGCAAGGCCGGACACACGATGGACCTGTCATTCGCTGCCGAACTGCTCAAGCCGATTCCAAAGGATCACATTCTTGCGCGCAAGGCCGCCGACATCGAGGCCGTCCGGCAGATGGCCGCGCATCATCTGGATTTGATCAAGCTAGTGCTGAACAGTTTTGGCGGCAAGGCGACTGTTGACCAGATACAGCAGGTTCTCATGCCGGATGTCATTCGCGACGACTGGAAAAAGTGGTGGGATACCGCCAAGCGCGAAATGAAAAAGGACGGTCACTTCATCGTGCCGGTGAAAAAAACCGATCCGGTCGTTTTTCAAATGCAGGAAACCACGTTGCAGGACCGGTCGCTGGCCGATTTTCGAGCGGCGAAAGGTTTGAAGGCTCGCGTCGCGGTCGTCGCAGAAATTCAAAAGTCCGTTTCGGACTTGAAGGACAAGGCGACGGCGGCGGGAGAAATTATTTCCGCGTTGAACGCAGATATCGCATCGCACCAGCGCACGCAGCCGGCGGTCGCGCTGGAGGCGGTCTTTGCACGCGACGAACTGCGCCAGGCCGCCGGACTTGAGCCGGTCGCGGGCGAAGTCACCGACGGCCAAATCTGGTCGCAGGAGAACGTCAAGTTCAGCCAGATCATGGAATTGATACCCGCCGCGAAACATCATCGCGCGCTCGAATCATTCCGTCAGGCAAACCCCGACCGCTGGCAGGAAATTTTGCGCGGCTCCATGAACCAGGTTTCCTCGAAGCTCGCCAAGGAATTCGCAAGCCTTCTCATCGCGCAGGGCAGGCTGGACGAGCTCAAGGAAACGCTCGCCCGCCTCATCAACCAGCACACGGCTAGCAGCGAACTGCTCCTGTGGTTTGGGCGCGACCGCACCGAAGATTTTGTGGACATCCTCGGCCCGGAAGTTTTCCGCGCCATGCTCACGGCGATGGAGCGCGACCAGTTCAATGAAAAGCGCTCGAACCGCCTGCGCGATTTCATCCTGGAAGACCATGAATTGCTCGGCGAACTCACCGCCGGCGCCGACATCGAGGTCATCAAGGATTTGACGCGCACGCTGCAGCTCTCGCCCGTGTTCGACGACATGGACAAGCGCTCGCTCCTCGCGCGCCTCGTCAAAAAACATCCCGCCGTGCAGTCGCTCATCACCGGCGAGCAGACCAAGCAGGACAGCAACATTTTGGTTTCTTGGGAAAGCCTCGAACGCCGCCGCGCCGAATATGGCGAACTCGTGCAGAAAAAAATCCCGGCCAATTCGAAGGAGATCGCCATCGCCCGCAGTTACGGGGACCTGCGCGAGAACCACGAATACAAGGCGGCCAAGGAAATGCAGAAAATCCTCATGCGCCAGAAGGACGATTTGGAAACGCAGCTTTCGCGCTCGCGCGGCGCCGATTTTTCAAACGCAAACACGGATGCCGTCAACATCGGGACGGTTGTCCAGGCCAAGAACCTCGAAACCAACCAGTCCGAGTCGTTCACGATCCTCGGTGCCTGGGATTCCGACCCGGACAAGGGCATCATCAGCTACCTTACGCCGGTCGGCGCTGCGCTGCTCAACCACAAGGTTGGTGACGAGGTGGAATTCGAGCTGCACGGCACCAAGCGCCGCCATCGCATCGAAAAAATCGAGGCGTGGAAGACGGAGGCCGCCGCCGCCCTGGCAGTTTGAACGTTAAAACCAAATTAAAAGACACGAAGATTTTCTCTTCGTGCATTTGTGTTATTCAGACTGCTGAAATTATCACTCCTGCGGATAAACCAGAATCCGGTCATGCACCAGCACGATTAAATCGTTTTTTTTGTCGCCGGTGACATCGGCGATAACGGCTTCGCGGGGTTCGGGCATCGAGTCGCTGTTTCCCCGGAAAGTGTGCTGCTCGAAAACCTGCCAGCGGTCTGCGGGCACGAGCTTGTGCTTTGAATTGAATGTGACAAGGTCGAGATAGTTTTTTGCGGTTTCCATGAACACCAGGTCCTTCCGCCCGTTGCCGTTCAAATCGCCGGCGATGACGTCGTTTAAATATCCGTCCTTGATGGGTGTTTCGTAGGCGTCGAGGGCGGTCAGATCCCAAACGTCGCCCGCCAGCGGCATCCACGCGACGGCGTATTGTCCGAGAAACGCCACGCTCTGCACGTTCGTCCCGCCGAGTGCGACGGATTGCACCGAGCTGAAATCGGTCGCCGGCAAATCAACATTCCTGACAATCTGCCAGACGCCGTTGGTGTCGCGTTCGCACAAAGTCAACTGCTTGTGTTCCGCGTCGAACAGGAAAATAGAAGGCGTGGAATTTGTCCCGTTATGGATCGCCGTCGCGCCAATGATGCGCGAATCACTTTCCGCGCCGTTGATCTGGTCTTTCACGCGGAAAACCCAGCTTGGCTGGTTGGTCGAGCCTTGGATTTTGTCGCCGCGTTCCAGCACGACCGCGCGCACAAAATTCTTCTGCGGCAAAAGCAGTTCGGGCTTGCCATCGCCGTCCACGTCCGCCGACGCCAGCCACGGCTGTTCAATCGCGCCACCCGGCGGGTCAACGTCCTCCTCGTCGAAATCACCGCCGGGTTTTTGCAGCAGCACCTTGATTTTTTCATAAGGGATCAGCACCACCAAATCCGCCAGGCCGTCCTGGTTCACATCCTGGATCGCCAGAGTCGTTGGGTTCGATTTGAAGCTGTCGCTTAATTTTTGAGATTTTATTTTGCCATCCGTCGTGCGTGTGAC
>Ga0182013_10003697_pt1 | contig 18902 bp, 19 predicted proteins | sample 612S2MmetaG_FD_120487 | JGI IMG/M metagenome (GOLD analysis project Ga0182013, IMG submission 120487) | Permafrost microbial communities from Stordalen Mire, Sweden - 612S2M metaG | ecosystem: Environmental > Terrestrial > Soil > Wetlands > Permafrost | place: Sweden: Stordalen | collected... | reverse complement strand
CGTCTTTTCCGCAACGGGTGCAGCGCGTAGGATACGGGCGGAAACCCGAATCACTATCTCAGGTGAAGCCATGCTCGACACGCCAATCGACCAGACTGCGCCCGCGCCGCGCGTCAAGAAAAAGTGCCCGTCCAAAATCGAGCAATTGCGCGGACGCAATGAAGCGCATACGCAAATCGAGGTCTTGAAAGCCAAATGGCCTGCGATGTTCAACGACCCGAAAAACGTCCGGCCGCTTGCGGGTTCGGTCGCGGGAGAAATCGCCGCCGCGCTCGGTTGGACTCGCGGCTATGCGCGCGGCGTGATGCTGGTGTGGAAAAGCCGTAAGGCCTATTGCCGCGCCATTCTCGGCTATTCCGTCCGCATCAATCTCGACGGCTCGCCAAGCGAAGATCCGGTCAACGACCGCGACCGCGAATTGGCGAAGGCTCAACTCGAACAAATCGCCGTGCGCGAGGCCAGAAAACGCGACCGCGAGTTGGCGCGGCGCGCCGCTGAAATAGAAGCTCTCGCGCCTGCCCTTGCGACCGCTGCCGAGTAGGGGGCGCTGCGGTCCGTGCGTGTCGGATTCGGAGATTTGCTCATTATGGAACGCGACGAACCGATTCTCAGAAATCACGAATTTTGACAATCGACGCTATAGGCCAAAAAGCTGACGCCGCCAGACGGTTTCGCGGCGGGGGTTCCTCGTCGCTGCAGCACCATTAACCGCCGTTCTGCAACAATCGCGGGGGGACCAGACACCGCCTTGTGCACACCCTATTGCCAAACTCTGGCAAACGCGGCAACTTCAGCTTCGAGAAGCGCGTCATTGGGAGCTAGTCAGGGCGTGTCGGCATCTACAAACAAAAATCATAGGAAATCATGGGGGCTTACGGCAATCGTGGTCGGGCTTTTTCTGAGCCTACTTTCTTTGATCGTCGGTTCAAGCGACCCTCTCTTTAAAATTTTGCAGACTGGAGAGTGCGACTACGGTCTCATCGGCGGCTGTCAGCTGCGGGAGGGTGTTTCCATCGCGCTAGCCGTCCTCTTTGCGCTGGGCGGTTTCCTAATTGCCGTTTTCGATAAATTCTCCGACGTGGAGGCGACGCTTGCAGACTTGGCATTATCGACAAAACGCCAAGTTGAAGTGGACTTGCCCGCGCTTTTTGACCAACTTGGCCGCGATCGAACCTTTCGGGCGTTTCCAAACTCAGACGCAGCCCTACAATACATTATGGGGCGCTTGCCTGCTGCAAAAACAGCTCACAATACTCGCTTAGTAGCACATGATTTTCCTGACGATTATGTTGGAAAAGGAATGCGAAATGAGTACGAAACTAGTGTGCAAAACGCTCTCAGCCACGGCCTTGTGTTCTATGATTTAGTTAGCTCGCATTGGAAGGACCACGCCGCCGAAATGCAAAAACTAAAAGGAGATGGAACTGGAGAATATAAATTTAGATGGCTTGATATCTCCCTTCCGCCATCAATCAATTTTATTGTGCTTGAGTTCGGACACGGCGATCGCGAGCTAATTTTTGGATGGGCAATATCAAAAACTGCTGGCTTCGAAAAACAATGCTTCCTAACGACGGAGCGAGGCGTAATCGACTTTTATGTTGAATTATTTCAAGAACTTTACAGTAGAGCAAAGGACTACACGGCAACAGGCGCGCAGGTCTGATGAGCTCGTATGACTACGACTCGCATGTTGCCTGGTTTCGTTGTTACGAAGCAGAGGCGGCACTGATCGATGCTGCAATTAAGAGACACTGTTCTTCAGGAACAAAGCTTATCGAACTGGGGTGCGGGACAGCAAATTTGATGATGGCCCTTCTAAAGAAGGGTTACGATGTTGTCGGCGTGGATATAAATCCAAGCTCGCTGGACATTGCTAAACAGAAGCTCGCATCCGCTGGATATCCGGTCCAACTGCTGCGCGGTGACATTTCGAATAAAGTTCCAACTAAGTCATTGTACGATGTAACGGTGGCTACTTTCTCACTAGTATTTAATTTTTTTCCAGAAAGCAAGCTTTCGCTATTTTTTCAAACGGCGAGTAATTTGACGCGACAAAGTGGCCTTCTTATCGTTAACGGGTTTAGCGTTGAGACTACCAGGAGGACCCACTCTCCTGGTGAAGTGATTTTTAGAGGGGTCAATCGTCTAAGAGGTAACTCTCTTCCGACGTATGACCGGGTTGACTATTTTGGAGACAATATAAGGATAACCGTATTTCACGGTGCCGACTGGGAATCTAGAGCCTTGGTTACGCATTACGATCTTCGACCTTACACGATAGCAGAGTTGGAAACCCACGCGGCAGATCACGGATTCAAATTGGTGGAAGTTAAAGCTTATCCGCAACCTGACCCCTTTACGCCCGGAGAATCGGATGAATTTTTTGCGGTTTTTATGAAGGTAAAGGAGTGATATGTGAGCATATCTATTCTGATGATAACCCACAATGACGCCGAACGCCTTTATATTGCGCTGGACAAACTTCTTCAAAACTACGACTTTCTGACTATAGTTGACAATGGGTCGACTGATGAAACAATTCACCTTGGAAATTATTTTGCGATGCGATCGGCAGGACGTGTTTCCTTTTTCGGTCCGGAGGTTTGGCGGCCCGATAACAGCCTAGGGGGTATTACCAGAGCTCGGAATTTTGGCTTGCAGAACGCGGCTGGCGACTGGATTCTCGTTTTGGACTGTGATGAAGCTCCTGAAAATAACCACAAAATTTGTCCTCCAAGGTCAGAGGCATTTCCTGCATACTTTCTCAATTGGACCACTCATTGGCATAATGGTTTAGTTACATTTGATTATAAGCTCGCGCTTATTCGCCGAGATTATGGGCTCGAATACGATGGACTATTTCATGAGAACCCCATATCATCGGCACGACGTCTTGGTATACAGTGTGGAATGCTTGATACCACTTTGATTCACCGCCCGCGAATTACTGATATTGACCACAAAAAGCTTCGATACGTTGAAACTCTGCAATTAGCACTAAAACTCCAACCAAACTCTGTTCGCTTGAACTGGTTTTTGGGACTGTCTTTATACTCGCTTGGTGTGTTCGATGCCGCCGAGGCGGCGCTTATTGCGGCAGCGCACTCCCCTGGTCACGAACATCCGATCGAACAGTTGAATGCTGCATTGCTCTTAGGTTACCGTTTTGCATTGCAAGGACGAGACGAAGCGGCAGAGCGCTGGCTTCAGTGGGTGATAAAACGATGCAAAGGATTAGGCCAAGATGTTGAAATGGTAGCCTATGGCCGGGTAAAAGAGCGGATCGGTACGATTTGGCAGGCGCGCGCTAATGCTTCACTTTTGTTAGAGCTAGACCCTCAAGACTTGTTCTATTGCGGCTGGCCAGTTTGTAATCGGGAGCCTTCTCATTAGCTCAGCCATCCCCTCATTTTTTCGAGGGCTAAAATACAACTGTTAATTGGTGTGCCGATGCAGCGATTCTCGTATCGCGAGTCCTTCAACGCGAGTTCCGCCTCCCAATCGACGAAAAAGACGTCACACGACCGGGCCTAGACCTAACAGTCGTGTCACCAGGGCTAGGGTTGGGATACGTGTAAAAAGTGGTCACAAGCCAACAGGCGCGGCGCGCCGCTGAAATAGAAGCTCTCGCGCCTGCCCTTGCGACCGCTGCCGAGTAGGGGGCGCTGCGGTCCGTGCGTGTCCGTGCGGATTCGGAGATTGCTCATTATGGAACTTACGGGACTGATGCGTGCGGAACGCCGTATTCTCACCTCCAACACGGACAATTTCCTGCGCGTCGGGCTTGGAGTTCTGCATCCGACGTCGGTGTGTTCCTAATCGTATACCCTTCAGCTCGCGCTCGAACTCGGCAACGCCACCCAACACTGTTACGAACGCTGTGACGCTTGTGCTATAAACCTTTGTTGCTTCAGTGTGGTCCAAGTTCGCACCCGAGTTCCTCAGAAAGGCCTCGATATTGGCTCGATCGCTTGCAGTGATTTGTGTGACAGTGGCGTGCCTTGTTGAGCCCGCGATTGCGCGAACTTTTGCGGCGGTTCAATTTCCCTCTCAAGCTTGGTGCAGCGCGTATCCTTCCAAAGAGGGAGTGGCAGTCACGCAGGCATTCCAGCAATTGGGGGGAAAGTCTCTCTTCGGGATGCCTCCGTGCTTTCCGAACAGTCGACCAAGCCTCAACAAAGCTCCCGATCCGAATGATGAAAGACCTGCAAGTTGGTTGGAAAAAACGATTTCGAATTTGCTGAGTGAGCGTGTCACCGGCCTAGTCACGTGGATTGGCACTATCCTCACCCTGATTGGGTTATATGTCACTTACCAGCAAGCCAAAAATGCGGCCAAGGCGGCTGATGCAGCTCGGGATGCCGTGGGCAAGCTTGAGCATCGCGTAGCTGCTTCCAATGTCGCTTACACAAATGGACAAATCAGCACAATTGGTGACCTTGTTGCCAATAACGACTTCATGACAGCTAAGACGGCTTTTGGATTGACTAAGAGGGCATTGAGGCAAACATGCCACCTTTTAAAAAAGTTACACTACCATGATGAAACTATAGCCTTGATAAAGCGCAATTTGAAAACAATAGATGTTCAACTGACACGAGCGATAAATAGTAATCATAATGAATCTATACTTAATAAGTCAATCGAAGGCATGTCAGAAACCTTGACTGACATTGAGAGCAACCTCACGTTTCCGTAACAATAAGCGGGGAATAAAATGAAATCAGTCGCTGATATAATGGAAAAGGTGCAGGAGTTAACAGAGAAGGGGATCTTGAAATGGGAGCAAGACCCTATGGGTTTTGGTGCCTTTTATGTTGATATCGGTAATAATAGACTGAGCGTGCGGCAGTGGACTGATCAAAACGATGGCTCATGCGGCATAACTGTTCAGTTGAACAGCGGAACAGACCATGATAGCATGTTAGATAATATCGTTATTAATGAGTATAGCGGTAAATATGATTATTTTCAGGCGTTCTTTAACTCTGCAAGAAGAAGCGCGCTCGATGTTGAATCGACAATCTCGGACATAGAAAAGCAATTATCAGAACTGAGTCGAAATCGATAGCGGACCTGAATTTGGTAATAGCCTCGCTGTTCCGTAGCGGGCCGTAGGCAGTCCAAGACGGCTTTTGCCCGGGAAGGATAGGAGTGTCTTAGATTTCGGAACGCGTCGCGCTTCGACTTTCTCTCACCTCAAGCGCTTGACCTGATTCAGGACTCAAACGAGTATCCGCTCCACCTCGTCAAGCGTGACTTCCTCGGCGCGGCGGTCGTAAAGCTGCGTCGTGCGGGTCGAGGCGTGGTTGGCCATCTGCGCGGCCTTTTCGAGCGTGCCGCCATTCTTCAGGTAAGCGGTGACGCCCGTGGCGCGAAACGTGTGGTTGCCGACGCGCGTGGTGATGCCGCCGGATTTCGCGCGCCGTTGAATCATCGCATAGGCGTTCGCTTGGGGCAGGGGGTTGCCGGTGAGCTGGCCGGTCGCGCGCCCGTAGGTCTGGAACAGCAACGCCTTCGGCTCGTTCGCCAGCCCCGCGCCGTCAATATATTCATGCAGATAGGCCTCCAGATTGTGATGGCAGGGCATGGCGTGCTGCTTGCCGCCCTTCTCGTGCAAGCGAACCCAGAGCCGCCGGTTCTGCGAATACACGTCTTCCACGCGCATGCCGATCGCCGCGCCGATGCGCGCGAAGGAATAGACCATCAGGCCGATAAGGGCGCGGTCGCGTAGGCCGATGATCGTCGTCGCGTCGATCGCGTCGATCAGTTGCCGCGCCTCCGCCGGATCAAGTACCGGCGTCTTGCCGCGCCGCACGATATGACGCGGCCCGCGCACGGCGGCGGCGGGATTGACCGGCATGATCTGGCCGATCACCAGCCAATCGAACAAATGGCGCAGCGCCGCCAAGCGCAACTTCGCGGTCGGCGCGGAGCGCGCCTTCTGCAACTGCTCGACATAGGCGGCGACGTGAACGCTCTCGATCGCCGTGATCCGCGTCACGCCGCGCGCCTCCAGCCAATCGAAGAATTCGGCGGCGGCGCGCGCATAGGCGCGTCGCGTGTGCGGATTGCGGATGTTGGCGGTGAAGAATTCAAAGAAGCGGTAAGAGGCGCGATCGCCGACGGCGGCGATGAGAGCAGGGGCGCGATCAGTGAAGACGATGAGCTGGGTCACAAAGCTGCCGCCTGTCGAGCAATAGCAGCAGGCGACGTAGCGTTATCAAAATCGCGGATCGTCACACCTTGTAGGCTATGCGCCTTGAGCTCAATTTTCTTCGTCTTGTAATTATATTTGAACACGTAGCGGTTGCCATTGATCGTGACCCAGCAAGTGCGAGCAAGATTCCCACTTCTTTCATAGACCTCGACGGTATCAGGGCCGAGGGTCAATCTGGCGCGCACAGCCTGAGAAAGTGGCATGATGATCGCGGCAACTTCCGGAGCATGATGGTTCGCTTCCGAGATCACTCTGGTGATGAAGGTGTCAATCGCCCTGTTGGTCGTCAAAGCTCTGGCCATGATTCCGGCTCCTATTACTATATGATAAAGGATATTATCACACACTAATGGGAAGCGGCAAGAGCGAAGGTTAAGGCGCCGTTATCTGCTCGCCTGCGGCGAACGCGCCAGATCGGGAACGCCAGCCCATAGCGCGAATGCAACCGGCACGAATCAGCTTCGCGTCGAGTTACAGCCTTTGTCCGCCCGAGCGCCTATACGAACGGAAGACAACCGAAACCCTCGCCGCGCGGTGATGGCGCGACCGCTCAACAGACGAAGGCCCCGCAGCGTCTCTACGCTACGGGGCCGACGAGATAGACTTCGCCTTGCGAAACATCTCTGGGAATACCCAGCTATCGGCAGGCATGCGCCGCGCTTGGCCTTCGCGTACCGCTTCCTGCTCGGAGATGCGTGATCGATATTGGCGTGTCTTGAATATCCGTGTGGAACTTTTCGAGGCATTCGCGACCTTAGATAGGCCGCCCTACAGTACCGGGTGGAGTCATGCACACCTCTGCTTCCCGCTCGAAAGGATAAGCTCTGGTTTATCGCGCTGATTTGCGAGGTCCCTCTCGCTAAGGACTGGTTGACTTGCCTGCCCTCACGACCGCGATATGACGAAAGGGTGAACCTATAAAGCGCTTGGGTCAACCGAAAATCCGCCGCCGCGACAATTTGTAATGTGTAATGCTCCATCCTGATTTTTTCCGCTCGCGATCGGCGTCCGCGCGCTTCCGCTAGTCGGTGATCTGGATCGTTGCACTTTGCCGCTCGAACGCGAGACGCTCGCGAGCTGGGCGTTTGCTTTAACTCTTCGTTAATAATCCGGGCATCCACTTACTTCAGGAGCCGCGCCGCCCTCATTCGCGGCTCAACATTCAGCCCGGATCGAACCTCCACGATCCGGGCCTTTTCATTTCATGCGCGCCTGCGGCAAGGGGGCGATAACGCGCCTGACTTTCGCAACTATCTTTTGCACGCAAAACTCCCAACGAAATCAAGGCTACAACTTTGCTGCAAAAGGTTTGATTTTTGCATACTCCCGCAGATTAACTTTTAACTCCCTCGTATTCCTTTTGCTGTTCCGGCTTCTCGAACCAACGCACAAACGCGGCAAGCTTCTGGCGATTAGTCGCCAATTTCCATTTTTCATTGTCTTTCGACTTGCACAGCCATACCCAACGCAGCCACATGGTCTGAACCATCTCCTCATCAAACCTAATGTCCATTAGGTCGTAGATATCCGGCTTATGCGGGAATGTTCGGAGCCTAAACGTATTGCCTGCCACGCGTTGGAATAAATCGCAGTCAGGTTGCTTTTTGAAGTCCGTCGCATCACTGCAATAGTCGTTTATGCGTCTTGTAATTGTCTTTTCGATGGTGCTGATGTCCCTTTGTTGGAATTGCAGAAGCTTTTCGGCAATTTCTCTGACATGGGCGGTTCCGTCATGCTCGTCCAAGAGAACATTAATGATGTCATCCAGCCATCTTGCGGATGTGCGGTGCTTGGCTAAAAACTCTTCAACGGAATCGCCCATGCCATTGGCTCCTTCTTTCGATGGCAAAGCTCGCCCTGAAGTTTAAGCGGTCGGACAAAGCCGAGCGCCGTAGGGACGTAAGTTACCCGAGCCGAACTTTCACCGGCTGGAACTCGCCAGCTTCGCCTGGCGCACCATAAGCCCCATTACGTCAAATCACGCGCGCTCGCGATGCAAAACACTGGCAACTTCGCAATCGGACACGAACGGGTTGGCGCTAGGAGGATCGTCAGGACGCATGGAGCGGGTTAGACGCGCAACGCCTCTTTCGATAAAAGGTGACAGGTGAAAGGGCTTGCCATGAAAATCGCGGTCATTCTTTTTTGCGGCGTTATCCTAACGGGCTGCGTCTCGCAGCAACAAATAGCGGCTAAACGGTCTGCCGACGACGACACGACTTGCACGTCATATGGTTTGAAATTCGGCACGCCCGAATATGCCCAATGCCGACAAAACGCGGCAGCCCAACGCGCAGCTACCGAGCAGGCTCAAAGCTTAGCCGCAATGCAAATGGTGCAAAGTATGAATGCGCAGCAACAGCAAGTGTCTCAACAACAGATTTATAACAGCGTGAGGCCGAATCCATCAATACAATGCATGTCTAATGCCGTTGGCGGCTCCGTTTATACCAACTGTAATTAGTGCTGACTCGACCTTCGGCCAAATCGGTGAGTGTCCTAACAATGAAGCGATTTGTCGTGATAGCTTTAATGTCACTCGTGCCCTCAATGTTTGCTTTTGCTCAATCTAAGGGGGTGTTAACAAACGACACCCTTACCGCTTCAATGCTATATCAGATGTGCGCCCATTCTTCTCGTGAAACCCCACAAGCTCATGAGTTTGCGGAACAAACCTGTATCTCCTATCTCCGAGGCATGACCGATGGAATGGCGGTGATGCAAGGATTATTTGATAATGGAACGTCGGTATGCCTACCGAGCGGAGCTCCCATTGACGTTCCGAGCGCGAGGCGGATTTTCACTGAGTGGCTAAAGAGTCATCCCGAGACAGGGGACAAATCGGCGGGGCTGGCCGCTGCCTTTTCGATCATTTGGGCATTTCCCTGCAAAAAATGAAAATTAGGCCACGCCCGGATTCTCATGGCCTTGTTTTATGGAACGCGGTTGTGCCGCCGAATTATTTCGCGCGTGCGATGGTCAAAAAGCGTGATTTCTCAATGTTTAGCAGGCGTTTCCGCCTGTTACAAAAATCTTGAGATATGCACGGCGGCCGCAACGTCGGCTTTCTGAGGAACCGCGAACGAGGCGGGCGGCAGAGTGCGACCAAACTGAATTGAGTAGAATCCCACCGGTTGCCAATTTTTTTCGCCTCTCCGACAATGAGAACCATGGTAAGCGGCGTTTTTCCGCCATTGGAAAAGGTGGTTCCGCCATTTGGCGAGATAGCGGATTCTGTTTTCTCGGTTTTTTGAGGAGACAGAGATGGGTGCGATTGAGACGGCGGAGGATCGCGACGGGGGCGTGGCGAGCGGCGCAGAGATCAAGCGGGCGCGGAGCGGCGCAAGGCGGTGGCCGGCGGCGCTGAAGCAGGAAGCGGTCGCCGCGTGCCTGTCGCCGGGTGCGCGCGTCATTGATGTCGCTCGGCGCTATGGCGTGCATCCGCAGCAGCTAACGAAATGGCGCCGCGCCGCGCGCGACGGGCGATTGGCGACTGGCGACTGGCCCTAAGACAAGCGCAGCTTTCGTGCGCGTGGAAATGGTCGAGCGCACGGCTTCAACTCCTGTTGCGTCGGGGGCGTCCGAGGAGACAGTTGAGATCGTCGTTGGCCGGATCATGGTGCGGCTTCGTGGCGTTTCGCCGGCGGCCCGGATCGCCGACATCGTCGCCGCGTTGGAGCGCGGCGCATGATCATTCCCTCGCAAGGGCTGAGGATTGTTCTCGCCGTGCGTCCTGTCGATTTCCGCTGCGGGCATGACGCTTTGGCGGCTGTCGTGCAAAACCAGCTCGGGCTCGATCCGCATTCGGGGCTCATCGTCGTGTTTCGCTCGAAGCGAATGGATCGCTTGAAGATCCTGCTGTGGGACGGAAGCGGCCTCGTGCTGATCTACAAACGCCTCGGCGAAGGCGGCTTTTCCTGGCCGCAGATCAGCGACGGCGTTTTGCAATTGAGCCGGGTTCAGTTCGAAGCGCTGTTCGACGGCGTGAACTGGAAACGCGTCGGCGAGCGGATCGCAGCGACGCCGACCGCAGCGAACTGAATATTGTTCGCAACTTCAGCTTCATTCGGCGCCGTGCCTGCGATAGAATCGTCGACATGACGCCGAGCTTCGATCCCGCCAGACTTGCAGAGCTCCCTGCCGATCTGCGCGCAATGTTCGAAGCGCAGCGCGCCATGCTCGAAGCCGAACGCATCCGCGCCGATCATGAGCTGCACCGCGCAGAAAATGAACGTGTCACGCGCCTTCACGTCGAGAGCGAACTTGCGGCGTCGAAGGAGACGGTCGAACGTCTGCAATTGCTGATCAAGGAATATGAACGCGCGCGCTTCGGCAAGCGTTCTGAGAAATTCAATCCCGATCAGTTGCAGCTCGTTCTGGAAGATATTGAGATCGCGATCGCTGAAACAACGGAACGCGAGGACGATCGCGCGCGCCGTTCGGGACGCGCCGAGACGCGGGAGCGAGCCGGCCGCGCCGCGCGCGCCTTTCCCGCTCATCTGCCGCGCGTCGAGCGCGTGATCGAGCCCGCGAGCCTTGCCTGTCCCTGCGGCTGCGGCCTGATGGTTCGGATCGGCGAGGACCGCTCCAGCCGCCTCGACGTGACGCCCGCGCACTATCGCGTCGTCGACACCGTGCGGCCGCGCTACGCCTGTCCGAAAGGCAATGCGGGCGTCGTCCAGGCCCCGGCGCCCGCGCATCTGATCGAGGGCGGCGTCCCGACCGAGGCGCTGCTGGCGCAGGTGGCGGTCGCCAAGTTCAGCGAGCACATGCCGCTCTACCGCCAGTCACAGGTCTTCGCGCGCCATGGGATCATGCTCGACCGCGCCGTGCTGGCCGATTGGATGGGAACGATCGCCTTCCATCTCGCGCCGATCGTCGAGCGCATGAGCGCGCGGATGAAGCTGTCCGGCCGCCTGTTCATGGACGAGACGCGGGCGCCGGTGCTCGATCCCGGCCGCGGCCGGACGAAGACGGGTTATCTCTGGGCGGTTCTGCGCGACGACCGCGGTCATGGCGGCGCCGATCCGCCGATCGTGGTCTATCATTACGCGCCGGGGCGCAGCGGCGAGCACGCCGAGCGCATTCTCGACGGATTCGACGGAGTCCTCCAGGTCGACGGATATGGCGGCTATCATCGTCTGGCGCGCGCCGAGCGCAGAGGCGGCGCCCCGCTGCGGCTCGCCTGGTGTTGGAGCCACGGTCGGCGCGAGATCATTGCGGCGACGCCGAAAGCAGGCTCGCCGATCGCCGAGGCGATCCTGGCGCGCATCGCCGCGCTCTATGCAATCGAGGCGGAGATCAGAGGCAAAGAGGCGTCGATCCGGCAGAGCATCCGCGACGAGCGGTCGCGGCCTCTCGTCGCCGCGCTCGAAGTTTTTCTGCGCGCCCAGGCAGCGCGATTGTTGGGCCGCAGCGAGATGGGCAAGTCCGTCGCCTATCTTCTGAACCATTGGGAGGGGCTGACGCTGTTCCTGAAGGACGGCCGCGTCGAGATGGATACGAATTTGGTCGAAAATCAAATCCGGCCGCTGACTCTCACGCGCAAGAATGCGCTGTTCGCGGGCCACGATGAGGGCGGAAACTCATGGGCGCGTCTTGCATCGCTCATCGCGACCTGCAAGCTGAACGGCGTCGATCCCTATGCCTGGATGAAGGCGACCCTCGAGGCGATCGCCAGCGGACATCCGCAGTCGCGAATTGACCAACTCATGCCCTGGGCCTTCAAATCCCCGACGCCGCTCACCTGAGCCCGCATCCGTGCGCCAAAAAATCCCGCGCAAAAAAATGCAAGCCCCTCTCCAACTTCAACCGCAATGGGACGTAAACGGCGCTTACGAACCATGCCATGGCACGTCCAATACAGAGAAGGCGGAACAGACCACTTCGTGAGGTAGGGGTCATCGTGAAATCTGTTCCAAACCCTACGCTAAGACGATTACCTAGTTAAATCATATGCTTGAAGAAGCGTCTCTAAACCGTTCCTTTTGGGGACGGATGGCGCTTGGCCTGAAAATCAGCCGAAATTTCGTCCAGAAAACCCGTCCATGAATTTATTGGCGTCCAAAAATCAGCGGCACGGTTTCGGGACGATCCTTAGCGTAGGATTTGGAACAGATTCCACGATGACCCCTGAAGGCTTAATTCACTTGCGACACTTCCATCTTCATCGCGTGGACGGCGAGCATGCCCCTTCCGGGTTGCACGGAGGGACATTCGGCGAACATTCCCCGCCCTCGGGAATGCATCGTCGGCCGCCGAGCGGCGCGCAGGGGTGTCCCTCTTCCGGCGAGCAAGGATCTCCGAACGGAACGCATTGCGCGAAAGCGCGGGGCTTGCGAAGTCTTTCTTGGATCGCGTCGCGGAATAGTCCCATCGACAGCCCAGCGACCGCGACGGCTAGGCCCTCGCTGGCGCGTCCAACCTCGGCGAAGCGGGAAAACACGCAAGGGTGAAGGGCGCCGCTCGCGGTCACGCAAAGCCGGCCATCCGCGCAATGTCCACATAAGCCGTCGAGGGCGTCGCAGGTCTCTTCGCTTTGGCCACGACCCACAGGCCGCTGAACGTCGACGCGAATGTCTCCGATCCCGAGTTCGCGCAGAAAGCGCTCGGCGAACAAGGTCGCCGCCGCATTGGCCGGAGTGGCGATCACTCCGCAGCGCACGTCGAGACCGGCGTCCAGCGCCCATCGAATGGATTTTAGGGTCCGCTCGAAACTGCCCGCGCGACGCGTTACAGCGTCATGCGCGGCCGCAGCGTTCGCATAGACTGAGAAAGCCAGAGCCACGGAATTATCGACCAGATGTTTTTTCAACCTGGGGCCGATGGAGACGCCATTGGTGTAGACTTCGATGAATTCGAAACCGAGATCTCTCGCGAGATCGATCAAATCAGGAAGCTCCGGGTGCAAGGTCGGCTCGCCGCCGATGAACTGGACGGAACGGCAGTCCAGCGTCGCCGCTTCCCGCAAAGCCCGCTTCCAATCGTCGGCACCGAGGGTCTCGTAGAGATCGCGGGCGGGCGAAGAGTCCGTGTAGCAATGAACGCACTCGAGGTTGCATTTGCGCGTGAGTTCGAGCCACAGAAATTTCAGTTCTAAGCCTGCATTCGCCGGTGCCAAATCCTGACTTTGCATCGCCTAGCTCCGATCCTCACAATCCCGCGGCCCTGTTGCGGCCGAAACATCCGGCGATGCATATGAGTTCGGGGGCCAATGTCGCCGAAATCTGGTCGGGCGTTCCCGCCTGCGCATAGCTGGCGATATTCATCAGCGCGAAGCTCGCTCCGTTTCGCCTCTCGTCGGCGGGAAGCGCCTGGATCGCCTGGTCGTAGGCGTCGATCTGCCGGCGCAAGGCGCCCACGTTGGGGTTCGAATGGAAATCGTTGCGGACGCGCAGCAGAATCGTCGCGTAACCGCGATAGAAATCGCTCGGACAACTTCGATCGTAGCGTTGCGCCCAAATCGCGGGATCGGCAGGCCCCGCTTGGGCGTACAACGCCAGGACCTGATCGTCCAACCAGGCAATATTTACTCCGCTCATCGGATCGCCTCTTCGCTATAGGTTAAAGACGCCCGTCGGCCCGAAGCGGGGACGCGCCTTGGCCGGCGCTCACCAGTTTACTCAGGACGTAAGGAGACGCGCAAGTCGCGCTGGCTCTCGAAACCCAGGCTGCAAAATTGCTCTCAGTGGTAATCAACACCGCTGGGAACGCAAACGCTTAAACGCAGACCGCTCTAAAATTCAAACTGAGACACTGGAAAGGCGTTCGGCCTTGGCCCACGAGTGCCAGTTTGGGCATAACAAATACTTCGGGCCAAGGGGCACCAGCCTGCGCATTAATCGCGAAGGCGAGAGCCAAGCTGCTGAGCGACGCCCACTGGCTCCGCAGGGGTGGCGCGGGGCGCATTCTCGCCTCGTCGGGGTTGAAGTCCATCTAGCCGTTGTCGCGCGCGAATGTAAAACATAAGCCATTGAAATCGTTCAAGTCGTAAATCAAAATCTGAGCGTCGCATATGTGTTAAGTTTTTTGAAGCGGCTTATGACGGTTTGCTGTTCCTCTCAGCCGCACAGGCCACATCCAATCCGAAAAGTTCGCTATGCTCCTTCATGGCTCGCCCTCGCTAAGCTTGGGGCTCGGCTCTGGCCAATCCAGAGCAACCCCCGATTCTTGCTTACCACGGGGCGGCCCGCCAGCACTCGACGAACATAAGGTCTAGGATGACACGAGCGGCGCATATATGCTTTCTGCGAATCCATCTCGTCAAGCACCGATTTTGCGGACGGCATCATGGCCTCTTACAACGCGTCGCCCTTCATTCGCCATCGCCTGATCGATGGCAACGTCATTATTCTGGACTTGAGATCCGGCGAATATAAAATTCTCGACGACGTCGCGACCGCGATGTGGCTGGCGGTCTTGGCCGGATCGGATAGGCCTTGCTGCATCGAGCAGCTGGCGAATACTTTCGCGGCGGCGCCGGCTAAGGTCGCCGCCGACCTCGAAGCGTTTTTGCACGAAGCCGAAGTCAGCGGTTTGCTCACGTCGCAGCTGCCAACTGCGCCGGCCATCGGCCGCCCTGCGCCTCGCTGGCCGCGGTCGTGCCTCGCGTCCGGGGCGTGGTGGTCGCTTTTCGCGACGACGCGCATGCTAGCTGGCAACGGGTTCGCCGACGCTTATGCGAAGCTTAGCGCCTGCGCCAAGCCGAAGTGCGATGACGGTGATGGTTTCACTCGGCTCGCGCGTGCGGAGCGCGCGTTTTCCCTGGCCGAGAATTTTTTCGTCATCCCATCGGCACCGCAGGACTGCCTGCCCCGCTCGCTATCGCTTTACCGATTCTTGCTGATGGCGGGCGTTTCGGCCGACCACGTCATCGGCGTGCGTCGTTTTCCGTTTCAGGCGCACGCCTGGGTTGAGTGCGCCGGACGCGTGGTGTTCGATTCGCCCGATTTCGTTCGATGCTATACTGAGCTGGCGAGGATGTGACGGCATGGAGCGATTCTGCCTGAGTATGCGCTTCGACGATGGGGTGAAGCTCGCGTCTGAACGCGCGCCAGAGCGCTTTGGCGACCTCAATGTTTTCTGGCGTGGCTCCATCTCCGGCCCCCACGCGCAGGCCGCCCAAGTCTCGCCCGAGACTGAGATTCTGGGGCGCGCCTATCGCCGCTTCGGCGAGGAGTTCCCGCAGCATATTAAAGGGGCGTTTGCCGCTGTTGTCATCGACGCCGCGCGGGCGACCGCTGTCCTCGCTCATGATGAACTGGCTCTCGAATCCCTATTCTATACGCCGTACCGGGGCGGCCTGATCGTCGCAACGCATTTGCTCGACATCGTAAGGGCGACCGGCGTCGGCGAGCTCGATGAAACTTATATTTCCGATTACCTTGCGCATGGCTGGCATTTTGGCGGCCACACGCCCTACGTGCACATCCGTCGGCTGCAAGCCGGCGAGGCTGTGGTGTTGCGCGGCGGCGACTTAAAACGCGTAAGCGCCTGGACGCTCGACAGAGTCGCGCCGCTTCGATTCGTCGACGCGCGCGATTATGAGGCGCAGTTTCGCGAAATCGTGCAAAAAGCGGTGGCCCGCGCGATGCCTCCTGGCAACGTCTGCTGCGAACTTTCCGGCGGGCTCGATTCCACCACCGTGCTCGCGGTCGCCATGGGGCTCGCGCCCCAACGGATCTCTGCGTGCTCGTTTGTCTATCCGCGATCTGCGAGCGCCGATGAGCGGCCTTGGATGGAAGCAGCCCTCGAAAAGTATCCGGCGCCGTGGCAAGCCTTCGATGGCGACGCCCTGCGACCGTTTTCGGTCTTGCCCGACATGCCGCAAGGGGAACCCAACCAGTCGCTGATCAATGCAGGCCGCCAGAACGCCTATTACGCCTACCTGCGGGCGCGTGACATACGGACCGTGCTGACCGGCGAGGGGGGCGACGCGACCTTTTGCGGCGACAGCCCCGCACCTTTCTATCTAGCCGACCTGTTGCGCGGGCTACGCTTCCGCGAACTCGGCTCCGCCGCCGCCGCGCATTCGAGAGAGTCGGACAGTCGGCGGCCGTCGACCTACTTTCTGTGGCGTTACGCGGCCATTCCGGTGGTGGCGCACGCGCTCGGCCGGCCCGTGGAAAGCAGTCCCACGCCCAGCCCTTGGCTCAATGCGGAATTTGCGCGGCGCACCGACATCGCGCATCGGAGTAAAAGGACGTGGGCGCCGCGGACGAAATCCATCGACGCTTCGGCCGTGCTCGAACAGGTGATCCGCTGCGCACGGCTCGCCGCAGGCTTCTACAGCGGCGACGACATCCCGGCGCAGTTCCGGCATCCTTTGCTCGACCGCGATCTCGTCGCCTTCATGTTCAGCGTCCCGTGGCCCGAAAAGACGCATCCGACGTGCGACAGGCTGCTGCAACGGCGTGCGCTGGAAAATGTCCTGCCGCGCAAGGTGTTGTTGCGCAAAAACAAGATTAGCCCGGAGGAGGCGCTCTACGCCGGCTTGGCTGAGGGCGGCGCATGGCTGGATTGGCTTGCCGACAGGCCGAGAATCATTGAGCGAGGCTATGTCGACGCGACCGCGTGGCGTTCGGCGCTGGCGCAGGCGCGGCTCGCCAATACAGTGGGTGTCCGCTATTTTCAGGCTGCGGCGTGTCTTGAGGCATGGCTACGGTTGTTGGAGACGCGGGACGTTCGCATCCCCCGGCCGGCCGTTACGTAGGGCGAAATCACCACTAGCGTTCGTCCCCGCCGTCTTAAGGACTGACGGGGGCGCGCTTGATTCTTACTGGCGGAAGAACGCCTACTTCACGGGGCGTTCTGGAATCTTGACTTGGGCGTGGGCGATGCCATGAGGCTTGTGTTCACCCTGATATCCCGGCGCGCCATCGGCCGCCGCCGACTTCGGACCAGCCGTCTTAGCTTCGACGGTGCCGAACGTCACAATAGAGGGCGATCTATAGTTTTTGCGCTTTTCGGAGTCGAGACAAGTGGTCATGATTTCCTCACCTTCGAACACACGCTTGAAGAGCGTTGGTTTCTTTGAGGGCGGTGAGACTCGCAAGCCTTCACTCGCTGGTTAAGTTATAGACGCGGCCCATATCGGAGTCAACGCCGCCGGCTTGCCGCGTCACGGCCCGGAATCCGGGTTAACGATCATTTTTGTTGCAGGATTTCAAGGAGGAAGCTGGGGTCCCATCCTGCGGCTTTGTTTTTGTCCCCAGTCGGTTCCATCACAACCCCCTCGCAGCCTGTCGTCCGCCAAAGGACGAAAGCCAAACCGTTCAAGAGGCAAAACCGTTCCCGTCGCGCCCGGCTTTTTGGGGAGTTTACGAAGGCCCCGCCGTGGACGGAGACACGCCTGACTCTCGCCCTTTCAACAAAACCTTGTGCAAAGGACCCGCGCCCGCGAGTGCGGGACGCGGCACGGCGTTTTAGCCTCGCGCCATTAGCGTTTCGACCATCATCACTGCTTCAATCGCGCGCCCTGTTTCTCTCGTTCCGCCGCTCGCTCGGCCTGCCCGACATTACCAAGAGCCCGCTCTCCACTCTTGACCGCCGCCATGGCGCGTCCGGCCTCGGCCGCCGCCTGACGCTCTGCTGGCGCGACCGACGCGCCGCCCTCGAACGCTTTGGCGCCCGGCTGATCGGCTCGGACCATGGCGCGCACGCCGTCGGCTCCGAACCTTTTCTCCATTGCCGCCGCGAAAGCCGTCAGCTCGCCGGCGACGGCCTTGTCGCTCGTCGCCGCCTTCCATGCCTCGGCGCGCTCCTTGTCCGTCTTGGCCCCGCTTGCGGCGCCGATCGCCACCTGCGCGCGCTCGGATAATTTTGGAATCCCGGTCGCATCCGCCCGCAACTGCTTCTCGACGCCTGCGCGATAATCGCGCGCTGTGGACGCCTCCGCCTCGCCGAGTCGGGCGAGCCCCGGCCCGATCGACTCGGCGACGCGCAAGGCGTTGGCCCGCTCCTGTTTCGCGGCGGTGCCGGCGAACAGCCCGGTCTTGCCGGCGTAGTCGCCCAACTGCGTCGGATCACGCTCGATGCGACGCGCGGCGCTCGCAAACCCGTCGCGCGCAACGAGCGCGTCGAGCCGCGTCCCGGCCTCGCGCGGGTCGCGATAGGCGGTCTGCAACCAGGTCGAAAGCGCCTGGCGCTCACGCCGAACGGCTTTGTCGTTGGCGACGAAGGCCGAAACGCTTTGCGCGTCCAGCCCGCGCCCAAGACTGTCGCGGCCGTCCGGCGACACGCGCGGCGCAATCAGCCACTCGGGCTCGTGACGCGGCGGCGACTTTTCCGCGCGCTGCTCTTTGAGCGCACGATCCTGAGCGACGATGCTCGTCTCGCCGGCGCCCGGCTGTCGCTCGGGCCGCGAGGTCGCATCAACTTTCTCTGGCGCGGCGCTCCAACCCGCCTCGCTCGGCGACACGGGCGCCGCCTTCACCGCCGCGTCCGTCATCGGCTTCTCCCCCGCCCTCGCCTCCGCCGCTTCGGCCTTGGCGCGCAACGCCGGCGCCAGCTCGTCGCGGGTCGCCCAGGCGAGCGACGCGGATTTCACCTCGCCGCGCGCCATCTGCCAAGCGAGCTGTTTTGGATTGCGCGCCGTCTCCCGCGCGACGAAAATCGTCGCCGACTCGCGCTGGCGCGTCAACGCGACATAGCTCGCCGCCTGCCGCCAATGCTCGGTGTG
>Ga0182013_10003695_pt1 | contig 18904 bp, 18 predicted proteins | sample 612S2MmetaG_FD_120487 | JGI IMG/M metagenome (GOLD analysis project Ga0182013, IMG submission 120487) | Permafrost microbial communities from Stordalen Mire, Sweden - 612S2M metaG | ecosystem: Environmental > Terrestrial > Soil > Wetlands > Permafrost | place: Sweden: Stordalen | collected... | reverse complement strand
GGCGCTAGCTCTTGTCGAGTTCCTTCTCGGCCGCGTCGAGCTCGCGCTTGAACTCCTTGCTGTCGACGTCGATTTCCTTCTCCACGGTCTTTTCGGCGCGTGTGAGCACCTTGTCGAGCTCCTCTTCCACACGCGACTCGCCGACGACGAAGAGGGAGGCCTGCCCCGCTTCGATCAGGTCGCCGAGCTCCTTGGCGTCATCGCGCGAGAAGCCGCCTTTGAGGTGACCGCCGACGCCGCCGATGATGCCGCCGACGAGCGCTGCCGGAATCACCGCCGGTGCGGCAACGATGCCGATCACGGCACCGACGGCGATGCCTCCCCAGGCGCCGTGCTGCGTCGGCTTCTCGTGCTTGTGGACGTGCACCTTACCGTCGTCGTCCTTGGTCACCAGGGCCACGTCGTAGGTTCCGACGAGCTTGGCGGCGTGAAGTTCGAGCAACGCGTCGTAGTCGGCCTCTGCTCCGGCGAGGTCCGGGTAGGTCGCTACGTAGATGAAGACTGGCCTGTCGCTCATATGGTTCCCCTTCGTTTTCGGCTGTCTGTTCCGCGCCACGCCGTCGGCGCGGCGGCATAGAGCATCGAGCCTAGTCGGGGGCGCTCAAAAGCCGCATCCGTAATTGGCCGAGAGCCAGAGCGATCCGGCCGCGGTCACTGGCGGCGCAAGGCGCCCGACAGCCCGATCAGGTGCTGTCCGGGCTTGGGCGTCGCGGACGCGCCGGCGACGAGAACGCTGAGGCTCTCGCCGGGCGTCGAGATGAACATCGGCAGGGAAACGGCGCGATCGCCGGTGGGGTCCGCCGATGCCGTCGATCCAACGACTTCCGCCCCCGCTTCGAGACTCGCGAGGAGCGCAGAATGCGTGGCGGCTGCGTCGAACAGCACGGGCGTGCGCGTGAAGAAGTCCGACGTGTCACGCCCTGCGGCGGAGAGCTGGAAGACGCGGTCGGGTCCGAAGAAGCCCGCGAGGTCGGCGGAGATCATCGCGTTGAGCGCGTCATCGTCGCTCACCGCGAGCGCGTAGTAGAGCTCGTCGAGATCCGACGGCAACGCGCCCGAGGCGTCGTCGAGCAGGTCACCGCGGTAGACAAGCAGTCCCTCGGTTTCGCAGGCATCCGCGTCCGCCTCGATCGTCGTCCATAGGCAGACATAGATGCCCTCCCGCTTGAGCGCGCGAGCAATCGATCGCGCGACCCTGCTGGCGCCGATGAGCAGCACGCCTCCCGGTCCAACGCTCGAAACTCCCAGCGCACGGGACACCGGTCCCCCGCTCAGGCCGTATATCAGCGCGGTGGCCGCGATCACGACGAACGTGATCGGGATCAGCTTCTGCGACCCGCCGCCGACTCCGGCCCGGCTGAGGCCGAGTGCGAAGGTCGAAGACGTTGCGGCCGCGACGATGCCGCGCGGCGCCATCCACGCGACGAACGCACGCTCACGAGTTCTCAGCTCCGATCCGAGCGTCGACAGGAAAACGGCCAGTGGCCGTCCGAGCAGCACGAGCAGCGCAATGAAGGCGATGCTCACCCAGCCGATCGCGACGATCTGGTGCGGCGAGACGCGCGCCGAGAGGATGATGAACAACATTCCGATCAGGAACGTCGTGAGCGTCGCGAAGCCGGCGCGCCAGTCCTTCATCAGCTTGGCGCGCTGGATCAGCAACCCGCGCGGTTCGCCGACGCCGCGCGGCGGGCGGTTGGCGAGCATCGCGCCGATCACGAGCCCGGTGATCAGCCCCGTGTCGGCGTGCAGCAGATCTGCACAGACGACGCCGGCGACCACGAACATCAACGTCCCGGGCACGACCTGGGAGGGTTCGGGATCGAACCATTGCAGCCAGGCCAGGACCAGGGCTCCTCCCAGCACGCCGAATCCGGCGCCGATCGCCGTCGCGAGCAGGAACTTGGCGACCTCGCTGCCCGCCGTCGCATGGCCCGCGATGACCGCGTTGAAGGCCACGACACCTAGCGTCGCGCCGAGGGGGTCCGCGAAGGTGCCCTCCCACATCAGAACCGAGTCGACGTTCGCCGACGGCCGGATGAAGCGCAGCAGCGGGCCGACCACGGTCGGCCCGGAGACCACGAGCACCGCACCGAGAATCAGGGCCACCTCCCAGGACAGGCCGAAGAGGAAGTACGCCCCGATCCCGGCTACCGCCCACGTCGTCAGGATGCCGACGCTCAGCAGCATCCGAACGACGCGACGATTCCCGCTGACGAACCGGCGAAAATCGAGGTCAAGGCCGGCGTTGAACAGGATGATCCCGACCGCGACCGAGACAATCGCCGAGATCAGGTTCTCGCCGAGCAGCGCATTCGGGTTCAGCGCGCCGATCGCCCCGGCACCGAACCCGAGGGCCAGCAGCACCAGGATCGACGGGAGCCGAATGGGCTTCGCGATGATCGGCGACGCGGCCGCCAGAACCGCGATCAAGCCCAGCTCGAACAGTGTTCGCGAACTCGACAGCATCGCGACCACGGTCACGCCCGGGCACCTTCACGCGCACAGCCCTGGCCGGTGCGGCGATCGCGGCACTGAGGCGGTCGATCGCCTCCCGGCCCGCGGCCAAGGGCCGTCCGCGCCGGAGCGTGCGACGCATCCATCGCTAGGCGGAAATCATCTCGGGTCTACTGTTCCAGCGCCGTGACGGCCCCGGGGGCATGGGCGTTGACCATCTCGCCGTCCGGCCCGGAACGCTGGGTCAACGCGACGCGACCCAGCCGGCCCTCGAGCAGGCCGCCGATCGATCTCACGTTGCCTGCCGTATCGAGCATTTCCTGCTCCGTGACGCCCCACGCGTAGAGATTGCGGATCGCCTCGGCGTTCTGGCCGCCCTCGTGGAAGTCATAGGTTTCCGGGCAGACCTTCGTTCCGCCCAGGTTGCCGTCGACGACGATGCAGTACGGACGCAACGACAACTCGTCCTCGGCCAGTTGCACTCCGACGATCCTGAGCGTGTAATCGCCGGGATCGACGACCGAGACCGGTAGCGCGTCGAACGCTTCTTGCTGCTCTTTGTCCATCGTGGGCCTCGTCAGTCGTCGAAGATGCCGTCAGGCGGGACCGCAAGCCTAACCTGCACGGCTCACGGCAGAGCAGCGCCGCCGTTGCCGGGACGCTCAGCGACCCGCTAGGGCTCGCCCCACTGGCCGTCGCCGTGGTCGCGGGCCGGGCTGTCGCCGTAGAACTCGCGTGCGAGTGCGAGGAGCTCGCCCTCGGTGAGGTTCTCGCTGTCGGACTCGATCGAGCCGACGATGCGTTTCAACAGCGCAGGGTCGTGCTCGGTCAGATACTGCGTGAACTTCAACATCCCATTGCTGTGGCCCTTGCCGTTCCCGACGATCAAAATCGCGCTTGCCGGCCGAATCGCGTCGGCGAGCTGCGCGTACCACGATTTCTCGATCTCGCCGTACCAACCGTCGGGGTTGTTCGCCTTGTGGTGCATCGTGTGCAGGCGGCCCGTCGGATCCTCGGGGATGATCCGCGTCGGGGCACTGCCCGCGGAGTCGGTCGGATAGATGTCGGCGCCGTGATAGCCGATGACCAGGATCGCGTGTCCGCTGGGCGGCTGAGCGTCAGGTGCTGAAGCGACGGGCTCGCGGCCGCGAAGGGAGTCGGCGGTGATTCCGGATCCCGCAAGCATGCGCCGCAGGTCGACGACCATCTGCTCGTCGATGTCCTTGCCCGTTGGCCGCTCGAGCACCTCGGTCTCGCCGCCGAGGGTCACCTTGAACTTGCCGTTGCGCTCCTCCGAGACCTCGCCGGCGGACTCCAGCAGCGAGATCACATTGCGCCACTCGATGTTCCCGCTTGCCGGGTGGGAGAGGATCGCGAGCGCGGTACGGCGCTCGTGGCTGCCGAGATGAGTGCCTTCCGGACCGGTCACGGCGAGGAGTATCGCACCATCGATCGCGCGGTCCTCGCGGCGATCGGGCTCGCGCGTCGCATCGGTCGGCTCCAATCGCAGCATCCTGGGTTCGGCGATCGGCAGGACGTCGCCCTGCAGGAGCGGCGCGCGGCTTCGTTCCCGGAGCCCGGTTGGGGCGGTCCGTGCCCTAGCGGATCGTGACCGGCACGGGCCGCGAGGCGATGCCGTTGGCGACCACTTCGAGGGTCGCTTCGCCGGCTGGTGTCGTCTTCGGCAGCGTGAACTCGGTCGAGGAGGCCGCGCCGGGGGCGACCGACACCGAAGACCAGTTGCTGGTCCGCGCGTAGGTGACTTCGCCGCCGACGTCGCTGGTGATGCGCACCAGCGGGAAGTTGGTCGCGTCCTGGACATCATCGCCGTACGCGGCACCCTGGTCCAGGCCGGCGAGCTGGTAGCCGGACAGGCTCGCGGTCTTGCCCGGCGTGAGGCTCGTCGTGGTCAGGGACGCGATCACCGGCGCCCATTCCGGGTTCGGTGTGCCGCCGGCGGTGTAGAGCTCCATCTTGTTGCTGCCGTCGTCGAACAGCACCTGGCCGTTCGGCAGATCGAGCATCCGCGTGTAGTACGTCGAGTCGTATTCGGCGTTCGGGACGTCGGCAACGGGACTCAGCTTGCGCGTCGTCGCGTTGTAGAGCTCGAAAGCAAGCGGGCTCGAGTACACGCAGGGGCTGACGTCGAACAGCACGTTTCCGTCGGGCAGCGTTGCGCCCGGCCCGTCGGCGCTGTCGTACTGCAGGCCTTCGATCGTCGGGATCGCGGGGCCCTTGACCCAGCGTTTGGAGGCGTATTCGTAGAGGGCCGTCGCGGCGGGCTTGTGGGTCGCACACGCTTCGGGCGGCGATTCGCTGCTCGTGCCGGCTCCGACCGCGAGCGTATCCCCGCCTGGCATCTCGACCTGGGGTCCGATCTCGACCTCGGGGCTGTTGACCGGGGAGGTCACGGTGTTCCCCGCCGGGCTCCAGGTGAGGCTCGAGGGAGTGAAGAGCTCGGTGGTCGGCGTCAGCCAAGTGTCGACCGTGAGCAGCTGTCCGCTGGGCTCGAGCGTCCAGCCCTCCTCATCGTTCGGGTCGTTCTTTTCCTGGCCCGGCACGGCCGTCCAAGTCAGACCGGACGCGTTGAACAGCGCGAACGCGGTGCTCAGCGACCCGCTCGTCAAGGTGCAGCTCTGGCAGGCCTGGGCGAGCATGAACGTGCCGTTCGCCAGCACGTCGCTCTGGGCGTCGCCGATGCTTGTCCAGCCGGGCGGCGGCGAGACCTTCTTCCAGCTGTTGGTCGCGGGGTTGAAGATCGCGCCCTTGTTGGTCCAGACGCCTTCGGGACTACCTTCGTTGTACTCGCCGCCCTCGACGATCATCCGCCCGTCGGGCAGGATCGCCGAGCCGAAGTAGAGCGGCGAATATCCACGCGGCATCGGGGCAAGTTCGCTCCAGGTGCCGTCGGCGTAGCTGCCGCGCGCGTCGGGTGTGAGCCGGTACCACGCCGACGGAGCGCCCGATTCCGGCTCGTCGTGGACCAGGACCGTGCCGTCGCTGGCAAGCAGCATCGTGCCGGGCGTGAACTGCGGCGCGTGTTTGAGTTTCACCCAGGGGGTCGTTTCGTTGGCCTGCACGGCGGCGGCGCGCGGCAGCTTCGAGGGCGGTGCGTGCCAGTAGGGCGGGTCGGCCTGGAACGGCCCGGCCGGCAGCCCGCTGAGGTTCGCACTCGCGGCCCAGGCGCCGCCGGCGAGCGCGAGAAGGCCGGCAAGCGATGCGATCAGCGCAAGCAGTGGGCGGAGTCCGCGTCCCAACATCGCCCGACCTTAGATTTAATGCGCGCCGAGGTCAAGCCCGAGGTGCGTGGAGCCTCGCGAGCTTCGCTACGCGGCGCTCACGCCGTCCTTCGGCGCGGGCGACTGCACGAACCAGGCGAGTAGCAGCACGACCCCGGCGGTCACGAGAATCCACCCGAGGAACAGCAGCACCGTCGCCGTCGAGTGGCTCAGGCTTCCGGTCCATGCGACGCACGGATTGGCAGCCCGGGTCGAGAGCGCGAACTCGTGGCGCGCACACTCTCGTGCTTGCTGCGAAGCGAAGTAGAGCAGCGCGATCCCGGCGAGGAGCGATGGAACTGCGACCAGGACGCGGCGCACGCCGCGCACGATACAACCGGTGCCCCGCGCGCCCGAAGCGAGCCGCGGGCGCGCGCCCACGCCGCAAGCCACGGTTCTCGTTTGCGATACGGGGCGGGCGCGGCTAGCCTCGGTTGGTGGCCCTCCGCCTCATCGCAATGGTGTCGGGGCTGCTGGCGTTGGTCGCTGCGCTGGGTTTTTCCACCACCGCGCAAGCGTCGTCGCGCCACCGCGCGCCGCACAGACCGACACCAGTCGCCTCACTCGCGCCGCCGATTCCCGCCGGCGCCGTGCGCTGGTACGTCAGGCCGGCGGCCGCGCCGCTGTCGATTGCCGCGGAGAACGCCCAGACCGGCACGAACGCCTGGCGGCTGCCCGGCGGCGGCTTCGCCGGCCGCCGGCGCGGCGCGATCGATGCCTACGTCTCCAACCAGGCCCCGCTGCCCGGAGAACGCCTGAACGTCTACGTGAACGCCCCGGGCGCCGCTGTCGTGAAGCTGCGCATCTTCAGGATCGGCTGGTACGGGGGCACCGGGGGCCGGCTGGAGCTCGCTTCGGGGCCGCTTGCGCTCGTCGCCCAGCCGGGGTGCGAGCACTCGATTGTCTCCGGGCTCACCGAATGCGACTGGCACTCGACGCTGTCGATCGTCCTGCCGCGCTACCTGCCGAGCGGTGTCTACCTCGTGCGCGCCAACGCGAGTGACGGCGCGCAGACCGACGCGATGTTCATCCTGCGGCCGGCCACGCCGCCGGCGATCCTCGTCCAGATTCCCGTCGCGACGTACGAGGCCTACAACTTCTGGGGCGGCGATTCCCTCTATCCGGACGGCAGCCTCGTCAGCGGGGCAGGCGGCGGCACGCAGGGCTATGAGGTCTCGCTCGACCGGCCGTACGAAACTGAAACGGGGGCCGGAGAATTTCTCAAGCGCGAGGTGGCCCTCGTGCGTTTCATGGAGCGCCTAGGCTATCCGGTCGGCTACACCGCGGACGTCTCCGTCGCCACCGAACCGTCGCAGGTGCGCGGCGTCCACGTGCTGATCGACTCCGGCCACTCGGAGTATTGGTCCCAGCGCCAGTACGAAGCCTTCATGCAGGCACGCGAACACGGCACGAGCCTGCTGTTCATCAGCTCGAACACGATGGGCTGGCGGGTGCGCTACTCGCCCGCGGGCCCCGACTCGAGCGAGCGCGGGCGCCCCGGCCACATCATCACCTCGTACAAGCAGGGCGAAGCGCGCGACCCCGACACCGACGAACCTACCGGGCTGTTCCCCCTCGGTGGCGCTCCGCTGGCCGGCAGCGCACCGGACGGCTGCATCACGCCGCGCACGAGTCCGGTCGGCCAGCCGGACTACATCTACTTCGGCTGGCGCCCCAATCGGCAGCTCAAGCCCCGATGGCTGTTCGCCGGCAGCGGGCTCAGCGCCCGCAGCGTGATCGCCGGCATCTCCGGCTACGAGCTCGACCAGCGCTCGCCGTTCACGCCGCCGGACACGCAGGTGATCGGCGAAAGTGTCGGGGCACGTTGCCGCGCGGTGACGCATACCGGCGAAGTGGCGGAAACCACGCTGTTCACGGCGCCTTCCGGTGCGCTGGTCTTCGCGACCGGCACGATGGGCTGGCTCTACGGGCTCGAACCGATCCCGGGCGCCGCGGCGAACATGCGCCCCACGCGCAGCGCCGCCGTCGTGCGCATGACCGAGAACGTCCTGGCGCGCGCCCTGGCCGACAGCCGGCGCGTGTTCGCCGCGCGCCGCGCCGCAGCTAGGGCCGCAGCGCGCTACGCGCGGCGGCGATCGCCTCGCTGACGTCGGCCTCGAGGCCTTTGAGGTGCTCGCCGGCCTCTTCGATGCTCTTGACGGCCTTCGTGTGGTTCGCGCGGATCTGGGCCGCCTTGCGGACGGCGTTCGTGGCATTGGTCAGCGCGGCCTCGACCGCCTCGAGGTCGGCGCCCTCTTCCTCGGGACGCGCGCTGCGCTGGACGACCCAGCGCGCCCACATGAGCGCGAGTCGTAGGGCCGCGGTGTCGCCTTCGTCGGGGTCGAACACGGCGATCGCCTGGTTGTCGTGGTGCTGGAAAGGGATGCGCCCGGGGGCCTGGTCCTGCGTCTTGAAGATCGCGATCCCGGCGCTCGCGTTGCGGTTGGCCATCGAGTCGGTCAGTTCGCGGCGCGTTTCGGGCATCGAGAGTTTGCGGTTCTTGCACTCGATCACGTAGGCGCCGGGGGAGCTGCCCGACGTGTCGGGCGCGAGCGTGACCACCTCGTCGCCCTTCTTGGCGCCCGTGGCCCCGGCGGCCGTGCCCGTCGGTTCGGCGAGGTCGCCGAACGGCTCCACGAGATGTGAGACGACCTCGTGCACTGCGTCCTCGAACGCGACGCCCTTCTGGGTCCCGAGCTCGGCCATCTCGGCGCGGACCTCGCTGACGGCGATCTTCTCGGAGATCTCGATCAGTTGACGCTCGAGTTTTTCGTTCTGTTCGCGTTCGACCCGCATGATGTCGTTGCGCACCTTGCCCATCGGGGACTCGCCGTCGGCGGGGTCGATCAGGCGGCGGATCGCGTCGACCTGCTGCAGGCGGGCCTCGCCGAGCACCGACTCCAGGCGCCCGAGCAGGCTCTCCTTGGACGCGGGGTCGAACGTCTTGCCCAGCATCTCGTTCAGGGTCTCGCCGAACGTCGCCACGGTCTTGGCGAGTGTCCCGTCCTCGGCGGTCGCGCGGTCGATCACCTCGCCGACCTTGACGCTCGCCTCGTCGACCTTCTCGCTGACCTCGCTGGTCATCTTCGTGAACGACTCGTGGACCGCGCGCGTGTCGAGCTCACGACCGGCCGCCCCGATGCAGCGCGCTCCGACCTGGAGGGCCTCGTGAATAGCCGCCACGGGCTCGTCGGCATCGCCGACGTGCCGCACGACGACCGGGTCGGTCTCGATCAGCTTGTCGATCACGATGAACTGGTCGGTGACGCTCACGGACTCGCTGGTTGGTTCGGAAGCCGCGCGTGCGGCACTTATCGCCATGGGTTTCTCCTGGTCGGCCGGGGTTTCGAAGATCGGGTCCGTGGTTGGCATCTTGCTGGAGGTCGCGGCGGGGCGGTCTTTCCTGACAGCGTTCAGGCCGTGCCGGCCTGGACGCCGAGCGCGTCGCACGCCGCATCGAGGGTCGAGGCGCGCACGCTGCCGCAGCAGGCCAGCGCGACCTTCGCCGCGGCGATCGCGTCGTCGTCCGCCGCGTGAGCGCGGAACTGGATTCGCAGCGCGTCGCCGAGATCCCCGAGCCGGTAGGAGGCTCGGCCTGGCCAGGCGAGGCGTGCGAGCCGCAGGGTGCAGGCGTAGCGCAGCGGCGTGCGTTCGAAGCTTGCGCCAAGTGAGGCGCGCAGAACGCCGACATCGAACGCGGCGTTGTGCGCGACGAAGGTGCGGCCAGCGAGCAGCGCCTCGACCTCCGGCCAGACCTGCGCGAGCGATGGCGCATCTGCAGTCTGCTGCGGCTCGATGCCGTGGATCTGCGTGTTGAACCACGCGTATTCGTTGCCCGGCGGGCGCACCAGCCAGCTGCGCACCGCGGTCACTGCGCCGTCGTCAACGAGCGCGACCCCGATCGAGCAGGCGCTCGCCCGGGACGCCGTGGCCGTCTCGAAGTCGAGCGCCGCGAACGGCGCCGCGCCGAGCTCCGTGCCGAGCGCCAGATCGTGGGTCAGCGGGCGCAGCCGCGTGTTGAGGGCAACTTTCAGGTCGTGGAGCATGCTCGTCAGGTCGAATCTTCCGGGACGGACCTGACGCCACGAATGGCAAGTCTGTCTGCTGCCGGAACCGCAGGGCCGGTGCACACGCGCGAGCGTGCTTATCGGCGGAGCCGACCCGACCTTGCGACGCGAATCGAGTCTTCGCGGTCCAGCAGTTCGCGGGCAGCGCTGCGCCGCTCGGCCGGCACGGCGCGTGACCAGAACGCCCGCGTTGCGGCGAGCGCGCGGTAGGCGGGTCGCAGTGCGGGCAGCATCCGGCAGGCAAGCACCGCTTGCCGCCTGCGTCCGGCGAGCGCGAGCAGCGCCGGGATCACGTCGGCGCCGCTGACGATCTGCCCGCATCTGAGCAGATGCCACGACGCGAGCGCACGGTCGGCACCGAGCTCTGCGAGCTCAGACCCGAGGTGTCGCTGGATCGTCGACAGCGCGAGCCCGTCGATGCGCGCCGCGATCTGCAGGGCGCCCCAGCAGCAGACGCCGCACGCGCCGTCGACCAACAATGTGGCGCGCGACGCGGGCGCCAAGCGTTCAGGCGCCGATCGTCGTCGCGTCGATCACGAACCGATAGCGCACATCGCTGTTCTGGACCCGGCCGTAGGCGTCGTTGACGGCCCGGGCGTCGATCAGCTCGATCTCCGGGGCGACGTCGTGTTCGGCGCAGAAGTCGAGCATCTCCTGGGTCGCGGGCATCCCGCCGATCGCCGAACCCGCCAGGCGCCGGCGGCCGCCGATCAACATGAACGCGTGGATCATGTCGGGCTTGGACGGCGCTCCGACGGTGACCATCGTCCCGTCCACCTTGAGCAAGCTCAGGTATTTGCCGAGGTCGAGGTTCGCGGAGACGGTGTTGAGGATCAGGTCGAGGCTGCCGCGCAGCTCCTTGAACGTCGCGGGGTCCGACGTCGCGTAATAGCTGCTCGCGCCGAACCGCAGGCCGTCCTCGCGCTTGGCGTCGGTCTGGCTCAGCACCGTCACCTCGGCACCCATCGCTGCGGCGATCTTCACCGCGACGTGTCCGAGACCGCCCATCCCGATGACCGCCACCTTCTTGCCCGGACCTGCGCCCCAGATCTTCAGCGGGTTGTAGGTCGTGATGCCGGCGCAGAGCAGCGGCGCGGCGACGTCGAGCTCGAGCGCATCGGGGATCCGCACGACGAACCGCTCGGTCACGACGATTTCCCGGCTGTAGCCGCCGTAGGTCGGCGCGCCGTCGTAGTCCGTTCCGTTGTACGTCGGTACCGACGGGCCGCTGCAGTACTGCTCCTCGCCCGCCAGGCACTGCTCGCACTCGCCGCACGAGTCGACCATGCAGCCGACGCCGACGCGGTCGCCGACCGCGAACCGCGTCACGTCGGGGCCGACGGCGGTCACGATGCCGGCGATCTCGTGGCCGGGCACCATCGGGAAGATCGAACCGCCCCACTCGTCCTTGGCCTGGTGGATGTCGCTGTGGCAGATGCCGCAGAAGTGGATCTCGATCTGGACGTCGGCGCCGCGCAGCTCACGGCGCTCGATCGCCGTCGCCTCCAGCGGCGAGCTGGCGCTCGTGCAGTGCAAAGCGGGGGTACTCGTCATCGCTTCCTCCCGGTCGGTGTTGCGCGCCGACGACTCTAACGGCGCGCAGCGTGCCGTAGCGGCCGTTCAGCCGGCCGGGATCTGCTGGGTGATGCAGTGGATGTTCCCGCCGCCGAGCAGGATCTCGCGCGCCGGGACGCCGACGACCTCGCACTCGGGGAAGACGCCTTGCAAGATCTCGGTGGCCTCGTCGTCGTAGCGCTCGTCGAGCAGCGGCATCACGACCCGGCCCGTCGCGATCAGGAAGTTGACGTACGACGCCGCCAGGCGGTCGCCGGCGCGGCGAGGCTGCGTGCCGGGAATCGCGTCGATCCCGGCCGCCTCCTCGGCGCTGAGCGAAAGCGGCCCGGGGGAGGGGAGACGCACGACCTCGATGCTGCGCCCGCTTGCGTCGGTCGATCGTTCGAGGCGCTCGAGGTTCTCGAGCGAAATCGCATGTTGGGGGTCGGAGGCGTCGTCCTCCCAGCTCAACAGGACCACACCGGGGCGCGCGAAGCATGCGATGTTGTCGACGTGCCCGTCCGTCTCGTCGTTGAAGACGCCTTGGCCGAGCCAGAGCACCTTCTCCACGCCGAGGTACTCGCAGAGATGGCGCTCGATCTGCTCGCGCGTCAGCTGCGGATTGCGGTTCGCGTTGAGCAGGCACTGTTCGGTCGTCATCACGGTGCCCTCACCGTCGACGTGGATCGAGCCGCCCTCGAGCACCAGCGGGGCGCGGTAGCGGTCGAAGCGTTCGATCTCGAGGATCTTCTGGGCCGCGGCATCATCGAGATCCCAGGGGAAATAGAGACCGCCGTCCAGGCCGCCCCAGGCGTTGAAATGCCAGTCGACGCCGCGTCGTTCGCCGCCGGGCCCGACGAGCAGCGTCGGTCCGCTGTCGCGCAGCCATGAGTCGTTGGTCGAGATCTCGACGACGCGGATCGCGGGATCGAGCACATCTCGGCAGTGCTCGTACTGGCGCGCCGAGACGGCCATCGTGATCGGGTCGGCGGGGTTGACCGCCGCCGCGACCGCCGCGAAGGCCTCCTGCGCGGGCTTGGCGCCGAGCCGCCAGTTGTCGGGGCGCTCGGGCCAGGCCATCCAGACCGCGCTGTGGGGCTCGAACTCGCCGGGCATCCGGAACCCGTCGGCCGCGGGCAACGTGCTCAGCGTGCGGCTCACGCGGTGCCGGTTCCCGGCCGGTGGTGGCGGCGGAAGTGCCGGCCGCGGTGGCTGAGGTCCAGGTGGGTCCCTCCGGGGTGGTTCATCCGCCAGAGGATTATCTCGCCGGCGGCGAGCGTCACCACGACGATTCCGACCAGCGGACCCGTGTAGTTCCAGTCCTTCGGCGCGCTGGGGATTTCCGGCCACAGGAAGAGCACTACGCCGGCGGCGATGAAGATGCAGGTGATCACGACCATCGCGATCACGACGCCGTTGCCGCCGGGGATCCGGAACGGCCGTGGGCGGTCGGGCTCGCGGTAGCGCAGCACCGCCACCGAGGGGTACATCAACAGATACGGCAGCAGGAAGATCACCGACGAGGCGGCGAAGATCCCGAAGAACAACGAGTTCTGTTCGTTGATGAACAGCGCCGCGACGACGAGCACGACAGTCGAGATGATCCCCGTCGCGACGAGCGCGCCGACCGGCGTGTGGCGCGTGGGGTGTTCGCGGCCGAGGATTTTCGGCAGTTCGCCGTCGGCCGCCGCCTCGACGGCCGAGCGGTTGGCGCCCATCGTCCACGTGGTCATGTTCGTGATGTAGGTGTAGAGCGCCGCGATCCCGAGGATGTAGACGATCACCTCGCCGATCCCCTTGCTGCCGAAGATCGCCTTGAACGCTTCGACGAGTCCTTCAACGAGCGTCAGCTTGCTCAGTGACAGCGCGAGCAGGATCCCGACCGTCGCGAACAGGTACAGCGCGGCGATGATGAAGCCGGAGGCAAAGATCGCCTTCGGGATCGACTTCTCGGGCTTCTTGACCTCGCCGGCCATCGACGAGACCAGCTCGAACCCGAGCAGCAGGAAGACGATCACCGGCAAGAAGGTCTTCGCCAGCCCGAACGACGGTACGAAGCTCGAGGCGGTGATGTGATTCGCGGCGCCGTGGCGGATCGCGAAGACGATGCCGCCGACGCCGAGCGCGACGATGATCACGACCTTCAGGATCGCGCCGAGGTCGTTGAAGAACTTGCCGATTTCCAGGCGCATCACGCCGATCCACACGACCAGCCAGACGAGCGCGACCGCGAGCGCGACCTGCCACCACTTGCCCGCGGGCCATTCGGCCAGGCGGGTGTCGAACAGCTGGAAGAAGACCCCGGCGAAGAGCACGAACACCGAAGGCATCCACAACGCGACGTTCACCCAGTACCAGTAGGTCGTGCGAGCCGCCCAGCGGTTGCCAAGCGCGTGGCGGACCCAGACGTAGATCCCGCCCTGCGTGGGGTACGCGGTCGCGAGCTCGGCCGTGATCAGCGCGTAGGGAATCAGGAACAGGACGATCGCGATGATCCACCAGGCGATCGTTTTCGTGCCGATCGCCGCCGACGCGGTAAGCGTTTCGACGACGAGCATCGCGGAGACGGTGAACAGCGTGACGTCGAAGATGCCCATCACGCGACGGCGGGTGATGCGTTCCTCGCCGGCCGCGAGCTCTCCTACGTCGGGGGTATCGGACATCACCACTCCTTGCCTGTCTGCTTCGGGTTGTGGTCCCAGCCCGCCTCGTGGAGGAAGGCGGTGAGCGTGCGCAGGTGCTCCTCGCGCGTCGACTCGTCCGGGCGGGGGACCGTCGGGTACGTCAGCCAGACCAGGATCCCCATCTCTGCGTGAAGCCGGTTCTCGGCCTGCGGGAAGACGATCGAGCGCTCGTTGTCGATCACCTCGTCGGTGACCTCGCCGCCGCGCGTCGCCGGCAGGCAGTGCATGAACAACGCGTGCGCGGGAGCGCGGGCGAACAGCTCGCCGTCGACCTGATAACGGGGCATGAACGCCGAGGTGCGCGCCTGGACCTCGTCCTCCTGGCCATACCACCACCAGACGTCGGTGTAGATGAAGTCGGCCTTGGCGATCGCGTCCTCGACGTCGTCCGTCACGGTGACCTGGCCGCCGCTGGTCTCGCAGTTCGAGCGTGCGACGCTGAGCCACTGCTCGGGCGCCTGATAGTCCGCCGGCGCCGCGTGGATGAAGTGCATGCCGAACTGCGTCGTGATGAACATCAGCGAGCTGCAGACATTGGTCCGATCGCCAACGAACACGACCGTGCAGTCCGCGAGGCTGCGTCCCTCGGGCACGTGCTCACGCATCGTGAAGATGTCGCAGATCGCCTGAGTCGGGTGGTTGAAGTCGCTCAGGCCGTTGATCACCGGTACTTCGGCGTCGGCCGCCAGGCCGACGACCGTCTCGTGCTTGAGGGTACGTGCCTCGAGCACGTCGACCATCCGCGAAAGCACCTTCGCCGTGTCGTGGAGCGACTCGCGGCCCCCGAGGTGGATCTCGCCGGGCTTGAGGTAGAGACCGTGACCGCCGAGCTTTGTCATCGCGACCTCGAACGAGACGCGCGTGCGGGTCGAGGGCTCTTCGAAGATCATCCCCAGCGAGCGGCTCTTGAGCAGCTCGGGCACCGCGCCCACGCGGTCGGCGTCCTTCAGCACTGCAATGAGGTCCAGGAGCTCCTCGAGCTCGGCGCGGGTGTATTCCTGCGTGTCGATCAGGTGGCGCATCGGCGAGCCGCCTTTCGTCTGCTGTGTGGGAATACGGTTACCTCGCCAGTCAAGCTGCAGCTAGGACCCCTGCCAACTGTGCGAGACCGCAATCCGCAGCGGGTTTTCCCGTAGTCGGCCGCGCCGCCTTAAACAGGAGCGGCGCCCGAAGGCGCCGCTCTCCCCGCGCTCATTGGCTCTGGCCGTCAGCCTTCGTTGTAGTAGGCGACGATCCGGAACGACTTGTCGTTCTTGGCGACCGAAAGGGTCATGTCGTGCGTGCGCACGCCGCCAATCCCCTTGACGAACAGGAAGTAGTCAGATTCCCAGATGTTCGCCGGTCCGGGGAATTCGTGTTCGCGCTGTTCGCCGCCGGTCAGCTTTTCGAACGGCTGACCTGAGACGGTCCTGCACCGCTCGACGTCGCGCCCGCCGCTCGTTTCCGTACCCGGATAACCGCGCTTGACGTTGGTCTGGTGGTGCCCGACGCAGTGGACCATCCCCGGGCCGTACCACTCGAGGTTTTCGTATTCGACTTCAAACTTGATGTTTTCCGAGTGTGCGGCGGCGGACTTCGTGCCTGCCGCGGGGCGCACGTGTGTCCCCGGGGCCGCGATCGCCGTTCCGGCGAATGCGGTAAAGCTCAGCGCCGCGACACAAGCTGTCCCTGCGGCAATTCTCCACTTCATCACTATCTCAGTCCTCCTTGACCGACATGTACGAGACAAGGTCTCGCTGTTCCCTCCTTGGCCCCGATGCAGCGCACCGTAGGCTATGCGTCCAGTTCAGGATGGCATAACTAAAGCCTTACGGCTGCGCGATGCACGATTTCACTCGCTGAGCGCGCCTTCGATCCGGCCGGCCGCGGCCTCGTCGAACGCGCCCCGCTCCTGCGCGAGGACAATGCCCGATCTGTCGAGGAGGACCACAGTGATCGTGCCGGTTCCTGCAAGCCCGAGCGCCGCCGTGACGGTGCGTACGTCGCCGTAGACGGTGAGCGTGCGCGCGCGGGCTGCGTCGCTGCCGACGCCGCGCGCCATACCGCCGTCGATCAGCCGCCGAACGGGCGCGTAGAGGAGCGAAAGCACCGGCAACTCGAAGATGCTCAACCCTTCTGTGCGTCGCTCGAGGTCGAGCATCCATTCCAGCCAGCTGTCGACATCGCGTTGCTGCTCGCGACGAAAGGCGACCGCGAGCAGGCGGAGCCGACCCGGCAGCTCGTCCGGGACGGTGAACCGTTCGCCGGCGAGCGAGCGCCCCTCCAGGCGCGGGAACGAGCGTCGGCCCGTCAGGTCTTCGCTCGCATCGTGTACGGCGTCGTCTGCGCGAGCATCCTGAAGCCGCAGCGCTCAAGGATCGGTGTGCTCTGGTCGTTCAGGTCGGCCTGAAGGAAGCGCGCGCCGCGCTCGCGGGCGGCCTGAGCGCACGCTCGGACCAAGGCGCGAAACACTCCCCGCCCCCGGTGGGCGGGTAGCACCGCGGTGCCCCAGAAGCTTGCGAACTCGCTGCCGGGGTGAAAGCTGAGCCGCGCCGCAGCAACAGCCAGGCCATCCAAGCGCCCGACGAGGGCTGCTGCGTCCGGTGGCGTGGCTGCCAATGCCGCGAGCATCTCACCCAGCATTGCGGGCTCACCCCCGCCGAAGACAGTGTCCTGGACCGCGAGCATTTCGCGCACGCCGGACTCGTCGGTGGCCGGCGCGATCCGCAGTCCCGGTGGCGGCGGCGGTCCAAGCTCGAGCTCGTCGAGCGGTGCGATTGCCAGCGCCTCGGCTTCTCCGGGGACCAGGCCCGCGCGGCCCAGCCGCGCGCCGAGATCGGACGGCGCGTCGTACGAGTAGAGCTTCCACTCCCAATCGCGGCCCAGCCCGGACAGCCGCGCGATGGCCTCGGCGATCGCCGCGTCGGCGCTCGCGTCGTCGAGCGAGGTCCACGTGACCCCGGCCCACGAGTCGTGGACCTCGACCTGGACGCGCCCCGCGAGCAGCGGCGTGCTCGCGCGCTGCGGATGGCGGCGCACCGTCCGATCAAAGAGTGCAAGCAGCTCGCGGTCGTCCACTGCGCCTCAGCCAAGCAGATCGCAGCGGGCAGCGAGCGGGGGGTCGCTGCGCACCGTGGCGCGACAACGTGACATGGGACGCACGCCACCGGCCGCGGAGACCCCCGGGCAGCTCGATCTGTGCATCGCGCAGTTCATCGGCGAAAACGGCGCGGCCGGCGCCGCGGCCATCTCGGGCGCCGTCGGCGTCGACCCGCGCAGGGTCGCGCTGCTGCTGGCCTCGCTTGGCCGCCGGGGTCTGGTCGAGGAGCACCGGCTGCTCGCCGACCGGCCGGCGCTCTACGCCCTCAGCGCCGGGGGCTGGCGGGCCTGCGGCTTCGCGCCGCCGCGCGCACGGCGCCCGGCACCGGGCAATTTCGAACATCTCACGGCCGTCGCCGACACGGCGGCGGCGATGACCGGCCTGGGGTGGCTGGTACTCGGCGAGCGGCGCTACCGCCTGATCGAGCGCACGACGGGAGACCTGATCGGCAGCGTGCCGCTCGGCGAGCGCCTGCACCGACCCGATCTGCTGCTGATCGGCGGATCTCGCGTGATCGCTGTCGAGGTCGAGCTGACGGTCAAGGCGCCACGGCGGCTCGAGCGCATCTGCCGGGGCTTCGCGCGTGCACGGCACCTGGACGGCGTCGTCTACTTCGCCGCGCCACGGCCGGCGCGAGCCGTTCAGCGGGCTGTCGCCGCCGCGGGCGCAGGCGGCGCGGTTCGGGTCTACGCGCTCGCAGAGACCGACGAGCTTCGTCCGCCCGAGCCGTGATCGCACACGCGCTCGGCGACCTGATCCGCGGGGCGATCTACGTTGCGATAGCGGCATTCGCGGTCGCGTTACTCGTCAGGGCACTGGCCCTGCCCTGGTGGCTGCCGTTGCTCATCGCGCTGGTCCTCGTCCCCGGCGCGACGTCGATCCTCGTGGCCGCGGGGGCCGGCGTGATCGCGCGGCGCCGGCGTCTGCGCGACGCGCTGGCAGGCCGCGCGGGCGGCGTCCTCTTCGACCTTCCAGCATGGGCCATGGGGCTGATCTCATCGGCCGGGCGCGGCGATGCCGGGGTCGTGATCGGCCGGGGGCAGGGCCATCGGGTGGCAATTCCCGCGGGCGGCGCTTCGGGCAGCCACACGCTCGTCGTCGGCGCAACGGGCTCGGGAAAGACCGTGACCCAGGCGCTGATCGCCGAGCGCCTGATCGCCGCCGGGCTCGGCGCGATTGCGGTCGACCCGAAGGGGGACGGGGAGCTTCGCGAGCGCCTGGCCGGTGCGGCGGCCGAGCGCGGCGCGCGATTCGTCGAGTGGACTCCCGACGGGCCGACGATCTACAACCCGTATGGCTCTGGGTCACCGGACGAACTTGCCGACAAGGCACTCGCCGGCGAGCACTTCAGCGAGCCGCACTACCTGCGCCAGGCGCAGCGCTATGTAGGCCATGCAGTGCGTGCCCTGCACGCCGCGTCGGTGCCCGTCACGCCGCAGACGCTGCTTGCGAACATGACCCCGGCGCAGCTCGAGCGAACGGCGCGCGATGCGCCGGATGCAGCGGCGCTCAACGCCTACCTCGACGGCCTCACGGAGCGTCAGGAGCGCGAGCTCGCCGGGGTGCGCGACCGCCTCGCGATCGTCGCCGAGGCCGAAGTCGGCCGCTGGCTGGAGCCCGCGGCCGGATTCGAGGAGGTTCAGCTCGAGCAGCTCGCGGCCGAGCGCGCGGTCCTCTACGTGCGACTCGATGCCGACCGGCGGCCGCTCGTCGCGCAGATGCTGGGCGTCGCCTTGACGGTCGACCTCGTCTCGCTGGTCGCGCGCCACCAGGGCTCGCCGCTTC
>Ga0182013_10003692_pt1 | contig 18913 bp, 10 predicted proteins | sample 612S2MmetaG_FD_120487 | JGI IMG/M metagenome (GOLD analysis project Ga0182013, IMG submission 120487) | Permafrost microbial communities from Stordalen Mire, Sweden - 612S2M metaG | ecosystem: Environmental > Terrestrial > Soil > Wetlands > Permafrost | place: Sweden: Stordalen | collected... | reverse complement strand
TTTACGCCATTCTCTTCGATGGCGTCTTTCGCGGCGTAACGCCCAGCGGCCCGCTCTTCTGGATATTTCCCGCGCTCGGCGCCATGTCTCTCGTCGCTGGCCTCTTCTGGGGCTTTGCCCGCGGCAGCATGCCACGATGGCTGGGTGTTGTGCTCTGCGCCCTGCTCGGCGCTCTTGGAATCTGGACCTGCATCACCCACGGTGCCGCCTGGCCTCTCGATTTCGTCGAGTGCGCCAACCACTTCATGACAGCCGTCCTCCTCGTCTATGTCTTCCGCCGCTTCTCTCCGGGGCTCATTCTCAGCTGCATCGGCTTCACGGCCTTCTCGCTCTCTATTCTTGAAATCCTTCCAGTCATCGGCCAGAACCCCGTCATCGACGTGAATATTTCTCGCGTCATTGTCCTGGGCAAAGTTGTTGCCGCCCTGGGCCTCATCCTCCTCGCGCTTGAAGATCAGTTGGCCATCAATCTTGCCGGACAGTCTCGCGAGCGCCGTACACGCAGGGAGATGGAAGCCTACACAAACCTCATCCTTTCCCGCCGCCGCGTCGAAGACTTCGACCGCCAGGGCAATGAAATCTGCCAAACCGTCATCGAGCACAGCCGCTTTGCTCAGGCCGCTCTGCTCCTCCAATATCAAGGCCGCTATCGCCTCACCGGTTCAGCAGGCCTCGAGCCGGCCATTGTCACCGCTCTCGATGAAATGGCCATGCAGATTCCCCTTGAAAACTTCCTGGCCGCTGGCTCCGTGCTGCCCGCCGTGGCCCACAGCCGCACTGTCAAGCTCGACCTCACTCCATGGCTTCGCCCCGGCGACGACCTCAAGCGCCTCCACTTCACCTCGGTTCTCGCCGTACCCATGGCCGGCCGCACCATCACCGAAGGCGCTCTCCTGCTCTCCGGCCTTCGCCCCATCTCCACAACTGACGGACCTCTCACCTTTTCCACGCGCACGCGCAATGTCCTGCGTCCCGACGATCTTCTCGCCATCGAAATGCTCGCCGGCCGGCTTCAGGCCACCCGCAGCCAGACCATGATGCTCGAGAAACTCGTCGACTCCGAGAAATACGCGGGCCTCGGCCAATTGGCCGGCAACGTCACACAGCAGCTCAACAATCCGCTCACGGTCATCCTCGGTTACGCCTCGTTACTCGAAGAAACCTCCGCACTCGATCAGCGCGAGCGCCGAGGCATCGAGTCCATCCTGTCTGAAGCCCGTCGCATGCGCGCCACCCTCGACAGTCTCACTCGCATCTCCCGCCCCCAGAACGGACAGTTCACGGCCGTCTCCGTCGCCGAAATGTTGTCTGACCTCGAGCAGCTTCACCGCTCCGAGTTCCTGCAGCGCTCCATCGAGTTCCGTCTCAACATTGCTCCCGGCCTGCCGCGCGTCCGCTGCCACGCGCAGCAACTACGCCAGGCCGTGCTCCATTGTCTTCAGTTCGCCATTGAAGCTGTCGAAACCCGCAATCTCGCCGCTGCGACCGATGATCGCAAGACCGTACGCCTCGAGGCCTCCTGCGAAGGAACCACGGTACAAATCCTCGTCGCGCACTCCGGTTCCGGCTTCCTGCACCCCGATCGTGCCTTCGATCCGTTTGTGCCCGCGCAGGCTACAGGAGAGACCACGGGCCTCGGTTTGAGCCTCTGCGCCTCCATCCTTCGCGATCACAACGGCCGCGCCTGCGCCCTGAATCTTGAGCCCCGCGGCGCCGCCATCCTCCTCGAACTCCAGGCCGCCTGAAACCCGCCGCAAGCCTCTCCAGCGCACCAAAGCCCGGAAATCCGTAAAATAGAGCTGTACGCTCGTTTCCCCGATTTCCATGGCATTTACCGAACAATACGACGTTGTGGTCGTCGGCGCTGGTCACGCCGGCTGCGAAGCCGCCATGGCAGCGGCACGCATGGGCCTCAAAACCGCGCTCATTACTATGAATCTCGACCTCATTGCCCAGATGAGCTGCAATCCCGCCATCGGCGGCGTCGCCAAAGGACACCTCGTGCGCGAGGTCGACGCCCTGGGCGGCATCATGGGCGAAGTCGCTGACGCTGTCGGCATCCAGTTCCGTCTACTGAACACTTCGCGCGGCCCCGCCGTTTGGAGCCCCCGCGCCCAATGCGACAAGCAGCTCTACCGCGTCAAAATGCGCGAAGTCCTCGAAGCCCAGACCGGCCTCCACATCCGCCAGGCCGAAGTCGTCGACCTCGTGCTCGAAGATGCTCTTCTCCAGGAGGGAGAATCCGAGAATAGCCCAGGGTGGAACCCTGGGTTGGAGTCGCCGTTGGATCTGGCCCGTCCCGTAGGGCCGGGGCGAGATCAACAACACTTCCGTCCCCACCGCCGCGTCCTCGGACTCAAGCTCCGCGATGGCCGCCGTCTTCTTGCCGGCGCCACAATCATCACCACGGGCACCTTCCTCAACGGCCTCATCCATTGCGGCGAAGAGCGTTACCCCGCCGGCCGCAGCGGCGAGCCCGCCAGCGTCCTGCTGGGTGAGGCGCTGCGCGCGCTCGGCCTCCGCACCTGCCGTCTGAAAACCGGCACCCCCCCGCGCCTCGATGGCCGCACCATCCGCTGGGACGCCTTCGAAGAGCAGCCCGGCGACTCCGAGCCCACGCCCTTCAGCTTCCGGACCAGGAAAATCGTCCAACCCCAGATCAGTTGCCACATCGCCTTCACCACGCCGGAAACCCTGCGTCTGATCCGCGAAAACGTGCACCGCTCGGCCATGTATTCCGGCCAGATTGAAGGGATCGGCCCGCGCTATTGCCCCTCCATCGAAGACAAAATCGTCAAGTTCCCTGACAAAACCCAGCACCAGTTTTTCCTTGAGCCTGAAGGCCTCAATACCCACGAGGTCTACGTCAATGGCATGTCTACTTCGCTGCCCATGGAAGTGCAATGGCAAATCGTCCGCTCCATCCCCGGCCTTGAAGAAGCCGAGATGCTGCGCCCCGGCTATGCCATCGAATACGACTCCGTCGACGCCACCGAACTCGACCGCACCCTCCGTGTCAAAAGCATGCAAGGCCTCTACCTCGCCGGCCAGATCAACGGCACAAGCGGCTACGAAGAGGCTGCCTGTCAGGGAATCATGGCCGGTATCAATGCCGCGCTTTCGCTCAAGGGAATGCCGCCCTTCACGCTTGACCGCACCGAAGGCTACACCGGCATCCTCATCGACGATCTAATCTCCAAAGGCACCAACGAACCTTACCGCATGTTCACTTCGCGTGCCGAGTTTCGCCTGCACCTGCGCATCGACAATGCCGATCGCCGCCTCACCCCGCACGGCCGCCGCCTCGGTCTGATCGACGACAACGCATGGGCCGAATACGAGCAGAAACAAGCCCGCATGGCCGCATTGCAACACCTGCTTGTTACGACGAAGGCAAATGCCTCGCAACTTGCCGCTGCGGGGCTAGCGGCTCTCCCGGCCGTCGAAGGATTGACCTGGGCCCAGCTACTCAAGCGCCCTGAAGTAGGGATCGACGCGGTGCTGAAGGCGATGCGGGCGAACCTGGCGGAGAACACGTCGCTCGCGCCGTATGTCTCGTCCGGATCGTCCGATCCGGGTTCCGTCGCAATCCGGGCGATTGCCAACGAAGCCCGCGCCGTGGAAACCGAAATCAAATTCGCCGGCTATCTCGATCAGCAGAAAAAATCCATCCAGAAGCTCAAGGCTGCCGAGTCGGTTTCCATTCCCGAATGGATCGAATACAAGGCCATCAGCGGGCTCTCCCGCGAAATGCTTGAAATTCTCGAGCGCGTCCGCCCCGTCACCATCGGACAGGCCAGCCGCATCCCCGGCGTCACGCCCGCGGCTCTGTCACTGGTACACGTGTCCATTCGCCTTCAGGGCGAAAAGCGCACCGCTGCTCTCACGCGCAACCATCATGCCTCTGCGAACGATTGAAGTATTTCTCCGAAACAATCGCGCCGCCTACTGCGGCCCCTTCTCGCTCTTTGAAAACAGCGGGATGTGAAACGGCATCTCCGCATTCGATGCCTTCCTCTGCTTGGCATTCGAATCCTCGCGCAGAAGTGTGCGCTGCGAGTTGATGCACAGCCACGAGCCGTGTGCGCGCTCAAAAACCTGCGTAAAGACGCCCTTCTCGTTCGCCTCGCTTGTGTTCACCTTATGGTGCAGAAGATAGGTCCCGTTCACCACCGCAATATCGCCCAGCATACGCACCGTAATCACCCGCTGATCCAGGTGCAGCGTCTTGTCCTCGCCTGTAATCACCAACGCCACCTGCTGGTTCCGCGTGGTGATGTCCCCCGTCGCCGAAACATCCACAAACAGCGGAGACAATACAAGCTCCAGCCCATACTGATCGCGCCCATTTACAGCCGACGACCACGAATCTTCGATCTTTTGAAACTGCTGAATTGCCGGGCTTTCGTCCGATGTCACATTGTTTGCAACAGGAAGCGCCGTCGCGGGTGCACTCTGGGCGATCGAAGTACCGCACACAACAAGAAAAACAAAGAAACAAACCATTGAACGGTTCATACGAATGAAATCCTCAGTCCCGGCGCAATCAAGTCTTTTCTGGACGACAATCCACATCCGAAGGCTCGAATTCGCCAACTTCCATGATAGCTGTTGGACTCTGGAAGCTGTTCTCCGCGAGATCGAAAAGAGCAAAGGGATTGGTCCCCCCTGAGAAAAATCACCAGGAACGGTCGGCCTGTTTTTCTTTGAAACCACTAGATAAGTGTCTGCAGTCGCTCGGGTTGGTGCACCGTCACTAACGAATCTTCAATCGAAATCCAACCCTCTTTCCTGAACTGCCCCAGCGTCCGCGTCACCGTCTCCCGCGTTGTGCACGTCATTGAGGCCATCTCTTCATGCGTCAAAAGAAGAGGGAAGCGATAAGACCCATCGTCCAGGTGCTCGCCAATCTGATTCCCAAGCTCGATCATCAGTCTCGCCAGCCGCGCCGCCACTGTCTCCGCCAGTGCAATCCGGCAGGCGTCCTGCAAGGCAAACCGATATTCCTGGCAAATGCATTGCACTGCCCGCATCTGTGCTTCCTTGTGCGTGCGCAGAAATCCAAGAAATCGGTCCCGCTCCACGGGCCGCAATTGCGCGCTCGTCAGCGATTGCGCCGAGACCTCGTACATCCCGTGCGAAAGCACCGCGTAAAGCCCCAGCATCGAACCCGGCCCCGCGATGCGGACGATCATTTGCCGGTCGTCCATGCGCCCGGCCGTCAGCTTCAGATATCCGCTGCAAATCAAATACAGGCAGCGCGCATCTTCTCCCTGATGAAACAGCGAAGCCTGTGCAGGCAACGTAATCGTACTCGTCGCCAGCTCTAGATCCGCAAGCACTGAACTCCCCAGCGAGCAAAACCATCCAGGGCGTCGGCTTGCGCACACCGCGCAGCCGGATGGTACCTGGCGGGTTGCCTGCATTTGCCGAATGTGTGGGTCGACTGCGATTTGTGCTCCATGCATGGGCGTGCCCCTTCTGAAGCCGCTCAAGCTCCTTCGCTTCTTTAACTCCGGTGCCATCCCACGCTAAACGCGGCGCGAAATCGGCACCAACCCCTGCTCAGGAAACTCGTGTTCCCTCCCAGTGTGTCGGAGCCTGCAACCGTAGGGATGTGATGAATCTCACGTCTATGCGGCTCCAGCCCGCATTTCTCGCCGCCTGATCCTTCCCTTGGCGATCCTCGCAACCCTTCGCGCCCGCTCAATACCGCAATCCGCTCCTCATTCGGCTGCCCGTTGAAGAAGGTCTTCCCAGCCCGCAGGTGACCCGGCACACAAGCTCTCCGCATTGGAAACAGGGCGCAATCGGCACGCCAACGGCAACCTGTCGGTGCCTTGGCTCCAGTTTCTTGGCCCGGCGTCCCGCCCAAGACCCACTTCACTCTGAGACTTACCTACTCCGCCCAGGGCCGCGCCTCCATCCATCCACGCCTGTCCCTCGCATTGCGGCCCATCGCTCCGGATGACCCAATCTATGCCCGGCCTCCTCTCGCGGGTGTGATGAATATCACCGCTAGCGGGGCAAGGAAGCCGTAGTCTGCTCCTGACAAAGTGATTCTCCGCACGGAACACTGCTTGCGAAACTGATGCCTTGCTAGATAGCCGCCAAAACAGTAGGAATCTAACCCAATTCCAACGATTCGCGGCGCATCCAATCTGCGCAGCATCCTCAAACGCAATGCAGGCATTGCTTCCAACGGGTGTCTCGCATGCGTCGAGATGGGCCAGTCATGCAATCGCGAAAGGATGCGGCTCCGAAGAATCTCACGGGGCTGCGTGCAATCTTTCTGCTCACCCTCAGCGCCGCCGTGCTTTGCGCCGCGGCCTTCGCTGCCCCTTTGCCCCAGACCCTACAACCAATAAAAAGCGCCGGACCCCAGTTGACGCCGAACTCCGCTGAAAACGTCGCCGGCTCCAACGTGTGCGCTGGCTGTCATGAAGAGGTCGTCAAGGGGTTCGTAGAAAATCCCCACGCTCGCTTGACCGCGTCGCATCCAACTGATCGAGTCACATGCGAAAGCTGCCATGGCTCCGGCAAGGCTCACGTCGACAGCCACGGAGACAAAACGAAGATCTTCAATCCAGCCACCGCGTCCACCCACGATGTCGACGGACTTTGCCTCGACTGTCATCAGGACAGGCATCCCGATTTCGATCGCTCGGCACATGCCAATGGCAACGTCAGTTGCCTCGGATGTCACGACATTCATCAAAGCAAAGCCGACAACCTGCTCAAGGCATCGCAGCCCACACTGTGTTATCAGTGCCACGACGATACCCGGTTCAACCTCGCCCTGCCTTACCACCATAAGGTCAATGAAGGTCTCGTCCAATGCTCTGACTGTCACGACGTGCATGGCGCCTTTGAACGTACTCCGCTCAAATCCGTCAGCCGGCAAAACGCTGCCTGCGTCAAGTGCCACACCGAAACCGCGGGGCCCTGGAGCCACGAACACAGCGTAGTCAAGTCCGAAGGTTGTGTCGGCTGCCATACGCCCCACGGCGGAACCAATCCACGCCTTCTCAACCGCGCCGACGTCAACGCCATCTGCCTACAGTGTCATTCTCCGTCGCCCGCCATAACTGCGGGGACACCGCCCAGGCCTGTTCACGGCAAACAAGCGCCGCATCAGCCCTGCACAACCTGTCACCTCAACATCCACGGCTCCAACACCAGTAAAGATTTCCTCGGTTCTGAGGAGTGAAATGAGCCACGACATCGGAATTTGATTCACCGAAATATCCGGGAAAGTTTGATCCCGGGTAAGTAGTACGTGTTCTAAAAACCCAAACCAAGGAGTCTTAAATGACAAAGTCAATTCGTTCCTCGATGGTTCTGGCCACAGCTCTCTGTCTGGCCAGCGCCATGAGCTTCGCCCAAGCCGGCGATGCCACCTACAAAGCAAAGTGCGCCACCTGTCACGGCGCCACTGGCACCCCCAGCGCCGGCATGGCCAAGATGATGGGCATTAAGGCCACATCCGATCCTGACATCCAGAAGCTTACCGTCGATCAGGTTGCCGCGGTCGTCAAGAACGGTAAAGGCAAAATGAAGCCAATCTCGGGCTTGACCGACGATCAGGTCAAGGAAGTTTCAACCTTCTTCCACTCGCTCAAGTAAGCCTGGGTCGTCGCAACATTCAACAGCCGCAAGGCTCCGAGGCGAAACCACGCTGCGTGAATCGAAATTCCGGAAATCGAGAGACGTCCTCCAATCGTTCTCTGTTTTTCGTTCCGGATCAAGGCCGATTCACCCACGCGGTTTCGCCCTCTACGGCAATTCAATCTGTGCGGCAGGGAGATCAGTGTGCCACTCTTTGAAAAATTTCGGGAGAACTGGGTAAGACCGGCTCTCTTCTTCGGAAACAACCCCATCAGTCTTGCGGGCGGTGCCGCCACCACGGCTTCCGGCGTCACCATGGTTGCCTATTGGCTGGTTGAAATCTTCGGCCGTCCCAATGACAACCCTTACCTCGGCATCATCTTCTTCCTTATTCTTCCGGCAATCTTTATCGCCGGTCTCGTCCTGATTCCAATCGGAATCTTCCTGCGCCGAAAAACGCTTCAGAAATCAGGACAGATTCCCGTTGCGTTTCCCAGGATTGATCTCAACGACCGCATCTTCCGCCACGGCCTCGACATCGTTCTCGTCGCCACCATCGTCAACCTTCTCGTGGTTGCCGTTGCCAGTTATCGTGGCGCAGCCTACATGGATTCGCCGCAGTTTTGCGGTCAGTCCTGCCATGTCATGCATCCCGAGTACTCCGCCTACAAAGTCTCCGCGCACTCGCACGTCGATTGCGTCGCCTGCCACATCGGCTCGGGCGCAAAGTCCTATTTTGAAGCCAAGGTGAACGGCACTAAGCAGCTGATTGAAGTCAGCATCAATCGCTATCCGACCCCCATCGAATCGCCCGTACAGAATCTTCGTCCGGCGCGCGACATCTGCGAAGGCTGTCACACCCCCGCCAGGTTCATCGGCGAAAAGCTCCTGGTGAAATCCACCTTTGCCGATGACGAGAAAAACACTGAAACGCAGAGCGTCGTCGTCCTCCACCTCGGCGGCCGCGACTCTCTCTCTCACCTCACCGGCATCCACGGCGTTCACCTCGGCCATATCGAATACGTCGCCACCGACTCCACACGCACCAGCATTCCCTGGGTTCAGAAGCGAAACGCCGACGGCTCCGACACTGTTTTCGCCAGCCCCGACGCCGGCTCCAGCGTTCCCTCAGGCGAGCGCCGCGTCATGGATTGCATCGACTGCCACAACCGCGCCGCTCATACCTTCGTTACCGCCGAAGACGCCCTCAACCGCTCCATGGCCGAAGGCGCCATCAGCCCCGAATTGCCCTGGGTACACAAAGAGGGCCTCGCGCTGCTCAAAGCCTCCTACGCCTCGCAGGACGAAGCGAAGTCGAAAATTCCGCGGGAACTCGAAGCGTTCTATCGCAGCCAGCATCCTGAAGTCCTCACTTCGAACGCTCAGAAGGTCCAGGACGCCGCCGATCAGTTAGTCACTCTCTACGACGAGAACGTCTTTCCCTCCATGAAGGTGACCTGGGGAACTCATCCCAATCACATCGGCCACATGAACTACCCAGGATGCTTCCGCTGCCACGACGGCAATCACGCCGCCAAAAACGGAACCAGCATCACGCAGGACTGCGCCGCCTGCCACAACCTGCTGGCCGTCGACGAAGCCAAACCTAAAGTCCTCGCCGATCTCGGCATTCAATAACGCTACCTGTGTCCCATTCATTTCACAGTTCCATAGTGAAATGAATGGGAAAGCACGAACCTCCCGCGAGCGAAAGCGAGATACTGCCCCACCGCAGGTGGTCGTGAAATGAGTGGCAAAGCGCGGCACGAGTCTCCCAATCCCGGTCTGCTCCGCCGCAGGTGTTGACTCTTCCGCATTTCCCTGTGTTTTCACCTTCGTAATCCACCGCTTGCACAACCCTCATCGCTATACAATCGGGGCGATAAAGCATTTCCGGAATCGTTGCTGTCGCCAGGCAAAGGCCTTACCCTCGCCGTGACTCGTTGAACGGAATTTCCGTCCGCCGGCTCACAGTTGAGGATTATGTCCGTTGTGTCCAGGTCTTACCGGATCAGGCCCCGATCGGCCTCATCCGGCTAAGGTCCGAAATTCGATCGGGTTCGTGTCCAAAAAGAGGAACATGGCATACAAAAAGAGCTTCGGTCTGCCGCTTGCAGTCACCCTATTGGCCAGTTTCGGAGCATCTCTTTCAGGCTGGGCATTGTCCGCCTCGACCCCCCCAGCCGCTAATATTCCCATCTCCCGTCTCGCCGGCGATTGGCGCACCTCCGCTCCCGTTCTCGTTCCCGGCAGCAAGCCAGTTCGCCATCCCGCCGCTCCGCTCACCGCCGCGCCCGCCGATGCCCGCCTTGATCGCGTCCTCTTGCTCTTGTCTTCGTCCACGGCGCAACAGACGGCACTCACAGCGGCCGTCGAAGGCCTCCATGATCCCAGCTCTCCCCTCTATCATCAGTGGTTTTCTCCGGCTTCGTATGCTGCCGCCTTTGCCAACTCCGCGGCCGACGTCGCTACCCTCGCGGAATGGCTGCAATCGGAAGGCCTCGACGTCGCTCCCATTCCCGCCTCGCGCGGCTGGATCGAGTTTTCCGGAACCGTCGCCCAGATTGAGCAGGCCTTTCACACCCGCATCGCCGTCTCCTCCACCCCGGCCGGAACCCGGATAGTTCTCGCCGCCGACATTTCCGCCCCCTCCGCTCTTGCCCCGCTCATCCAAGGTCTGGCCTCTCTCGACGGGGCAATCGCCGAGCCTGCTCTCACCACCCCCGAACCCCTCGCCCTCAAACCTTCCGAGCTGGCCGCGCACGCCTCGCTCCACGACACCCCAGCTCTCACCCCGCAACTGGCCACCCAGTTTCTTCATCTCGATTCGCTCCACACCGCCGGCATTCAGGGTGCAGGTCAATCCATCGCCATCGCCGCGCGCAGCAATCTCAACCCTGCCGATCTCGCCGCCTTCCGCTCTGCCTTTGGCCTCGCCGCCTCCACGCTCCAGGTCGCCCCCGCCGGTCCTGATCCCGGCCGCACCGCCGATCAAGCTGCCGCCACTCTCGCCGCATCATGGGCTGCCGTCGCCGCTCCCGATGCACAGCTCATCCTCGTTCCCGCGGCCACCACCGCCGCGACCGACGGCCTCGATCTCTCCATCGCCGCCATCGTCGACCGCCAACTCGCCTCAACCGTCGCCGTCGGCTACTCTTCCTGCGAAGCCTCCCTTTCGCCCGCGCATCAGGCGCTCTACGCTGCCCTTTACCGCCAGGCCGCAGCCCAAGGAATCTCCATGGTCGCCGCTGCCGGCGACAGTGGTCCGTCTGCCTGCCGCCTCGCCGGCGATGCCGCTCCCGTTTCCGTCAGCTATGGTGTCAACGCCCTCGCCTCCACGCCATGGAATACCGCCGTCGGCGTAGCAGCCTTCGATGCCGCAGGCCGCGCGCAGCAGCCCGCCGCTCTTGCCGCCTGGTCGCCACTCACGTCCGCCGATCCCGCCTACGCTGGGGGTGGTGGAACCAGCGCGCTCTACGCTTCACCCGCATGGCAGCCCATTCCCGCAGAGGCTCAGCTGCAGGTCCCGCCTCAAACCACCCATAACCGCCTCTTGCCCGATCTCGCCTTGCCCACCGCCATCGATACGGCCGCCAGCCCTGGCCTCGCCTTTTGCTTCAGTAGCATTCAGGCTTCAGCTGGTTGCACTCTCGTGCGCAGTGGAGGCAGTGCCGCCGCTACCGCGCTCTTTGCCGGAATCGCCGCCCTGGTTAATCAGAAGAACGGACCCCAGGGCAACCTCGCACCTCATCTCTATGCGCTTAGCCGTCAATCCGGCATCTTCACCGACGTGGACTACGGTACGGCTCAACTGGCCTGCGCCGCTGGAACTCCGGGCTGCGCCTCCGATGGCCTCATAGGCTTTACCGCCGTTCCCGGCTTCGATCTCGCCACCGGTCTCGGCGTCGTTGACGCGCAAAAACTCGTCACCCGCTGGGCCATTTCCCAAGCCACCGGGACAGCGGCTACGTCGGTGACGATGTCCGTGTCTCCCACCGAAGAGAACAATACGTACAATCCGTCTGCCAGCATCACACTCACGGCGAACGTGATTTCGGAGAATGGTGGGGCGACGCCAACGGGGACGGTGACGTTTGTCGACGGGACCGAGGCCCAGCCGATTTCCTCTGCGGTTGCGCTGAACTCGAGCGGCGTGGCGACTGTCACGGTCGAGGGTGTCTTCGGTCAAGGCGGGAACCAGGTTTTTGCCTCGTACAGCGGCGACAGCAACTACGCTCCGGCATCGTCCACACCGCCAGTCAATATCAACATTCAGCCCAGCACCACAAGCCTGGCAGTGGTTCCATCCGCTACGTCGGTCACGCCGGGGCAGACCATTTCTGTCACCGTGACGCTCACGGTGGGGAGCCCTCCCGAAGGGAACGTTGCTCCCGCCGGGGTGGTTACTTTGAATGTGGATGGACTTGCGAGCGGCAACTCCGGGTTGACCAGCAGCCTTGGCGTTACGACAGCAACGTTCTCGGTCACGATTCCCGCGTCGAGCTCGGTCTTGACCCATTCGCTGCAGGCTGTCTACGCGGGCAATACGAATTACTCCGCGTCGACGTCGCCGGCCGTGACGGTAACTGTCGCCAAGGCGTCCACGACGACCACCGTGACACCCGCCACGACCACGCCCGCAGCCGGAAGCTCGCTTGTCGTCAACGCTACCGTCACAGCAACTGGAACAGGCAGCAGCTCCGGGCCCACAGGCACGGTCACGTTCCTGCTCGATACGGTGAGCCAGGGCGTCGTTCCGCTCACCACCACCAGCGGTTCCACGGGAGCTTCCTACACCATTCCAAGCGTCCCCGCGGGAACACATGCTTTGGCGGCGACATACAGCGGCGATACCAATTACGCCACCTCAACTTCCGCCTCCGTCACCCTCACCGCCGCCAAAAGCGCCACCACTACAACCCTCACCGCCACACCGGCGGTCCTTGCTGCCGGAGCCACTGAAACCCTCACCGCAACCGTCGCTCCAACCACCACCGTCACGGGAACCACCTACACGCTCACCGGCACGGTCAGCTTCTACGACAATGCAACCACCCTTCTCGGCACAGCCACCCTCAGTGCCGGAACTGCCTCGGTCGCCGGCGTAGCCCTCGCCGACAACATCGCGCACTCCATCACTGCAATCTACTCGGGAGACACGAGTTGGCTCACCAGCACGTCTGCGGCGTTGTTATTCGCCGCAACCACCGTGCCAGACACTGTTGTGCTCACTTCCAACTACAGCGCGTCCAATCCTGGCCAGGCCCTCATCCTCACCGCAACCGTCACGCCCAACGCCATTCCCGCCACCACAGGTGAACAGAACCCCACCGGCAACATCATCTTCTACGACGGAACCACCGTCATCGGCACCTCCGCCCTCTCCGCCTCAATCGGCGACTCGTCCATCGCCACGTTCACCACCCAATCCCTCCCCGGTGGCCAGGACGTCCTCTCCGCCTACTACGTGGGCGATTTCTCCTTCGACCCCGAAACCTCCAACCTTCTCACCCTCGACATCCTCAACTTCACCGTCTCCCCCTCCCCCTCCGATCCCTCCACCAACCTCAACATCGTCCAGGGAGCCTCCGGCTCCGCTTCCTTTCTCATCTCCGGCCAGGGCGGATTCTCGAGTGCTGTGCAGGTCGTCTGCGCCGTTCCCACCCAGGACAACATGACCTGCACCGCCAGCCCTCAAGACGTGAACCCGCCAACCACCGTCACCTTCGTTATCCAGACCTTCCTTCCCGGACAGCAGACCACCACCACCGCGGCGCGCAGCAATCATTTGCCGCGGTTATGGACGCGCGTCGTCTCCGGCACAGCTCTCGCCGTCCTCGGTGTCTTCCTTCTTCCTTTCGGCAAACGCAGGCGCATCTTTGCAGATCGCTCCAGCCGCTCCCTGTGGATTCTCCTCTTGCTCCTCGTCGGCCTCGGCGCCTCCGGTGTCGGATGCAGCAGCGTCGCTGGCGTCAATGGCACTGGCACGCCCCTCGGCGTCGCCACCATCAAAATCACAGCCTCCGCCAACGTCGATAACACCGTCGTCAGCCACAGCGTCTTCCTCAGCGTGAACGTTATCCCTCCAACCTCATCGCAGTAGATTTTGCTTCAGAATGTTCGCCCGGGAGGCTTCAAAAGACCGCCTCTTTCCACCAACGCAAAACTCGCATGTCTCCACGGCCTTCTGACCGCCATGGTAGCCTTGCTTGTCCCATGCAAGGAGTTTCCAGCCCTCATGCAATCCAGCCATTCTGCGCCCTTTAACCTCGCCGCGGCCGCACACGCGTCCATGCTCGAGCACGGATTTCAACCCGAGTTCCCCGCCGGTGCCGACGCACAGCTCGCCTCCATCCAGGCCCATCCCGAACTCCCCGACGCGCCGGGGGCGCAGGACCAGCGCAACCTCCTCTGGTCCTCCATCGACAACGACACCTCAAAAGACCTTGACCAGATCGAGTGGGCCGAGCAGTTGCCCGATGGCCGTATCCGCGTGCTCGTCGGCGTCGCCGATGTCGATGTCCGCGTCGCGCCGGGCACCGTCCTCGACGGTCATGCCCGCAGCGAAACCACCTCCGTCTACACCGGCGTCGTCGTCTTCCCCATGCTGCCGGCGACACTCTCTGAAGGCATTACCTCGCTCAACGAAAACCAGGACCGCGTCGCGCTTGTGATCGAGTTCTGCGTCGACTCCACGGGCGCCTCTTCAGACGGCAAGGCCTATCGCGCCCTCGTGCGCAACCGCGCGCAACTCGCCTACAACAGCGTCGGCGCCTGGCTTGAAGGCTCGGGACCCGCGCCGGCCAAGGTGGCGGCAAGCGCAGACCTGGCCGCGCAACTCAAGCTCCAGGATCAGGCCGCGCAGCGTATGCTGGGCTGCCGCTTCCAGCATGGCGCACTCGATCTTGAGACTGTCGAGACGCAGCCTGTCATGCAAGGTACAAACGCCGTCGACATCAAGCGTCTCGAGAAGAATCGCGCCACCAGCCTCATCGAGGAGTTCATGGTCGCCGCCAACGGCGTCATTGCGCGCACCTTTGAGGACGCTAAAGTCGCTTCTATCCGCCGCATCGTGCGCACACCCAAGCGCTGGGACCGCATCGTTGAAGTCGCAAAGGGCCTGGGCACAACCCTGCCTGTCGAGCCCGACTCGAAAGCCCTCAACGATTTCCTTCTCGCCCAAAGGCAGAAGGATCCGCTCCATTTCCCCGATCTTTCACTCGCGGTCGTCAAGCTCATGGGCCCCGGCGAATATGTCCTCGTCAAGCCCAACGAACCCTCACCTGGCCACTTCGGCCTCGCCGTTCAGGACTATACCCACTCCACCGCGCCCAACCGCCGCTTCCCCGACATGGTCACGCAGCGGCTGCTCAAAGCCTTGTTCGCCAAGGGTTCGCAGCCATACTCGGAAAACGATCTGAACGATATCGCTACCCACTGCACGTTGATGGAAGACAACGCCCGCAAAGTCGAGCGCGAAATGGCAAAACGCATTGCCGCGGTTGTCCTCCGCCCCCGCATCGGACAGAGTTTCCCGGCCGTTGTCACCGGCGTCAACAACTACGGAACCTTTGTCCGCACCCTCGATCCGCACGTCGATGGAAAGCTGGTCCAGGGCGGAAAAGGCCTCGATGTCGGCGATAAAGTCACCGTCAAACTCATTTCCACCGATCCGCAACGCGGTTTCATCGATTTCGCCGCATAATTCGGGCGATTTCGCTGGGGAGTTGGCGGTCCGCAAACCAGCGGGAATCAACCGCCGTCCCCAATTGCGGAATATCTGTGTCCGCAAGGCTGCCTACCGCGTCTAAACAGTGACCTTCGATATGCGCGCGATGTAATCGGCCCTCGCGAATCGCCCTCGGGCAACGCGGGTTCCGGTAATTTACCCTTAAGGCTGCTCCTACACGATTCGACGCCGGCTCAAAATTGCCTCGAATGCGCGGCCGGCTTGCCTTGTACAACCCAGGCCGGGGGACGCCGAATTTACCCCTGGTGAGTGATGCCTTTGGCCTTTCGTTCAAATTGCAGTTCCCTTTGCGTGCTTGGCGCGCTGCTCGTGGTCCCCGCTTGTCTTTCCTCGCAGCAGCTGGCATCCGGCGAGCAGGTGTCTTTGGCTTCCGCTCTTCCCGACGCGCCGCAGCCCCTTGCCGATGGGATCCAGTCTTCGATTCAGGCCGCACCCACACTCGCACCCTCTTCGCAAAGCAGTTCCAGCGCGCAGGCTCCCGCGCCCGACGCAGATGCCGACAAGCAGAAGCGCGCACAAGCCGAGGAGCAACTGAAAGCCCAGGAAAAGCAGAGAGTCATGGGCGTAATGGCCACGTTCAACACCACGCAGAATCAAAATGCGCTGCCTCTTTCGCCGGGGCAAAAGTTCCGCCTCTTCTTCAGGAGCGAAACGGACCCGTGGCCCTTCATGCTTGCCGCGGTCGTATCCGGCATCGGCCAGGCCGACGATAGCTACCCCGAATGGCACCAAGGCCTGAAAGGCTACGGCAGGCGATTCGCCGGAGCGTATTCAGACGCGTTTATCGGCAATTTCTTTGGGAATGCGGTCTTGCCGGTGCTGCTGAAAGAAGACCCACGCTACTATCAAAAGGGCACCGGCAGCGCGAAGAAGCGATTCCTCTGGGCTGCCGCGAGTACGGTTTGGTGCAAGCGCGACAACGGCCGCTGGGGTCCGAATTACGCCAACGTCGGTGGCAACCTGATCGGCTCCGCCATAGCGCGCATCTACTATCCGGTCTCGGAGCGAACCGTGAGCGACACCATCACCGATGGCCTCACAGTCTCGGCAGAAGGAATTGTCGGCGCCGAGGTCATCGAGTTCTGGCCCGACATGGTGCGCCACCACAACCGCAAAAAAGCCGAGAAACTTGCACGCGAGGCGGCTCAGAGCGCCTCGCAAAGCGCCGCCCCGGAAGCTCCAACGAAATAGTCCTGCCCGACTGGCCGGCTATTGACCGGGTGTAGCAGAAAACCTGGAAAAGAAAAAAGAAAAAAAAGGGTATTTCTGTAAAGAAGTTCCCTGTTTTCAGCAAGATAGCGAGCTTTGCTTCTTCCGAATTCTTCATTCTAGAGGACTTATTTGCAGATTCTAGAGGGATAAGGACTTACAGGCCCGATTCCGTCCAGTTTTTCTCAAATTAGCAAATCGACCCCCTTTTTGGAATCTATCTGAGCTGATTGTGCACCAAGGCGTCAAAATTGAATGCAAATGTCGAGTGAGAAATCTCGGGCATTCGTGGCAGCGATCCAGGGCACATTGAATCTCAAGGCACGCGCTTTCGCTCACGCGCCAACAATGGCGTCGATCCCGGCGAGCTCTTCCGCTGCAAAGTTGAGATGGGCAAGCGCCGCCACGTTCTGCTCGATCTGCTCCACGCGGCTGGCGCCAATCAGGGCCGAAGTCATCCGCGCATCGCGCAAAACCCACGCCAGCGACATCTGCGCAAGGCTCTGCCCGCGTTGACGGGCGATCTCGTCCAGCGCGCGAACCTGCGCCAGCCGTCGATCGTCAATATCGTTCTTCTTCAAAAAACCATGCGGCTTGTTGGCGCGCGAGTCGCTCGGGATCCCGCCAAGATAGCGGTCCGTCAACAGTCCTTGCGCAAGCGGGCAAAAGGCGATTCCGCCGATTCCTTCTTCTCCCAGCACATCGAGCAGCCCGTCTTCAACCCAGCGCGAAAACATGGAGTACTTTGGCTGATGAATCAGGCAGGGCGTGCCCAGTGCCCGCAAGACCTTCGCGGCAACCGCGGTTTGCGGCGCATCGTAATTCGAAATTCCCGCATAAAGCGCGTTGCCGGAACGCACAGCTTGGTCCAATGCGCCCATGGTTTCTTCAATGGGCGTGTCGGGGTCCGGACGATGCGAGTAGAAGATATCGACATACTCCAGGCCCATGCGTTGCAGACTTTGGTCAAGGCTCGCCAGCAGGTACTTGCGCGAACCCCACGACCCATACGGTCCGGGCCACATGTCGTAGCCGGCCTTCGAGCTGATGATCAGCTCGTCCCGATAGGGTTTCAAATCGAGCCGCAACATCTCGCCGAAGTTGGACTCCGCGCTGCCCGGCGGCGGCCCGTAATTGTTGGCAAGGTCGAAGTGTGTGATCCCGAGATCGAAGGCGCGGCGCACCATGGCGCGTCCGTTTTCAAACGTATCCACGCCACCGAAGTTGTGCCAGAGCCCGAGCGAGATAAGAGGCAGCTGCAAGCCGCTCTTGCCCGAGCGGCGATACGTCATGGCGTCGTAACGTTGTTCGTTGGCGATATACACGATCTCTCCCTGGCCCTCGCTCGATTTCAGCGGCTTTGCTTCTGATTCTTCAGGAATTCTCGAAGCGAAACGGCTTTTTTCCTTACGAAATTGCCGCCCCGCACGACCTTAACACGTCATCATGCTCTCCAAAAATTCCCACCCGCATAGGAGATACTTGTTTCTGCGCAATGGATCAAGTCCATTATGCGAGGTGCATAAGCTCTATGGCGAGTTCGTACTTCTTGTCTTCTTTGAGTGCGCGGTCGTTTCGCGAGTTTCTTCTTCTCGCTTTGCCCGCGCTCTTGTTCCTGTTTCCCATGGTTCGAAGCCTCAGGGCGCAAACACCCACGCCGGCCATCAAAGTAGACCAGGTGGGCTATCCTCTCGACGGGCCCAAAATCGCCATTGTCAGCACTTCAGCGCATTCGTTCCAATTGAAGCAGTCGAGCGATCAGCGCGTGGTGTTTCAGGGCAATCTTTCTGTTCCGCAGGCAGACGCCGCTACGGGCGACCAGGTGCAGGCCGCGGACTTCTCCAGCTTTCGCAAACCGGGAACCTATTACATTGAAGTCGCGGGCGTCGGCCGCAGCTGGAACTTCGCGCTGGCCAGGAACCCCTTCGAGCGCACGTACTACCTGGCGATGCGCGGCTTTTACGGCCAGCGCTGCGGCACCGCCGTCGACATGGGGCCAGAGTTTTCACGCTTCACGCATCCCGCATGCCATCTTCATGGTGAGTTTCATCCTTCGTCGGGCAAGTCGGGCGTGCGCGACAACATCGGCGGCTGGCACGATGCCGGCGACTACGGCCGCTATGTGGTCAACTCCGGAATCTCAACCGGAACGCTGCTCTGGGCGTGGGAAATCTACGGATCAAAACTGAAAGGCATTCCGCTGAATATTCCCGAGACCGGCAATGGGACGCCCGACATTTTGAGCGAAGCGCGTTGGAACCTGGAATGGATGCTCAGCATGCAGGATGAGGATGGCGGCGTCTGGCACAAGCAGACCAGTGAGAGCTTTCCCGGCATGATCGCTCC
>Ga0182013_10003691_pt1 | contig 18916 bp, 10 predicted proteins | sample 612S2MmetaG_FD_120487 | JGI IMG/M metagenome (GOLD analysis project Ga0182013, IMG submission 120487) | Permafrost microbial communities from Stordalen Mire, Sweden - 612S2M metaG | ecosystem: Environmental > Terrestrial > Soil > Wetlands > Permafrost | place: Sweden: Stordalen | collected... | reverse complement strand
CGGACCTGGCGGGGGCAGGCGCGACGCGGGTTCGCGGAACAACCGGCGCCTCGCGAGGCCGAGACGCGCCTCGAACAACGGTTTCAACAAACGCCGCGGCTGGCTGCCCACCGTCCGTCCGGCCGGCCGCCAGAGGACGACGACGAAGGCCCGCTCACCTTCAGCGGCGTTCCGTCGTCGATTGGCCAGGCCGCCATGTCCGATTGCTCCCTGGTCCGGGGATCCGCGAAAGCCGGCCGATTGCTTTGAAACCACGGCTCGATCCTGCCCGGTCGAGAGCGAGAGGGTGTACGGCCGAGGCCAATTCGCCTGGCGCCTCCTGACCGCGTTCCGCGCGGGAACGCGCGGGGAACCCCGCTTCGAGGTGTCGCGGGCTCACCGGTTCGTGCTATGTACGGTTGTCATCGCCGCCGGCATGTATCCGGCGGCGACCGAGCCTCAAGTAACACCGCTGGCTCCACGCGCGCCTCCCGCGCCGTCGAAAGGTCACATTGACATTCATCATCAGCCGCGTGTCCTGGCGCGGGCCGCTCGCATCCCCGTGGGACAGCGACGAACCAATTCGCGAAGAACTGTTCAGCGCCGAACGGCTTGAGCAGCACGCGCGAACCCTCGCGATCGCTCAGAAGGTCACGCCAACGCTTACGCGGGGTCATCCGCTCGCCGTTCGGCTGGCCGACAACGCGACCGTTTTGCTCGATGCCTATCGCTCGGTCGCCGCGTCGATCGATGAGCGCCGCGCGATCACGCCGGCGGCCGAATGGCTGGTCGACAATTATTATCTGGTCGAACGGCAGATCCGTGAAATCCGCGCCGCCTTGCCGCCGGGCTATTACCGGGAATTGCCCAAGCTGGCCAACGGCCCATTCGCCGGCTATCCTCGCGTATTCGGCCTCGCCTGGGCGTTCGTCGCCCATACCGACAGTCATTTTGATACCGAGATGCTGTGCCGCTTCGTCTCCGCCTACCAGGAGGTGCAGCCGCTGACGATCGGGGAGCTTTGGGCGGTCGCGATCACGCTCCGCATCGTGCTGGTCGAGAACCTCCGGCGGCTGGCGCAGCGCATCACCCAAAGCGGCGCGGCGCGGCAGCAGGCCGACCGGCTCGCCGATCGGCTTCTGGGCATGGGCGGACGCGCGATCGAACCCGTCGCCAACGTGCTTGCAGCCCTCGCCGGCCAACCGTTGCCGGAGTCGCTCGCCGTCCAACTCGTGCACCGGCTGCGCGACCAGGATCCCAGGGTCACGCCCGCGCTGCTGTGGCTCGACGAGCAACTCGCGGCGCACGGATCGACGGCGGACACTGCGGTGCGCGAGGAACACCAGCGACAGGGTGCCGGCACCGTCACCGTGCGCAACATCATCACCAGCATGCGCATGATCTCCGACGTCGACTGGCCGGCGGTGGTCGAGCGCATCAGCCTGGTGGACCGCGTGCTGTCCGCCTGCGACTCGTTCGCCGCGATGGATTTCCCCACCCGCGATTTGTACCGGCGCGGCATCGAGGATCTGGCGCGCGGCGCGAAACTCACCGAACTTGATGTCGCGCGGGAGGCGGTGCGGGAGGCGCGAGGGTCGCCGGCCACGCGTGACGCGGTGGAGGACGCCCGCCGCGGCGATCCCGGCTATTACCTGGTCGCCGAGGGACGCCGCGGCTTCGAGGCGAAGATCGGCTTTCGCGCGCCGATCGACACCTGGTCCAATCGGCTCGGCCGCCGCTTCGGCATCGGCGGTTACGTTGGCGCCGTCATCACCGTGGCGGCGATCCTGCTGGCCATTCCGCTGTTCGTTATGCATGCGCATGGGACGAGCGCCGGGTGGCTGAACCTGCTGACCCTTCTGGGCATGATCCCGGCCGCCGACGCGGCGGTCGCGCTGGTCAATCGCAGCGTCACAAGGGGCTTCGAGGCGGCCTTGCTTCCCGCGCTGGCGTTGCGCGGCGGGGTGCCGGAGCATCTGCGGACCGTCGTCGCGGTCCCCACGCTGCTGACCACCGTCACCGCCATCGAAGAGCAGATCGAACGGCTGGAGATCCATCATCTGGCCAGTCCGGAGGGCGATCTGCATTTCGCTCTGCTGTCCGACTGGCTGGACGCGGCGACCGAGCGGGTCGAAGGCGACGCGATGCTGCTGGACGCCGCGATCGCTGGCGTGGCCCGGCTCAATCAACGCTACGGTCCGGCGCCCGGTGGCGATCGCTTCCTGCTGCTGCACCGGAAACGCGTATGGAACGAAAGCGAGGGAAGCTGGATCGGCTGGGAGCGCAAACGCGGCAAGCTGCATGAACTGAACCGCCTGCTGCGCGGCGCGGACGATACCAGTTTCATGAACCTCGCCGGCCCATTGTCTGGACCATCGCGGGCCGCCACGGGCGCGGGGCCGGATGTGCCGGCCGACGTGCGGTATGTCATCACGCTGGACGCGGACACGCGGTTGCCGCGCGACACCGTGCACCGGCTGATCGGCAAGATGGCGCACCCGCTCAACCGGCCGGCGTTCGATGCCGTGGCGGGCCGGGTCGTAACGGGGTACGCCGTGCTGCAGCCCAGGGTGACGCCCGCCTTGCCGGTGGGCCGCGAGGGGTCCCTGTTCCAGCGCGTGTTTTCCAGCATGAGCGGCATCGATCCCTATGCCTCCGCCGTGTCCGACGTTTACCAGGACCTGTTCGGCGAAGGCTCCTACGCCGGCAAGGGGATTTACGACATCGACGCGTTCGAGGCGGCGCTGGCCGGGCGGGTGCCCGATTCCACCATGCTGAGCCACGATCTGTTCGAAGGCAGCTTCGCCCGTGCCGGTCTCGCCTCGGATATCGAGGTCGTCGAGGACTTCCCCACCCGCTACGACGTCTCCGCCATGCGCCACCACCGCTGGGCGCGCGGCGACTGGCAATTGCTGCCGTGGATTTTTGGCCGTGGCCCGCTCCCGCGGGTCTCCTCAAACGCCCCCGAAGCCGCCGCCGGGGTGCCCGCAGTGGTCGCTGACGCGGGCTCCACCCGGCTACCCGCCGGACTTAGGCGACAACCAACGATAAACGCGTCGCCTGACCCCTCGACCCCTACCGTCATCCCCGGGCTCGACCGGGGTGAGACCTTCGAGCTGGCACAGGGCGAACTCCCGACCCCTACCGTCATCCCCGGGCTCGACCCGGGGATCAGTCGCCGCACACCGCCGGAATTGATCCCCGGGTCGAGCCCGGGGATGACGGGGGTAGAACGACGACCCGACGCGATAATTGGTGGACGTCGCGTTACTGACGCGGACCCCTCCCTGGTATCCGCGGGAGTCGGTGACGCGGGCCCCTCCCTGACGCCCGCTGGAGTCGCTGACGCGCGCTCCACCCTGCTACCCGCCGAAGTCGCTGACGCGAGGCCCACCGTGGTATCGACCGGGGCGCCCTCGAGGGTCGCTGATACGGTCGCGACCGGGTCCCATGGCACCACCGCCGTGCGTGGCGACGTGCCGGCGCTCGGTCGCTGGAAGATGCTCGATAACCTGCGACGAACCGTTTCGGCGCCGGCGTGCATGCTGTCGCTGCTGGCGGCGTTCGCCTTGCCGCTGCCCGCCGCTTCGGTTTGGACCGGCTTCATCCTGCTGACGATCCTGTTGCCCTCGCTGATCCCGTTGATCGGCGCGGTATTGCCCAGTCGGGCGGGGATCGTGCCAAGGAGCCATCTCGGGGCGCTGGGGACCGATGTCAGGATGGCGCTGGCGCGATTCGCGCTGGTGATCGCCTTCATGGCGCATCAGGCGTGGCTGATGGGCGACGCCATCGCGCGAACCCTGACGCGGCTGTTCGTCACGCACCGGCATTTGCTCGAGTGGGTGCCGGCGGCTCAGGTGACGCTCGGCGCCCGGCTGGATCTGGCAGGGTTTTATCGGGTGATGGCCAGCTCGGTCGTGGCCGGGGTGCTGGCGATGGCGGTGGCGCTGCTGTCGCCGCATCAGCCGGGGGCCTTGGGCGCGTGGCCGCTGGCGTGGCCGTTCGCCGCGCTGTGGATCGCCTCTCCGGCGCTCGCGCGATGGACCAGTCGCGCGCTGCCTGCCGCGGAGCGTGCCCCCGTCTCGGCCGCCGACGCCGACAGCCTGAAGCTCATCGCCCGGCGCACCTGGCGGTTTTTCGAGACCTTCGTGACGCCGGCCGACAACATGCTGCCGCCGGACAATTTCCAGGAGGACCCGGTCCCGGCCGTGGCGCACCGGACCTCCCCGACCAATCTCGGCCTGTATCTTTTGTCGGTGGCGACCGCCCAGGATTTCGGCTGGGTGGGGACGATCGAGGCGGTCGAGCGGCTGGAGGCGACGCTGGCGACGATGGGCCGGCTGGAGCGGTTCCGCGGCCATTTTTACAACTGGTACGACACGACGGATCTGCACACGCTCGATCCGCCGTATATTTCCACCGTCGACAGCGGCAACCTGGCCGGACATCTGATCACCCTGGCGAACGCCTGCCGGGAGTGGACGACCGTCTCTCCCACGCCGGAGCGGCGCCTGAGTGGCATCGCCGACGCGTTGGCGCTGGCCCGCGAGGCGGCGGACCAGTTGCACGACGGGCGGCGAACCCAAACCGTGACCTGGCACCAGCTGGAGGACTCGCTCTCGGTGCTGGCGGACGGCATGCGCCCGCTGGAAGGCGACGAATCACGCCTCGCGGACCGGCTGGCGGAACTCGCGGCGCGGGCCGACACGATAGCCGACATGGCGGCCGCGTTGGTCGCGGAGCGGGGCGCGCCAACGCCAGGCGGGGCAAACCCTGGCGCGCCAACGCTGGGCGCGCCAGATCTGGCCGCGACCGGCAATGGCGCGCCGGACAGCGCCGACGCGGACGTCGTGTTCTGGATCGCGGCGGTGCGGCGGGCGATCGAAAGCCATCGCCGCGATATCGCCCAATCGCCCGCGGCCGTCGTCGCTTTGGCGGCACGCCTCGCGACGCTCGAAGCTATCGCGCGCGCCACGGCGCTGGAAATGGGCTACGGCTTCCTGCTCGATCCGGACCGCAAGCTGCTGTCGATCGGCTACCGGGCGCGGGAGGGCGTGCTCGACCCCAGCTGCTACGATCTGCTCGCGTCGGAGGCCCGGTTGGCGAGTTTCATCGCCATCGCCAAGGGCGACGTACCGGCCCGCCATTGGTTCCATCTCGGGCGCGCCGTCACGCCGATCGCCAATGGCGCCGCGCTGATCTCCTGGTCCGGTTCGATGTTCGAGTACCTGATGCCGTCGCTGGTCATGCGCGCGCCGGCGGGCAGCCTCATCGAGCAAACCACGCGGCTGATCGTCCGGCGGCAGATCGCCTATGGCCACGCGCTCGGCCTGCCCTGGGGCATCTCGGAGTCGGCCTACAACGCTCGCGACCTGGAGTTCACTTACCAATACTCGAACTTCGGCGTGCCCGGCCTGGGATTGAAACGCGGTCTGGGCGACAACGCAGTCGTGGCGCCCTATGCCACGGCGCTGGCGACGATGGTCGATCCACGCGCGGCGGCGCGCAACCTGACGCTGCTCGCCAGTGTCGGCGGCCGCGGCCGCTATGGGTTTTACGAGGCGCTCGACTACACCCCGGCGCGGCTGCCGGAAGGCGCCACGGTCGCGATCGTGCGTGCCTACATGGCACACCACCAGGGCATGTCGATCGTCGCCATTGCCGACGCCTTGCTGGATGGCCGGATGCGAACGCGGTTCCATACCGAGCCGATGGTGCAGGCGACCGAGTTGCTGCTGCAGGAACGCACGCCGCGGGATGTCGCCGCCGTCCGTCCCTGGGCCGCCGACGCCCGCTCGGACGCCAAGGTGCGAGAGCTCGGACCAACGGGAGGCCGGCGGTTCACCAGCGCGCATAGTCATGGTGTCGCCACGCATTTGCTGTCCAACGGCCGCTACGCCGTGATGCTGACCGCCTCCGGGTCCGGTTACAGCCGTTGGCGAGGGCTGGCGGTCACACGGTGGCGCGAGGATCCCACCCGCGACGACTGGGGCTCCTACATCTTCCTGCGCGACGTCTTCAGCGGCGAGGTATGGTCGGCCGGCGTCCAGCCGGCGGCAGCCGACCCCGATGCGTACGAGGTCATCTTCAACGAGGACCGCGCCGAACTCTCCCGCCGCGACCGCACCCTGACGACGACCATGGAGGTGCTGGTCTCGTCGGAAGACGATGCCGAGGTCCGCCGGATCTCGATCGTCAATCACGGCGGCCGGGCGCGCGACATCGACGTCACGTCCTACGCCGAGCTGGTGTTGGGAAAGCAGGCCGACGACGTGGCGCATCCGGCTTTCATGAAGCTGTTCACCATCACCGAGTATCTCGCCGATCAGGGTGCCATCCTGGCGACGCGGCGGCGGCGGTCGCCGACCGATCCGGAAATCTGGGCCGCGCATCTGGCGATCGTCGAAGGCGACACGGTGGGGAAACCCGAGGTGGAAACCGACCGGGCCCGTTTCATTGGCCGCGGCCACGGGATCCGCCAGCCGATTTCGGTGATCGATGGCCGGCCTTTGTCCAACACTGTCGGCACCGTCCTCGATCCCGTCTTCGCCCTGCGCCGCCGTGCGCGGGTGGTGCCAGGCGGAACCGTGCGCATCGCGTTCTGGACCATGGTCGCCAGCTCCCGGGAAGCCGTTCTCGATCTCGTCGATAAGCATCGCGATCCCTCGGCGTTCGATCGCGCCGCCACCCTCGCCTGGACCCAGGCGCAGGTGCAGCTGCACCATCTGGGCATCGATCCCGGCGAGGCCAGTCTGTTTCAGACGGTCGCCGGCCATCTGCTGTACGCCGGACCAGCGATGCGGCCATCGTCGGACACCATCCGGCGCGGGGCGGGCGAGCAGTCCGGCCTGTGGCCGATGGGCATTTCCGGCGACCTGCCGATCGTCCTGCTGCGGATCGCCGATATGGAGGCCATCGACCTCGCCCGCCGGTTGCTGCAGGCGCACGAGTACTGGCGGATGAAACAGCTCGCGGTGGATCTGGTGATCCTGAATGAGCGCGCGTCGTCCTACGTCCAGGATCTGCAGATCGCGCTGGAGACCCAGGTCCGCACCAGCCGCTCGCCGCCCGCGAACGAGTTGGAACAGCATCTGGGCCGGGTGTTCGTGCCGCGGGCCGACCTGATCCCGGCGGAGACCCGCGCGTTGCTGGCCTCGGTGGCGCGGGTCGTTCTGGTGGGACAACGCGGCACGCTGGCCGATCAGCTCGACCGGGTACCGACGCCCCAGGAACCGGTCCGGATCGCGCGGAAGGCCCCCGGGCTCCGCGCCGCGCCCGAACTGAGGGCGCCGGCTTTCGCGGCGACGGTGCCTCGGCAGGGCCTCGAGTTCTTCAACGGGCTCGGCGGCTTCGCCGAAGATGGCCGCGAATACGTGACGATCCTTGGCCCAGGACAATCGACTCCGGCACCGTGGATCAACGTCGTCGCCAATCCGGGGTTTGGCTTCCAGGTGGCGACCGAGGGCAGCGGCTACACATGGTCGGTCAACAGCCGGGAGAACCAGCTCACGCCCTGGTCCAACGATCCGGTCAGCGACCGCCCGGGTGAGGCCTTCTATATCAGGGACGAGGAGACGGGGGATTTGTGGTGCCCGACGGCAACGCCGATCCGCCGCGACTCCGCGACCTATGTGGCGCGGCATGGTTTTGGCTACAGCCGGTTCGAACATGACGCTTACGGGATCGCGGCCGACCTGCTGCAATACGTGCCGATCGGCGGTGCCGGCGACGGGTCCCGGGGTAAACCCACGAGGGACGAACCCCATTGGCATCCGGATAAGGCCGGCGAGGGCGAAAACCTTTCCCCGGATCGTTATCCTCGGCCGCCTGACCGTCATCCTCGGGCTCGACCCGAGGATCGGCCAGCCCAGGCTCCTGGCCCGACTTTTGAATCCCCTGGTGCGTCGAGAGATCCTCGGGTCGAGCCCGAGGATGACGGTCACAGGGGCGAACCCACGCGGGGCGAACCCACTGGCGATCCGATCAAGATTTCTCGCCTGACGCTGATGAACGTGTCGGGCCGCGCCCGGCGGCTGTCGGTGACCGCCTACGTCGAATGGGTGCTCGGCCCGTCGCGAACCGCTTCGGCGGCGTTCGTATCGACCGAGATCGACCCGGAAACCGGCGCGATGTTCGCCCGCGATCCGTGGCACGCGGCTTTCGCGCCGAGAGTCGCGTTCGCCGATCTCGCCGGCCGGCAGTCCGACTGGACCGGTGACCGGCGCGAGTTCATCGGCCGCGACGGCTCGCTGGCGAGCCCGGTGGCGCTCACCGGAGCGGCGGCGGGCAAAGGGCCGCATCCCAAAGCTCCCAACGGCGACGCGGCGTTCGCCGGAGACGCGCCATTGTCCAAAACCGTGGGCTCCGGGCTGGATCCTTGCGGCGCGTTGCGGACCACGCTCGTGCTGCCGCCAGGCGGCGTCGTTGAGATCGTGTTCTTTCTTGGGCAGGCGGCGAACGCGGCGGACGCGCGCGACCTGATCGTCCGGTATCGCGAGGCCGATCTCGACGCGGTTCTGCTGACCGCCGGCCGCTTCTGGGACGGCGTGCTCGGCGCGGTTCAGGTGAAAACGCCTGATCGCGCGATGGACATCATGCTGAACGGCTGGCTGCTGTACCAAACGCTGGTCTGCCGCGTCTGGGCTCGCTCGGGCTTCTACCAGTCGAGCGGCGCGTATGGGTTTCGCGATCAGTTGCAGGACGGCATGGCGCTCGCCAACGCGCTGCCCGCGGTAACTCGCGCGCATCTGCCGAGGTCGGCGGCGCGGCAATTCCTCGAAGGCGACGTGCAGCATTGGTGGTTGCCGCATTCGGGCCAGGGCGTGCGCACGCGGATTTCCGACGACCGGGCATGGCTGGCTTACACGGTCGCGCATTATGTCGGCGCGACAGGCGATACCGCCGTGCTGGATGAGGTGGTGCCGTATCTGGAAGGGCAGCTTCTGGGAGCCGGGGAGCATGACGCCTTCTTCCAGCCGACGGTGTCCGATGAGGTCGGCAGCTTGTTCGAGCATTGCGCGCGTGCGCTGGACGCCAGCCTGGCGACCGGGGTGCACGGCCTGCCATTGATGGGCACCGGCGACTGGAACGACGGCATGAACCGCGTCGGCGAGCTTGGTCAGGGCGAAAGCGTCTGGCTCGGCTGGCTGCTGTTGGCGGCGCTGGAAGCGTTCATTCCGCTCGCCGAATCACGCCAGGAAACGGCCCGAGCCGCGGCATGGCGGGCGCATGCCGATGCGCTGCGAGACTCGCAGGAACGCGAGGCCTGGGATGGCGACTGGTACCGGCGGGCGTGGTTCGACGACGGCACGCCGCTTGGCGCCACGTCCGACACCGAATGCCGAATCGATGCGATCTCGCAATCCTGGGCTTTGCTCTCCGCGGCCGGCGATCGCGAACGCGCGGCGCGGGCCATGGCGTCGGTCGAGCGCGAACTGATCCGGCCGGTCGAGCAACTGGCGCTGCTGTTCGCGCCTCCGTTCGATAAGACCACGCTCGATCCCGGGTATATCAAGGGCTACCCGCCCGGGATCCGCGAAAATGGCGGCCAGTACACGCATGCCGCCCTGTGGTCGGTCATGGCGTTCGCGGCGCTCGGCGAGGGCGACAAGGCGGCCGCGTTGTTCGCCCTGCTGAACCCGATCAACCACGCTCGCACGCGATCCGAGGTCTTCCGCTACAAGGTGGAACCCTATGTCATCGCGGCGGACGTTTACGCGAGACCGCCTCACACCGGGCGCGGCGGCTGGACGTGGTACACCGGCTCGGGTGGATGGATGCAGCGCGCCGGGGTCGAGAGCATTCTTGGCGCGCGGCTGTTCGGGGATACCTTGGCGCTGGACCCGTGTATTCCGAAGACATGGCCGCGCTTCGAGATGACACTGCGGTACCGCTCCGCGCGGTATGAGATCGTGGTGGAGAATCCGGATGGGGTCAGCCAGGGCTTCGTCTTCGCCGAGGCCGATGGCACCGCGATCGCCGGGCGGCCGTTACGTTTGAAACTACAGGATGACGGTCGCACGCATCGGGTGGTTGTGAAACTTGGATGAGCGCGGGTTGATTGCATCCGGGGCGGCGTTGACGTTGCCTCTCGGTCGTGGCGCCCCCGTAGCGTCATCCTCGGGCTCGACCCGAGGATCGGCCTGCCCGGGAATCATGCCCACCCTGAGAGCTCAGGGTCTGCATCACGAGATGCCAGGGTCAGGCCCTGGCATGACGGATTAATGGCCGGTGCGTCATTGCGTTATCCGTTTGATATTGCTTTCGGTCAGTCGATGCTACTGGCCGACCGGCCAGGCCCGACCGGATTGATGCGCCGCGATCCACTTTCGCAGCTCGGCGACATGCTCGCTTTCCTCAGCCGCGAACTCCTCGGCGAGCACTTTGATTTCGGGATCGTCGGTCGTATCGAACACCGACTGATAGTACTCCTGACTCGCTTTCTCGGCGTCGAGCGCGATGTCCAGCGCCTGCTCCCGCCCGATGAACGGATCGGCGGCCCAGATCGCCGCGGTCTCCGGACTTTCCATACCAGGCCAGGAGAAATCACCCGCCTTGATATCCGGAATGGCACGGAACCCCGACCTCGCTCGCGCATCCGCCAGATGCAGCCGCGAATAATCCGCGAGACGGCGAAACAATTTCGCCACCTCGCGATTGCCACAGGCGTCCATCGCATCGGCGAGTTGGCCAAACCGATCCGCCGCCTCGCTTTCCAGGTTGATGGCGTAAGCGAGAAACTCTTCAACTGATTGCACGGCCCATTCCTCCAGGAGCGGTCATGGGTTCGACCCGCGACCGAACCGCGATCAAACCGTTTCACTTTCGTGGGCGTGCTTCAGAATCCACTCTTCGCGCGTGATCCAGGCCTCGAGCACCTTGACGTGCTCGGCTTCCTCCTTAACGAACTCCCGCGCCATCGTGGCGATTTCCGGCAGCTTCGTCGTCGCGGCCACGGCGGCGTAAAATTCGTAACCGCGCCGCTCGCCCTGCAACGCCGCGCGCAACGCATCGACCCGCGACAGCGTCGGATCGCCGGCCCACAACGACGTGCGCTCGGGGGTCGCGTGATCCGGCCACACATATTCCGGCGGAATCATTTTCGTCGCGTCGAGCGTTCCGGCGCGTGCCGTCGCCTCCGCCAGATGCAGCCGCGAAAAACCCGCCAACTGGCGGAACAGCTTTCCGACTTCCTGATTGCCGCAGGCTTCCATCGAGGCCGCGATCTCATCGAAATGTACCGCGGCGTCGGCCTCGACCTTCACGGCATAACCGAGGAACTCGTCCAGCGTATTGATCTCGATCCCGCCCGTGTAACGTTTCGCCGCGTGCGTGATATGCGGCCCCTGAGCCGGCAATGTCTCATCGCCCTCGAACGTGACGATGATGTCTTCGTTGCGCACGAAACACTGACAGGCCAGGCGATAACGCGGCGGCATGTCGCTGACCTCGGCGGCCTGAATCTCCGCCCGGGTGATCTTGCCGAGCTGCCGCAACATCTCCTTTTCCTTTTCGGTCAGCGCGATGGCATATTTCGCTTCCGGATTGAGATGCGTCACCTGCACAAGGCACGAGCCGCACTCGCCGTCCTGGCAATCGAACGGGATCGGAATCTTGTGCGCCTTGGCGACCGCCAGAATCGTGCCACGGTCACCCGCGACCGCGTAGACCGTGACATCTTTCGCCATGACCGGTGATGAGAACGTTACGTTGGCCACTGCTCTGCTCCTGTCTTTCCGTGCATGACGCCGGAGACCGCGTGGCCTCCAACCGAACTCACAGGCCGAAACAGCAATATCCATGCCACGGCTTAAATCGCGCGTGCGCGTGTGAAACGGCGGCCAGGGGACCGCGCATTGTCGGCTTTCGGACATGGTTCGGCGGCCACTCTCCGACATGTCGGATGCCACGCAACTCCCAACTCTCGCTATTACGCCGCATCGGCGCGATGGCACGCCCCTTGCTCAGACCCTCCTGAGCGATCCGCTCCCAACCGGTGAGTTGCCAGGAGAGCAATGATGGCATTCCCCCAACACCCATTCGACATCGACGCGACGATCCGTGCCGCGACCAAAACGCTCGGCGTGAACGACAGCACTTTGCGCGACGGCGAGCAGGCGCCGGGTGTCTCCTTCACCCTCGACGAGAAGGTCGCGATTGCTCTGGCCCTGGAACAATGCGGCGTCGATGAGATCGAGGCGGGAACACCCGCGATGGGCGATTGCGAAATTGAAGCCCTCACCGCGATCGGCCAAACCGTCCGCGACTCCGCCGTGATCGCCTGGTGTCGCATGAGCGAAACGGATGTCGATGCCACTCTGCGCACTGGCCTGAAACGCGCCAGCCTCTCGGTGCCGATGTCGGAGCGGCAGATGCGCGCCAAGGGCTACCAGGGCCCGCGCGATGTGCTCGCCCGTATCGCTCGCGTGGTGCGTTATGCGCTCGACCGCGGCCTGACCGTCGCCGTTGGCGGCGAGGATTCCAGCCGCGCCGATCCGGATTTCGTTCCGCGGGTGATCGAGGCCGTGCAACGCGCCGGCGCCCATCGGTTCCGTTTCGCCGATACTCTGGGCGTGCTCGATCCTTTCGAGACCTACGGCATCTTCTACCGGTTGCGCGCCAATACCGACCTGGAACTGGAGTTCCACGGCCATGACGATCTCGGCCTCGCCACCGCCAACACCATCGCCGCCGCCCGCGGCGGTGCCACCCATCTCTCCGTCTGTGCCCTGGGCCTCGGCGAGCGCGCCGGCAACGCGGCCCTCGAGCAGGTCGCGGTCGCGCTGGAGCGCACCACGTCGTGGCGCACCCGCATCGACTTCACCGCGTTGCCAGCGCTGGCCGACACAGTCGCCGCCGCCTCGCACCGCCCCATCCCGGTCAGCCAGCCGATCGTCGGCGAGGCCGCGTTCAGCCACGAATCCGGCATCCATGTCAGCGGACTGTTGCGCGATCCGGAAACCTATCAGGCGCTCGATCCGACCCTGTTCGGCCGTTCTCGCCGGATCGTGCTCGGCAAGCACTCCGGCATCGCCGCGGTCCGCCATGCGCTGTCCGAACAAGGGCTCGATCTCGACGACGAGCAGGCACGCGGCGTGCTCGACCGGGTGCGAGCACATGCCGAAGCCGTGAAACGTCCGGTCGCGGTCGAAGAACTTCTGGCGTTCCACGCCGCCCTGACCCCCTCGATGGCCGCCTGAGTAAACCGAAGCGGAGCCGGAACGATGCACATCCAACCCATTCGCCTCCACAACGACGAACCCCCGATCGCCCTCATCCTGGGCACCGGCGACATCGCCTCCGCCATCGGCCGCGAGCTGTTCCTGGCGCGTTGGGGCGTGGTCATGCTGCGCGACGAAGCGGTCCCGGTGATGCGCCGCGGCATGGCGTTCGACGACGCGCTGGAGGACGGGGTCACTCAGTTGGACGGCGTCTGGGGCGCGCGCGCGGCGCTGCCGGAGATGTTGCCGACCCTGGCTCGCGGCCGCGAGGCGGTCGTGGTCGCGCGGCTGGATCCCGCCGTGGTGATCGCCGCCTGCCGCGGCGTCGCGCGTGTGCTGATCGACGCGCGGATGCGGAAATACGCCGCGCCCGCCGACCTGCGGCCGCTGGCTGACCGCGCGATCGGTGTCGGCCCAGGATTCGCGGCCGGCGAAAATGTCGATGTCGCGATCGAAACGCTGCCGGGTCAGGAAGGCGACATCATCTCTCACGGCCCTACCGCAACGCCCACCGGCCGTTCCGTGCCCCTGGGCGGCGCCAAGGAGGAACGCTTCGCCTGTGCCCTCATTGCCGGCCCATGGGATCCGTGGGTCGTGCCAGGCACCTGGGTCGAGGCCGGGACCCCTCTGGGCTTTCTCGGCGAGCGCAAGCTTTACGCGCCGATCGATGGCTGTGTGCGCGGGATCGTCCGGCCAATGCCGAACGGTGTCGCGCGCGGCGCCAAGCTGGCCGAACTCGACCCGCGCCCAGGTGCCCCGTGCACCGGAGTGCCACCCAGAGCCGGCCGGATCGCCGCCGGCGTGCAACGGGCCGTGGGTGCGCTGCTGCCGGTCCGCCCCGTCTTAGCCTGATACCTGGGGCTTGGTACCCGGCGTTGTTCCGGCCTGACGGAGGCGACCTATTCCATAGGCATCGGGATACGCGAGTGGGACGGCAATGTTCGCCCCCTCCTGTCATCCTCGGGCTCGACCCGAGGATGACGACGAAAGGCCCGAGGATGACGTTCGGGGGGCTACCCCGCGGTGATCCGCACCTGCACGTCGCGCGGCCGCGCCATGTACGGCGCCGAGGTCACCAGAATATCCGCCCCGGCCTTCGCGTAAGCCGCCGCGTTCATCGCGGTCACGCCGCCCGCCGCCGCGATCCTGGCGTGGAACGTTCCGGCATCCGACAGTCGCGCGCGTAGCTCAGCCACCGCGTCGGGGGAGAATTTCTCCAGTTGCACCACGTCCGCTCCCGCGGCGGCGGCGCGCACCGCGTCGTCCGGATCGGCCACTTCGACGACGATCGCCCGCTCCGGCGCCGCCGCGCGCAGCCGGGCGATTGTCACGGCCAGTTCCTCGTCACGCAGGAACGCGCGGTGTTCGGGGAATACCAGGATGGTGTCGCCCAGTCCGGTGCGGTGCATGGCGCCGCCACCGGCGAGGACGGCTTTGATCGAAAACGCGCGGGTCAGCGGCACCGATTTACGCGTGCAGGCGATGGTGATCCCCGGCGTCACGGCACGCGCCGCGTCGCGGATGTCGCGCACCGCGCTGGCGATGCCGGCGGACCACTCCATCAGCGTCTGCGCCACCTTCCAGCCGGCGTGCAGAGCGCCCGCCGCGCCGGTCGCCTCCAGCAGCAGCGTGCCGGGTGTCACCGCCGTGCCGCTGGCCACCAGCAGCCGCGGCACCGCGCCGAGCCGGTTCAGGATGCGGGCGGCTTCCTCGGTCGCGCAGGCCACCATCGGATCGCGCGCGGCGAACCCGATCCGGCCGGGCTGGCCGACAATGCCCAGAGCGCGGGTGGTAAGATCGCCGAAACCGACATCCTCGGCGATCAGGCGATCGATCTCGGTTTCCGGGATTGGGATCATGCGCGATTACCGCCAGGCCCGCGCCACCTTGAACGCGTCGCCCAGAAGCCCGCGCCAGCCGCGCGCCTGGCGCACGTCGCGCATGATCTGCCGCTCCTTGGTGCGCTTGTCGACGCCATCGACGCGGAACCAGGTCTGCGCCGCCTGGCTCAGCATTCGAGGATACAGGTCCAGCAATTGCCGGTTGCCATGCAGCAGGCCGGGAACTTTTCGGTATTTTTTCATGTCTTTCAGCACGAAGCTGTCTTCCAGCAGGCGCCGGTAATCGCCGAGATTCGCTTCCGTGCAAGGGTCGCGCAGGCGTTTCAGCTTGACCACGGTTTCGCCGGCCAACCGGCCCGACGTCATCGCGAGGTTGGAACCCTCGCGATGCACCGCGTTGACCAGATGCGCGGCGTCGCCCACCACCATCCAGCCGTCGCCAACCAGTTTCGGCATGGCATTGAAGCCGCCTTCCGGAATTAAATGCGCGGCGTATTCCTTGACCTCCGATCCGACCAGCAGCGGCGCGATGCTCGGATGCGCCTTGAACGCGTCCAGCAACCCGTACGGCGTCTGGCCGGTGCGGGTGAACTCGTCCACCAGACAACCGATGCCGATCGAGATCGACTCGCGGTTGGTATAAAGAAACGCGGTGCCGGTCATGCCCCGGGTGATCGTGCCCATCGCCTCGATCACCACGCCCTCGTCGCCGCGCAGCCCGAACCGGCTTTCGATCAGTTCCTGCGGCAGGAAGTGCATTTCCTTCACCGCCAGAGCGACGTCCTTCGGTTCCGGTTGCGCGCGAAGACCCGCCTGCTGGCCGGTCAACCCATTCACGCCCTCCGCCAGGATCACCACGTCGGCGAGCAAGGCGCCGCCATGCCGGTCGGTCTTCACCCCGATCACCCGGTTCTGGCTGTCTCGCAGCAGATCGGTGACCGTCGTCTCGCACAGCAAGGTCGCCCCCGCGTCGCGCACCCGCCGGCTGAACCAGCGATCGAACTGCGCGCGGATGATGGTGTAACGATTCGGCTTGTCCTCGTTGAACAGTTCCGAGCGGTAGTGCATGCCGGTATGGGAATGATCGTCCATCATCCAGATGCGCTGCTCGATCACGTGGCGTTCCAGCGGCGCGTCCTCACGGAAGTCGGGCATCAACCGTTCCAGCGCGTCGGCGTAGAGGATCGCGCCTTGTACGTTCTTCGAACCCGGGTACTCGCCACGTTCGAGCTGCAGCACGTTCAGCCCGCTCTTCGCCATCGTATAAGCCGCGGCGTTGCCGGAGGGACCGGCGCCCACCACGATCGCATCGAAACGTTCTTCGGTCATGTCGCGTTCCTCTCAACCGGCCAGGCGGTTCACGGACAGGCGTTTGCGAAAGGCTTCGGTCAGCGCCGGCAGGATTTCGGTGGCGTCGGCGACCACGCCGAGATGGGCGAAATCGAAGATCGGCGCGTTCGGATCGGTGTTGATGGCGACGATCAGGTCCGCGCCTTCGACGCCGACGCGATGCTGGATCGCCCCGGAAATTCCGGCGGCGATATAAAGTTTCGGCCGGATCGTCTTGCCGGTCTGGCCGATCTGCCGGTCCGCCGGCATCCAGCCTTTCTGCACCAGCGGCCGCGAGCCGCCCCAGTCGCCGCCCAGTACATCCGCCAGCGCGCGAACCAGTTGCAGATTCTCCGGCGAGCGCATGCCCAAGCCGCCGGCCACGACAATGTCGGCGTAGGCCAACTGCGACTTTTGCGAGTCCCGGTCCGGCAGGAAACGCAAGACTTTGGTGACGATGTCGTCTTCCCGCATATCCAGCGCCCGCTCAATCACCCGACCGATCCGGCCGGACTGGCGCGCCGGCATCGGCAACACCCGAGGCCGCACCGTCGCCATTTGCGGCCGATAGTTCAGCGTGTGGATGGTGCACAACAGCGATCCGCCAAAGGTCGGCCGTGTCGCGGCCAGAGAACGCTCGTCGTCGATCGCCAGTTCGGTACAGTCGGCGGTGAGGCCGGTCAGCAGGGTGGTCGCCACCGCCCCGGCCAGATCGCGGCCGAGCACCGTCGCGCCGAGCAACAGAATCTCGGGCTTATAGGTGTTCACCAGATCGGTCACCGCGTGGGTGAACGGCTCGTTACGGTAATGTTGCAGGATCGGATCGGCGACGACATAAACCACGTCGGCGCCATACTCGGAAACCTCCACGGTCGCCGCCGCCAGCGCCTCGCGATCGGCCCCCAACAGCACACCACCCAGCTCCACGCCGAGTTTGTCGGCCAGTTTGCGGCCCTCGCCCAGTAGTTCGAGGGAGACGGGATGGATGGCGCCGTGTTCGTATTCGATGAACACCCAGACGTGACGGTAGGCTTTGAAGTGTTCCGGCAGTTCTTTCTTCATGCCGGCCCGGCCGGCCTGGCGCGCGGGCGTTGCTTCGCTCATGATCCCGTCCTCTCGTTAGTAGCCTGCCGCCATGCGCAGCAATTCGCCTTCCAAGGCCGGTTGGCGCGCGTAAATCCCGGCGATCAGGGCCTCGGCGATGTCGTCACTTTGGTTCGTCGTGGTATCGATCTTTTCGGCGCTCACCGCGCGGGCCGGCGGCGCGAAGACCCGCTTCACGACCGTGGGCGACCCCCTCAACCCGCACTTCGTCATATCCGCGATCCCCGCCTGGGCCGCGTTCCACACCTCGACCTTGGCGCGCGCGGCGCGTAGCGCTTCCGGCAGGCTGCCGCGACGTACTTCGTTGCTGGCCTCCAGCATGGTGATCAGCGCCGGCAGCCGCGTGGTGATTTCCTGCACTCCGCCCTCGGCCCGGCGCTGCAACGAAATCGTACCGGCCGCCGGATCGATCTCGGTGACCGCGGAAACATAAGTGACCTGGTTCAACCGCAGCCGCCGCGCGATCCCCGGTCCGACCTGCGCCGTGTCGCCATCGATCGTCTGCTTGCCGGTAAACACGATCGCCGGCTCACCCCATTCCTCGCCCATCCGCTTGATCGCCTGCGAGAGCGCATAACTCGTCGCCAGAGTGTCGGAGCCGGCGAAGGCGCGGTCGGTCAGCAGCACCGCGCGGTCGGCGCCGAAGCCGAGCGCTTTCCGCAACGTATCCTCGGCCATCGGCGGGCCCATGGTCAGCACCGAGACCTCGGCGCCGATCTGATCGCGCAGGCGCAACGCGGCTTCCAGCGCGAACAGGTCGTACGGATTGAGAATCGTCGGCACACCCTGACGCATGATGGTGTTGGTGACGGGATGCACGCGGATCTGCGCGCTGTCCGGTACCTGCTTGATACAAACGACGATGTGCATGCGCGGCCTCGATCGTGGGTTTCCGGGGGACGCACCGCAAAACTTGTGCCAACGCGAAACACGCCCGTTTAGTGGAGTTTGTCGCGGCGGACGCTGTCACGAAGCAGACATGCACGTCGCTTGTCGTTGTCGGTGGGTGCGCCTGTGTCGGTATCGCGACACCGATTTCGACGGTTTGCCGCTGAAATCATGGGTTTCGCCGTTGGCACGCCAGTTGCTCTCACCCCTCAACAAGGCGTCGCGACCAAGCGGCGCCACTCCGGCGGATGAGTCATGCCGCTGCCACGGCGGCGACAAGGGAAGGTGAAAAGCAATGGATTTTGACCCAGGACAGGAGATCGGGATTGGCGATGACGCTGAGTCAGACGTCGCCGACATCATGCAAAAGGTTGCCGACCACAAAGGCTGCGGCACCTCGGGCGGCAGCGGCAAGGCGAGTTGCGGCTCCTCCGCCGGTTCCGGCGATCTGACCCCGGAAATCTGGGAAAAGGTGAAGAACCACCCCTGCTACAGCGAAGAAGCGCATCATCACTATGCTCGGATGCATGTCGCGGTGGCGCCCGCCTGCAATAT
>Ga0182013_10003689_pt1 | contig 18917 bp, 16 predicted proteins | sample 612S2MmetaG_FD_120487 | JGI IMG/M metagenome (GOLD analysis project Ga0182013, IMG submission 120487) | Permafrost microbial communities from Stordalen Mire, Sweden - 612S2M metaG | ecosystem: Environmental > Terrestrial > Soil > Wetlands > Permafrost | place: Sweden: Stordalen | collected... | reverse complement strand
GGCCAGCAAAGCAATCACCACGACCGAGAACGACAAAACATTGCCGACGTATGGAAGGCTGGCCAAAAGCCAATGCGGCAAAAGTCCGAGGTCAGCCAACGAACCAAACAGGTATTCGGTTCCCTCAATCGCACTCCAGATTCCGAGCCAGGTGAAGAATCTTCCCCCTATCCGGCGCCGCATCACGGCGATGCCGCAGACACACAATCCGATAAACAGGAAAACTGTACCAAACAGGATGTATGGGATTCGATCGCGAAGTACCTCAACAACTTGAGCTGTCAAGGCAACACCTCCGGAGATTATTTCAACCTGCGCCCGCTTTCGCTGTCGGTGCGCAGCATCACGGTGAATGAGATGCACCTTGCGAACATGTAACTTGAGGATGAGGCAATCGAGTAGGAGAACTGGGGCGGGAAAATCGCCCAGATCGGAGTGCACAATCCCATGCCCGGAATGTCGAGCGCATTTCCCAGCATGCCATAGGAGAGCAGCTCTGGTCGGGTTGTCACCTATCCGTCACACCGGCCACCCGGAAATAACCAATTGATCAACACCTCAACGATGTGCTGTCAAACTTGAAGTTTCCGGATAGCCGACCAATCGCCTGGAACGAATAAAGGGCATGCCCTTTTAAGATGTCAATTGAGCTCCATGGCAGACTCCACTCATCGCCGTCCCGCGCCGAGTCACCTCCTGGGCCGCTTTGGTTTGCCGGTGCAACTCGTCGCCGGATGGATCATCGATGCGCCTCACAGATGCTTTACAGCGTCGATCGCCGTGTGCATTGAGGCAACCATGATTTTGACCGTCGCTGGAATTGGGCATGGACTTAGAGCGGACCCAACAACTGTGAGACTGCTGATCATTATTTTGGCGACGGTCCTGCTCTTGTTTGTTTCCGCGGTTGGATCTGCTTTTCTGTCAATCGAAGGCTACTTCAGCGTGATTGAGAAGACGCAGGAGTTTGGCGTTCTAAAAATACTAGGCGCGTCAATCAGGTATTTCCTGCTCCTCCTGTTCCTTGAAACTTTGACGATCTGCGTTCCGGGAACCATCGCGGCGATTGGTCTAACATACTTGATCGGATGGGGATTGGAGTTCGCATTTCCAAACTTCCTGCGGCTGGATGTCGTGTGCCTATCGTGGCCGATTGCATTCGGAATCACAGCCACTGCATCGCTGATCGGAGGAGTCATCGGCGCTCGAAAGGCGATCAGAGATGGCATCATCCAGGCTCTTTCATACGAAGCGTAGCGGCCACTTTCACGCGTGTACTTCCAATACCCCATCACTCGAATCAGCTCTTGACGTATCGCTGCTCCCTCGGAAAAAACTAAAGCGCCACTGCCGAACAGACGACCATACGACCGGAAAATGGGTTTGGCCCATCCCGGCAGGAATGGACTTTCTTCCAGTGTCTAGACCGTATGATTTGCTAATTACCCTTGGACCAGCGCGGGCGTGGACGCCCGCACTACAGCCGGTCTGGAGACCGGCGCTACATTCCGGCGATACCACAATCATTCGGTCGCGATACCAGGGCCCACGCGGTATGCGGGCTGGGGCGCGGAGATTTTCAGGGCAGAACTCTCATTTTTTGGGCGACAGCTTGATTTTCCTCATCATGCCGCCGGCTCTTGGGGCAAGACCCAGGAGTTTCCGGGCAGCGAGGCCGATAAGAATTGCCCTTGGCCGTTGCAGCCGGTAGACTTGTGGGTTGAGGCCTACCCATGTTGGTTGTCATGAAATCGCAGGCCACGCCGGAACAGATTCAGGCGGTCTGCGACCATATAGAACTGTTGGGATTCCGTCCCCATCCCCTGCCCGGAGCCCAGCGCACCGCCATCGGCATCACCGGCAACAAGGGTGAAGTGGACCGCGGCAACCTTGAATCGCTGCCCGGCGTCGCGGAAGTCATCCGCGTTTCAAAAGCTTACAAACTCGCCAGCCGCGACGTGAAGGCGGAAGACACCGTCATTCGCTTTGCCGGAACCGACGCCGCGATTGGCGGCCGCGACCTGGCCGTGGTGGCCGGGCCATGCTCGATCGAGAGCCGCGAACAGGCATTCGCCATCGCCGAGCAGGTAGCGGCGGCGGGGGCGCAGTTCTTCCGCGGCGGCGCGTACAAGCCCCGCACTTCACCCTACGCATTTCAAGGCCTGGGCCTGGATGCGCTGAAGATCATGGCCGAGATCCGCGACCGTTTCGGGCTGCGCATCATTACCGAGGCGCTCGACAACGAGACCCTCGAACTGGTGGCCGAATGGGCCGACGTGATCCAGATCGGCGCGCGCAACATGCAGAACTTCTCGCTGCTGAAAAAGGCCGGCAAGCTGCGCAAGCCGGTGCTGGTGAAGCGCGGGCTCAGCGCCACCCTCGAAGAGTTCCTCATGGCCGCCGAATACGTGATGAGCGAGGGCAACTACGAGGTGATTCTGTGCGAGCGCGGCGTACGCACCTTCTCTGACCATGCACGCAACACCCTCGACCTGAGCATTATTCCGGCGCTGAAGCGGGTGAGCCATCTGCCCGTTCTGGTTGACCCCAGCCACGGAACGGGACGCCGCGACAGCGTGCTGCCCATGGCCCGGGCTGCCGTGGCCGCGGGCGCCGACGGGCTGCTGGTCGAAGTGCACGACCATCCTGAAGCGGCGCTCTCCGACGGGCCGCAGTCTATCTATCCTGAGCAGTTTCGCAGCATGATGAATGAGATCGAGCAGATTGCGCCCATTGTCGAGCGCAGCCTGCCGCGCGGCATTCATGTTGGCGTGGCAGCCGGATAGCCTGCAGCGCCGCGTATAGATTTGAGGTACATTGAATTACCGCTCGAATGCCATGATGCTGAGGGTCGCCACGCCCGCTCGATTTTTCCTGCCGCTCCTGCTAGCGGTGTCTATCGCCGGCTGCCGTCCCCACGATTTTCCGCAGTACCCTCTCAACTACCGCGAATATGCTTACGTGCCCAACGGCGGCAGCGGCACAGTCACCATTCTCGACGTGGTGAATGTGCGCCTGGACCGCGAGCTGAAGGTGGGGCAAAATCCGGTAGCCGTGGCCGCCAGCCCCACGCGCAACGAAGTTTACGTGGTCAACTCCGGAACGGCGTCGGGGATGGGCTCCATCTCGGTGATCGACGCAGAACACAACGCCGTGGCAGCCGAAATTCCCGTGGAACGCCAGCCGGTCTCGATCGATCTCGATCCACAGGGCAAGCTGGCTTACGTGGCCAACTCGGGTTCGAATTCGATTTCAGTCGTCGACCTGGCTGCGCGCCGCGAGATTGCCCTGATCGGCACAGGCGAGGAACCGGTTGCGGCGCGGCTCGCTCCCGATGGAAAAACGCTGGTGGTCGCCAACCGGGGCGGGAATTCCGTTACCCTGATCGATCCCGCGAGTGACCGTGTGCGCGCGGTCTTCACAGGCTGCCCCGGCGCGGGAGATCCTGTCATTTTGCCGGATTCGTCGAAGGCCTTTGCGCCCTGCTCGGCCGGCCACCAGGTCATGTCCATCGCGCTGGCCCGTCCCGGCGACCGCCCCGCCCAGCCGGATCGCCTGGAGGCGCTGATGGATGTGGGCCGCGCGCCCGTCAACCTGGCGCTGAAGCCCGACGGCGGCGAGCTGTTCTCTTCAAACTCGCTGTCCGATTCGATCTCCGAGGTGGTCACCAGCACCAACGACGTTGGCGGCGCATACATGATGGGCGACGATCCGGTGCGCGGCCTCGTCTCGCGCGACAATTCCCTGCTCTACGTGGCCAATCTCCATTCGCAGTACGTCACCGTCTACTCGGTCGACGATGGACGGCGCGTCGGCCCCGGCGTTCACGTGGGCGACGGCCCAACGGCCATGGCGTTCTCCGCCGCCGGTCACCTGCTGTTTGTGGTCGATTCCCGCTCCGACGATGTAGCCGTGGTGCGAACCGCTTCGGCGTCGCTGTTTACCATGCTGCCGGCCGGGCAAGGGCCGGATGCCATTGCGGTGAAGGCGTTCAGGGTGCAGTAGCGGGGCAGCGGGTCGGCGAGTCGGCTGTTAGCTCTCAGCTCTTAGCTTTTAGCTGGGGGCTACTCGGACAGAGTGCGGCAAAAGGGGTTCTGTTTGGATTGGCGACAATTCGGCCGAATGATGCAGAATCTCATTCTGGGGAGATAAAGTTTAGTCATGCCAAGGTACAAGGTCCTAAAGGGTGTCGCTCACAACATTGGGCATTCGTTCACGAGCTTAATGAACTACGCGACCGACGATTACACCATGGGCCACATATTGAGGTTTGCTCGCGAGTCGGGCAAGGACACTCTGATCATCGACTTCACGACCGGCATCGGGAGGCCAACTGAATTGCTCCAGAAGCCGATATCCGAGGTACCGCGCCGCTATTCGGATTGGTTCTGGAAACTTGTAGAGAGCAGCGGGTCGGATCGGTCGCTCGTACAATCTGCTAACCTCACGCTGAAATACGATCTGGGGAGAAGCAGACCGGGAGCGAATGGTTTTCTCCTGAGCCCATACGTCTGCGACGTTTCCATCGTGGACACTAGAGGCAAGAACTACTCAGCGCACTTCCAAGATTGGTGGTATGTCGAAAGAGTTTGCATCCCCCCTCCACGCCTGTGGTGGAGACCAGCAACTTGGTTTCGAGCGAACCATTCAGAGTGAATTACCGGCTACCCGGTAGTTGCTCTTGCGTCTGGAGTCGGCGTAACGGGAAACTGTCGTCGCAATCCAAAGAGGTGGAAGCAGGAAGCTAACCCCCAGCACTCATCTCTTCTTGTCTCCCAGCCGCGAAACGCTGAACTGCGCGCCGGCGAATAGGATCAATCCCGATATATAGCCCCAGAAAAGCAGTCCCACCGAAACATAGAATGCGCCGTAGAGCGCCTTCAGGTCGAGATGCTTGAGCACGGCGACGAAAATGAACTTCGACAGCAGCCAGATGATGCCGGTGATGACGGCGGTGCGCAGAACCGGGCGCGCGGGAACCCTGCGGTTGGGCAGCAGCCAGTAGACGGTGAAGAGGAACAGGATTACGGCGACCCCGGTGGTGAGGGCCAACAGGATGGCGCTGATCCCGCTATAGACGAAGTTGTCAGTGTGGTGAAAGAAGAGAAGCTCGAGTCCCTGGCGCAAGACTACATTCAGCACCACGCTGGCCATGCCCAACGCCACCATCATCAGCGCAAGGCCAAACGCGACCAACTGGTTGAAGAGGTAATTGCGGCTCCTGGCCACGCCCCACGCCTGGTTGAGAGCCACTTCGAGGGGGAGAAAAATTCCCGTGCAGGAGATGAGGATCATGACCAGCGAGAAGGCCTGCACGCCATGGCGCGGCACCTCGGCGGCCAGGGTTGCGGCCACAAAATCCTGGTTCGACGGGAAGAAGTAGCGCACCAGGTCGCCGACCACGCCGACCATGGCATCCGAATTAAACACCGACCGGGCCAGCGTGTAGAGCAGCACAATGAACGGGATGAAGGAGAGGATGGCGTTGGCCGCCACGCTGAAAGCGAAGGTGTGAACCTCGCTGTCGAGCAGGTAATCGAGCAGCGCCTTGCCGTCGCGCCGCCAGCGATACCACTTGGATTTGGACAGCGGGTCGACTACATCGGTGGTTCCGGCGCTGCGAACCGACGCGGCCGCGCCGGCAGGCAAATGAGCTGCGATTTCATCCTTTTCAATCGGCAACAGAAATCTTTCCATGCGCGCGCGCGCGAAGTACGGAATAATAGTGCTGCCTCAAGGATAGCCTCTTCGGCAGCGGCGCGAACCGCACAGCGGGATTCCGGTTTCGTCGTCGGGATGCTCCAGCAGGCTGAGGAGGAAGGGCGGATTTGGCGCGAAATGCCCGGAAAGTATTGTTCCGGGGCTAAAGCCCCGTTGATTTTGCCGGCGTTATGCGGGGGTTGAAACCCCCGCCTCCCTCCGGACCGAGTTTTTCCGCAGCCTGTAAAGCCCGTCCTTTATTTTGAGGCATTTGCGGCAGTCAGGGCTGAAGCCCTGACCTACCAGCCGGGCCCTGTTACAAAACTTCCAAATACCCCGCCCGTATTGAGTTTTTCCGCAGCCTGTGAAACCCTATCGATTTTGCTGGCTTTATGCGGGGGTTGAAACCCCGGCCTCCCTCCGAACAAGGGTTTTTCCGCCGCCGCTAGGAGCGGGGCTCGACTTCCTGCAGCTTGCCGAGCGCCCATCGCGCCGCCGCGCGCAGTCCCTCGTCGGCGGCCGAGGCCCACGCGTCCAGCCAGGGCAAAAACCGCTTCTGGCCGCTGTTGCCCATGGCGATGGCCACGTTGCGCCGCAGCCCCTGAAATCCTGCTCTGCGCACCGGCGAGCCGTTGAATTGGCGCTCGAAGGACTGCTCGTCAAGAGAGCCCAGCCATTCGAGCGCGGGATTGATGAGTTCCGCGCGCGCTTCGAGTTCAGGGTCGACGGTGATGGGCGCTTTGCGATTCCACGGGCACACATCCTGGCAGATATCGCAGCCGAAGACCTGGCGGCCCATGCCCGCGGCCAGCTCCTCCCTTATCGGGCCTTTGTGCTCGATGGTCAGGTAGGAGATGCACCGCGCCGCATCCATCTGGTAGGGCGCAATCAGCGCGCCGGTGGGGCAGGCGTCGAGGCAGCGCCGGCAGGTTCCACACCGGTCCGGCGTCAGCGCCGGAGCCGGGGGCTCTTTTTTCTTTTGGACGGGAATTGAGGTGAGGAGGACGGCCAGAAACCCATAAGAACCGAGTTTCGGATGGATGAGGCAGGTGTTTTTGCCTGTCCAGCCGAGGCCGGCGGCGGTTGCCAGGGCGCGCTCCACTACCGGCCCGGTGTCGACGTAAGCTCTTGATTCAAAATGACCCAAATCCTCGTGCAGGCGCGCGTCCAGAGCCTTCAGGCGCTTCAGAAGCACCTTGTGATAATCGCTCGGGCGGCGCGTTCCGTCGCCATTGGTTTTGCCGCTCCACGCATAGCGCGCAATCCATCCCGCGCCCCCCGAATCGACCTTTTGCGCCGCATCGATGGACCGCGGATGCGCGCTGTTGTAGTTGGCAAAGCAGACCAGCGCCGAGCGCGCCCAGGGGAACGGGACGGCCACGCGCGCCCGCACCAGGCGTCCGTCTTCGGCTGCGCGCTCGAGGTAGCGCATGGCGCCCGCGCGGCCGGCATCGATCCACTCCGCAAACCGGCCTGCGTCCCGCGCCTCCTGAGGATAAGGAAGCTCGACCAGGCCGGCCTCATCAAACCCCACCTGAAGCGCCTGGGCTCGCGCTGAGCCGTGGGCCAGGCTCGCGGCGGAACTGGGCTCGGAACTGGGCTCGGGGCTGGACATGGAACTGGAAGCGCCCTCCCTTGCGTATAGAAGATTACTGTCCATTTGCGGACGCCGGAGCTGAAATCGCACACCGGGCAACGCGACAGGGAACGCACAGGGGCTGCTTTCCCCTTGGTTTTCAGCATATTCCCCCGCGGCTGCCTTTGGCCTGCGGCGTGCAACATTCAAGGCCAGGCATGGCTGCAGAAACAGCTTTGAAGGTGCGAACACGATTCGCGCAGGAGGTTTTTATGAACGGGATCCAGGGCAACACGGCAATTACAGTGACCATCGAGGCGGAAATCGCGGGCGAGACAACCGAATTGGTGCGGGGTCAGGATGAAACGCTGCTGGAACGGCTCAGGCCGCTGGTGCGCACCCGCTCGGTCATCCTCGACATGCGCTCGGTGCGCCGCATCGACGCCGCCGGCATCGCGGCCCTCATTACGCTTTATTCCATGGCTTCAGAAGCGGGGAACTGCTTCACGGTCTCCCGCGCCATGCCGCATGTGGAAGAGATTCTGTCGCTAGTGGGCCTGGAGCGGATTCTGGTTTCAGGCCATGCGGATGCGGATGCGCAATCCGATCTCCGCCTGGAACTCGCTGCGGCCTGATTGCGAAACGCGCCGCCCTCTCCACCGCCAAAGCGTAGAATCGACTCGATTCATTCGCGTTTTGGAGAGCGCGTCCATGCCGTTCAGACTGCCTGTTGCATTTGCGATTTTTATTGCCTTCCTTGCGCCGGCGATTCCCTCTCCAGCGCAGGATGCGGCCTCAGCCAGAGCTTTTCTTCAATTTGCTTACAAGCACTACGAAAATGGCGGCAAGGGTGTCGATTTCAGTGGTCCTCGCGCCAGCCTCTACTTCCATTCGTCGCTTCTAGCCCTCATCCGCGGAGATGAGAAAGCGAACGGTCCCGGCTCCGTCGGCGTCCTTGATTGGGATCCTGACTGCGGCTGCCAGGACTGGGATGGAATCCGGGATCTGAAGATCGAGATCCGGATGGAGAGCCCCGCCCGCGCGCAGGCCGCAGTCTTCTTCGCTCTCTCTGCTCCGAAGGGCCGCACGAAGGATGATCTCCGCAAGCTCGAAATCACGCTCGCGCCGGAGCACGGCCAATGGCGCATTTACAACATCGTGGAGCAATCCGATCCGGCCGCGCCCTTCGATTTGCGCAAGGAACTCCAGAGCGATCTTGAACGCCTCCGTAAAGTCCCTAAATGACTTCCCATAATGTGAAATCCACTCCGCATTCCGAGCGCTGCGCGGAACTGGCCGTGGCCTGACTGCGTGTCCTCTATGGCTTGCAGCCCTCCTCCATCTCAGATTGCGGAAAAGCGTGCCTCTTTGCGGATTCCAATTCGGGGCTGCGGCGAATCGGATGTGACGAAATGCACAGGCAATCGTATACTTGGAACGCTAATTGTATTAGTGAGACGAATGCCGCTAAGCGCAGTCGGATGTCTGGATGTCGCGCACTTTCTCAGCCTGAACGCTTGAAATTTCGAGAGCTGAGACTCCCGTTCGCCAGCCCTTTCATAGTCCTGCGCAGCGCAAAACAGAGAGACGGAGGCTTTACCCCATGACGCAAGGCGTTCTGGAACAGGCGCCTGCCAAAAAAAAGGCAGGCACAACTGAAACACCCATCAAGTATGTGTACTCCTTCGGCGGCGGCAAGGCCGACGGCAACGGCCGCATGAAGGATGTGCTGGGCGGCAAAGGCGCCGGCCTGGCCGAGATGACCAATGCCGGGCTTCCCGTGCCTCCCGGATTCACCATTCAGACCGAGGCCTGTCGCGAGTACATGCGCGGCTCAGTCAGTCCGAAGATCGACATCGAAATGCTCGCGGCTCTCGAGGAGCTCGAAAAGCTGCAGGGGCAGAAGCTGGGCGCAGGCGCAAATCCGCTGCTGGTTTCAGTCCGCTCCGGCGCCAAGTTCTCGATGCCCGGCATGATGGACACCATTCTCAACCTCGGCCTCAACGACAAGGGCGTCGAATCGCTCGCCAAGCTCAGCAATAATCCCCGTTTTGCTTATGACTCCTACCGGCGGCTGATCCAGATGTTCGGCGACGTGGTTCTCGACATCCCCAAGAAAAAGTTCGAGCACATCTTCGACGGCGTAAAAGCCGCCGAAAAGGTGAAGTTCGATTACGAGCTCACTGCCGACGCGCTGAAAAAGATTATCGGCGAGTACAAGAAGCTGGTGAAGAAAGAGAACGGCAAGGACTTCCCGCAGGATCCGCTGGATCAACTGACGGCGGCCCGCGACGCCGTATTCAGGAGCTGGCAGAACGAGCGCGCCAAGACCTATCGCCGCATCAATCGCATCGATGACTGGCTGGGCACAGCCGTAAACGTGCAGGCCATGGTCTTCGGCAACCTGGGCGACAACTCCGGCACCGGCGTTGGTTTCACGCGCAATCCCGCTACCGGCGAGCACGCCTTTTTTGGCGAGTACCTGATGAACGCGCAGGGCGAGGATGTGGTTTCGGGCGTGCGCACTCCCAATCCCATCAGCGAGCTTGAGCGCGGCATGCCCAAGGTTTACGACCAGCTGAAGGACATTACCCGGAAGATGGAGCGGCATTACCGCGACATGCAGGACTTTGAGTTCACCATCCAGGATGGCAAGCTCTACATGCTGCAGACCCGCAACGGCAAGCGCACCGGCCTGGCCGCTGTGCGCGTGGCCATTGACATGGTGCGCGAGGGCCTCATCACCCAGGAGGAAGCAATCTTCCGCGTGGAGCCGAACCAGTTGTACGACTTTTTGGTTCCGCGCCTGGTGGAAAAGGGCGAAAAGATTGACGTGCTCGCCACCGGCTTGCCCGCATCGCCGGGCGCGGCCGTGGGTCAGATCGTCTTCACCGCCGAAGAAGCGGTCAAGCGCCACGCCGATGGCTCCTACAAAGTCATCATCCTGGTGCGCGGCGAAACCACTCCTGAAGACATCGCCGGCATGGAAGTTGCGGCCGGCATTCTCACCTCCCGCGGCGGCATGACCTCGCACGCGGCTGTCGTCACGCGCGGCATGGGCAAGTGCTGCGTGGCCGGCGCCGGCGACTGCGTGGTTGACGAGGCGAAGAAGGAACTGCGCGTCAAGGGCAAGACCTACAAACAGGGCGACTGGATCTCGCTCGACGGCACCACGGGCCGCGTGATTGCGGGCCAACTGAAGACACTTGAAGCGCAGCCAGACGATCCAGATCTCGTCAAGTTCATGAGCTGGGTCGACCCGGTCCGCAAGCTGCGCATCCGCGCCAATGCCGACATTCCGCGCGACGCAAAGCAGGCGATGCTGTTCGGGGCCGAGGGTATCGGATTGTGCCGCACGGAGCACATGTTCTTTGCCGAGGACCGCATCGAGCACATGCGCGCCATGATTCTGGCCGACAACGAGAAGGACCGCCGGGCTGCTCTCAAAAAGCTGCTGCCCATGCAGCGGGCCGACTTTGTTGGCCTCTTCAAGGCCATGGGATCGCTTCCCGTCACCATCCGCACCATCGATCCTCCGCTGCACGAGTTTCTGCCCAAGCGCGAAGATCTGCTGGTGCAAATCCAGCACCTTGTCGACACCAAGCCGCGTTCGCCCAAGCTCAAGGAGCTGCGCACGCTGCTGGCGCGAGTTGAAGAGCTGCACGAGCAGAACCCGATGCTGGGTCTGCGCGGATGCCGTCTGGGCATCAAGTTCCCCGAGATTACCGAGATGCAGGTGCGAGCCATCCTCGAGGCCGCAGTCGCGGTCAAGGTAAAGGGCGGCGACCCGCATCCCGAGATCATGATCCCGCTCGTGGGCTCGATCGAAGAGATGCGCAACCAGGCGGCGATTGTGCGCAGCGTCGCGGAACAAATCTTCAAGGAAAAGGGCGCCAAGGTTGATTACATGGTGGGAACCATGATTGAGCTGCCGCGCGCTGCCCTTACCGCGGACCAGATCGCCGAGGAGGCGGAGTTCTTCAGCTTCGGGACCAACGACCTGACGCAGACGACCTACGGCATCTCGCGCGACGACATCAACAGCTTCCTGCCTGCGTATCTCAAGGCCGGAATTTTCAAACAAGATCCGTTTGCCACGCTCGACCAGGCCGGAGTGGGCCAACTGGTGAAGGGCGCCGTGGCCAAGGGACGCAACACGCGGGCTAACCTGAAAGTAGGCATCTGCGGTGAACATGGCGGCGATCCTGAGTCCGTCAAGTTCTGCCACAGAATCGGGCTCAACTACGTCTCCTGCTCACCCTTCCGGTTGTTGACGGCAAGGCTGGCGGCTGCGCAGGCGGCGCTCGAAGAGACACAGACCGGCGCCATTCACACCACCAGCTAACTGGCGGCCGGGCAAGAACAGCGAGGGCGCAGCCAAGTGGCTGCGCCCTTGGTGCGTTTGGGTGCAAACAGTCCCAATTGATTTGTATTTTCAATAATTTAACAATTTATGTACATAATATTCCATTCATGGCGTACACCGTGGTACATTATTTTCATGGAAGTCTCGATCACACAGTTTCGCCGCGAGATGTTCGACCTTGTGAACCGCGCTCTCGATGGCACCGAGGTCTGGGTGCGGCACAAGGGAAAGCGCTTTCGCGTTGCTCCTGAGGGCCAGCCAGCCAGCCGCCTCGCCCGGATTACGCCCATGGCGATTCTCAATCCTGACGCACCCGATCTGAACGATCCGGCTTTCAAGGCCGAGTTTCGCGCAGAGATGGAAAAGGCCTGGGAAGACGACTGGTCGATCCTCTGATGGCAATTCAGGCGGTTTATCTCGACACCCATGTCGTGGTCTGGCTAGCCGCGGGCAAGATCAGCCAGATCACTCCCAAAGCACAGGCTTTGATTGAGACCGCCGATCTGCTGCTCTCGCCCATGGCTTTGATGGAGCTGGAGTACCTGTACGAACTCAAGCGCATCCGGCTGCGTGGCCGCGATCTCTTCCAAAAGGTAGCGCACGAGACCGGCCTGCAACTCTGCGATCTGCCGTTTCCGTCTATCGCCGGCGCCGCCCTCGACGAAATGTGGGCGCGCGACCCCTTCGATCGCCTCATCGTTGCGCAGGCCAAAGCCAATGGCTTTGCTCCGCTGCTCTCCGCCGACGCGGAAATTCGCAAACACTACCCGCGCACTGTCTGGTAATGTCAGGACAGCATCTCTCGATGCTTCCTGCCTGCGCGTCTTCCCGCATGCCTTCCTGTATCTGAACGGATAGAGGATTCATTTCGTTCCCCGGCGCCACGAAAGGCCTCCCATGTTGATCCGGCTGGCATACGACATTCAATTCGAAACTCCGGCCCCGGTCGCCATGGTGGCGATGCTGAACGTCCACCCTTCGCGCATCCCTGACCTGCTGGAGCCGGACGTGCTGCGGCCAGAACCGAATCTCGAAACCACAGGTTACATCGACGACTTTGGGAACCGGTGCGTGCGGTTCGTCGCTCCCCAGGGGCCGCTCAGGCTGAGCAGCACCACGCTCATTCGCGACTCCGGCGAGCCGGACCAGGTGAACTGGTCTGCGCGTGAACGGGCCATGGTTCGAGGTTTATCTCGATGATCGGTGGTGGACGTTCGATGCCCGCAACAACCAGCCGCGCATTGGCCGCGTGCTCATGGCAACCGGCCGGGACGCCTCCGACGTGGCCATGACCACTTCGTTTGGGCAAGCCGACCTGCGCCAGTTTTTCGTCATGACCGAAGAAGAAACCGCGCCCTTGACCCAGGTGTAGATTTCAGAGAATCAACCTGGATTCAGGCTACTTTTACTTCGAATCACCGCCTGCGGCGTAATATCCTTCCCGCGTCACCACGGTCAGATCGCCGTTCCTGGGCTTGAGCGCAATCTTGTGGTAGCCGCCATCGTTGTCCACCTGGTCGGGCGTGTAGCTAAGCAGGTACTGGCCGCGCAGCTCTTCCGCGATCTGGCCGTAAATCTCGTCCAGGTTATCCTTCTTCTTGGCCTCGAAGTACCGGCCTCCGGTGCGCGTGGCTATCTGCTCCATGATCTTCTTGCCGTCCACCTGCGGCTGGCTGGAACCGCCGCCGTGATGCCCGCCGCCGCCCGGCCAGCCTCCACCGCCGCCGGGATAACCACCGCCGCCGCCCATGCCGCCGTGATGCCCGCCGCCGGGAAATCCATTCTGGCTGCGCTCCTCTTCACCCTTGAAATAAATGGTGTAGACGGTGAGATTGGCCCGTTCCGCCGCATCGATCGCTTCGTTCAGCGTCTCTTTGCTGCCCCGGTCGACGCCGTCGGAGAAGACCAGCAGCGCTTTACGTCCGTCCTTGGGCTTCATCAGCTCGTCTGAAGCCAGGAAAATCGCGTCGTAAAGCTGCGTTCCTCCACGGCTGTGCGTCGTCTGTCCATTGTGGTCGTCGCCACTGGTTTCAGGGCCCTGGGGATTGTTGCGCTCGGCTTCGGTGGGTCCCATCTCATCCAGCTCGTGGTGCAGTTTGTCGCGGGAGTTGGTGAAATCTTCCAGCAGCTCCACTTCGCGGTCAAAGTGGATGAGAAACGCCTGGTCGCCCTGCTTGGCATTCTTGGGGTCGGCGGGCAGCATCAGGTCGACAAATTTTTCCGCAGCCTTCCGCTCGCTGTCCATCGCCGAATTCACGCTGCGGCTGGTGTCAACCAGCAGTCCCAAACGGAAAGGCAGATCGCTCTCCCGCGTAAAGCTTTTGATGACCTGCGGCCGCGTATCCTCAGCCAGCGTGAAGTCGCCGGCCGTCAGGTTGGTCACCAGCGCCCCATGCTTGTCGCGCACCGTCACCGGGAGTAATACCTCCCGCGCCTGCACCTTCAGCGTTGTGGTGGGCCGGTCTGAATCGGGACCGTGGGTCGCCGGACCCTGGGCCGAGCCAGCCACGCACAGCCATGGCAAGGCCAGGATCGTTATCGCAGAGCAGGAAAAAAGTGAGATTTTCATACGGTTCCTGTTGAACACACTTCCAGTGAGTTAGACGCGGCAGGTTCCCGTCCGTTGACCGGCGTTTGGTCATCCCCGCCTGCGCGCCCTGCGCATTTTTTTGAGCGACAAAGCGCCCCTGATTCCCTATACCGATCGAATCATGGCCCACGATTCCCCACTGACCATCAAGCGCCTCCCCGGGGAGCGGTTCAGGAAGCCGCGGCGCGCCCGGAAAAGGCGGAAGTTGGACCTTGCCGGGCATTCAGAGGCGCACGAGTTGCACATTTCAAAGTTGGAACGAGGGACACCGTTAATTCGCGCAACGGGCGAACAATCATGGTTGATTGTTCGCCCGATTAGCGGTTTCGATTTTCCCATCGATCAAGAGGCGCAGGCCAATGGGTGCAGCGCCGCTTACTGCTGGAACGTTGACATCTTCGCCGACCCGTTGGTGCCTTCCATGCAAACAGCACTCGTCGATGTGATGACCATGCACGTCAACCCGCTCGACTGTCCGGTTTCAACGATTGAGAATGCTCCGTAAGTGGAGGAAAGCCAACTGTAAGTCACACCGGTCTGCGATTCATCCCAGTCAAAGCTGTTTTCTCCGCCTGTGGACTGGTCGGCTGTGATACTGCCAGTACTTGAAAGGACTGCTTCTCCGACCGAGGCGTCACCGGACTTTTCATTCATATTGGCAGTCAGGTAAGTGCCGGCCAGAGCGGCGTTGGTAAAGGTGGTCTGCGTCTGCGGCAGAAACCAGCCCGATTCCAGGAAGTTCGGGCTGCCGCCGCCGTTGAGATCCAGATAGAAGGCGGAGTTGGTGTCGTAGAAGTACAGGAAACCTGAGTCGGTGCCCGGCGAGAATGTGGCGCGGCCGGGATTGGCCGAGTCGAACGTGATGGCCGACCCGGGGCCGTTTTCCTTGCCGACATCGTACTTGCCGTTGCTATCGTCATAACTCTGGTTCACAGTGCCCGCGCCGGCGCCGTTGCCGCTGAACTGGTAGATAAAGGAGTCGTAACCTGAGATGGCGCCGCTGGTGCCCTCGTACGCCTGTCCGTAAAGAACGGCTGAGCCGTTGAAGCTGGAGTTGGAATACGAGGTCTGCTGCTGGGTGCGCACGTCGCCGGACTGTACGCCTGTGTCTCCGGCCGTTTCGAGGATGAACATGCGATTGGCGTCGATGACGTAAACCACGAACGAGCTCCCACTGGTTTGGCCGGTTGCAAGAACGGTGACATCATAGACCCCGTTGCTGTTGGGCACGGTGTAAGTGCCGCTGGCTATGGTCCCGCCCTTGTCGCCGGTCTGATCGAGGCGCATGCCGTCGATTATGCCGCTGGTCACGGTTCCGCCGGGTACGCCTCCTGGCCCGCCGGTGGCGGATTCAGCGGAGAGAGTGAGGCGGCCGACGTATTGCTTCGGTGTGCCGCTGCTGTTCTCGCCCTGGAAGCCGAAAGCAACGCCCTTGCCGCTCACGGTGCTGGAAGCAAAGGCGGCGGGAGTGGCCTGGTAGCAAACGCCGGTGGAGGTTTGCCCGGAAGGCGATGCGCCCGCGTCGTCGATCTCGACCAGGCGAAACTCGGTGGCTGTGGTCGTGACGTGATTCGCATCGTTCAGCGCAATCGCGTAATGCGATATCTGGGTTCCGGTACCGCCGGAAGTCACAGTAGAAGTCGTGGTCGCTATCCCGTTGTTATCAGCACCGATGCTGAAGGTGCCGGTCGAGGTTCCGGAAAGCTCCGTCGTGTAGTCACTGCCATTTATGTCAAATACGCCGCCGGTTGTGGTTCCCGCGGCGCCATTGGCCGTGAAGCTGGAGAGAGATGCCCAGCGCGAGCCATCGCTGTCTTTGTAGCCGTTAGTCTTGCAGACGTAAGTACCGCTGAGGTACTTGTTATTGACGCCATTTGGGCCACTGCTCACATCGACGGTATAGGCAATGGGCCCGTCGGTATCGGTTCCGCTGTCAGTTACGGATACGCTGAACGGGACGTTGGTGGCAGCAGTCGGCGTTCCGCTGATCTGAAGATAGCTGTCGCCGTTGCTGGAGGCGGTGAGGCCGTTCCCCAGGGCCACAGGAGTCCCATTGGTGGGCACCGAGGTGGTGGTGGAGCCGACCGTAACTGCAAACACATAGCCGCCTCCGGTGCCGCCGTTTGCCTGAACTTCTGAGCCGAATGGCAAACTGACGATCGCGTTCCCGATGCTGCCGGTCGCGGTAAGAGTGAGTGGCGTGGGGCTGTTGATGGCGATGGTGTAGACAACCGTTGCGGTGTCGCCGGAGTTGGTGGTGTCAAACACCTCGATGGTCAGCGAGAGGGAAGCATTGGCCGTGGTGGGCGTTCCGCCCACGAACAACGTGTTGCCGCCGGAGTTGGCAAAGGTGAGCCCATCGCTGTTGGAGGCCGTTACATAGTCATTGTTGGTGGGGATGGTGGTGCCGTTGACCTTGAAGTAATAATTGCCGCCGCCCGCGCCACCCGACGCATTGAGGGACGCCGAGTAGGTTCCGCCGACTATGCCGGAGGGCAGAGGATTGGTGCTGGCCGGGGGCAGGGATACCGGTCCCGGCGCGGTTAGGAAGTTCAACTGCGCAGTTGCCGAATTGCCGTTGCTGTCCTGGGATTGGATGTTCCAACTGTAGTTAGTGCCCGCGCTCAGGGTGGAGGGCGACGGTACGTTGCCCGCGTTGGTTGGATCGATGCCCCAGACCAGCGGCGGGGTGATCTGGGTATAGGTGAAGTTGTTGGAACTCGAGTTGTTGCCCGGTATCTCCCAGACGAAGCCGTTCGAGCCGCAGCAAATGCTGAACTGGTAGGTGTAATTGCCGGGGTTGACCGGGTAGGTCCAATCGAAGCTGGGAGTATCGCTGATGCCGTTGCCGGTGGGAGAGATGAGCGTGGCGAGAGCGCTTGAGGTGAGCACGCCGCTTACCGCTCCGGAGACGGTCGAGTCGGTGGTTCCATCGCTGTAGATCACGGTGAAGGTGTAGGTGTCGCCCACACTTGGCACAGCGCTGCCGATATTGGCGGAGTACTGGAAGTCCTGGTGACCGCAACTGGAGCCGCAGACGCCCATATCCACCGGGTTGATGAGATTGGGGCCCGAAGTGAGGGTTACGTCGATCGGCTGCTTGATGCCCGGATTCACAGTGAGGTCGATGTAGTAGTTAGTGCCGGTTTGGCCGTTCCCGATGGGGTACTGCGCCAACTGCGTGGTCACTTGCACCGTGCTCGCTGCGCTGGGCAGGGTCAGGTTTTGAGTGAGGCTGGTGGGAGAGATGGTGACAGACGGAGGACCGCCATTACCGCTCGTATTGGTAATGTCGTCGGGGCTGATCAGGCCGTTGTTGTTCTGGTCGATGATCCCGAAGAACCCGTAGGTTCCGCTGGGAACTTCAACCGAGTACGACGCCGGGCTGGTGGGAGGCGATGCCTGGCTGCCCACCTGGGTGGCGTAGACAAGGCTGTTGGTCTCGTTGTAGAAGCCCACATAAAGCGGCCCCTTGGCGGTTCCGGTAAAGGTCACCTGGCCGGTGACGGTGTTGGCCCCCGTCGGAGATATGAGTGTGACCGGCCCCACGGTCGTCGACCAGGCGCTGGTGAGACTGCCCGCCACGCCCTGCGCGCGGAAGTAGTAGGTGGCGCCGGAGGTGAGTCCGGTTTCAATGGCGGTATTCAGAATCCACGAATTGCTGCCGTTGACGCCAGTAGCTGCGAAGCTCTGGCTGTTGCTGCTGGTGGGCGCGGGGAAGGTGCTGGTGGTGCTCCACTCCAACGTGTAATAGACCGGAGTTTCAATGTTGTTGCTATTTGAAATTGGATTGAAGTTGACGACCGCCCCATTGACGAACCCGCTGATCGGCCCAAGGCCCGGCGCCCCGATGAGATTCGTCCCCGGCGCCGGAGCAGTGAGGGTCACCGCTTCGCCGGTCAGATTGGCGCTTGTAACGGACAGGTTCGACAGGTTGCCGGTCGGGTCGGTCGCGTTCGCTTGCCCAAAGCCCAGTTCGTCTACCCATGCGTTCAGGTTGTAGCTGCCCGGGGCCACGCCGCGGATGCTGAACGCGCCCGGCGCGAAGACGGTGGTGCCGTTGGCCGCGCTGCTACTGCCGCAGTTGTTGTTATTCAGCTCCACATACGTCGGCCAGTTTGTACCGGTGTAACTCACCGTTCCGGAGACGGTGTAACCGAGGGAGACGCTGAAGTTTTCTCCGTTCAAGGGAGTGCCGCTCAATGTGAAGGACGGAGAGGAGAGGGGATAGAAAACGGAACTCGGCCCGCTTATCGACGGAATGAGGGTGTATGTTCCGGCCGGCACGCTCGCGAACGAGTAATTCCCGTTTCCGGTTCCGTTTCCGCTCGAGTTGTCGGTGGTCGTTGTCTGAACCGGAGTGGTGAGGTCGGAGGTGAGGTAGATGCCGACCGTGATGACAGGGATATTCGCATTGTTGCCGCCGCAGTAGTTGAGGAGATTGATCTGCCCGCTCACCGGCGAGCCCGGCGTGATGACGGCGATGGTATAGGTTTCGGGACCTGCTGAGTCGTTCGCGCTATCCTTTACGGTGACGTTGGTCAGCGATACAGAGCCGGCCAAGGTGGGTGTTCCGGCGATGTTCAGCGTGCCGTTCCCGTTGGTGTCGACGGAGATGCTGTCGGAGATGAGAACCAAGGCTCCGGTATTGGGAACCGCAACTCCGTTGATGGAAAACACATAGC